>Ga0070734_10002678_pt1 | contig 20721 bp, 20 predicted proteins | sample Coa_R1_8_FD_66444 | JGI IMG/M metagenome (GOLD analysis project Ga0070734, IMG submission 66444) | Surface soil microbial communities from Centralia Pennsylvania, which are recovering from an underground coalmine fire - Coalmine... | ecosystem: Environmental > Terrestrial > Soil > Unclassified ...
TAGCGGGAATTACTTCGAGATTTGATCTTCGCCGAGGCGCTTCAGGCGGTCGCGAAGACGGCGCTGGAGCGGCGTGGGCGTATTCGGATTGAACGCGACGAGATACCAAAGCGGCTGGCTGCGGTCGCGGCTCAAATAGGTCAAGGTGGTGGCGTCGGCGTTCGGGTGGCGCGCAACATTTTCTCGAATCGCGCCGTAAGGATGCTTGGCGAGCTTGCCGAGAGTTTTGCCGTTGGCGCGAGGGTGCTCGCTGATGAGGCGGAGCAGGTAATAGTCGGTTTCGGGTGCCTGCTTCACAAGCTTCTCAAGCATTTCCGGCTTGGCGTCAGCACTCAAAACGAGACCAATCTTTTCGTCCCACGCTGTGTTGATGTGATTCAGTTCGCGAGTTCGGGCATGTATCAATTCTTCCAGTGAACGCCGCTCCTGTTGCGCACGAGCGATCGGAAGGTCCGTTCCTTCAAGAGAATCGAGAACGCGAAGAAGATGTTGGCGCTCGCCAAAAACGATTTGGGAAGTGCGGGTCACTTTGCCCTTCTCTTTTTCCTTGTGTTGCACCAGATCCGAACGTCGCATGGTTTCGTGGCTCCACTGGCACCGGCTATCAGAAATCAGGTGCCGCGTCTCGTCAGTTTTTCAGAGAGGGCTGCGCTTGACGGCCCAGCTTTATTGGTACATTCGCGATTATGTTCTCGGTGAGAGGTGGGGTAAAGTTGCATGCGGGTTGGTTGTGCCCGAAGTGCAACATCGAACTCCCGCCAGGAATTTCACAAATCCCCGAGAGCGTGACTGTCATGTCAGCGTTTGAAGAACACAAGGATGAATTGCAGCATTACGAACAAATGTTTGGGAAAGAGCGCGGACGGCTTGCGGTATCTTTGGACCGGTTGACGAATGCGCTGGTGCTGGTCGGGCAACACGGCGTGTACTGCACGAGCCAGCGGAACCCAACTTTGCCTGCGATGGATTTACGAATGATCGTGCAGGAGCTTACGCACGCGAAGGAATTGCTGCAATCGGTGATGGAAGAGATGCGGCGGACGAACCAAGCCTCCTGAATCAGCTAATTGTTGATTAGGAATGGATTTGAGTAACGTTCCTGGCCGATGGTTGTCGTCAGGCCATGGCCGGGATGGACAATCGTTTCGTCAGGCAGCGCCATCACTTTGCTTTTGAGCGAGTCCATGATTTCTTCGAACGAGCCGCCCCACAGGTCAGTTCGGCCGATGCTTCCCGCGAACAACGTATCGCCTGCGAACAATTGCGGCGCGGTTAGCTGAACTTCACCGGCACCGGCCGGGAGGAAAAGGCAAGAACTACCCGGTGTGTGGCCCGGCGTATGCATTACTTGCGCTTGTAGCTTTCCCCAGCTCAAGACATCGCCGTCGCGCAGCATCTGATGAACTTCGCCGATCGACGGAGTTGGAACGCCGAGAAATGCGGCTTGTTCCTCCATGCCGTGATAGAGCGGAAGGTCGGCACTGTGCATGAGAATCGGCGCGCCCGTGTACGTGTGAAGTTTTTGAAGACCGCCAACGTGGTCAATGTGCGCGTGCGTACTGACAATGGCCTTCACACTGAGTCTGTGACGGCCCACGAGGTCCATGATGCGGCCAACTTCGTCGCCCGGATCGAGCACGAGCGCTTCGCGTGTTTCAGGATCGCCGATGATGGAACAATTGCACTGCAACATTCCGACCGGCAAAGATAAGTGAATGAGACCACTGGGCGGAGCGCCATTCTGAGGAAGTAATTCGTTCATTTCCTGGGAATTATATCATCGGAGCTGGGCATTCCTGGAGACTGGCGGCGGCTCTGCTAGACTAGATTTATCAGGCAATGAAGACGGAGCTTACAACTGCGACGCTTTCGACTCCGCTTACGGATGTGCACCGTGAGAGCGGCGCTACCATGGGCGAGTGGTTCGGATGCGCGCTGCCTTCGGATTTTGGCGATTGGCTGGCGGAGTACCGATTTGCGCGAGAGACCGTCGCGCTTCTGGACAAGAGTTACCGAGCGTATCTTGGCTTCACGGGGCCGGATCGCGCGCGTTTTCTGAATGCGCTTCTCACGAACAACATTAAAGATCTGAAGGCGGGGCGAGGCATCGTTTCGCTCTTCCTGAATCCGCAAGGACGAATTCAGGCTGAGATCGAAACATATGCGGAGGAACAGCGGCTCCTGTGCGTGTCTTTTGCGGAGATTCGCGAAAAGCTGATTCCCGCATTGGACCATTACATCATCATGGACGACGTGACGCTGACAGATGACACGTCGCGATACGGAGCGCTGGCCCTCGAAGGCCCACGTGGATCGGAACTTATTACAAGGTTGACCTCGATTGATCTCGGCGCGATGGCGGAGCTGGAGTGGCGCGAGACGACGGTTGGGGCAATTCCCTGCCAGCTTGTGCGCCGTTCGCCGAACAGAAGCGCTGGAGCGGAGTTTCTTTGCGAACGGGTACACCTGCCGACGCTGTGGAATATTTTGCGAGACGCAGCCGCTGCGGCTGGCGGTGGACCGGTCGGATACACAGCATTGAACACTGTGCGACTCGAATGCGGCATCCCATGGTTCGGCTACGACTTCGGCGAAAAACAAATTCCGCACGAAGCTGGGCTCGAGAACTCGCATATCAGTTACACGAAGGGATGCTATACCGGGCAGGAAATCGTCGAGCGAGTGCGCTCGCGGGGACAAGTGAATCGCGTGCGGGCGTTGTTTAAGTTGGAAGCTAAGGAGCTACCGTCGCCAAATTCGCCGATTCTTGCCGAGGGCAAAGAAATCGGCTACGTGACACGGACAGCGTTTTCACCTGCCTTCGGCGCAGGAATTGCAATGGGTTACGTTCGCCGCGAACTGAGCGAGCCGGGCGCGATAGTTCAAATCGGCATTGCGAACGCCACCGTGATTTTGCCGAAGTAACTAGAATTCGCGACGCGGGGCGGCCTGCTCGGCACCAACTTTGCCTACAACGATTTCCGCCTTATGGTAATTTTCGCCCTTGATAGGGCATCCTGCCATGCGTCGTAGCATGGCGATTTGGCCAATGTGCGTCAGCGAGTCGGCGATCGCTCCTTGAAAAAGCGCTCCGGGGCTGTCGTGCAAAGGACCGCCGGACGCCAGGTAAGCGTCGAATTTCTTCAAAACCGTAAAAAAACGCTCGACCTCTGTTTCCCACGGCAAAGGGTTGGAATCCTTCCATGCTTGTTTCCCGGAAGCGATGCTGAGGGCCCAATCATACAGGTCGCCCATGTGCGCGAGGATTTGGGCAGGCGTGCGACCGCTCGGTCCAGCGGAGAAATTCGCAAAAGTGGCCGGAGCCTCGCGCAATGCTTTTCCGCCGCGATACGCGACAGTTGCGAGCGTATGGCGCAACAAGGCGAGTTCTTCCGCGGACAAGTTTCGTTGGTCGCTCACTCTAGCCACCTCGAAAGGAAACTATTATTTCGTGTACACGCGAACGTAATCGACGAGCATTTGTTGCGGGAACTGCGTCGTTGCGTCCGGCGAGCCCGGCCAGGTGCCTCCGACCGCCACATTGAGAATGATGAAGAATGGATGATCAAACACCCAGGTGCCATTCGCGGGCCAATTCGCTTTGTCGAAAGCGGCGTATTGATTCGAATCGACGAAGAAACGAATTTGCGTCGGATCCCATTCAACTGCGTAGACATGAAAGTCGTCCGCGAAGTTGGCACTATTCGGAAGTCCAACGCTTGACGTCTCGTCCGACGTTGGCGCCGTGGAGCTTGGACCGTGCAAGGAACCATGCACAAGGGCCGGCTCGCGGCCGATATTTTCCATGATGTCGATTTCGCCGCACTTGGGCCAACCGCTCGTGGTGATATCGTTGCCCAGCATCCAGAACGCAGGCCACATTCCCTGCCCTGCCGGGATTTTTATTCTTGCCTCGAATCGGCCGTATGCTTGATTGAAAAGACCTTGCGTCTTGATTCGCGCGGAAGTGTAATCGCGCGTAATTCCATCGGTTCCGGTGAACGTTTCTTTTTGCGCAGTGATGGCGAGATTGCCGCCCTTGATTTGCGCGTTGACGGGCCGATTCGTGTAAGTCTCGAGCTCCTGATTGCCCCAGCCGTTGCCACCGATGTCGTACGTCCATTTGCTTGCGTCGGGCGAAGAACCATCGGCTGCGTTGAATTCATCGCTCCAAACCAGCGTGTATCCGGAAGAGGGCGGAATGGGAGGAGGCACCATCACGGCTCCTCCGCCACAACTCAGGGGAAACGCCGCGAGGCACAGCAAAGCAAGAATCGAGGTAGGACGCGGGTTACGCAAGGTTCAAAGCGCGCTTGAATGAGCCTTTTTCGTTGTCGATCTTTTTCTGAAGCTGAAGAATGGCGTACAGTACAGCTTCCGGCCGCGGCGGACATCCTGGAACGTAAACATCGACCGGAATCACCTGATTGCAGCCTTGCACGATCGCGTAGTTGTTGAAGACGCCGCCGGAAGTGGCGCAGGCTCCCATCGATATCACCCACTTCGGTTCCGGCATTTGATCGTAAAGTTGGCGAATGACTGGCGCCATTTTCTGCGACAGGCGTCCCGCCACAATCATTAAATCCGCTTGACGAGGAGAGGGGCGAAAAACTTCCGCGCCGAAACGCGCAACGTCGAATCGCGCAGCGGCCATGGACATCATTTCGATCGCGCAGCAAGCCAAACCGAAACCAAGCGGCCAGATCGAGCTGCGACGCGCCCAGTTCACGGCCTTGTCGAGGGTCGTGAAAATAATTCCTTCGTCTTCGAGCAGCTTGCCGAAGTCTTCGGGCTTGGACAGCGTGACGTGTTTACCCAGGGTTGTGCTCATCGGTCCTCTCGCTAAGCACTCTTATTTTGGCATAACGCTTGGGCCGGCACAATCTGGTCAGTTCGTGAGGCGCCGTGGCCACGATTGCTTTTTTCAAATGCGGGTAAATCAGTTCAGGGATGACCCTGGCGTTGTGAATGTAACGATTCGTACGCAGCGCTGCACCCATTAAACCGATAGCACCACTTTTCCGAATTGCGCGCCGGATTCCAGATATTCGTGCGCAGCGCGACATTCGGAAAGCGGAAAAATCTTGTCTACCACAGGCTTGAGCTTTCCCTCGTTCACCAGCTTCAAGACCGTGGCGAATTCGTCTTTTGTTCCCATGTACGAACCGAGAATCGAGAGCTGGCGCACAAACAAGAATCGCAGATCAATTTTCGCGTCATATCCGGTCGTCGCGCCGCAAGTGACGAGCCGGCCGCCGGCGGCCAAACTTCCCACACAATCCTCCCAAACCGCCGTCCCGACGTGCTCGAAAACCACGTCAACACCACGCTTGGCCGTGAGCTTGCGTATCGCATCACGAATCTTTTCTTTGTGATGATGAATCGTTTCGTCGGCCCCCAGTTGTCTTGCCTTGGCCAACTTTTCTTCAGAACCGGCTGTCGCAATCACGCGGCAGCCGAAGAATTTCGCGATCTGAATTGCCGCAGAGCCGACTCCGCTTCCCGCGCCGACTACGAGAACGTCTTCCCCAGGCTTCAATTCCGCGCGTCCCACAAGCATGTGCCACGCCGTCTGAAAGACAAGCGGCACCGCGGCCGCCTCTTCGAAGCTCAACTTTTCGGGATACGGAAAGCAGTTCACCTCTGGACAGCGTACAAACTCGGCGCAACCGCCATCGTGGATATAACCCAGGTTGCTGAACTCCGGGCAACGATTGTCTTGTCCCGCGAGGCACATCTTGCAGCGTCCGCAACTCACGCCAGGAGCAAGCAAGACTTTTTGTCCCACAATAGCGCGTTTTACTTCCGCGCCGACTTTGGCGACTTCACCTGCAATGTCGCTACCGGGAATGTGGGGAAGCGGAATCGGCACGCCCGGAAGTCCGCCCCGCACCCACAAATCCAAATGGTTCAGCGCACACGCTCGCACGCGCACCAGCACATCCCGCGCACTAAGCTGCGGCTCCGGCGCATCCGCGTACCTCAGTACCTCTGGCCCCCCGTGTTTTTCAAAAACAATCGCCTTCATCTGATTAGCCTCTAGACTGGATCCGCCTTACGCAGTGAAGCCACAATCCGCGGCAGATAAGTCTGATCAATTTCAAACGAAAAGTTCAGACTCGTTTGGCGATCGAAGTTATTGACTGCCTCGCCTTTAAAAGGGAAATGACCCTTTCCATCTCCGGTTACATCAAGGATAATCTGGTTTTCGATGGGACGCAGTTGCGCCCTGCCCCCTAGTACGCTCCTCAGCCTCTCAAGTTCTCCAGCAAAGCCTCGAAGGTCCCCTCGCAGGAAAGACGCGCGAAATTTCCCGCGCCAGCCATCGCACTGAACCTCAACTGCCGCGTCGAACCAATCTTCTTGGTCTGGTTTCCCTATGTCGTAGAACCTGACATAGTCTCTGCCGCTATTTCCGATCAATACTTCGTGTCTTGAGCCCATGTGTCTCTCACCAGTCTGCGCAGCATGGTCGCCCGAAACTCCAGTTTTGGCAACGTTGACAGAAATCATGAGCCGCCGTACGCTCGCTCCGTGGACATCTTCGAGGAAATCGTCCGGATGCGGCGCACGGGACAGCGCGGAGCGCTTGCCACGATTGTCCACACCAATGGCTCGATTCCGAGCTTTGAAAGTTCGCGCATGCTCGTACGCGAAGATGGCGGCATCGTCGGCACAATCGGAGGCGGCTGCGTGGAAGCCGACGTCTGGGCTGCGGCGCGCGAAGTGATGGAACGCGAAACCCCGCGCAAAATGACTTTCAACTTGAACAACGATGCGAGCTATGACAGCGGACTCATCTGCGGCGGCACTTTGGAAGTCTTTGTCGAGCCTATTCTCCCCCAACCCGTTGCGTATCTCTTCGGCGGCGGCCATGTCGCGATGGCCGTGGCGAAAGCCGCGAGCGCTGCGGGCTTCGGTATCGTTGTGATCGATGACCGGGAACAGTTCGCCAATCGCGACCGATTTCCGATGGCGGAACAACTCTTCACAAATTTCGAAGGAGCCTTCGCGCAGCTTCGCCCAAGTGCTTCGTCATATCTAATCATCGTTACACGCGGCCACAAGGAAGACATGCGCGTGCTCTCCTGGGCTGTGCGCACAAACGCGCGCTATCTCGGAATGATCGGCAGCAAACGCAAGGTTTTGTCCACGTACAAGGCGCTCGAAGCTGAAGGCTACCGGCCCGAGGAATTTGACCGTGTGTTCGCCCCCATGGGTCTGGACATCGGAGCGCTTTCGCCGGAAGAGATTGCGGTCAGTATCACGGCAGAACTTGTCGCCGTGCGCCGCGACGCAGCAGGCGCCGCCCATAAGAAACTCCAGCGCGAACGTCAACAGATGGCGACGGGCCGCTAACGAATTCCGTAGTTGTGCTTTACCGATTCTCGGAAATCTAAAATGCTCGCCGCCGTTATTCTTTCGGGCGGCGCTTCGCGCCGCATGGGTTCTCCCAAGGCTCTGCTGCCATATCAGGGCAGGCCGTTCCTCGAACACCTGCTCGATATTACGAAGCATCCCCGCATTGGTGTGCGCCGAATCGTGCTCGGCCCGGACGCCACCGCGATTTCCTCCGAAATTCCAATGCAGCGAGATGAAGTCATCGTCAATGCCGATTGGCAACGCGGTCAGTTGAGTTCCATCCAGGCGGCGATCAAATCGCTTCCGCCGAATACCGAAGGCATTCTTCTCTGCCCTGTCGACCACCCGCTAGTCAGCGCAGCGCTGGTCAGCGACCTGATCGAAGCGTTCGACAAAGATCATCCGGCCGTAGTCGTGCCGAGATTTGAAGGGCGGCGCGGTCATCCGGTGATTTTTGCCGAGCGGCTTTACGAAGAATTGCTTCACGCGCCGGAGGATAAGGGCGCTCGCGCGGTGGTATGGGCGCATGCAAATGAAGTGTTCGAAGTCCCGACCAACGAGGAAAGCTGCGTTTTAAATCTCAACGATCCGGACGCGTTCCACAAATACTCTTCTCGTTAAGCAGCGATTCGCGCGATCGCGCGGACCGCATCGGCCGCCAAAACGGCGCCATGGCGCGTTTCTTCGGGAAGCCCGCCAAGACCATCGGAAATCATTTCGATTTTTAAGGCCTGCACCTCTGCCACGTTCTTCCCAGCCAGCCACTCCGTCGTCCAGGAGGCACACGCGATCGCGGTCGTGCATCCTCTGCACAAAAACCGGGCTTCGTGGATTTTGCCGCCATCGATTCTTGCAGCAAGCTGCAAAACGTCTCCGCAAACGGGATTTGATACTTCCACGCTATGCGTGGCGCTCGCAAGTCCGCCCGAATTTCGTGGGTTACGAAAATGATCGAGTACCGCTTCGGAGAAACTCGCCATCATTTCGTCTTTGCCGGCAGATATTTCTTGTCGATGGAAGCGATCACGACATAATTCGGATCGACCATCTCGGTTAGATGGAGTTTGCACACTTTCGAGCACAGTTCGTAAGCATCTAGTTCCGATAACCCGTAGTCCGCGTGCACCCAATGAATCAGTTCGGTCACCGCGATGCGAACTGCGTCATCGACGGGGCGGTAGATTCCGGTCGTCATCAGTGTCGTTTCATTTTCCAGCCGCGGCCAATCGATTTTCTTCTTCTTCAGCACATCGATGCGCAGCCGCGCCTTCATTGGCACTTCGACCGCACTTCCCGCGACTTCGCCATCGCCCATCGCCGCGTGTCCATCGCCAAAGTAGAAAAGCCCGCCGCTCACATTCACCGGCAAATAAAGCGTATTCCCTTTGCTGACTTCCGGCGCGTCCATGTTGCCGCCGAATTCAGCTGGAACAATCGAACTGCGCGCCTCGCCATTCGCGGGAGCCACACCGATGCATCCCAGAAACGGATGCATGGGAAAACTCACTTTGAAGTTCGAATCGAGCGCCTGAAAGGTCGCCATATTCTTCTCATGGTCGATCGGATAGAACCAGATGCGATCCTCGAGCGGCTTCGCTTCAAGTACCGGCGTGTAGTGCGTGTTGTTCACTGCGCCAAATCCCGGCGAAAACGTGCCAACGCCCTGATTACCATCCACTTGCAAGTCCAGAATTTTTAAAACGAGCGTGTCCCCCGGTTCCGCGCCATCGATATAAAATGGGCCCGTCAGCGGATTGTCACCCTTTACCAACGCCATCGTGTCGCCCGGTTTCTGCAGTGCGTTTCCAAAACAATCGAGTGAGTTCGCTTCCAGAATGTTTCCGGGCTTCACATGCGCAACTGGAGGCGCAACGCCAAACACAAATTTTACGTTGTCGCTCGTCGCGCGAAATTTCACCACTTCCGCTTTGTCGTCGGCAGGAGTCTGCGCAACCGACGAAGCCGTCACAGCCAAAAACAGAATACACAATCGCCAGTTCATGCAATTTTCCTCGCTAAAGAATTCCGACGGAGAGTCCAGCACGGGGCGGCAGCCGCGTCAATTGTAACCGCTCCCGACGCTATCAGGTTTTGCAGTGCCGAGCCGAGATATGCGCCGCTTCCAGTGTTTCCTGTGGCTTAGGCGGGACACGCAAGCGGGCTTCACGCACGAACTTCGAAAACCGGAGTGCGAGCTCCTGAATTCGCTTGGCCTGTTTTCGTTGAATTGATTCCGCCGGAATCAACTGGGAGCCGACACCAATCGCAATGGCGCCGGCGACCATGAATGCTTCGGCATTCTGCTGATTGACTCCGCCTGCCGCGACAATCGGAATCTCAGGCAGCGAACGCGTCAATGCGCGGATATAAGCGTCACCGCCAACTTGCGCGCATGGAAAAACCTTTACGTAATCGGCGCCGCTTCGCCATGCCGTCACCACCTCCGTCGGCGTCAATGCACCCGGAATCGCCACCACATCGTGCTTCGCGGCAAAGTCGACGATGTCGCAGTCGAATCCGGGAGCCGTCATGAAATGCGCGCCGGCATCGACGCACTTCTTCGCTGTGTCGACATCGAGAACCGTTCCTGCGCCGACAACCATCTTCGCGTGATGCTTCACGAGATGTTCGATCACTCCCATCGCCCCCGGTACAGTCATCGTGATTTCGACAATGGGGATTCCGCCGCTGGCAACCGCCTCCACGGCGAAGTGCGCATCGTCGGCCGACGAAACGCGAATCGCCGGAATGATTCCAATCTCACGAATTATGCCTGAAATCTCGCTTCGGTTCATCGCACCTTCCCTCCGCTCCTGGCCAACTATAAAAAGCTGCGACGTTTACATCTCCTCCCCTTCCACCGCCGGCAAGGAATCGCCTTCCCGCGCGATCCAAACATACAACGTCGGCAAAAGGAAAATGCTCAACAGCAATGCGCCAACCAACCCGCCAACAATCACGATCGCGAACGGCCGCTGCGAATCCGATCCAATACCGTGCGAGAGTGCCGCGGGCAACAAGCCCAGCATCGCGACGAGCATCGTCATCATGATCGGGCGCAACCGTAACACGGCTCCTTCAATTGCGGCGTCTTCAATCGAATAGCCTCGCGCGCGCAACTGATTGATGTACTCGAGCATGATAACGCCAGTTTGCACCGACACACCGAAAAGGGCCAGAAACCCCACACCCGAGGACACGCTGAAATTTGTTCCCGTCAACAACAACGCAATTGTTCCGCCGACTGGCGCCAACGCAACGCTCGACAAAATCAGCAAAGCCCATTTGAACGATTTGAACATCATATAGAGAATCAAAAAGATGAGCAGAATCGTGAGAGGCAAGACGAGCAGGAGCCTTCGCTGAGAACGTTTCTGGCTTTCGTATTCTCCCGCCCAGTTGAGCGTATAGCCTTGCGGCAGCTTTACGCCTGTGCTGACTTTCCGGATGGCTTCTTCCACCGTGCTGCCCAGATCGCGGTCGCGTACGCTGTATTTGATCGCCACGTAGCGCGAGTTTTCTTCCCGATAAATCTGCGACGCACCGTCGGCCACATTGGATTTTGTGAGTTGCGCGAGCGATACGCGCTCACCTGTCGGCGCCGCCAGCCTGATGCGTTCGATAGCTTCGCGCGTATCGCGAAATTCCGGCAAATAACGAATCACTAAGTCGTACCGCTGCTCGCCGACAAGCACTTGCGTTTGTGCGTTTCCACCAACGGCTGTCTGAATCGCATCTTGTATATCTGAAACGTTGATCGCGTAACGCGCTGCGGCGTCACGGTCGACTTGGAAATTCAGGTTCGGTTGACCGATCACGCGAAAAAGCCCCAGGTCTGCCACCCCCCGAATGCCCCGCATCACTCCGACGATTTCGTCGCCCTTCGCTTCCAGCGTTTTCAAATCGTCTCCATAAAGTTTCACTGCCAAAGCGCCCTTTACGCCGCTGACCGCCTCCTCCAAATTATCTGAAATCGGCTGGGAAAAATTCCACAGCACTCCGGGAATCTTGCTCAGCTCGCGGTTCATTGCCTCAATCAAATGGTCCTTATCTTCGTGAAATACCGGCCGCCACTGCGCCTTTGGCTTCAGATCGACGTAGTATTCCGTGTCAAAAAAGCCGGTCGTATCCGTTCCATCGTCCGGCCGCCCAACTTGTGTGACAACCTGCGGGACTTCTGGAAACGACGCGAGAATTTGCCGCGCCTGTTCGCAAATCTTCGCCCCTTCAGTTGGACCCGTGCTCGGCGCGAGCGTGCCGCGCACCCAAATTGCGCCTTCGTCCAGGTGAGGCAAGAACTCCGATCCAATGACGCCGCTAAAAGATAAAAACATCGCGAGCGCAAAAAGCCCCAGCGCGCCTGCCGCCACCAGGGGGCGATGACGAACTGCGTAGGTCACGGCGTTTCGGTAATGCTGCGTGATTCGCACCAGCACTGGGTTCTGCCACTGCTTACTTCCCTTTCGAAACAGGAAACTTGCGAGGGATGGCGCCAGGACCATCGAAAAGAGCAACGCACCCGTCAGCGCGAAAACCACCGTCCATGCCATCGGCTTGAAGAGTTTTCCTTCCACGCGTTGCAGCGTGAAAATCGGGAGGTAAGCCGTCATGATGATGGCAATTGCGTAGAAAACGGGCCGCTGCACCTCCCGCGCCGCTGCGCGCACTTGCTCCAGAATCGTCGAGTTGTCCTTTTCATGTTTGTGCAAATGGCGGACGATGTTCTCCACCATGACGACGGCGCCGTCCACGACCATGCCGAAATCGAGCGCGCCGAGCGAAAGCAAGTTCGCCGAAATGTGCCGGAGATCGAGACAGATGGAAGCGAACAGCAGCGCGAACGGAATTGTGAGAGCCACAATGAACGCGCCGCGCACGTTGCCCAGGAAAATAAACAGAATCAGCACGACGAGAATCATGCCTTCGCCAAGGTTGTGCAAGACCGTGTGTGTGGTGTAGTGGACCAAATCATCCCGGTCCAGGTACGGCACGATCTTCACTCCCTTGGGCAGAATGTCCTTGTTCAGGTGATCCACCATCGCGTGAATACCTTCCAACGTGTTGGCCGTGTCCGCGCCTTTGCGCAGAAAAACAATTCCTTCAACAACGTCGTTGTCGTCCATCACCACGCCATCGGCGCGATGAACCGCTTTTCCAATTTGCCCGAGCCGGATTTTCGGCCCTTGCACAACTGTCGCCACATCTCGAATTCGAATCGGCGTTCCGTTTTGTGATTTGAGAACGGTCTTTTCGATGTCATCGACCGTTCGCACCAATCCCACCGCGCGCACATTGATCTGCTGCGCTCCCTGCTCGATAAAGCTTCCCCCCGCATTCGCATTGCTGTTTGTCAGCTGTTGTTCAACCTGCGCGAGTGTAATTCCGTAGGAAATCAGCTTGTCCGGATCCACGCGCACCTGGTATTCCCGCGTGATTCCGCCAAACGACGAATCGTCCACGACGTCCGGCACTGACTTCATATATTTCGCAATCACCCAATCCTGCAGCGACTTGAGCTCCATCGTGTCGTAGTTCGGATTTGTGCTCTTCAGCGTGTACCAATAGATCTGACCAACTGGGCTGAAGTCTGGCCCAATTTGAGCGCTTACGTTCTGTGGCAAAGTAACCTGCGCAAGCCGCTCCAAAACTTTTTGTCGGTCCCAATCGTTGTCCGAATCGTCGTCGAAGATAAGATTTACCACCGACAGGCCGGCGAGCGACGACGACCGAACATGCTGCAAATGCGGAATTCCGTTCATTTGGATTTCGATTGGAATGGTTACTTGCTGCTCCATCTCTTCCGCCGCGCGTCCCGGCCATTGCGTGATTACCTGCACCCATACGTTCGCCACGTCCGGATACGCTTCCACAGGCAGCTTTTCGAACGAAATCACACCCCAAATGAACAACAACACTCCGAGTGAAAGCACAATGAAGCGGTTGTCCAGCGCCCGATCAATCAGAAACCGAATCATTACTGTTCCACCGTGTTCTGAAATTCCAGCGCATTGCCAACAACTTTTTGTCCGGCTTCAAGGCCAGTTCGCACTTCCTGCATTCCGTTCGCCAGCATGTCGCCGCCCGTCACTTGCACGCGTCGGAACTTCTTGCCGCCGGCCGGGAGATACACCCAGTCCTGATCATGCAAGTGCAACACGGCGGTCGCCGGCACTTGCACGCGCATCTCCTGCGTCTTTCCATAGAACGTCGCAGTCACAAACATTCCCGGCCGCATCAGCCCTGGGTTGCTGACTTCAATGCGCACTTTCGCCGTGCGCAGGTTCGGGTCCAACACAGGTCCGATATTCCCAATCACGCCGCTGAACACTTTGTCCTGATAGGCGTTCAGCCGGATTTCGGCCTTCTCCCCCACTTTCACGCTGCTCAAATCGTTCTCAAGTACGTCGCACAAAATCCACACACGGCTCAAATCGGAAATCGTGAACGGATTTGGGGCACCGAGTCCCGCGACGCCGGCCGCGTTTGTCACCTGTTGGTCCGTAATCACGCCGGAAACCGGCGCATGAATCTCCACAATCGCCGATGGGTGCTCGATATTTCCGCCCAGCACGCGCACGCGCTCTTTCGTATTCTCGACATCCACTTTCGCTTTTGAATCCGCATCTTCCGCAACTTGTAAATCGTTCAGCGAAATCGCGCCCTTGTCGTAGAGCAATTTTGCCCGTTCATATTGCGTTCGCGTCAATTGCTCGTCGGCCACGGCTTTCCGGTAGTCTGAAAACGCGCCGGAAAGATCCGCACTCTGCACCTGCAACAGCAATTGGCCTTTCTTCACGGTGTCGCCAAGCCGCGCGGAAATCGCCACGACTCGCCCAGTTGCCAGCGACACCACCGGCACGCTGCGCGAAATATCCGGCGCCACCGTTCCAGTCACGCGCAACTGGCGCACCGCCAAATGCTGTTCCGCCGTTACGAGCGTAAACTGTTCCGGCTTCTCCGCCTCAAACACGTTGCGGTCTTCCACCTTTTCAATTTTCACCGGCGGCGGCGCTTCCGCTATTGGATCGCTCTTGTCCCCGCACGCGCTCGCTCCATAGCACGCCGCGACGCAGCACAATGCCACGCACGTTTTCCAATTCATGGAAGTACCTCTCGCCCCACCGCAAGATTCAGCTGATTCGCTGCGTCCAAATAAGTCCCAATCAAATTCAGATAGTTCAGCTCGATGTTCCGGTAATCGGCTTGCGCGTTCAGAAAATCGAGCAACGAAGCCGCGCCATGCTCATAGGAAAATGCAATCGTGTCCCGCACACCCACGGCTTGCTGCAGATAGCGCTGCTTGTACGGCAGCAACAACGTCTGCGCTCCCGTCACCGCCGCGTACGCCGAATCCACATCGCTAAAAACTTGCGCTTTCGCGGCTTCGGCCACTCGCTGATTCCGTTCAATATCAATCTGTGTTCGCGCCTTCTCACCTTGATTTCGATCGAAAATCCTTAGCGGAATGTTCACACTCACGCCGAAATACTGATCGATCGGCGGATTTCGTCCTGCGTCAAATCCGAACGTTGGATCCGTCGAACCGTTCGCAATCGCCAGCTTGTGGTCCGTCTTGGCCTTTTCCACGGACTGCAGCGCCGCCTTCAAGTCCGGCCGCCCCTCCAGTGCCAACTGCCGCACTTCCTCCAGTGGCGCAATCTCGCTCGAAAATTCATACGGTCCGGTCACATCAAACTGCTCGACCGCGGTCCGATCATTTAATAGCGCCAGCAGCTGAATCTTCGCCGTCCGCAAAGCCACTTCCGCCGTCTGCAAATCCGATTCATATTGCACCCGTTGCAATTCCAGCCTGTCCAAATCCACGCGCGCAATCGCCCCAGCCTGAAACCGGTCGCGGTTCACTCCGAGCACTTTGTCGTAATACGTCAAATTCTCTCGCGCCAGCGCCACGACCGCTTTCTGCTGCAGCGCCTGCACAAACGCCATTCGCAAATTGAATAAGAGATTTCGTTTCAGGTCTGCCGTGGAAGATTCCGTAATCAGCGTCCCTTCTTTCGCGCTCTCCGTCCGCAATTCCCGCTTGTGTTCGCGTTCGTGCAAATAATTGAGCGTTGCCACGGTTAGCAAGCTTCCGAATGTGCTGTGCGCCGGTCCGCCGGGAAATGGATTGATCTGATCCGCGGTTACGCCCACCGTCGGATTCGGCCGCAGATGCGCCGTAATCTCTTGCGCACGCGCTTCATCAATCGACAGCAGGCCCGCCCGCAAGCTCGGATTCGCAGCTTCAAACTTCGTGCGCACTTCCTCCCAAGTCAGCGGCTGTTGCGCCCGGCCGATGCAGCATACTGTTCCCGTCAGCGCGACTCCCGCGCAGAAACGCAAAATTTTCGCCCACATCACTTGCACCTCTTCGCGGAACACCTTATGGACCGTGCACTCCGGTCAGACACACGACAGCTCAGGACTTCTTCTCACACGAGAAATTGTGCTCCTATATTCGGCGCGGCCGGTTCCGTCAAAACCTGCTCGCCCGAACGAAGCTCAGCGATTAGACCTGAAGAGTATCAACGGCATGTGACTGCAAGCGGCCGGAACACGTCCTCGATATAGTACGGCAACTTTTTATTGGAACAAGCCCAAGCTTATCGTTTCCTTACGGAAAACACCGGCATTTGCGAATGTTATGCTTTAAACGAGATGCATCGTCTTCAAAATACGCCGCGCCTGCGCATTGTATCCCTCGCGCCAAACGCAACTTCGATTCTCTACGCAGTAGGCGCGCACGCGTCCCTCGTCGGAGTTACGCCTTGGTGCTCCGACGTCGCACCGGTAAAGCACCTGCCGCAATTCGGCGATTGCTGGAAACTCGACTCGCTTCCAAAAATCCTCAATCTCCAGCCCGACTTGGTCATCGGTTCAGTTCCCTTTAAGACCGAGACCGTTGGCAAGCTCCTCGAACATCCGGTCCGTTTTCTTGCGCTCAATCCACGCTCGCTCGCTGACATCGAAGCAGACATCCGGCTAGTCGCCGGCCTCGTAAATCGATCGTCCGCGGCGTCGCGTGTCATCCTCGCCATGCGCAGGAAATTTGCCGCCATCCGCACCGCCAATCGAACCAAGCGCCGCCTGAAGGTCTACTGCGAAGCATGGCCCAAACCGCGCATTACTTCCCCGCCTTGGGTCACTGAGCTCGCCGAATTTTGCAACGCCAAATTCGTCTGCGCCCCAGGTGCTCGAATCATCGATGAAGAAGTCGCAGCGGCGGATCCCGATCTCATCGTCCTGGCATGGGCCGCCACTGGCGATCGAGCGAAAGTGAAAACGGCCTACGAAAACAAAAACTGGCAGGACGTTTCCGCCATTCACAATCGCCGTGTCTTCGTGGTTCGCGATGAACTCCTCAACACGCCCGCGCCAATCCTCATCCGTGGCGCACGCGAACTCGCCCGCGTCCTCGACAAATGTCGACGCGAGATGGATGACCTTTCATGAAAACTGTCGTCGCTGCCGTCATCGAGCGCGCGGACCGGCGCATCCTTATCGGTCAACGCCGTCGCACTGATTCTTCGCCGCTCAAATGGGAATTTCCCGGGGGAAAATGGAAGAAGGCGAAACCGCGGAAGCCGCACTTGCCCGTGAACTTCGCGAAGAACTTCGTGCAAAACTCACGAAATCCGCCGAACTGGGCCGCGTTCAGCACAAATATGCCGATCGCGACGAGGAATTCGAGATTCGCTTCTTCGCCGCCGCCATCGCAAACGACGCCGTCGAACCCATCACCTTCGAGCAAATTGCCTGGGTCCTTCCAAAGGAACTCGGCCAGTACGATTTCCTCGCGGCCAATCGTGCGCTCATCGCTCAACTAGCCACCGGTCGCATCAAACCCGCCGAAATCCTCGAAGCAGGGTAGCTCGCGCTTCAGCGCGCGTCCTACCACCCCGGTTCATCCGCAATTCGCCACACCTGGCCGTTCGATTTGTTCACGCTACAAAAAAAGGGCGGCTCTCGCCGCCCTTTTTCCATTTTCCAGTTTCTCTTTCTCGTTTCTAGGAAACCACCGGATTCCACTTCTCCGGGTTTATTCCGAGCTCTCCGATCGCCTTCTCCACGACCGACGCTTCGATTTTTCCATCGAGCGCCAACTCATGCAGCGTCGCAAGCGCAATGAACTTTGCGTCCACTTCGAAGAAGTCACGCAACGACGCGCGCCCTTCGCTTCGGCCAAATCCGTCCGTGCCCAGCGTCGCCATACGTCTCGGCATCCACTTGCTGACCATATTCGGCAGCGTCTTCAGGTAATCCGTCGCCGCCACGATCACGCCCGGAGCATCGCCCACGCATTGCGTGACATAAGGCACACGGGCCTTCTGTGATGGATGCAGCCGGTTCCAGCGTTCCGTCTCGATGCCGTCCACATAGAGCGCTTTGTAGCTGGTCACGCTCCACACGTCCGCCGCCACGCCGTATTTCTGTTCCAGGATTTCCTGCGCTCGCAACGTTTCGTTCAAAATCGCGCCGCTGCCAAAAAGCTGCGCCCGCAATTTCGCCTTCTTGTTCGACGCCGCGCGGAATTTGTACATGCCCTTCAAAATTCCTTCGCGCGCTCCCGCCGGCATTGTCGGCATCACATACGGCTCATTCATCACCGTGATGTAATAAAAAATGTTCTCGCCATTCTTGTACATGCGCTTGATGCCGTCCTGCAAAATCACGGCAATCTCATACGCGTAAGCCGGATCGTAGGCCAATAGGTTCGGCACCGGCAGCGCCAGAATGTGACTGTTGCCGTCCTGGTGCTGCAATCCTTCACCCGAAAGGGTCGTGCGCCCGCTCGTTCCGCCCAGCATGAATCCGCGTGTCCGCATATCCGCAGCGGCCCACACAAAATCGCCGATGCGCTGGAATCCAAACATCGAGTAGTAAATAAAAAACGGAATCGTGTTGATTCCGTTTGTCGCGTACGCCGAACCGGCCGCGATAAACGACGCCATCGACCCCGCTTCCGTAATTCCTTCTTCCAAAATCTGGCCGTCTTTCGCTTCCTTGTAATAGAGCAGCGTGTTTACGTCCACGGGCTCGTACTTCTGCCCCACGCTCGAATAAATACCGACAGTCCGGAACAGCGATTCCATACCGAATGTCCGCGCTTCATCCGGCACGATCGGCACCACCAGCTTTCCAATCTCCGGATCCTTCAACATCTTCCTCAGCATCCCTACGAACGCCATCGTCGTCGAAACTTCGCGCCCTTCGCTGCCTTCGTAAAATTCCTTGAACAGTTCCTCGTTGTCGGTCGTGATGGGCTTCGAACGGACCGCACGCGCCGGCGTATAGCCGCCGAGTGTCTCCCGCCTCGCCCGCAAATATTGAATCTCCGGGCTGTCTTCCGCAGGCCGGTAGAACGGCACTTCAATGCAGTCCTGATCGTTCAGCGGAATTCCGAACCGCGAACGAAATTCCTTGAGCTCGTCTTCGTTCAATTTTTTCTGCTGGTGCGTGACGTTCTTGCCTTCGCCCGCCTCGCCCAGTCCGTAGCCCTTGATCGTCCGCGCCAGAATTACCGTCGGCCCGCCCTTGTGCTCGACCGCCGCTTTGTACGCCGCGTATACCTTGCGCGGATCGTGTCCGCCCAACCGCAAACGCCGCAACGCCTCATCCGGAAGTGGTTCCACGAGCTTCAGCAAACGCGGATCATGCCCAAAGAAATGTTCGCGAACATACGCGCCAGACGAAACCACCAGCTTCTGGTATTCGCCGTCTACCAACTCGCCCATGCGCTTGACGAGCAGCCCTTCGGTATCGCGCTCCAGAATCGGATCCCACTCGCTGCCCCACAGCACCTTGATGACATTCCATTTCGCGCCGCGGAACGCCGACTCCAGTTCCTGAATAATCTGCCCGTTGCCGCGCACCGGACCATCGAGCCGCTGCAGGTTGCAGTTGATGACAAAAATTAAGTTGTCGAGCTTCTCGCGCGACGCCAGCGTAATCGCGCCGAGCGATTCCGGTTCATCCGTTTCGCCATCGCCCAGGAACGCCCACACCTTCGCATCTGTAGCGGACTTCAAGCCGCGATTTTCCAGATAGCGCTGGAATCGTGCCTGATAAATCGCCATCAACGGGCTCAGCCCCATCGACACCGTTGGAAATTCCCAGAAGTCCGGCATCAGCCACGGGTGCGGATAAGAAGAAAGTCCGCCGCCGGGTTTCAATTCGCGCCGGAAATTTTCCAATTTCTCCTTGCTCAGCCGCCCTTCCATGAACGCGCGCGCATACATGCCCGGCGCGGCGTGGCCCTGGAAATAAACCGTGTCGCCTTCGAACGACTCCGTCCGTCCGCGCCAAAAGTGATTGAACCCGACTTCGTAAAGAGTCGCCGCCGACGCGTACGTCGAGATGTGCCCGCCGATGTTGTGCTCTTCGCGATTCGCGCGCACCACCATCGCCAGCGCGTTCCACCGAATCAGCGACTTGATGCGCCGTTCGAGTTCCTGATCTCCCGGGAACAGCGGCTCCAGCCGCAGAGGAATCGTGTTCGTGTAGGGTGTGTTCGCCGTAAAGGGCAGGTCAATTCCATTTACCGTCGCATGCGCGCGCAACCGCTCCAGAATCTCTCGCGCCACATCCGGCCCGCTCGCTTCCAGCACGGAGTCCAGCGACTCAAACCACTCCTGAATCTCGACATCTTCCACGTGATGCGGCTGCGTATACGTCTCGTTTTCCATTTCCGACCGTGTCTCCTGGGATTCTTCGCCGAACTGGGATTGTGCCGTCGCCATGCACTCCTCCCGAATTTCACTTCATTTTCAACGCTCTAGAATACTATGCCGCGCCGCTCTCTGCACGGCGGAATCCTGCTGAGCTAAATTGTTCTCCCCCCGTCCAACACCAACACATGCCCTGTCAAAAATTTCGCGCCTATTAAATACGACACCGCTTCCGCCACATCCTCCGGCGTTCCCGTTTTCTTCAACGGTGCAATCTTCACAAAGTCCTGCTCCCACTCCGGCGGATCGCCCGGCATCGTGATCGTCCCCGGCGCAATCGCGTTGACTCGCACGTCTGGCGCCAGCGCTTTCGCCAAGGTCTTCGTCAGCATGATCATCCCCGCCTTCGAAATGGAATGCGCGATGTATCCCGGCCATCCCAAAATTCCGCCCGTATCCGCAAAATTCACAATCACGCCATTCGAACGTCGCAGCCACGGCGCCGCCGCCTGCGCCAAAAAAAACGGCCCCTTCACATTTGTATCCAGCGACGCATCCCAAACCTCTTCCGTCGTCGAAATCACGCTCGACGGCAAAAAATTCGCCGCGCTGTTTACCAGCACATCGATCCGCCCAAATTCATGCGCCGCGCGCTGCACCAGCGCACGTATCTCTTCCACACTCGTCAGCT
>Ga0070734_10002680_pt1 | contig 20705 bp, 14 predicted proteins | sample Coa_R1_8_FD_66444 | JGI IMG/M metagenome (GOLD analysis project Ga0070734, IMG submission 66444) | Surface soil microbial communities from Centralia Pennsylvania, which are recovering from an underground coalmine fire - Coalmine... | ecosystem: Environmental > Terrestrial > Soil > Unclassified ...
CTTAAAAGGGCATATCCAAATGCTTTCTGAATCAATGCTCTATCTGTCTTGTCAACGCGACCTATCCGGAGCAGATAGATAGTCAGAGCATCTATGTCTGCGTGGTCTTCATGGGCGTAGGCGATCATCGGTTTCCAGTCCTCTATTTGCAATCCGACCCTATCCGAAATGCGACCGTCTTTGCAGCCGAGAGAGCGAAGCAGCGCATAAAAGAGCGCTTTTTGTGACCATTCTCGCGTGGTGAGAAGCAATTCGACGGTCTCCAGAGAGCCGGATTGAACCGCGTTGTAGAGGGAAGCGATGTCAGGAACGTTGAGGTAATCTTCGATAAGCATTCGGGCAAATGCAGCCTGACCGTGACTGCAGGCCAATGCCAAGGGCGTCATATCGCGCCATACCGGAGCATTCAGGTCTGCACCGCCGGAAATCCACTCCAGTCCCACACGCACATCCCCAAGCGCAATCGCTTCTCGGAATGTGGGACGAATGCCTGATTCTCGCAGCAGTGTGATAACATCGAGGTGAGTGTAATCGGGGCGATTCAAAATGGGATGGGTGCGGAAAATCGGCTCCCAGAGCGCGGTCTCACCGGCATGATTCATCGCCTGGATATTCGCTCCCCGTTGGAGGAGCAAATGCACCACTTCCTTCTGGCCATACTCGGCTGCGATGTGCAGCGCGGTATCGCCATCATCATTGGTGATATTCACATCCATCCCATGATCGAGAAGGAGTTCCATCATCCCGTTATGACCATGTGAAGTGGCAAGATGAAGTAGGGTGTGCCCATCGAAACGGCGAGCGAATGTATTCGCACCCCATTGGAGAAGAAGACGGGCGATTTCCAATTGGCCGGCACGGGCCGCATGGCATAGTGCTGTCAGCCCATTGGGCTCTGCAGCCTCGATATCCGCTCCGCTCTCCAACAGAATCCGGACAATCTCGGCAAACCCACGGTTGACCGCTGCCATCAACGGTGTCCACGCGGACATCTCTGCCGGGTTCATCCAGTAAGGGTCAAATAGGCGCGTATATCCCTTACCTAGTTGCCCTAGACGTGTGTTAACGTCTGCGCCCTTCCGCAACCGTTCCTGAACGGCTTGTATATCTCCCTTCTCTACAGCCCGGAAGAGCGCTTGATCGATTTTGGATGGTTCCATAGACACCTATTCTACCCGATGTTCCTATGGGCAATAGGGCTATTTCACTACCTTCAGTATTTTAACTGGAGTTGAAAGGAGAACAGATCCGAGTCGCCTGCGACGGCCGCGTTGCTGACGAAGTCGTACTCACCGGTTAGACGCAGAATGCCGTAGTCTTTGCCGGGCAGACGAAGATTGGCGAAGTCTTTATACAGCCCAACCGCTTCCCGGTTCCACATTTTGCCGCCGGAGGAGGTATCCGGATCGTAGATGTCGTGGCGGAGGAAGAACACGCCCGGGATCTTGGTGTCGTAGCTCACCTGTTCGTAGCCGCCATAGAGGTCGTGACCGAAGGCCCGGCCCCACAAGAACTCCGCCTGGGCTACCACATGGCCCTTCAGGCCCTGAGCCCCCAGGCCGAAAGCCTGCTTGACCCGTTCGACGCCCTTGGGCAGGTTGGAACGGCCTGTGAACAGCGAGGTGTCGAAGGCGAGATTCTGGTGGTAAGGGAAGCGGGCACGTGCGACGATCGCCTTGCCGACCTCATCGTAGTATTTGTTGATCCCGTTGCCTGTCAATAAGGCGAGGGTGTATGTCGGACGGATCAGGCGCTTACCTGGATCCTTCGGGTTGCGTGGTTCCGCGGTACTGAACCAGATGCCGGTATCCCGCTCGTTCGGGAACAGCGTGGTCAGCACGCGTGCACGCTCCACAGCGGCACGATCCTCATCGCTCTCCTGCCACTCTTCGTAACCGAAAGGGATCTTTGCCTGGCCGATACGCGCGAAGTAGTCGGTGTTATGGTACTCGACGTAGACATCGCGCCCGCCGATCGAGTTCAGCGGTCTTCCGCGCGTGGTGAAGTCCACCTGAACGTGGAAGTCCCAGAACTTATCGGGCGTGAAGCTGAAGGTGGGGCGCAGCCGGGTGATTTCGGCCCGCGTTGGGCCACGATCTCCGCTGGAATTATTAGAGTCCGAGATGCGGCTCTGCAGAAATCCCCAGGCGAGAAAGTTATGTCCCTCTCTGTACTTCCACAAGGGATCGTCCAGAATGACTGCGGGCTTGTTGTCCAGCAGATCGTGTTGTGGTGAAGTGTTCGTTGCCTGTGCGGAAGCCATGTGGCTAGAGCCGACAACGGTTCCCAATACGGCAGCGCCGATGAGAGCGCGAGAACAACAACTTCGATGGATTACGGACCGAAGCATAGCCAGGTGGCGCTGAAACAATAGGGACATGCAATAACTCCTTTTCGCGGAAAGCGCTGTTCAAGATGCGCGCAATTGTGATGTCGGCGCCGCCAAGGCACGACCTCAAGGCGCGGCTTTCGATGTCGCGTATGCGGTTGGCAGGCATTTCCTTATGGATGGTGCTGGAAGTGTTGCAATTGCAGGTAGTGCGTATAGCACTTGACGTACTTTGCGTTTTGCGGGGGAGAGCGCATTGATAATAGCGCTTTTATGTTAAGAGAACATTAAGAAAAGATTAAATTTGGGTTGACTGTGCAAAATAGGATACTTCCACATCAGAAGCTCTCTGTTGAAAAAAATCTACGCACCTCTGTCTATTTTCCGGCTTTCTGTTCGTCGTTAGAGTGAAAACAACATGAAAGGAGAGTTTTCCTATGTCTCAGTTCTTATTGTTGCTGCGCGGCGGCGAATACCCCGAGTCGCCGGAAGCGATACAACAGATCATCGAGAAGTATGTCGCCTGGGGGCAAAAGCTACGAAGCGAGGGCAAATACATCTCGGCAGATCCTCTGCACGATAGCGGTAAGGTGCTACGGAGCGCAGGTACGGGGATGCAGATTACCGATGGCCCCTTCACAGAGACCAAGGAGGCGGTGAACGGCTACTATCTGCTCAATGTCGCCGATGCCGACGAGGCGCTGGAGACGGCAAAGGGCTGCCCGGCCCTCCTGTACGGCGGCAGCGTCGAACTGCGCGAAATCATGCAGATGTGAGGCGTATGCGACTGCGCGTTCTCGACACGACGGAACGGGGGAGCGATATGGTTCCCCCGCTGCAGCAGACCGAGGGAGGCCAGGTGCCACGGCTGGTGGAGGACTTCTTCCGCCATGAGGCCGGTCGCCTGGTCTCCACCTTGACACGCCTCTTTGGCATCGAGCATCTCGATCTCGCCGAGGATGTGGTTCAGGAGACGCTTGTCAAAGCCTTGCGGCTGTGGCCGCTACGCGGCATCCCCTCCCTCCCCGCTGCCTGGATCACGCAGGCCGCCAAAAACGGCGTGCGGGACGCGCTTCGCCGGGAAGCCTGCCTGCGCCGTAAAGCCCCGGAAGTCCTGGCATGGATGCAGCAAAACGAGGCAGTGGATACGGAAGCGGAGGCATTGCGCAGAACGGAGGCCCTCCAAGACGACCAGCTCCGCATGATGTTCACCTGCTGTCATCCCGCGCTCTCGCGTGAGGCGCAGGTCGCTCTGACGCTCAAGACCCTCTGCGGGTTTACTGTCGCCGAGGTCGCCAGCGCCTTTCTCACCGAGGAGGCGACCATCGCGCAACGCCTCACCCGCGCCAAGCGGACCCTGCGCCAGCAACGGGTCTCCTTCACGGTCCCGGAGGCGGACGCGCTGCCGCAGCGCCTCGATACGGTGCTGCAGGTCCTCTATCTGCTGTTCAACGAGGGGTACAATGCCCACGCGGGCGAAAACCTGATCCGCCAGGATCTGTGCCAGCAGGCGATCTATCTCGCCACCCTCTTGACGGCGCATCCGCAGGGCGACGTGCCCCGCGCTCATGCGCTGCTGGCGCTGCTGCTGTTTCAGGCGTCCCGTCTGGCGGCACGGTTGGACGCTGAGGGCAATCTCCTGCTCCTTTCGGAGCAGGATAGATCGCTCTGGGACCGACGGATGATTACGCTCGGCTTCCGCCATTTCGACCGCTCCATAGCGGGCGATGCCATCTCCCCCTACCATATCGAAGCCCACATTGCCGCCTGCCACGCTGCTGCGCCCTCCTACGAGGAGACGGACTGGGAGGCGATCCTCCACGACTACGACGACCTTCTTACCCTCAATAACTCGCCGGTCATCGCCCTGAACCGGGCCGTCGCGCTCTCCATGCGGCACGGCTCTGCAGCGGGCCTGAGGGAACTGGAAAACCTCAAAGCGCTTCCGATGCTGGACGCCTACCACCTGCTCCCCGCCACACTCGCCGCCCTCGCCGCGAAGCAGGGAGATCGGGCAGCGGCGCAGAAATATTACCGGGAAGCTCTCGACCGCGTCGCCTCGGAGCCGGAACGTCGCTTCCTACAGCGCAAACTGACCGAACTTCAAGAAGGCGCCTGAAACTCGGAAGAGGTCATAGGGAAGCTACGGGTTCTTTCAGGGCGAGTGCGACTGCCTGCTCCCAGGGCAGTGCGCACCCCTCCTTCCAGGCGATGACAAACGCAGCTTCCCCGAGTGCAGCTTGGGCTTGCCTTAATTGCTCATCATGTTTCTTCTGCTCGCTTGGAGAAGACGGGGTGCCACGGGCCTCGCATAGGGTATGTGCCGCGCCCAATAGGCGTACGGCTCCCGGCGTCTCTGCCTGGAAGAGCATTACCGTCGCCAGTCCCTCCAGGCTTTGTATCATGTTGGGTAGATCGCCTGACGCCTTGCTGATGCTCAGGCTCTCTTCATACAAAGCCCTGGCCTCGGTATAATCGCTCTGATAACAGCAGAGGTTCGCCGCTCCCTCCAGAGCCCTGGCGCGCTCCGAAGTGGGCGCCTGCGCTTCCGCGCGCCCGAGCGCCTGCTCCATATGTTTGCGCCCCTCGCTGTAGCGACCTCGTGTATACCAGAATCGCCAGAGCACCCCAACGAGGCGCAGGTGCGCCAGTGCCCCCTGTATATCCGAGGGGCTTCGTGTAAGAGCGGCACGCAGGTTATCGTATTCCGTGTCCAGACGCCGCATCCACTCCCCCTGTTGGGCGCCGCGCAAATGGGGTTCCGCCTCCTCCACGAAAGCGACGCACCAGTCCCTGTGTGCCGTTCGGACCCGATCCCCTTCACTGCTTGCCTCCAACTGCTCCGCCGCGTATTGGCGCACGATCTCCAGCAGACGGTATCGTCCGCCCTCCTCGCGCGCTTCCCATACGACCAGCGACTTATCCGCCAGGGAGGTAAGCAGATCCGAAACCCGTTGCGCCTCGTTATCCTCCCCTCCGAAGATCCGCTCCGCTGCTTCCAGGGGCCAGCCTCCGGCAAAGGCCGACAAGCGCTGCAACAGCGAGCGCTCCGGTGCGCTCAACAGCGCATAGGACCAGGCCAGCGTTGCCCGCAGCGTCTGCTGACGTGACAATGCCGTCCGGCTTCCGCCCGTCAGCAGGTCGAGTTCGTTGTGCAGACGGGACGCAATTTGCTCGATCGTCATGGCTTTGACCCGCGCGGCAGCCAGTTCAATGGCGAGGGGGATCCCCTCCAGTTGTCGGCACACCTGCCCTACCATGAGCGCATTGCTCCCGCTCAGCACGAAAGTCTTCTGTATGGCTTGCGCCCGCTCCACAAACAACTGCACGCTCTCATAACCCATCAGTACCCGCAGCAGGGTTGCTCGGCCCTGCGGCATGTGCTCCATATCCGGTACGGCCAGGGCAGGCACACTCCAGGCCAACTCTCCTGGGATCCCCAGCGCCATCCGGCTGGTGGCCAGGACCCGTACCTCCCGGCACTCCCGCAACAGATGCCCGACAATGGCAGCGCTCGCTTCCTGCAGATGTTCACAGTTGTCCAGCATCAGCAACAGCCGCCTGGTACGCAGTTGTTCCGTCACTCTCTCCTGGAGGGGCCGACCAGGCTCTTCTTGCAGTCCTAAGACGGAGGCAATCTGCTGGACGACCTGTCTGCCCTCGGAGAGCGCCTCCAGCGCCACCAGCCACACTCCATCCGCATACTCCCGAAGGACTTCCCTCGCTACCTCCCGCGCCAGGCGCGTCTTGCCGATCCCGCCCAATCCTGTCAGCGTCACCAGGCGGAAACGCCGCAGTTGTCGAGCTACCTCCACGCGCTCATCCTCCCGGCCCACCAGGTCGGTCAGGGGCTGGGGAAGGTACCCTTTCACCATCGGGACAGGGGCGACCTGGGCTGTGACCACCGCGTGCGTGTCGGCCCTCTGGCGCGCCTCGGATCGCAGGCGCTGATAGAGCGCACTCGTCTGCGCATCGGGAACGGCTTTCGGATCGCTCTTGAGGACCTCGATAAACTCGCGATAGACCTGCAGGGCGGCATTGGTGTCTCCGCCCTTCGCCAGTGCCTCCATCCAGCCTCGTTGCGCCGCTTCGCACCAGGGGTCCAGGCTCACCGCGTGCTGGAAACAGGGGATTGCGCTGCCATAATCCCCGGCGGCCATCGCCGTATCCGCCAGCCTCTGCAGCGCCTGAAGGCACTCCTGTTCCCGAAGGCGACGCTCCTGAAACACCCACTCCTCACTACAACCCTCCAGCAGCGGACCCTGATAGAGCGCTACTGCCTGCTCCAGAGCCGGGAGCTGTTTGCCTGCGATGGCGGCATCGAAGGTGCGAACGTCCACATCCGCGCCGGTGAGGTCCAATACGAGGGTGTGCCGATCCGGGGATTGCAGGCGCTCCTCCTCGCTCCCCAAGGCACGGCGCAGTTCGCTGAGGACGACCCGCAGATTGGCGGAGCTCTGGCTCTGGTCGCTATCGGGCCAGAGGACACCCGCCAGCCACTCTCTCTGCACAGGGGCATCCGAACGTAGAGCGAGGAGGGCGAGCAGCCACAGGGCCTTCTGCGAACGGAGCCGAGGCAGAGGCTGCCCCTGGATAAAGGCCTGCATGGGGCCAAAAAGCCTGAGCGTGAGGGGGGCCGTCGTTGCTTTTGAAGCCGTCATGAGCTTATCCCTTTCTGTCATCGTTCCGCAAGAAGCGCGGGATCTCTCGTGAAAAATAACAAAATTAAGAACTCGGAACGCTTTGTATGCGTTTTGGGAACGCTCCGGATAACATGGGTCCGGGATAATAGCGTTACTTGTTGATGTTCCGCACGCTGTCGCACGGGCCGATGGGCAACGGTTCGCAAATGCTATTGTACCGTCACCTATCGGCTTATGACAACGGTCGGAAGTCAGCACGGGGCTTTCGAAGCTTCATCAAAAGGAGAACATTCCATGACGAACTACATCACCACGAAGGACGGAACCCAGATCTACTTCAAGGACTGGGGCAAAGGACAACCCGTCGTCTTCAGCCATGGCTGGCCGCTTTCCGCAGATGCCTTTGAAGACCAGATGCTGTTTCTGGCGTCGCATGGCTACCGCTGTATCGCTCACGACCGTCGCGGCCATGGGCGCTCCAGCCAGCCCTGGAGCGGCAACGACATGGATACCTATGCCGATGACCTGGCGACGCTGGTGGAGACGCTGGATCTCACCAACGCCATTCATGTCGGCCACTCGACCGGAGGGGGAGAGGTGGCGCGTTACATCGGTCGTCACGGTACGAAGCAGGTGGCGAAGGCGGTGCTGATCGGCGCGGTGCCGCCCATGATGCTGAAGACGGATGCCAACCCCGGCGGTCTGCCCATAGAGGTATTCGACCAGTTGCGCGCCAGTGTCCTGGCTGACCGCGCGCAGTTCTTCACCGACCTGAGCATGCCGTTCTACGGCTTCAACCGGGAGGGCGCGAAGGTCTCGGAGGGGCTGCGCGATTCCTTCTGGCTGCAGGGGATGCTGTGCGGCTTCCCCGCCGCTTACGACTGCATCAAGGCGTTCTCGGAGACGGACTTTACAGAAGATCTGAAGCAGATGGATGTCCCCACGCTGATCCTGCATGGCGATGACGACCAGATCGTACCGATAGCCGATTCGGCGATGCTCTCGTCCAAGCTCATCAAGGGAGCGCTGCTGAAAGTCTATCCGGGTGCGCCGCATGGGATGTGTTCGACCCACAAAGACCAGGTCAACACGGATCTGCTCGCATTCTTCCGGTCCTGACGCCTTGGGAGGATAGGAACACATGCTGAGTGTTCCCTCCCGTTTCGGTTGCCTGTATCCAATAGCTCGCCCTCCTGTGGTCTGCGGGAGGGCGAGCAGGAGATGAGAAAGGAGCCCATATGTTTCCGACCAAAAACGATCTGTCCGAATCCGTACGCGCCAGGAGCATCGAAATGCTGAACCTGCGCCTGGCGGACGCCATCGCGCTGCAAACCCAGGTGAAGCAGGCGCACTGGAATGTCAAAGGCCCGCACTTCATCGGTCTGCACAAACTCTTCGATGAGATTTCCGATGCGGTCCTGGAGTACACGGATCTCATCGCGGAACGGGCGGTTCAGTTGGGGGGCGTAGCGGAAGGCACGGCGCGGATGGCGGTGCAGCGCACACTACTGAAGCCGTACCCTCTGGATATTTCGACCGGCAAAGCCCACTGCGAGGCGCTCTCGTCGGCGCTGGCGACCTTCGGGCAGGCGGTGCGCCAGGGCATTGGCGAGGCGGACAGAGCGGGCGACAAAGACACGGCGGACCTCTATACGGAGGTCTCACGCGGGGTGGATCAGTGGCTCTGGTTTGTGGAAGCCCACCTTCAAGCCGACGCTTAATCGCGTCTGTAAAGCAGCCTATTTCCCTATGAAGAGAGGCATTGAAATCTCGTCTCCGGCAACAGCGCATCGCGTTATCGGAGAGTAAGGAGTACGGACGATGACACGCCTTATTTTGCCCGTTGGAAGACGGGATCATACGCTGGGAGCGGAGCGAGCCGCCATTACGCTGGTGGAGTACGGAAAGTACGACTGTTCGCATTGTGTGCAGACCGAGCGCATTGTCGCAGAGCTGCGCCAGCGGTTTAGCGGGGGGTTGCGCTTCGTCTATCGCCACTTCCCGAGAGGGCGGCCTCATTCGCCCTCGCAGCGGGCGGCGGAGGCGGCGGAGGCCGCCGGAGCCCAGGGGAAGTTCTGGGAGATGCACCGGCTGTTGCTGGAGCAGACCTACCATCTGGATGACGCCACCCTCGGGTTGTGCGCGGTCACCCTGGGGCTGGATATACCCTCCTTCCTATACGATCTCAAGCAGGGGATCCATACCGCCAAGGTACGCGAAGACTTTCAGAGCGGCCTGCTGGGCGGTGTCAACGGCACGCCGACCTTCTTCATCAACGGCGTTCGCCATGACGATTACTGGGATACCGATACCCTGCTGGCCGCGATGGAGCGCTGTTTCGTGGAGCCGGATGTAGCTTTCGTCGGCAAGGCTCGCGTGAGGCAAGCCGCCATGACGGCATAGATGCCTACCCGACCGAAGATCTCAGGAGGCCTGGTCATGACAGCAGAGGCGAAGTGCTGCCCCTCACGGGAGTGCGCCTGGCACATGAGATGCTGGCTGGAAAGCCCCACCAGCGGGGCAAGATCGTTTTGGCGCTAAACGCCTGATTCAACATTTATGTGAAGGAGAGATACCATTATGGATTACACACGAAAAGTGGATTTACTGCTCTGGGTGGGGCTGTTGCTTGTCCTATGCCAACCTATCGTGTCGGCCTCGCCGGAGCAGGAGGGGGAGAGCATGCTGTGTCAGGCGAAGGCCGTGGCGGAGAGTGTGACGGGCGGTTCGATTGCGCAGCGTGGGCACGGGATCCCGGTGGAGCCGCCGCAGGAGCTGACACGCCGTATCCTCGCCTTTTGCAGTGAGGAAGGGAGCCGACCATGAGACACATACCAGGCTCTGCGACGGTTGCAGAGAGGGAGCATCAGGGGAGAACGGACCACTGCCGCCGGGAGGAGGGGGCGAGGGCAGAAATTTGCGATACGACCGGAGAGCCCTTATTTCGGGCAGGCGAATATGTTGAGCCGGGAGAGTACGTGGAGATCGAGATAGGGCGGAGCGTTACCCTGACATCACCGGATTTCCTACCGGCCCGCCTGGATGGGCATGTCGCATGCTATCGGCGGGTGCGACGCTCTCAGGGAGAGACGGGGGAGCAGAAGCTGGTCCAGCGACAGGCGGAGTTCCAGGAAATGACGGCTCAGATACGCCTGCGCCTCTATCACTTTGCACTCCGTGCCATGGGCAACACACAGGACGCCGAGGATGTGACCCAGGAGACGCTGGCGCGAGCCTGGTCCCATTTCGAGGCGTTCGACAATGGACGCTCGTTTGAAGGGTGGATATTTCAAATCGCTCGCAACCTGATGATTGACATGAACCGTCGCAGGAGACGCAGGCAAGAGATTTCGCTGGATGCACCTGCGGCGTCGATGGATGGGAACGCAGACGTGTGTTGCGCGGAAATCTCCGACAGCAGAGGCGATCCGCAGGGACTCTTGATGGACAAGCAGATCAGTCCCGAGTTGCAATCCGCGCTGCGTTCCCTGCCTCCCTACTACCAGGCGTCGCTTCTGCTTCTAGTGCAGCAGCGCTCTTATGTGGAGATTGCGCGTATGTTCGATTGCCCGGTGGGAACGGTCCGTTCGCGTGTGCATCGGGCGCGGGTCTTGCTGCAGCGCAGGTTAAAAGAGAGTGCGCCCTATGCATAGGAGGTAACATAAAATCCGCTTCCCTGGCTTCAGGTGGCTAACGCGCTGCCTAGCGCCGCTTCCATCGCCTGATGGGTCGAAAGCGATTGTCCGGCGGTCCACTCTATGGCAAAACGCTCCTGGCCGAGAGCCGACCGAACTCGCTCGATCTGTCGGTCGTACTGCTCCTGTTCGAGGGGCGGAAGCGGCGCTCCAATACGTTCACGAAGGGTATGGGCCGCCCCCCAGAGGCGGACGGCAAGCGGTGGATCCGCCTGCGCGAGCGCTACTGCGGCCAGTCCTTCCAGGCATGCTGCGATGCCTCTCTGGATGCCCAGGGTCCTGTGGATGCGTAAACCCTCTTCCAGGTGGGCGCGCGCTGCAGTGACTTCGTCCTGAGCATTTTCCAGATGGCCGAGGCCATTGAGCGACCACGCGATGCCAACCTGGTTCCGCTGTTCCCGCTGTATCGCCAGGCTCTCTTCCTGGAGCGACCTCGCCGCCGGATAGTCGCCCAGCGCCGCCATCACACCGGCCAGATGGTGAACCGTCCAGGCGATGCCCTGCTTGACTCCGGACGCGCGGAACGTCTCCAGGCTCTCCTCGAACATTGCCTGTGCCGTGGCATAGTCGCGCCCGGCGCCATACACGATCGCCAGGTGCTGCTGCGACCAGGCGGCACCCTGCCGGTCTCCTAACTCCTGGTCTATGGCCAGGCTCTCCTCGTGCATCCTCCGGGCGGTTTCGTAGTCTCCCTGGTCGCTTGCCAACTTCCCAAGATCATTCAACGACCAGGCGATTCCCCGTTTGTCCGCCAGCTGCCGACTGATCGCCAGGCTCTCCGCGTACAGCGCCCGCGCCTTGGCATACTCGCCCTGCTCACGCATCAGGTTGCCGAGTTGGTGGAGGGACCAACCGATCCCCCCTCTATCTCCCAGTGCGCGCCAGATCTCCAGGCTCTCTTCATGGAGCTCTCTGGCGGCCTCATAATCTCCACGCAGGCGTGCGAGCAGCCCCAGGTGATCGAGCGGCCATGCCATCGCCTGCCAGTCGCCCAGCTCACGGGCGATGGCCAGGCTCTCCTCATGGAGCGCTCTGGCATCGTCCTCGTCGCCCTGATAGCCTGCCAGGACCCCCGCCCAGTTCAAGACCTGGGCACGCCGTTTTGTCCGTTTATGGCTTCCCGTTCTCGCCAGGGCTTCCGCCAGGTACGCTCGCCCCTCGCTGTATTGCCCGCGAACCTCCCAATACCGCCATAGCGCCCCGGCCAACCGCAAGCCCACCTCGGCGCGATCCTCCTCCGTTCCGGACGAGGCCAGCACCGCGCGCAGGTTCTCACGCTCGGCCTCCAACCGCGCCAACCAGACTGCCTGCTCCGCCCCCTTCAATTGCAGTTCGGCCTCTTCCACCAGGGCCAGGAAGTAATCGCGGCGCCTGCCCTGGATCTGCTCTCTCTCGCCGCTGGCCTGCAGCCGCTCCGCCGCATACTGGCGTACCATCTCCAGAAGACGGTAGCGCCCCTCGGGCTGGCCCTCTCGCGTCTCGAACACGACCAGCGACTTGTCTACCAGAGAGATCAGCAGATCCAGCACGCCCTCGGCGCAGACTTGCTCTGCCGCTTCCAGGGTCCAGCCTCCCACAAACACCGACAAACGACGCAGCAACACACGCTCCGGATCACTCAGCAGCGCATACGACCAGTCTAGCGTCGTTCGCAGGGTCTGCTGGCGCGACCATGCCGTGCGGCTGCTACCTACCAACAGCCCCAGCTCGTTGTCCAGGCGCGCCGCGATCTGCTCTAGCGTCAGGGTGTTGATCCTGGATGCCGCCAATTCGATGGCGAGGGGAATGCCCTCCAATTGGAAGCAGATCTGGGCAACCGTTCTTGCATTGCTTCCGGAAAGCGCAAAGGTCTTCTGGATGGCCTGGGCGCGTTCGACGAAGAGCTGTACGCTCTCATAGCTCATCGCCATCCGGAGCAGGGTATCATGCGCCTGCGGCAGGTGGATGGGATCGGGCATGGCGAGGGCGGGCACGCTCCAGACGGCCTCACCCGTGATGCCCAGAGGCTCCCGGCTGGTGGCGAGGATCCGGATCTCCGGGCACTCTTGCAAGAGATGCGCCGCGACCTCCGCGCTCGCTTCCAGCAGATGCTCACAGTTGTCCAGCACCAACAGGAGCCGCTTCTGACGCAGGTGATCCGTTAAACCGGACAGTAGGGGCCAGCCTCGCGCTTCTCGCAGGCCCAGCACGGACGCGATGTGTGTCGTCACCAGTTGCCCATCGGCGAGCGTCTCCAGGGCCACCAGCCACACGCCATCGGCATACTCCCGGACCACCTCCTTAGCGACTTCCGTAGCCAGGCGCGTCTTACCGATACCCCCGATCCCGGCCAGCGTCACCAGGCGGGCGCGTCGCAGCCTGGCCGCCACTTCGAGGCGTTCGTCCTCTCTGCCGACCAGTTCGGTCGGGGGGTGGGGAAGGTAACCGGAGACCACCGGAGTGGTCGCTGCGGGAGTTGCGACGACAGCGCGTACATCGGCCTGTTGGCGCGCCTCCGCCCGCAAATGCACATAGAGCGTGGTTGTCTTCTCGTCGGGGGCCGCACTCGGGTCGTCCTTGAGGAGTTGAACAAACTTCCGATAGACCTGCAGGGCGGCGTTGTGGTCTCCCCCCTTCGCCAGTGCCTCCATCCAGCCTCGCTGCGCCGCCTCACACCACGGGTCGATCCGCACCGCCTGCTGGTAGTAGCCCGCAGCCCTGGTATAGTCCGCAACTGCCTGCGCCGCCTCTGCCAGCATCTGAAGCGCCTGAACACACGCCTGTTCCCGAACACGACGCTCCTGCGGGACCCACTCCTCGCTGCAGCCCTCCAATAGAGGGCCGCGATAGAGAGCTACCGCCTGCTCCAATGCCGAGAGTTGCTTACTCTCCATCGCGGCATCAAACGTGCGAAGGTCCACCTCCGCGCCGGTGAGGTCCAGGATAAGGGTATGCCGGTCCGGGGATCGCAGACGCTCCCTTTCGCTTCCCAGGGCGCGGCGCAGTTCGCTAAGGACGACACGCAGGTTGGCGAAGCTCTGGCTCTGATCCACATCGGGCCACAGCGTTCCCGCCAGCCACTCTCTCTGTACCGGGCGTTGGGGGCGCAGGGCAAGCAGAGCGAGGAGCCAGAGGGCTTTGCGGGATCGGAGGGGGGGCAACGGCTCGCCCTGGATCGATACCTGCATGGGGCCGAAGAGGGTGAGGGTGAGGGGAGCAGAGTGATTGTCGGACGTCGTCATAAACGTTTCGTCTCCTTGCTGATCCGGATCCCAGCGACAAAAACCGCACTTTGTCCCCACCGGGAGCGTGTCGGAACGCTAAATCTCCCGTGTCGGAACGGTGTGGATAATGCCGGGCTGAGAGAATAACTCTACCTGGCCAACGCAGGCTATTGTACCGTCACATGGCGGCTTTTGACAACCGGTAGGTAAGGACCAGATCAACGCGGATCTGCTGATTATTCATCGAGACCGGGCGCCTGGCAAGGCAGAGAAAAGGAGACGAATTCAAGATGTCCACCACAACATCCGACACGCCTCAGTATGGGGCGAAAACCATCACCGAACATGAGATGCAGCAGGTTGAGCGCGCAAACGCCACAGGATGCCAACCGGTCGTCTTTGTCCATGGCCTCTGGCTGCTGCCCAGCAGTTGGGACCGCTGGGCCACCCTCTTCGAGGAAGCCGGATACACCGCTCTCACCCCCGGTTGGCCCGATGACCCCGAGACCGTGGAGGAGGCCAACGCCCACCCGGAAGTCTTTGCCCACAAGACCGTAGAGCAGGTCGCGGATCACTTCGAGCAGATCGTGCGCGGGTTGAGCAAGAAACCGGCGATCATCGGCCACTCCTTCGGCGGCCTGCTCGCGCAGATCCTCGCCGGAGGCGGCCTCTCTTCCGCGACGGTCGCCATCGATCCGGCTCCCTTCCGGGGGGTGCTCCCGCTGCCGATTTCTGCGCTCAAATCGGCCTGGCCGGTGCTGGGCAATTCGGCCAATCGCAACCGGGCGATCCCGCTCACCTATGAGCAGTTTCGCTACGGCTTTGCCAACGCCGTCAGCGAGGAGGAGGCGCACGAACTCTACGCGAAGTTTGCCGTTCCGGCGTCGGGCGCGCCGCTCTTCCAGGCGGCGACGGCCAATCTCAACCCCTGGACGGAGGTGAAAGTGGATACGGAGAACCCGGAGCGTGGGCCACTGTTGATCCTCTCCGGAGAGAAGGACCACACGGTCCCATGGGCCATAGCGAATGCGTCGTTCAAGCTGCAGCAGCGCAACGAGGGGGTGACGGAGATCATCGAGATGCCCAATCGGGGGCATGCCCTCACCATTGACAGCGGCTGGCGGGAGGTCGCCGACACGGCGCTCGCCTTCGTCCAGCGTCATGTCTAGCCTCGCCCCTACGGAGCCGCGCTTTCGCAGCGGGCTACGGTCAACCACATTGCCAGGGCAATGTGGTTGATTTTAATCCGCAACTTTCCTATTTTTCGAGCTATAAGTTAATCAAGGAGCCATTTCATTGCACCTTTCCGGATAGAGAGCGACTGCCTGCGAGCCAGAATATTACATAGAACTCCCGGAGGTTGCGCTTGCGTCGGAAATATCGCCCAGGCGCCTGTCTCAAGGCAGAGAAAAGGGTGCGATGGCAGCCGAAAGGCAGAAGAGGAGCAATGCATGGAGAAGGCGCGGACGGTTGTGATCGTTGGGGCAGGATTCAGCGGGGTGGTGACAGCGGTCCATCTCTTGCGCAGCGGGATCGGCATGCCGCTGCGGGTGATCCTGATGAATCGTTCCGGATGGATGGCGCGCGGTGTGGCGTATGGAACCCGCGTCAGCACGCATCTGCTCAATGTGCCTGCCGGCCGCATGAGCGCCTTTGCAGACGATGAGGACAGCTTTCTGCGCTTTGTGCGCACCCGCGATGCCTCCCTCACCGGAGGGACCTTTGTCTCGCGCACGCTGTATGGGGACTACCTGGAGCAGATCCTGGCCGACGCGGCAGGGGATGCCGCTCCCGGCACGACGCTGCTGCAACTCCGGACCGAGGTGAAGGAGATCCATCGGGATGCATCGGGCGAGAGGCGCGCGGAGGTCGTTACCGCAGAGGGGGAGACGATCCTGGCGGACAGGGTGGTGCTGGCGCTGGGGAACTTTGCGCCCGCCGATCCGCCCGCCGAGGACCGAAGTTTCTATCAGCATGCGCGGTATATACGCGACCCCTGGATACCCAACGCGCTCCAGGCGATAGGCTCCGACGCTTCGGTCTTGTTGATTGGCGCCAGCCTGACCATGGTGGACATGGCGCTGGCGCTGAGGTCTCAGGGCGTTCGCGGCAAACTCTATGCGATCTCGCGACGCGGGCTGCTTCCGCAGGCGCATCGCTCTCCGAGCGTTCCCCCTGCCGCGGATCACTGCCCACCCGGAATAGATCAGGGGCCTTATACGGCACGGGCCTATCTCCATGCGGTGCGCCGCCACGTCAAAACCCTGGCCGCACAGGGAGTGGACTGGCGGGAGGTCATCGGCTCCCTGCGCTCCCTCACCCCTAGGCTGTGGCAGGCGCTGGATATTCCGGAGCGCGCCCGTTTTCTGCGCCATGTCCGACCTTACTGGGAGGTCCATCGCCACCGGATGGCCCCCGCCGCAGCGGAGGCGCTGCAGGAGATGCTCGGCACCGATGCTCTAGAGGTCCTCGCAGGCCGTGTCCAGCGCTTTACGCCCGGTGAGGAGGGCGTCGAAGTGACGTTTCGACGGCGTGGCTCAGATCTCCGGGAGACCTTGAAGGTCTCGCATGTGATCAACTGCACCGGGCCAGGGAGCGACATGCGCTCCCTGGACGACCCCCTGATACGGTATCTCCGAGAACAGGGGGTGCTTCGACCGGATCCGCTCGGGCTGGGAGTAGAGACCGATACCTGCGGGGCGCTGCTGGATCGGGAAGGGAACGCTTCCGATCTGCTCTACTATGTCGGTCCGCTGCTCAAAGCCCATTACTGGGAGAGTACCGCCGCGCCGGAACTCCGCATCCATGCCGCCCGGCTTGCGGGCGAGTTGATCGACTCCCTGAGAGGTACATGAGGCTATGCCCCCGCGTCGTGCGGTTCCACCTGAATCTGTATCCTGGGGTAGAGCTGCTTCCCTCCGGGGCTTGCGCCAACCTGCGGCACGGATCTCTGGCCGGTTTTGCCGTCGCGGTCGATCACCGTTACCATCTTTTTCGTCGAGAATGGGGTCTTGCTCATCATCTCATACTCGTTCTTCTCTGCGGCCGTCAGGCGATGTACCGTGACCGGTTGGACGATCCAGTTATTTCCCTTTTGTACCGCTTCTATGCGTGGGAAGCTCTCTTTATTGGCATCGCCGATGTACAGCCCCGGTATATCGGGTTCGACAACGGTCTCTCCCGGACCGAGCTTCATCTGGTATCCTGCGACCCATGTCGATAATTCGGTGACCCCTATGGCGCGAAACCGCTCCGGGAGGGTCTGGGCTCGGAGCGCATCCCGCAGGTCGGCGTTGGGAATGAGGTAGGGAATGGTTTGCCAGGGATTGGAATTTCCACGTCGAAATTCGATATAGAGATCCCCGGCGGTTACATTGCGCACCAGGACCTGATAGTCCACATGGGAGTTCCACGGGACACGCGGGTTCTCGGCGAGGCCCGCCGTGGTCAGCAAGAAGCCCGGTTGCAGACCATCCACGGCCTGGCCCCAGGCAACCTTCTCTAATGGGACCGCAGGGCTTACGTTGCCTTGGGGAGCGTTCCCTCCGTCCGCCGCATCGGGCTTCGCGGCTGTTATCCCCACGTCTTCTCCGGTCACATCGATGGCTGCCTCCCCCGTGTGGAGCGTCGTGCGGCGGCCTCCCCACGTGGCGTTCACGTCACAGGCCATACGGTGCTTGCCGGGCGCGACGAATGCGACCAGGGTGTATTTCGCATTGTGGACGTCTTTCGTCTGAGAGGCCATCGTCCGGAGCATCCAGTGCGAGACGAGCACGACCTGGCCCGGCTCGATGGAGAACGGGCTCTCCTCCGCCCCCAATTGGAAGTTTACATCCACCGACCTGCCGGTGCTGTCGCGTAGATGCGGAGTGCAGTAGATGTGGGGGCTCTGTATGAGGGTCGTATAGTCCGTGTCGTCTCCTGGCACGGTGAGCCCGTCGAAGCTCGGGCAGTTGACGTTCAGCGTGTGGTTTGTGCGATTGCGGAGGTATACGCCGAACACATATAGTCCGGTATGCTGATCGTCTCTGCCGTATCGGTTCACCATTGCCAGCCCCGCCTGTACCTCGCGTCCCGATCCCCAGACGATATTGGCCGGCTCCTGGGCAACCGGAGCGGCAGGCGGGGAAGCGTTGGCCTGGCCTGCCGTTGCGGGGGATGCAGGGGGGGGCTGGGGCGCGCTCGCCCGCTCCACCGTGGCAGGTTTCGCTGTCGGATCCTCCGAACTGGGTGGTGGAGATACCGAACGCTTCGGATCCATGGTGGTTGCCTTCCTATCGGTGGGAAGTTGTGCTGCTTGCGGTCGGGCCGATACCCGCAAAGTAGCGAGTGAAAGCAAGGTCAGCGCCGATACTGCCGATATTGCCAGCCACGTTGTAGATGCCTGGCGCGGTTTTGCTCCATCGAGTATGTGTCGCATTCTCTCCTCCATTTCCCCGCCTTGAGCCATCGCCGGTGCGACGGAGTGGGGACCTACAAAGCGCACAACCTCCAACAGGTGCGCCGCATAGTCCGGTCCGGCGATCCCGGAGAGCAGTACCCGGTCATCGCAGGCACGCTCGCTCTCCAGGCGCATGCGCCAGCGCAGCCACCAGACGCCCGGCTGAAACCAGCAGAACGCGCAGACAACCTCCGCCAGCAGGTTCCACATCCAATCCCACCGCGCGATATGCGCCTGTTCATGCCGCAGCGCGCTCTCACAGACCGCCCGGTCCGCTGAGAGCAGCGCCGCAGGCAACAGGAGGATGCTTCGGCGTATCCCCCAGGTCAGCGGGGTCTGGATCTGATCGCTGATGCGGATCGGAACGCCGTCCAGCACTGCTTGCCGGCTTCCGGCTTCCAGTCTGTGCAGGCGAAACAGCGCAACCAGCAGGCGTAGGAGCAGTGTAGCAACACCCAGGCCCCAGATTGCCAAAAGGACAGCCGTCTCTGGGTAGGGAGCGGGGTTGCGAGGAGCCGTGCTTTGGGGCCCCGTGCCGCTTCCTGCTGCAATGGGAGCCGGCGGCCTGGTTTTGAGGATTGGCGCTCGCGATCGATCCTGGTATGGAGGGGGCTCGGGTTTCTCAGGGAGGATTGGAAGGCTGCCCATTTCCTGGGCAGGAAGCGCCGCGCGCTGTGGAAGGGCTGGCTGTTGGGGAGGCAGGAGGCGAAGAGGCGGCAGAAGGCGCTGCGCCAACGGCAGAAACAGCAGACCCAGGAGAGCCAGCACACACACCAGATGCCGGTGGGCTGCTGCGCTTCGACGCAAGAGGCCAAGCGCCAACCCGGTAAGCAGACACAGCGCCAGGCCCCGCAGGAAAAGTTCGATCAGAAAGCCGGGCATCACTCTTTTCCTTTCTGGCGGGCAGCCTCGATCATCGCGGAGAGCCGATCCAGGTCCTCCTGGCTGAGTTTGCGCTCCTCATCGTTGAGCAGGGTGTTGACGACCTGCTCGGGGCGACCTCCGAAGAAGGTCTCGATGAGCTTGTAGAGCGCCTCGCGGGCGACCGGCGGTCTTGGCTTGGTGGGGTGATAGATGTACTTGGCTCCCTCCTGGGAGTGGGTGAGGAGCCCCTTCTCTTCGAGGATGCGCAGGAAGGTGCGGACCGCCGAGTAGCTGGGGGGATCGGGGAGCGCCGCTAAGACGTCGTTGACGGAAGCGGCCCCGAGGCGGTAGACGGTCTCCAAGATCTGGCGTTCGCGTCGGTGGAGTTTTTCGGTAAAGTGCATGGCAGTGCTAATCCTTTAACATGATGCTAACATGTTAGCACTGATCCGTGAGATTGTCAAGGGGCAGAGCGAATTCTGCGCAAAGATTTTTTAGGCTGTTGGCTATGGGCGCCGAAGCGAGCCGCAAGGCTTTTCGCATCTACCTTGCAGTAGGAGGAGAGAGAAGCTTAAAGGTGTATCTAAGGAGAAGTGTGAGCCTGACTGGAACGACAGGCGCTCTAGCGACTGGGCTTGGCCAGCGCTTCCATCTGCTGCGCTTCCGTGACACGGCCCAGACTTTGCAACTCCTGCGCCAGTTCATGGCGGCCTGCCGAATTCAGAGACGTATCGGCGAGGGCCAGTTTCGCTACCTTGTCCAGCTTGGCCGCGTCGTCATACCACTTGGGCTGATACATCTCCAGTCCCCACCAATACGGGCGTGAACTGCCTCGGTCCAATGGGATCGCTTGCCACAATGCTGTATCTGCCACGGAGGGCTGACCGGCAAATGCGCCCGCGATGGCGATCTCTGTCCAGGCCGGGCCATACTGGGGGTCCAGCGTTGCGGCATATTGGGCCGCGCTCAGCCAATGGGCGTACAGCCGATGGAGTGTGTTCCACTCTTCGGGAGAGATTTTATCCGCTGTCCGCGACATGCGCAAATGATCTGATACACGCGCATACATCGCTGCCAGGATCACCCAGGCCGCAGGATTGCGGGGCGCGCACTGCACCAGGTGTTCTGCGTTATGGACCAACTCTTTCGGCGTGTGCGAGTCGTCGAGGCGTGCATAGGCTACAAAGTAGTTGTCCGAGAGGGGAGGGAGATTCCGGACGGTTTCTGTTCTTAGGGCCGGGGGCAAGGCGTTAAAGAGTGTCAGGCATTCGGCCTTTGCCTCTAGATTGGTGGGCGCCTGGGAGAAGATACGACGGTAATCCTCCTCACGACCGGAATTGTGCAGCATATACAGCATTCCGGCCAGAGCGTCGCGTAGTTTTAGCGCCTGCATGCGCTGTTGCAGTTCGGGAGACGGGCGGCCCTCATGCCACCAGTCGTAGCTGCCGATGGTGTGCAGGTCATCGGGGTTGAGGGCGGGCGACGGCGGGGCGGAGGCGTGGACCGCGATGCGGGTGAGCAACTGTTGTG
>Ga0070734_10002681_pt1 | contig 20700 bp, 19 predicted proteins | sample Coa_R1_8_FD_66444 | JGI IMG/M metagenome (GOLD analysis project Ga0070734, IMG submission 66444) | Surface soil microbial communities from Centralia Pennsylvania, which are recovering from an underground coalmine fire - Coalmine... | ecosystem: Environmental > Terrestrial > Soil > Unclassified ...
GCGCGGCGATTTCTTGAGCACGATCGTGTACTGGCTGCTCGCCGGCTCGATCTGATGCAGCTCGAGCGCCGCGCGGGCCGCGCAGGCGTGTGCCTCGAGTGAGTTGGGGTACAGGATCATCCAGCGCGCGGCGACCTTCTGCGCGAGCGAGGGCTGCAGCTGCGAGAGCGTCACCTCGCAGGCGCGGGCGAGCACGCTCGCATCGCCCTCGGCGAGAGCCGCCGCGGTGTACTGAAGCGCGGCGGTGCGCGCCTCGTGGCGCGCGAGCGCGATCTCCGCCGTGACGGCGTAATACACGCGCGGCGCCTCGAGAGCGGCCTCCGGCTGGGGCGGCACGCTGGCGCACGCGGCACCGAGCAGCGCGAGCACCCAGGGCGCGGCGGATCGCAGGGAAAGCGAGAACACGCCCGCACTATAGCCAAATGAGCGTGGCCGCGGGCGATGAGGGCGCTTGATCTAGCCGGGTTTCCCCCCGAGAATCGGTCAGTTACGGTCCATGGCGCTGCAATGGGTTTCAAGGTCCTCGGACTCAATCACAAGACCGCGCCGGTTGCCCTGCGTGAGAAAGTCGCCTTCAACGAGGATCGCCTGGTTGCGGCGCTGCGCACCTTGCGCAACGAGAGAGGCGTCGGCGAGGTGGTGATCGTCTCGACCTGCAATCGCACCGAGCTCTACTGGTCCGGACATGCGAGCGGCGATGAGCTCTCGCAGTGGCTCGTGCATCACCATGGCGGCCTCGATCTCGCCCCGAGCCTGTACGTGCTGCAGGATCGCGAGGCGATCGCGCATGCCTTCAGCGTCGCCTCGGGGCTCGACTCGATGGTGCTCGGTGAGGCGCAGATCCTCGGCCAGCTCAAGGAGGCCTACCGGCTCGCGCAGGCGGCGGGCTGCACCGGACCGTCCTTGAATCGACTCTTCCAGGCCGCCTTCTCGGTCGCGAAGCGCGTGCGCTCGGAAACCCGCATCGGCGCGAATGCGGTCTCGCTCGCCTCGGCGACCGTGAGTCTCGCGCGCCGCGTGTATGCGGACCTGAGCGCACACACGGCGCTCATGATCGGCGCGGGCGAGATGATCGATCTCACGGCGCGGCATTTCGCGAGCGCGGGCGTCAAGCGCATGGCGATCGCGAACCGCACGCTGGTGCGCGCGCAGGCGCTCGCCGCCGAGGTGCAGGCCTATGCGGTCGAGCTCGGCGCGATCGACAAGGAGCTCATCGAGGCGGACATCGTCGTCGCCTGCACCGCGAGCCCCGTGCCGCTCGTCACCAAGCGCGCGACCGCCGCGGCCCTGCGCCAGCGGCGCCATCGGCCCATCTTCATGGTCGACCTCGCCGTGCCGCGCGACATCGAGCCCGCGGTGTCCGACCTGCAGGACGTGTATCTCTTCACCATCGATGATCTGCAGCAGCTCATCGAGCAGAACCTCAAGCAGCGCGAGCTGGCCGCCGATGATGCGAAACTGCTGCTCGAAGAGGAGGTGGCGCGCTTTCTCGCCGAGGCGCGCGCGCGCGATGCGGGGCCCGCCATCCGCGCCCTGCGCGAGCACGCCGCGGGCATCCGCGCGCACACCGTCGAGGAGGCGCGGCGCATGCTGATCGCGGGCAAGTCCTCCGACGAGGTGCTCGAGTATCTCGCCCACACCCTCACCAACCGGCTTCTGCATGCGCCGACGCAGGCGCTGCGCCAGGCGGCCGAATCCAGCGATCCGGTGCTGGCCGGGGAGATCGCACGGCTCCTGATCGAGGCGCGGGAGCGCTAGGGGGCGGGCGGAGGGCACCGCTCGGGCGGCTCCGGATGACGGCGAAAGGCGCAGGCTCCAGGCGACCCCGCGGTGCGGGGGCCGCTATAATTTGCCGATGAAGGAGTCCATTCGCCGCAAGCTCGAGAAGCTCGCCGAGCGCCACGAGGAGATCGGCCGGCTGCTGTCGCAGCCCGAGGTCATCGCGCAGCATAACCAGTTCCGCGAGCTCTCGGTCGAGTACGCGCGCCTGGGTCCCCTGGTCGAGCGCTACCGCGGCTTTCTCGCCCTCGAGGCGGACGCGGCGACCGCGCGCGAGCTCGACATGCCGGAGGAGATCGCCGAGCTCAGCCCGCGGCTTCTCAACGAGGAGCTCGAGCTGCAGCGGCTCCTCATCCCGAAAGATCCCTACGATGACAGCAACATCTTCCTGGAGATCCGCGCCGGGACGGGTGGCGATGAGGCGGCGCTCTTCGCGGGCGATCTGTTTCGCATGTATGCGCGCTATGCGGAGTCGAAGGGCTGGGAGGTCGAGGTGCTCTCGGAGAGCGCCGGCGAGCATGGCGGCTACAAGGAGATCATCAGCCGCGTCATCGGGCGCGGCGCCTACTCGCTCCTCAAGTTCGAGTCGGGCACCCATCGCGTGCAGCGCGTGCCGGCGACCGAGGCGCAGGGTCGCATCCACACCTCCGCGGTGACGGTCGCGATCCTGCCCGAGCTCGAGGAGGTCGAGGCGGTGGAGTTGAATCCGGCGGACCTGCGCATCGATACCTATCGCTCCTCGGGCGCCGGGGGCCAGCACGTCAACAAGACCGACTCGGCCATCCGCATCACGCACTTGCCGACCGGCATCGTGGTCGAATGCCAGGACGAGCGCTCGCAGCACAAGAACCGCTCGCGCGCGCTCTCGCTCCTCAAGGCGCGTCTGCTGGCCGAGGAGCGTGACAAGGCGCAGCGCGAGCAGGCGCAGTCGCGCAAGCTCCAGGTGGGCTCGGGCGATCGCTCGGAGCGCATCCGCACGTACAATTTTCCGCAAGGCCGGGTCACCGACCATCGCATCAACCTGACGCTCTACAAGCTCGATGAAGTGATGAACGGGCGTCTGGATGAGCTCATCGGCGCGCTCAATCAAGAGCACCGCGCCGAGGAGCTGGCGCAGCAGACCGAGTGAGCGCGGTGCCGACCATCGGGCAATCGTTGCGAAGGGCGAACGAGCTGCTCAGCGCCGTGAGCGAGTCGCCGCGTCTCGATGCGGAGCTGCTGCTCGGCGCGGCGCTCGGCCTCGGCCGCACGGCGCTCATCGCACGCTCGGAGGAGCCGGTCGGGCCCGGGGAGGCGCAGCGCTACGGCACGCTCCTCGCCGAGCGAGTCGCGGGTGTGCCGGTCGCCTACCTGCTCGGCCGGCGCGAGTTCTGGTCGCTCGAGCTCGAGGTGAGCTCCGCCGTGCTGGTGCCGCGCCCGGAGACCGAGACCTTGGTCGAGCAGGCGCTGGCGCTTCTTCCGGCGGCGGCGCCGTGCGCGGTGCTCGATCTCGGCACCGGGAGCGGTGCGATCGCCATCGCGCTCGCGCACGAGCGCCCGCAGGCGCGGCTGGTCGCGGTCGAGCTCTCGGAGGCGGCGCTCGCGGTGGCGCGGCGCAATGCGGCGCGGCTCGTGCCGGGTCGGATCGATGTGCAGGCGGGATCCTGGTACGAGCCCCTCGCCGGCGAGCGCTTCGATGTCATCGTCTCGAACCCGCCCTACATCGCCGAGGGCGACCGCGCGCTTGCGGCGCTCGCCGCGGAGCCGCCGCTCGCCCTCGTCTCGGGTCCGAGCGGCCTCGAGGCGCTCACGGCCGTCATTGCGGGCGCGCGTGATCACCTCATCGCGGGGGGCGCGCTCCTCCTCGAGCACGGCGCCGATCAGGGGCCGGCCGTCGCCCGGCTCCTCGAGACCCACGGCTTCGCCTCGATCCAGACCTACACCGATGGCGCACGCCGGCCGCGCGTCACCGCCGCACGGAACCCGTCCGAGCCGGGTCGCGTGACTCGTGCCGAGGACTTCGGACACACTGACCCTCTTCGTCTCTCACCAGGAACTTCCTCATGATTCGTTTTGAAACCAATTTGGGCGCCTTCACGATCGAGCTGTTCGAGAAGGAGGCTCCGGTCACCGTCGCCAACTTTTTGAAGTACGTCGACTCGGGCTTCTTCGATCGCACGATCTTCCATCGCGTCATCCCCGGGTTCGTCATCCAGGGCGGCGGCTTCACCGAGGACATGAAGCAGAAGAGCACGCAGGCGCCCATCAAGAACGAGGCGGACAACGGGCTCAAGAACACGCGCGGCTCGCTCTCGATGGCCCGCACCAACGACATCAACAGCGCCACCTCGCAGTTCTTCGTGAACCTGAAGGACAACGATTTCCTCGACCACTCGCGCGGCAACTTCGGCTATGCCGTGTTCGCGCGGGTGACCGACGGGATGGACGTGGTCGACCAGATTGCCGCGGTCCAGACCGGGCGCAAGCGCGGCTTCGAGGACGTGCCGCTCGACGCGGTGGTGGTGACGAGCGCGCGCCGCCTCGAGGGCTGATCGCAAGCGCTCGATCGAGATCGTGGCCCGCTCGCGCTCCGTTGCCGCCCGATGTGCGCGTCTCATCGGCTGGCTCGTCCTGGCGTGCGTTCTCTCGAGCATTCTCGCCGTAGCAGTCCTGCGCTGGATCAACCCGCCGCTCTCGGCCTTCATGATCGAGAGCCGCCTCGAGGCGCTCGCGAGCCATGATCGCAGCTACCTCTTCAGGCACACCTGGGTCGATCTCGACCACATCTCGCCGAACCTCGCGCTCGCCGTGGTCGCATCGGAGGACCAGAAGTTTCCCGAGCACTGGGGCTTCGACGTCGAGGCGATCGAGAAGGCCTACGAGCTCAACCAGCATCGCCATCATGTGCACGGGGCGAGCACCATCAGTCAGCAGGTCGCGAAGAACCTCTATCTCTGGTCGGGGCGCAGCTACTTTCGCAAGGGGTTGGAGGCGTACTTCACGGTGCTGATCGAGGCGCTCTGGCCGAAGCGGCGCATCCTCGAGATCTATCTGAACATCGCCGAGTTCGGCCATGGCACCTTCGGCGCCGGGGCGGCGGCCGAGCGCTACTTTCACAAGTCCGCGGCGCGGCTCTCGCGCGCCGATGCCGCCGTGCTGGCCGCGGTGCTGCCGAACCCCACTCATTACTCGGCCGTCGCGCCCTCGCGCTACGTGGCGCAGCGTCGAGATTGGATCCTTCAGCAAATGCAGGCGCTCGGCGGGCCGGAAATGCTCTCAGAAATCGACGCCTATCCCGACCGTCGTCGCTGAATCGCGCCTCGGGGTCGGCGCGCGGGAGGCATCGAGTGTGACCGGCGTCGCGATTGGCTGGCGATCCGTTGACTATGATAGGGTCCGATCCATTGGCATCGAATCCGCAGCAAGGAGCAGCGATGGCCACGGAAAACTCGAACCCCTACGCCTCCCCCAAGGCCCCCGTCGCGGATGTCGTCTCGAGCGAGCCTTTCGAGCTCGCCGAGCGGGGAGCGCGGCTGCAGGCCGCCGTGATCGACGGCCTCACCGTCCTGATTCCCCTGATTCCCACGTTTGTCCTCTGGTACCGGGTGCTGGGGCACCGCGCCGAGTCGATGACGGGTGTGGGCCTGCTCGGGCCGCTCGCGGGCCTCGGCGCGCTCGCCGTCATCGGTGTCGCGATCTATGACTGCGTGCTGCTGTCAAGGAACGGCTGGACGATCGGCAAGCGGCTGTCGGGCATCAAGATCGTGCGCACCGATGGCACGAAGGCATCGCTCGGCCGGATCATCTGGTTGCGCGGCTTCGTCAACGGGCTGCTCGGCGCCATCCCCTTCGTCGGCCGCCTCTATTCGCTCGCGGACATTCTCTTCATCTTCGGCAAGGCGCGCCGCTGCATCCACGACTACATCGCGGACACCCTCGTGGTGAAGGCGTGAGGCCTCTTGGCCGGGCAACCTGACAATCTCTTCGCACCCCCGAAGAGTGTGGTCGCCGATCGGGGCGAGGAGATCGAGAGCATCAAGGCCGGCCGCGGCGAGCGTCTCGGAGCGAAGATCATCGACGGCTTTCTCTTCTACATCGCCCTGGCGCCGGCCTCCGGGTGGCTGTCGGTGCGCCTCTACGGAGGTCTCAATCCGAGCGCGGCGCGCGCCTGGGAGTGGATGGCCGCCGTTCCCTACTGGCTGAGCGGCGGTCTTGTGGTCGGGCTGGCGATCGGCCTGATCGATGCGGTGCTGGTCCAGCGCAACGGCCAGACCATCGGCAAGAAGTTGTGCAAGATCCGCATCACGCGCACCGATGGCTCGCCGGTCACGCTCGCTCGGGTTTTTTTCCTGCGCTACTTGATCAGCGCCGTGATCCGCTTCGTGCCCTTCGTGGGCGGGCTCTACGGCCTCACCGATGTCCTCTTCATCTTCGGTGAGAGCCGCCGCTGCGTTCACGACTACATCGCCGACACCATCGTCGTCCGGGCTTGAGTGCTCCCCTCGACACGGTCGTCACGGCCGAGACGCCCGAGGGAATCGAGATCTCCATCCGGCCCGCCGGCTATCCGGTCCGCTGCTGCGCCTACCTGATCGACGTGGCGCTCCAGGGATTCACCTTGAGCGCGATCTCCGGCGCCTTGGGGTGGGCCGGCACCTTTGGGATGGGGGTGTTCTTCATCCTCGTCTTCGCCATCAACTGGTTCTATCCGGTGCTGTTCGAGCTGCTGCCCGGCGCGGCCACCCCCGGCAAGCGCATCCTGGGGCTCGAGGTCATGATGGCCGATGGACTGCCCATCACGCCGGTGGGCTCGCTCATCCGCAACCTCATGCGCGTGGTCGACCTACTGCCGGCGCTCTACGGCTTCGGCATCGTCACGATGCTGCTGCGAAGCGATGCGCGCCGCATCGGCGACCTCGCCGCGGGCACGCTGGTCGCCTACCGGCTGAAGCGCGAGGAGACGCGCTTTGCGCCGGGCACGCCGCAGCCGCCGCGGGTTGCGCTCTCGGAGCGCCAGCAGCGCGCGATCAGCGCCTTCGCCGCACGCGTCGAGCGCCTGACACCGCAGCGTGCCGAGGAGATCGCCGAGTTCGCCGCTGCGCGCGTGGACTCCTCGCAGGAGAACGCTGGCGCGGCGCCGCGCAGCGCCTACCTCGTGTCGATCGCTCGCTGGCTGCATGGCGAGCGCAAGGCATCGCATGACGCCCTTTGAGTTCGAGGCGGCGCACGGCGCCGCATGGCAGGAGCTCGAGCAGGCGCTTTCGCGTGGCGAGCGCGCGCTCGACCCGGAGCGCTTTCTCAGGCTCTATCGCAGCGCCTGCGAGCATCTCGCCCTCGCGAAGTCGCGCGGCTACCCCACCGATCTCATCGACCGGCTGTCGATCCTGACGGCCTCCGCCCACCAGATCATCTACCGGCAGAACGATTACGGGGCGCGGCGCATCGCCCGAGCGCTGCTCGAGGAGTTCCCGGCCGAGGTGCGCGCGCAGCGCCGCTACGTGGCGCTCGCCGCCGCGCTGCTGTTCGTGCCGGCGCTCGTGCTCGGCTTCATCATCCACCACCGCCCCGAGATCATCCTCTCGATCGTCGACAGCACGACCGCGCAGCAGTTCGCGCAGATGTACAGTCCCGACAATCCGGCGATCGGACGGGCGCGCTCGATGGGCGGCAACTGGATGATGTTCGGCTACTACATTCTCAACAACATCAGCATCGCCTTTCAGTGCTACGTCACCGGGGTCCTGTTCGGCCTCGGAAGCCTGTTCTTTCTCCTCTACAACGGCGCCTTCAGCGGCGCGATCGCGGGCTACATCACCTCCGCCGGCTACGGCGGCACCTTCTTCCCCTTCATCGCGACTCACTCCGCCTTCGAGCTCACCGCGATCGTGCTTGCGGGCGGCGCCGGCCTCAAGGTCGGCCACGCCGTGCTGCTGCCCGGCCGCTTGACCCGCACCGCATCGCTCGCCGCCGCCGCGCGCCGCACCGGCATCGTGATTGCCGGGTGCGGCGTCATGCTGCTCATCGCCGCCGCGCTCGAGGCCTTCTGGTCCTCCGCCGCCTGGGTCGCCCCGCAGGCGAAATACGCCTTCGCCGCGTGTTGCTGGACGCTGGTGGCGTTCTTCTTCCTGCGCACGCCCCATGCAGCTTGATGCCGTCCGCGTGGTGTTGCGGCCGCGCTCGGTGTGGGAGGGGTGCGATCTCGGCATTCGCCTGCTGCAGGGATCGAAGCGCGCGGTGTATCGCTGCACCCTCGGCGTCGCGGTGCCGTTGTTCGCGCTCTACCTCGCGACCGCGCAGCTCGCCGACTGGCTGCCGGTGCTGCTGATCTGGCTGTCGAAGCCCTGGCTCGATCGCACGATTCTCTTCGTCCTGTCGCGCGCGCTCTTCGGCCAGGGCACGACCGCAGCGGATCTGCGGGCGGCCGCAGGCTCGGTGTGGGGCGGTCAGTGGCTTCGCACCTGGACGCTGGCGCGCCTGAGCGCCTCGCGCTCCTTCACCGCGCCCATCGTGCAGCTCGAGGGGCTCACGGGCCGGGCGCGGCGCGAGCGCGTGATCGTGCTCGCCAGCCGCAGACGCGGCATTGCCCGGGCCATGACGCAGGCGTTCGCTCTCGGCGAGCTCGCCCTGCTCTTCAGCCTGCTGACGGTGCCCGCCTGGCTCGCGCCCCACCGCGGGGTCGGTTTCTTCGACATCGCCACCTGGACCCGCACCGGGCCGCTCGCGAGCGCGCTCGCCTATGCGATCGCGGTTTGCTTCGTCGAGCCCTACTACGTCGCCGCCGGGTTCGGGATGTACCTCAACCGTCGCATCGAGCTCGAGGCGTGGGATATCGAGCAGGAGTTTCGTCGTGCCTTCGCCGCGTGATGCGCGGGCGCGGGCTCCCGCGCTCGCCGGCCTGGGACTGCTCCTCGCCTCACCTGCGCTCGCCGTGAATCCGCCCGCCTCGGCCGCCTCGGCCGCCGCGCCCGCGGCGGCGGCGGTCGCACCGGCACCCGCGTCCCCGGCCGCCGCGCCGGATGCGCCGGGTGCGCCGGGCGCGCTCGGCGAGGCGCCGAGCCGCGAGGAGATCGCGCAGGCGCTCGCGCGTCTGCGCGCGGATCCGAATCTCGGCAAGGAGACGCGCGTGCGCACCCTGCGCTTCAACACGCAGGCGGCGGCGACGCCGCAGACCGCGCCCGCGTGGCTCGCGAATCTCTTCGCCTGGATCGCGCAATCGCTCAGCGTGTTGCTGTGGATCGCGGGCGGGCTGCTGCTCGCCGTGGCGGCGGTGTGGGTGCTGCGCGTGGTGCGCGCGAAGAAGGCCGAATCGGCGGCCGTGCCCGCGGCGTTGCCCACGGCGCGCGCCGAGCTCGACCTGCGGCCCGAATCACTGCCCGCGGACGTCGGCGCCGCGGCCCTTGCATTGCTCGAGGCCGGGCGGGTGCGTGAGGCACTCTCGTTGCTCTATCGCGGTGCGCTGTCGCGCGCCGTGCACCGCTTCGCGGTCGCCATCCAGCCCTCGGCGACGGAAGGGGAGGCGCTGCGCGCCGTGCGCACGCGACTCGATGCGGCCCGCGGCGCCTACTTCAGCGAGCTCATCGGCCTGTGGCAGAGCATGGTGTATGCGGGGAGCGAGGTCCCGCATGAGGCCATCGCCGGGCTCTGCGCACGATTCGCGCCGCTCCTCGAGTCGGGTGCCGCATGAGCGGGCGGCGCATTGCCCAGGCCCTGGTGGCGCTCGGCCTGATCGGCTTCGCCGTGCTCATGGTGCGCAACACTCACTGGGAATACCTCACGGTGCGCACGCCGCCCGAAGGCGAGGCGCTCACCAATCCCTACTACAGCCTCGAGCATTTTCTGAGCGCGGTCGGTGTGCAGACGCGCGAGATCCATACCCTGCGCGACCTGCCGCCGCATGCGGCGCTCTACGTGAGCAACCTGCGCGTCGATTTCGCACACATCGACCTGCAATCCCTCGAGTCCTGGGTCGAATCCGGCGGCCGGCTGGTGATCCCGGGCTACATGCTCTCCGTCACCCCGGCGCTGCAACGCTGGAGCGCCATCACCCCGGTGCATCGCGAGCGCCCCGCCGCCGAGCGGCGGCGCGCGGGCGCACCCCCGATGCTCTTCCCGCGGCTCAATCAAAATGAGTGCTCGGACTGGAGCGCGCAGGCACGCGGCAGCGCCTCCACCGAATCGCTGTGCATCGGTGCGTTCCCGATGCTCGACGGGTACGCGAGTCATCGCGCACCACTCTGGTCGCTCACGGCGGAGGACCATGGACTGCAGCTGCTGCGCATCGCGATCGATCAGGGCGAGCTCACGGTGATCGGGCCCAGCGAGATCGTCACCAACCAGTCGCTCATCCAGCACGATCACGCCCGCGCCTGGCTCGAGGCCACGGGGCTGAAGCGCGGCGACACGCTGCTGCTGCTGAGCGCGGCGCGCGCCGAGGCGCTGCCGCTCCTGCTCTGGCGCCTCGCGGCCCCGGCGATCGTGCTGATTCTCATCGCGCTGCTCGCGCTCATCGTGCGGCACTGGCCGCGCTTCGGGCCGGCCGAACCGGATCCCGTGCCGGTGCGCCGCTCACTCGCCGAGCAGATTCATGCGAGCGCACGCTTCGCCTGGCGCACCCATCGGCTGAAGGCGCTGCGCGCCGCGGTGCGCCGTGCGCTCGATGAGCGCGCCCGCCGCCTCATCGTGGGATATGCGAAGCTCGAGCCGCGCGCGCAGGCGCAGGCGCTGGCGCGCCTCACCGGCCTCGATGCGGGCGCGCTGCAGGCGGCGCTCACGGTGGACGCCGGCGGCCCGCGGGGAACGCAGCTCGGAGCGCTTGCGCTGCTCGAGAGCGCACGGCGCGCGCTCGATCCTTCTTTGCATCATGGTCAGGGAGCACGGAATGAACGATGAGTCGAACATGATCCAGCGCGCGGGCGACCTGCTCTCGCAGCTGCGGACGCAGATCAGCCACGCGCTGGTGGGCCAGGATGCGATCGTCGAGCAGACCATCGCCTCGCTCATCGTCTCCGGGCACGTGCTGATCGAGGGTGTGCCCGGTCTCGGCAAGACCTTGCTGGTGCGCGCCCTGGCGCGCGCGCTCTCGCTCAAAGTGGGGCGCGTCCAGTTCACACCGGACCTCATGCCCTCGGATATCACCGGCCATGCCATCCTCGATCCGGTCACGCGCGAGCTGCGCATCGTGCGCGGGCCGGTGTTCACCAACCTGCTGCTCGCGGATGAGATCAACCGGGCCCCGGCCAAGACGCAGAGCGCGCTGCTCGAGGTGATGCAGGAATACCAGGTGACCCTCGAGGGCGAGACCCTCGCGCTGCCGCGCCCCTTCATGGTACTCGCGACCCAGAATCCCCTCGAGGCCGAGGGCACCTATCCGCTGCCCGAAGCGCAGCTCGATCGCTTCCTCCTCAAGATCGACATGGCGTACCCCACGCAGGCCGAGGAGGTCGCGCTCGTCGCCCGCACGACCACCGACCAGCCGGGCGATCAGCTCCCCTTGAGCGGCGTTGCCCCGGTGCTCGATGAGCGCGCCGTGCTCGCCTTGCAAAACGTCGTCAGCCGCCAGCGGGTGGATGAGTCCGTCATCGACTATGCGGTGCGCATCGCGCGGGCCACGCGCGATTGGCCCGGGATCGCCGTCGGCGCAGGCTCGCGCGGCCCGATTGCCCTCATTCGAGCCGCCAAGGCGATCGCCTTGATGGCGGCGCGCCCCTTCGTCATCCCCGACGATGTGAAGTCGATCGCGCCGGCGGCGCTGCGCCATCGGATCATGATCTCGGCCGATGCGCAGCTCGACGGGCGCCGCGCCGATGATCTGTTGCGCGAGATCCTCGAGGCGACCGCAGCGCCCCGTCTGTGACGCCCACGACCTGGATGCGCTCGATGCTGCCGTCCCGATGGCTGATCGGGCTCATCGGCGGCGCGGGTGTGCTCCTCATCGCCGTGCGCCTCGCGAGCCCACCGCCGGGCACGCTCCTCGAGGCCGCACTCCTGTTCGGCGCCGCGCTGGCTGTGATGCTCATCATCGATGTCGTGCAGAGCCTTCGCGACTGGCGCCGCGCACCGCTCGAGCTCGAGCGCCGCCTGCCGCATGCCTTTGCGGTCGGCGCGAGCGAGACGATCGGCATCTGCCTGCGCAATCCGGGCGCTGTTCAGCGCTCCGGGCGCTATTTCGAGCTCGCCGATCCGAGCCTGCTCATCGCCTCGATGCCGCTCGAGTTCAGCCTCGCGCCGGGCAGCCGCGCCCTGTTCGAGGTCGCGGTCGTGCCGAGCGCGCGCGGCGCCAGGGCCTTCACCGCCGGGCAGATCCGGCTGCGCTCGAGCTTGAGGCTGCTCGACTGGAACCTCACGATCGGGGGACCCGAGACACGGCGCGTGTTTCCCAATTTCAAGCGTCAGGCGGCCTTTGCATGGCTCGCGGGCGATCGCCGTCTCATCGAGATGGGCATCCGGGCACAGAGGCGCCGCGGCACCGGCACGGATTTCGACCAGCTCGTCGAGTATCGCACCGGCGATCCGGTGCGCCACATCGACTGGAAGGCGACGCTCAAGCATCGTCAACCGATCGTGCGCCGCTATCAGGACGAGCGCGACCAGCGGGTGCTGTTTCTGCTCGACTGCGGGCGGCGCATGCGCGCCGATGACACGCAGCATGGCATCGGCTCGACCCACTTCGACCAGTCCCTGGACGCGCTCATGCTGCTCGCCTTCATCGCGCTGAGCCGCGGCGATTCAGTGGGCGCCCTGACCTTCGGTACGCCGCCGGGGCAGGAGCGCCGCTTTGCGCCCCGCAAGGGCAAGCAGACTCTCAATGCGCTCATGTCCGCGCTCGGCGATGTCGAGCCGACCCCGACCTTCTCCGACTATGCGCTTGCGGCCGCCGATCTGTTGCGAAGGCAGCGCAAGCGCGGTCTGGTGGTGCTCATCACCAACTGCCGCGACGAGGATGCGGTCGAGCTCGAGGAAGCGCTCGCACTGCTGCGCAGCCGCCATATCGTCATTCTCGCGAATCTCCGGGAGCAGATCGTCGAGCGGCTCATCGAGCGTCCGCTCGAGCGCGCGGAGGTTGCACTCGATGTGGCGGCCGCGCTTGAATATGCGCAACGCCGCGCCGAGCTCAACCGACGGCTGAGAATCACGGGGGCGATGATGATCGATTGCGAGCCGAGGTCGCTGGGAGTCGAGCTCGTGCGCCACTACATGATGTTGAAGCGCAAAGGCATCTTTTGAGCGGCCGGCTCCGCAGCGAGCGGATGCGCGCCTGCTTGAGCCGCATCGGCAGGCTCGCGATGGGTGGCGCACTGCTCATGGTCGGCCCGGCAGGCGCCGCACCGGCGCCCGCCGCCGAATCGAGCGTGCACGTCGAATCCGTGAGTCATGGCCGCTTCCAGGATCTCGCTCTCTATTACCCGACGCACGGCACGCCCTCCCGGGTGGCGCTGGTGCTCTCCGCCGAGCGCGGCTGGGATGACGCCGGTGCGGCGATCGCCACGGTGCTCGCCGAGCAGGGGGCGCTGGTCGCCGGTATCGACTTGAAGGAGCTCGAAGCGAGCTTCGCGGCCGACCGGGGCTGCGGCTTCCCGGACGGTGACCTCGAGAACTTAAGTCATTTCATCCAGGCGTATCGACAGCTCCCGAGCTATGAGGCGCCGCTCCTCGTGGGGTACGGCGGGGGCGCAACGCTCGCCTACGCCATGCTGGTGCAGGCGCCGGCGCACACCTTCTCGGGCGCACTCACCCTCGGATTCTGTCCCGCCACGAGCTGGCGCGTGCCGCTCTGCGCAGGCGCGGGGTTGCGCTCGACGCCGCGCGCTCATCCACCGGGCCTCATCGTGCAACCCACGGCGGCGCTCCATGACCCCTGGGTGTCGCTCGAAGGCGAGCACGAGGCGTGCAATGCGCACGATTTCATCGCCGCTGTTCGCGGCGCCGCGCGCGCGGTGCTGCCGCTGCCACGGCTCGACCGGGCGATCGATGCGGGCCGGCTCGCGCCGCTGCGCGCCGCGTACCTGAGTCTGGCGCGCGAGCCCGCCGGCGAGCGCTTGCCGCCGCCGCCCGCCGCGCTCGGCGGCTTGCCGCTCATCGAGGTGTCTGCGCAGCCCGTCCCACAAGCGCCCAGCGATCTCGCGATCCTCATCTCGGGTGATGGCGGCTGGGCCGGCCTCGATAAGGCGGTCGCGCAGGCGCTCGCCGCCGCCGGTATCCCGACGGTCGGCCTCGACTCGCTGCGCTACTTCTGGAGCGCGCGCACACCCGAGGGGCTCGCCGGCGATCTCGATCGCATCATCCGCTACTACCTCGCCGCGCTCGGCAAGCAGCGCGTGCTTCTCATCGGTTATTCGCAAGGCGCGAACGTGCTGCCGTTTGCTCTCAATCGGCTGCCGGCCGCGACCCGGGCGCGCGTCGCCTTGACGGCGCTGCTCGGCCTGTCCGAGCATGCGCTGTTCGAGTTTCATGTGAGCAGCTGGGTAGCCGAGAATTCGAGCGGCCCTTCGACGCTCGCCGAGATCGATCGCATCGCCACGGGATCGGTGCTGTGCATCTACGGTGAGGATGAGAAGGACTCCCCCTGCCCGAGACTCGACCCGGGGAGATTCAAGATCATGAAGCTGGCCGGCGGCCATCACTTCGACGGCGATTACGCCGCCCTCGCGCGCAAGATCATCGAGTCGGCAACGCCCTGATGCGCGCGCCGACTGCACAGTCCGGGCGCCGGCGCTTTCTCCAGAGCTCGGCGGCGGCGGCCGTCACTCTCGCGTGGCCTGCGGCGCGCGCCGCCCCCGCAGGCCGCGCAGACCGGTCGAGCGCGGCGGCGATCGAAGCCGCGCGCGGCTTGCAATCGATCACGACCCAGGCGCGGCCGATCGAGGCGGCAGAGCGCGCATCGCGCCTGGCCCGCGTGCAGTCGCTCATGCAGCAGGCACGGGTGAGTGCGCTCCTGCTCGAGCCCGGCGCCTCGCTCGAGTACTTCACGGGCATCAGCTGGTGGCGCTCGGAGCGCACCACCGCGGCGCTTCTTCCCGCGCAAGGATCGGCGCTGGTCGTCACCCCCGCCTTCGAGGAGCCTTCGGTGCGCGAGACGCTCGCGATACCGGGCGAGGTGCGCATCTGGAACGAGCAGGAGAGTCCGTTCGAGCGGATCGCGCAGGGACTCAAGGACCGCAAGCTCGACTCGGGCACGATCGCGGTCGAGGAGACGGTGCGCTTCTTTCTCGTGGAGGGCGTGCGCCGTGCCGCTCCCGGGGTAAGTCTCGTGCCCGCCGGTCCGCTGGTGCGCCCGTGCCGCATGCAAAAATCCGCCGCCGAGCTCGCGCTCCTCAAGGTCGCGAATGCCGTGACGCTCGAGGCACTGCGCTTCGTGCATCGGCGGCTCGCGCTCGGCATGCGCACCGGGGACATCGAGACGCTCGTGAACACGGCCACGAGCGCGCTTGGCGGATCGCCCGAGTTCACTCTGGTGCTGCTCAACGAGGCCTCGGCCTATCCGCACGGCTCGCACCGGCCGCAAGCGGTGCGCGAGGGCTCGACCGTGCTGCTCGACTGCGGCTGTTCGGTGCATGGCTATCAGTCGGATATCTCGCGCACCTGGGTCTTCGGCACGCCGAGCGCGCGCCAGCGCACGGTGTGGCAGACGGTCAAGCGCGGCCAGGAGATCGCGCTCGAGACGGCCCGCCTCGGAATCGAAGTCGGACGCATCGACGATGCCGTGCGCAGCTTCTACGAGCGCGAGGGCTGGGGCCCGGGGTATCGGCTGCCGGGGCTGCCGCATCGCACCGGCCATGGCATCGGGCTCGATGGGCACGAACCCCCCTATCTCGTGCACGGCGATACGACGCCCCTCGCGCCCGGCATGTGCTTCTCGGACGAGCCGGGGCTCTACACCCCGGGTGAGTTCGGTGTGCGACTCGAGGATTGCTGGCACATGAGCGAGAAGGGGCCCGAGCTCTTCACCGGCCTCGCCCGCTCGCTCGAGGATCCGATCTAAAGCGGCGGTGTCCGAGGATGTACGTCACCCAGTGCCTGCACCGAACCTTGCAGCAGAAGCCGGAGGGCATCGCCACCCGGAGCGCAACGCGTGCCCACACGTTTCGCGAGCTCGCGGATCGGGTGGCGCGGCTCGCCGCCGGATTGTGTGCTCTGGGTATGCGCGCGGGAGATCGGGTGGCGATACTCGCGCTCAATTCCGAGCGCCATCTCGAGTGCCAGCTGGCAGTGCTCTGGGGCGGCGGCGTACTGAACCCGTGCAACATTCGCTGGAGCGTCCCGGAGCTCGTCTATTGCCTCAACGACTGCCAGTCGTCGCTGCTCATCGTCGATCCCGCCTTCGCCCGCCTCGTCGAGGCGCTGCGTTCCGAGGCTCCTTCGATCAGAAGCGTGATCCATGCCGGCGAGGGCGAGGCGCCCGGCGGCATGATCGCGTGCGAGGAGCTGATCGACACCCAGGCGCCGGCGCCCGATGCCCTGCGCAGCGGCTCCGACCTGGCCGGTATCTTCTATACCGGCGGGACGACGGGCTTTCCGAAGGGCGTGATGCTGAGCCACACGAACCTGTGCAGCTCGGCGCTGGCGGCTCTCGCCGAGGGACTTGCGCCACCCGCAAGCACCTATCTGCACGCGGCACCGATGTTCCATCTGGCCGATCTGGGCTTCTCCATGGCCCACCTCGCGCGCGGCAACACTCACTCGTTCGTCGAGGTCTACAAACCAGAGCACGTGCTGGAGAGGATCGAGCGCGAGCGCGTGACCCACACGCTGCTCGTGCCGACGATGATTCAGAGGCTCATCGAGCACATCGCAGTGGCTCCGCCCCGCGACCTGAGCTCCCTCAAGCTGCTGCTTTACGGTGCCGCGCCGATGTCCGAGGCGCTGCTCGACGCGGCCATCGAGGCATTGCCCCACGTGCAGCTGCTGCAGGTCTACGGCATGACCGAGCTCGCGCCCCTCGCAACGGCCAACCTGCCCGACAGCTACGGCCCATCCGGGCGCGCGCGCGGTCGGCATCGAGCGGCCGGGCGCGCCGGTCTGTGCATGGATCTGCGCATCGCCGATGCGTTCGATCAGCCCGTTCCGCGCGGCACCGTCGGTGAAGTCCTCGTTCGCGGCCCCAATGTCATGCTCGGCTACTGGGGGAAGCCGGCCGAGACGGAGCAGGCCCTGCGGGGCGGCTGGATGCACACCGGCGATGCGGGCTACCTCGACGAGGAGGGCTTTCTCTACCTCGTCGACCGGCTGAAGGACATGATCATCAGCGGCGGTGAGAACATCTACTCCGCCGAAGTTGAGAACGCGCTGGCCGAGCACGCCGGCGTCGCGCAATGTGCCGTCATCGGCGTGCCCGACCGCGAGTGGGGCGAGCGCGTGCATGCGATCGTCGTGCCCACGAGCGGAGCTGCGCCCACCGTGGAGGATCTCATCGAGCACTGCCGCTCACTGATCGCGGCGTACAAGTGTCCTCGAAGCATCGAATTCACCGACGCCCTGCCGCTCTCAGCCGCCGGTAAGGTCCTCAAGGCGGAGCTGAGGAGGCGGGCGCGCGGCGCCGCCGCCTGAGCCCTCCGCGCTCCTCAGTGCAGGCGGCCCCCACCATCGCTCTGCACGCCGCTGTTGAAGAGCTGCGCGACGTCGACGGCGTCGAAGACGTAGGCGCGGTTGCAGAAGTCGCAGCGCACCTCGACCTCGCCGCGCTCGGCGAGCACCGCCCGGGTCTCCTCCTCACCGAGGCCCTGCAGCATGCCGGCGACGCGCTCCCGCGAGCAGCGGCAGCGGAAGAACACCGGCGAGGGCTCGAACAGGCGTACATCGTCCTCGTTGAAAAGCCGGTGCAGGATCTCGACATCGGCGAGCGTGCGCAGCTCCTCGCTCGTGAGCGTGTCGCCGATGAGCTGCACCCGCCGCCAGGCATCATCGATGAGCGCGGGATCACTCCCCTGACGGCTGTCATCGTAGGGCAGGCGCTGCAGGAGCATCCCGGAGGCGCCGCGCTCGTCGGCCTGCAACCAGAGCCGCGTCGGCAGCTGCTCCGAGCTCTCGAAGTACACCTGCAGCGAATCGGCGAGCCGCTCGCCGCTGATCGGCACGATGCCCTGGTAGCGCCGCTCGCCGCCGTCGGTCTCGAGCGTCACCGTGAGATTGCCCGCGCCGATCAGCTCGCCGATCGTGCCCTCGAGCGGCGCCCCCTCGGCGCTCTCGCGATGGCGGGCGAGACCGCGCAGCCCGAGGCCGCCGGTGCACTGGGCGAGCAGGAGGTGCACGGGGCCCTCGCCCTGCAGCTGCAGCGAGAGCACGCCCTCGAACTTGACGGTCGCCGCGAGCAGGAGCGTCGCCGCGACCGCCTCGCCCAGCAGAGTCCGCACCGCGGCCGGGTATTCGCGATGCTCGATCAGGGCCTGCCAGGCCGCATCGAGGTGCACCAGATGGCCGCGGATCGGATAGTGCTCGAAGACGAAGCGGTGCAGGCAATCACGATCATGCATCAACCACCGCCGCCCAGCTTCGCCTTCAAAAGCTCGTTGAGCTGCGCCGGATTGGCCTTCCCCGCGGTCGCCTTCATCACCTGTCCCACGAAGAAGCCGAAGAGCTTGTCCTTGCCCGCGCGATAGTCCGCGAGCTGCTTGGGGTTCGCCGCCATGACCTCATCGATCACGCGCTCGATCGCGCCTGTGTCGGTGATCTGCTTCAGGCCGCGCGCCTCGATGATCGCATCGGCCTCGCCGCCCTGCGCCCAGAGCGCCTCGAAGACGTCCTTGGCGATCTTGCCCGAGATGGTCGCATCGAGGATGCGCGTGAGAAGCCCGACGAGCGTCGTGGGCGAGACCCGCGAGGCGCCGATCTCGAGCCCGTCGCGGTTCAAGGCACCGGCGAGCTCGCCCATCACCCAGTTCGCGGCGAGCTTCGCGTTCGCGGCGCCCACGCCGCCGACCACCGCCTCATAGTAGGCCGCGAGCTCGCGGCTCGCGCACAGCACGCCCGCATCGTAGGCCGAGAGCCCATACTCGCCGGCAAAGCGCGCCGCCTTCTCATCCGGAAGCTCGGGCAGGCTCGAGCGCACCTCCGCGATCAGCGCCGCGTCCACCTCGACGGGCAGCAGATCCGGATCGGGGAAGTAGCGGTAGTCGTTGGCCTCCTCCTTCGAGCGCATGGGCCGGGTCTCGTTCTTGTCCGAGTCGTAGAGGCGTGTCTCCTGCACCACGGTCCCGCCGCTCTCGATGAGCTCGATCTGCCGCGCCACTTCGTACTGGATCGCCTTCTCGACGAAGCGGAACGAGTTCAGATTCTTGATCTCGGCGCGGGTGCCGAGCTTCGCCTCGCCCCGCCGGCGCACCGAGACGTTGGCATCGCAGCGGAAGGAGCCTTCCTGCATGTTGCCGTCGCAGATCTCGAGATAGCGCACGAGCGTGTGTACCTTCTTCATGTACGCGACCGCCTCCTTCGCCGAGCGCAGATCGGGCTCGGAGACGATCTCGAGCAGCGGCGTACCGGCGCGGTTGAGGTCGATGCCGCTCGAGGCGCCCAGGCCCTCGTGCAGGGATTTGCCGGCGTCCTCCTCGAGGTGCGCGCGCGTGACGCCGACGCGCTTGACGGTCCCGTCCTCGAGAACGATCGCGAGCGCGCCCTTCGCCACCACCGGCAGCTCGTACTGCGAGATCTGATAGCCCTTCGGCAGGTCCGGATAGAAATAGTTCTTGCGTGCGAACACCGAGCGCGGCGCGATGCGTGCGCCGATCGCGAGCCCGAACTTGACCGCCATGCGCAGCGCGGCGCCATTCAGGACCGGCAGCACGCCGGGATAGGCGAGATCGACGAGGTTCGCCTGGGTGTTGGGCGCCGCGCCGTAGGCGGTCGCCGAGCCCGAGAAGATCTTCGAGCGCGTGGCGAGCTGCGCGTGGATCTCGAGCCCGATCACGGTTTCCCAGGCGCTCATGAAGAATACGCTCGCGGCGCCTTGAGGTGCCAGGCGGTCACACTCTGATAGTGGTGGGCGGCGCAGAGCAGCTTCGCCTCCGAGAAGTGCGGACCGATGAGCTGCAGCCCCATCGGCAGCTCATCGATCAGGCCGCAGGGCATCGAGAGCCCCGGGAGCCCTGCGAGGTTCGCGCCGATCGTGTAGATGTCGTTCAAGTACATCGTCACTGGATCGTCCATCTTGGCGCCGATCGCGAACGCAGGCGTCGGGGTGGTGGGCCCGATCAACAGGTCCACCTGCGAGAAGGCCTTGCGGAAGTCATCGGTGATCAGCCGGCGAACCTTTTGCGCCTTCAGGTAATAGGCATCGAAGTAGCCGGCCGAGAGCACATAGGTGCCGGTCATGATGCGCCGCTTGACCTCGGCGCCGAACCCCTCGCCGCGCGAGCGCTCGTAGAGGTCGGTGAGGTCCTTCGGCTGCGCGCAGCGATAGCCGTAGCGCACCCCGTCGAAGCGCGAGAGATTCGAGGAGCATTCCGCCGGTGCGACCACGTAATAGGTGGGCACGGACATGGGCAGATGCGGCAGGCTCACCTCGACCGTGTCGGCGCCGAGCGACTGATAGACCCGGATCGCCTCCTGGATCAGCGCGGCATTGCGCGGATCGAGGCCCTCGAAGAATTCGCGCAGCAGGCCGAGCCTCAAGCCCTTGATCGGGGTGTCGAGCAACCGGGAGTAATCCGGCACTGGCACATCGACGCTCGTCGAATCCTTCGGATCGAATCCGGCCATCGCCTGGAGCACGGGGGCCGCGTCCGCGGCCGAGCGCGCCAGCACCCCCGCCTGATCGAGGCTCGAGGCAAAGGCGATCATTCCCCAGCGTGATACCCGGCCGTAGGTCGGCTTGATGCCCGTCACACCGCACAGCGCCGCCGGCTGGCGAATCGAGCCGCCGGTGTCGCTGCCCAGGGTCAGCGCGCACAGCTCCGCCGCCACGGCCGCCGCCGAGCCGCCGGAGCTGCCGCCGGGAACGCGCTTTTTGTCCCA
>Ga0070734_10002682_pt1 | contig 20677 bp, 12 predicted proteins | sample Coa_R1_8_FD_66444 | JGI IMG/M metagenome (GOLD analysis project Ga0070734, IMG submission 66444) | Surface soil microbial communities from Centralia Pennsylvania, which are recovering from an underground coalmine fire - Coalmine... | ecosystem: Environmental > Terrestrial > Soil > Unclassified ...
GTGGTTGCCATCGACCACAACCTTGCCGTTGCTGGTGTTCTGAATGGTCAAGTTGCCGCCCCCCGCTTTCCCGAGGATATCGAAGTCGCCAGTAGCATTGCTGTCTTCGCCGCTGCCAGCAATGGTGATCTTGTAGGTGCCCGGAAGAGTCAGGTTAATCGTGTTGTCGCCGGGTGTCGTATTGGCCGCCTGAATGGCCGACCGCAGCGTGACCAGGCCGGCCGGTGGATTGAAGATGTCGGCCAATGAATTCACATTGAAAACTGCCGGTGCAAGGCGATCTTCCAGAAATTCGAAATTCAAACGGCGACGAAGCAAGCGCGGCTTGCCGACCCTGGTCGGGTATTGGCCAACTCGGCGGGTGAGGAGGTCCCGGAACAGACGGCAAATGGGGTTACGCATGGCGGAATGATCGCTCCTGGACGTATGAATTGGGGGACCGGTTCCGGGGCCCCAAGAAGTTTGACGAAGCAGGGTCGTTCAGGGGGGATAACGAAGAGACGCAAGCTCAGGGGGTGGGCGCGAATCAGCCTAACCCATTAGACCCCCGACCTCGGCCGGTGTCAAGATTTTTTATTAAATTTCGACGTGGCCAAAATCCGTACCGGATTATGGTCTGGACCGAAAAGCTCCGACCTGGCATGGACAATAGTTCCGCTGTCACGGTATGTACCGGGAGCAATCGGTTTCGCAGCGGCTCGCAGAGCCGCGCGGGCTCCACGCAGTTCTGCGAATCGCCGCGAAACGAAATTGGGTCGGACCATAGGGAATTCGCATCATGCTCAGGGAGCGGTATTTTCCGGGGGTGTTTGTCGGAGTGCTGCTCCTGCTCCTTGCGGCCGGGGCGGCCCGGGCCGAGATCCCCACCTGGCTGCCCCGCTACGATCTCGACATCGATCTCGATACGGAGCAGCATTGGGCCCACGTCCGGCAGCGCGTGACGTTCACCAACCGGCACGACCGGCCGGCCGGTGAACTGGTGTTCAATGCCCATTCGCACTACCAGGTTCCCGACGACGATATCGGCTTCACGGCCAAGATGCTCGAACTCCTCCGCATGGCGCCCAGCGATGCGCTGGACCTCGACCGCTGCGCAGGGCCTCCTCTCCAAGTGCGCAGGATTACCCTTGATGGGACACCGCGCTCCTTTTACTACGCCGAGGCAGTTTACCCAGAGTCCTCATCCCACAAACCGTGCGCGCCGGAGCTCGTTCGGAGCGGGGTGGAGGAAAAGGCCACCACCTTGGTCGTGCCGCTGCCTTTTCCGATCCGACGTGGCGAAGCGGTCACGATCCAGATCGACTTCGATTTTCGCTTGCCGCAAAAGCAGGGGCGCTGGGGACAATGGAAAGGCGTAACAACGCTGAGCAATTGGTTGCCCGTCCTGGCCGTTTACGACAACTGCGGCTGGCAGCCCGTGCCCTTCATTCCCTGGCACCAACCCTGGTTCAACGAAGCAGGGATTTACAGCGCGCGGGTTGTCCTCCCGTGCGACCAGGAATTTGGCTGCACGGCTGCGGTGGCGGCTGTTACCAAACGCAGCGACGGCCTGAAACAGGTGGACTTTGTGCCGTGCTGCGCCCGCGATTTTGCGTTCCTATGCAGTGCGTGCTACCGAGAGTTCCTCGGCCAGGCCGGGCCGGTGCAGGTGCGCTGCGTCGCCCGGCCCGAACACGCCTACTACGCGGAGAAGATGGTCCAGGCGGTTTGCGAAGCGATCCCCGTCTACAGCCAATGGTTTGGGCCCTTTCCCTATCCGCAATTTACCATTGCCGAGTCGTATTTCGGCTGGAACGGCAACGAGTGTGGCGGTCTGGTCATGATCGATGAGCGCGTCTTTGGCATGCCCCACGTCGCCGGTCCCTTCGTCGAATACCTGGTTTCCCACGAAGTCTGCCACCAGTGGTGGTACAACGCCGTCGGCACGAATGGGTTTTGCGAGACCTGGATGGATGAGGCGTTGGCTACCTATTTTAACCATCTCCTCATCGACAAAAAGCACGGCCGGAATAACACGCTGCTGAGCTTCCCCGAAGGGTTAGGCTGGCTGCCCAACATCCACCGTGAGACTTACCGCTATTACGGGATGTACGGTACGCTTGGCCGCGGGGAAGCGACGGCGACAGTGCAGGCAATGCCCAAGTATGGTCATCTGGTCAACCTCCTCAGCATGTGTTACGACCGGGGTGGCAAGATCGTCGGCATGATCGCGGACCGATTGGGAGAGACAGCTTTTTTTGATTTTATGCGGATTATCTACGCCAAATATCAATTCCGCATTCTTCGCGTAGAAGATTTTCGCTGCGAGCTGAATGCGTACACCGGGCAGAACTGGGACGAGTTCTTCGACAACTGGCTGTACAACGCGGGCATGACCGATTGGTGCGTCGAAAAGGTCCAGATCGAACCGCTCCCATGCACCTCTGGGGGGACCCCGCACACCCATTCGTTCTTGGCCGCACTCCGCGACCGCTGGACCAGCGGCCGGCGGCCATGCAAGGTGACAGTGCTGCTCCACCAAAAGGCTGACTACAATGAGCCGACGGTCCTCGGATTTTGCTTAGATGGCGGCGAAGGGTACCAGATTCGGATTCCGATTCACCCGCAAGACCAAGAGGTGCAGATCGACGATCCGCCGACACGCATGGAGACGCTGCCCGGCAACCGGGTGCGCGTCGAGGTCGTGTTGCCCTGTAGGCCGACCCAAATCGCCGTCGATCCGGACCAGATTTTGGTCGATCGCGATCCCTCCAATAATTATTGGAAAATGCCGATTCAGTATCGGTTCACGCCGCTGTATACGCTGATCGAAGAAAGCGACGTCACCACTGCTTACGATCGCTGGAATGTGCTCTTCGGCCTGGGTCTGTGGGGACCGGCGTACACCGATCCGTGGTATACGCGCTCCACGCTGGTGGGTCTGCGGGCCGGGCTCTACCGGACGCAGGAGTTCAGCGGCGGCGCGTATGTCGGCTACCGGACCGATGACCGGGCCATCGTAGCCGGCGTCGATGGCCTGATCGATCATTGGCCGTGGCCGCACACGCAGATCGGATTCAATGCCGAACGCAGCCTCACGGAGATCGGCAATGACGACGGCCGGCACAGCGACCGGGGCGTCATCTTTGGCCGCTACGTGTTTCAATACGGCAGCAGCCTTTATCTCCCACCGATGGAATACCTCGAGGCGTTCAGCGCCGTAGAGAATGACAACTTGCCGCTGCCCCGGCGCACCGTTGCGGGTGCCGAGCATTTTGATCAGCAGACCTTGATGGGACTCCACTTTCATCTCGATTACCTCACGCCCTATTGGGATCCGGAAGGGGGGTTCCGCATCGATGCGACCTATGCCAGCGGTCTGCCCATCCTGGGCGAACACGAGCCGTTCAACCGGGTCGATGGCCAGTTTTCGATCGTGAAAGGGTTGCCGGATTGGTTGGGACCGCTGTCACAGACGCGGCTGGCGGCCCGAGTCTATGGTGCCGCTGGCTTGCCCGATAAGGGACAGTATTACTCCCTGGGTGGGGGCGAGCTATTCCGCGGGTTCGATTTGTCAGAACGCCAGGGAAGCCTGGTCTGGGTCGGCAGCCTGGAATGGCGCGTGCCGGTGATCCAGCATGTGACCTGGGATTGTTGCGATCATGTAGTCGGCGTGCGAAACGTTTCGCTGGCAGCTTTTTATGACGTCGGGGATGCGTATGTTCGGGGCCATTCCCTGGGGCCGGTGGCGCACGCTGTCGGCGCCGGCCTCCGCGTCGATCTCGCCTGGCTCAGCCTCATCGAACGTACCACGCTCCGATTTGATGTGGCCCAGACGGTCAATAGCTCTGCTCCTGTGCAATTCTGGTTTGGTGTCCGGGTGCCGTTCTAACGGCGTGTCGCATCCATCCACGCGGCCCATTGCCACGGCCGGCCACGTTCATATTCTGGAGCGAGTATAGGCAACGACGCCGTCATGGTGGTCCCGGCTTCCGCCTAGCCGCGCGCAGCCTGGAGATTTCTCGCAACCCAGCAAGAGCCATGCCATGAAATTCGATTTACACATGCACACGACCCGGCATTCGCCCGACAGTGCGATGGATCCGTTCGCCCTGGTTCGCCAGGCGCGCACGATCGGCCTGGACGGAGTCGTCATTACCGAGCACGATTGGCTCTGGACAGAATCTGAGCTCGAAGAATTGCGCGCCGCGGCTCCCGAGTTGACCATCCTGGCCGGCATCGAGGTCACCGCCGCCGAAGGTCATTTCCTGACGTACGGGGTACAGAATCCCTTTGCCCTTCCGAAAGGAATCGGGGTGGCGGACCTCTGTCGCGAAGTCCACCGCCAAGGAGGCGCCGTGGTCGCGTCGCACCCATTTCGCTGGGGGCAGCCGTTCGACACGATTTTGCGCGAACAAAAGCCCGAGCTGGATGGTCTAGAGCTCATGACCGATCACATGGATTCGGAGTGCCGGCAGCGCGCCGCCGAGGTTTTCCGGCAGCGCCGTCTGGCGGGATTGGGCTCCAGTGACGCCCATGACGAGGCGACGCTGGGCGTTTGTTACAGTGAGTTCGAGGCCACCATCCGCACCAGCCAGGATCTCGTAAATGCCATCCGCAGTCGCCGGGTTGTCGCACGGGAACACATTCCGGCCGGCGCCCGGTGAACGCAGCCGGCTGGCCCTGCCCGAACGGATTCCTGACGAAAACCGGACCAATTTATGATAAGATTCACGGACGGTTCCCTGCATGGGGGGAGCGCCGTTGCTCGCTCTGCTGTTGGAGTATTTCCGCTATGGCCGACAAGACCGGGGCACCGCAAGCCGGCGCCGATATCCTTGTGCAATGCTTGCTCAACCAGGGCGTCGACGTGGTCTTCGCCTACCCCGGCGGGGCGAGTATGCCCATTCATCAGGCATTGACGCGCGTCAGCTCCCGGCTGCGCACGATCCTGCCCCGTCACGAGCAAGGCGGCGGATTTGCGGCCGAGGGGTATGCGCGGAGCACCGGCAAAGTCGGGGTTTGTGTTGCCACCAGTGGACCGGGCGCCACCAATCTCGTCACGTGCCTGGCCGATGCCAAGCTGGACTCGGTACCGATGGTGGCGATCACGGGCCAGGTCGGCACGGCGGTTATCGGGACAGATGCCTTCCAGGAAACGCCGATCGTCGAGCTCTGCCGGGCCATCACCAAGCACCATTACCTCGTGACCCGCACCGAAGACTTGCCGCGGGTCTTCAAAGAGGCCTTCTACGTCGCCCGTACCGGCCGGCCGGGGCCCGTCATCGTCGATGTTCCCAAGGACGTGCAGAACAGCAAGGTCGTGGCGAATTACGATCCGCCCATGAACCTCCCCGGCTACCGTCCGGACAAACGGGCCAACCGCAAGGAGCTGGCCGCGGTCGTCGAGGCGCTCCGCAAAAGTCACAAGCCCATCATCTACGCCGGCGGAGGGATCATTGCCGCCGGTGCGTCCGCTGAGCTGCGTGCGTTCGCCGTTCGCACCGGCATCCCTGTGGCTCTGACGCTCCTGGGCCTGGGCGCCTTTGCCAGTGATCACTTCTTGTGCCTGCAAATGCTCGGCATGCACGGCACCGTCTACGCCAACTACGCCATCAATGAAGCCGATCTGCTCTTGGCCCTGGGCGTGCGCTTTGATGACCGGGTGACGGGCAAGGTCAGCGAGTTTGCCAAGCACGGCAAGATCGTGCACATCGACATCGATCCGTCCGAAATCAACAAGAACAAGGTCGCTGATCATCCGATTCATGGCGACGTGAAGCTGGCCTTGCAGGATCTGCTCGGATTGCTGGATGAACAGGGTCCGGTGGGCGGCCCGCGCTTCGCCGAGTGGCTGCGACAGATTGAGGAATGGCGAGAGGCCGAGCCGTTGCGATATGAAGATCGCGACGATGCCATTTTGCCACAGTACGCCATCGATCGCCTGTGGCAAATGGTTCAGGAACGCGGCGAGCTGGAGAACACCATTGTGACCACGGGCGTCGGCCAACACCAGATGTGGGCCGCCCAGTATTTCCACTTCAACACGCCGCGGCATTGGCTGACGAGCGGCGGCCTGGGAGCGATGGGGTTCGGTCTCCCGGCGGCACTGGGTGCCCAGGCAGCCCATCCGTCCAAGACGGTCATCGACATTGACGGCGACGGCAGCTTGCTCATGAACATCCAGGAGCTGGCTTGCGCCTTTTGCGAGAAGCTGCCGGTGAAAGTGTTCCTGGTGAATAACCAGCACCTGGGGATGGTGGTGCAGTGGGAAGATCGCTTCCACGGCGGCAACCGTGCTCATACCTATTTGGGTGCCGGCCACGGCGAGGAGCCGTATCCCGATTTTGTCGCCATGGCGAAAAGCTTCCGCTGTGGTGCCCGCCGCGTCGCTGAGAAAAATGATCTCGAGGGCGCGATCGAAGAGCTCCTCGAAAGCAAAGGTCCCTTTGTCCTGGACATCATGGTGCCGCACCAGGAGCACGTCTTGCCCATGATTCCGGGCGGGATGACAGTGCGGGATATCATCAAGGCGTGACCGCCTGGCCAAGTGCATGATGGAAAGGGAATGCCTCCTGGTGTCAAATCTCCTTTCTTGCGCCGGGTTCAATTGACATCGCGCCTGGCTGACTAGAATAACACAAAGCAACGGGGGTCTCACCGATTCCGATCCGCCCGTGGTTCGGGCACGACTCCTCGTCGACCTCGATCCCAACGAATGGATGAATTTCCCCATGGCCAGACACGCCAGCGTGTTTGCGATTTTTTTCCTGGCAACCTGCGCTCATCGGACTGCGGCGGAAGCGCCCGTCGATTTCCATCGCGACATCCGCCCCATCCTTTCCGAGATTTGTTTCCAGTGCCACGGCCCCGACGAAAAACAGCGGAAGGCACATCTCCGGCTCGATACGAAAGAGGGTGCCTTTGCCGAGCTCGACGGCGGCTTTGCCATCGTGGCCGGCAAGCCGGAAGAGAGCAAACTCTGGCAGCGGATTACCGCCAAAGATCCCGCTGAGCGCATGCCGCCGCCGAAAACCGGTAAGCAACTTTCTGCTGCCCAGATTGAACGGATCCGTCGCTGGATTCAGCAGGGAGCCTCGTGGTCGCAACACTGGTCGTTTGTCCGGCCCGTTCGGCCAAGCGTGCCGGAGGTCCGCAACGCGGCCCGGGTGCACAATCCGATCGATGCATTTATCGGTGCCCGCCTGGAACGGGAAGGAATCCAGCCGGCTCCCGAGGCCGACCGGGTGACCCTTCTAAGGCGGCTCAGCCTCGATCTGATCGGTCTGCCTCCCACGATTGCCGAACTAGATGCCTTCCTATCGGACCGGAGCCCCGATGCGTATGAGAAGCAGGTGGAGCGGCTCCTCCGTTCGCCCCACTACGGAGAACGCTGGGCACGGCACTGGCTCGATGCGGCTCGCTACGCCGACTCGGACGGCTTCGAGAAAGATAAATCGCGGCAAGTCTGGGCGTACCGCGACTGGGTCATCGAAGCCCTGAACCGGGACTTGCCCTACGATCGTTTCGTCATCGAGCAGCTCGCCGGCGACCTGCTGCCGGGTGCGGAGCAGAATCAGCGCGTGGCCACGGGCTTTCTGCGCAATTCGATGATCAACGAAGAAGGCGGTATCGACCCCGAACAGTTCCGCATGGAAGCCATGTTCGACCGGATGGACGCCATCGGCAAAAGCATCCTCGGCCTGACCATTCAGTGTGCCCAATGCCACAACCATAAATACGATCCGCTGACCCAGGAAGAGTACTACCGGATGTTTGCCTTTCTGAACAACTCCTATGAGGCCAACATCGCGGTGTACACACTGCCCGAACAACAGCGTTTGGCGGAAGTCTATCGACGGATCCACGAAATCGAAGCCGAACTGCAACACCGCCAGCCCGATTGGCGGGAGCGCATGGCCAAGTGGGAAGAAACGGTTCGGGGAAACCAGCCCCAGTGGGCCATCGTGCAGCCGGCTGTGGATGCAATTTCCGATGGTGGCCAAAAATACTTGCCCATGCCGGACGGATCATTCCTGGCCCAGGGTTATGCACCCACCAAACACCGCGTAAAAATGACAGCGACCACGCACCTCCAAAACATCAGGGCATTCCGCCTGGAATTGCTCACCGACCCCAACCTGCCGCTGGGAGGACCGGGCCGGTCGATCAAGGGCACCTGCGCCCTGACCGAATTCGAGGTCGAAGCCGCTCCAGCCGATGCTCCCGGCAAGGCCAGCAAGGTCAAATTCGTGAAGGCCACGGCCGACGTCAATCCCCCGGAAACTCTGCTCGAAGCGATTTTCGAGGACAAGAGCGGCAAACGGCGCGTCACCGGACCGGTCGAGTTCGCCATCGACGGCAAGCAAGAGACGGCCTGGGGAATCGATGTCGGACCGGGTCGGCGCAACCAGGCGCGCAAGGCGGTGTTCAACGCAGAAAAGCCCATTGGCAACCCAAACGGCACCGTCCTGACGGTTTATCTGACCCAGAACCACGGCGGCTGGAACAGCGATGATAACCAGAACCACAACCTCGGCCGATTCCGTCTGTCCATCACCACGGCTGCCGACGCTGTGGCCGATCCGCTGCCGCAGAACGTGCGCGATGTCCTGGCCATTCCCGCGGCGAGCCGAACACCCAAGCAGTTGGCCACGGTCTTCAGCTATTGGCGGACCACGGTGCCTGAATGGCAGGATGCCAACCTGTCCATTGAATCCCTATGGCGGCAATATCCGGAAGGATCGACCCAGCTGGTTCTCCAGGAACGGCAGAAACCACGTGATACCCATCTGCTGAAGCGCGGTGACTTCTTGAAGCCGGACAAGGCGGTGAGTCCCGGCGTGCCATCGTTCCTCCATGCGCTCCCGACCGATGCCCCCCCGACCCGGCTCACGTTCGCCCGCTGGCTGGTCGACCGCAATTCGCCGACGACCGCCCGAGCCCTCGTCAACCGCGTTTGGCAATCTTATTTTGGCACGGGAATTGTCAGTACAAGCGAAGACCTCGGCTCGCAGAGCGAAGCTCCCACGCATCCGGAACTGCTCGATTGGCTTGCGGTCGAGTTCATGGAGCGGGGTTGGAGCCTGAAAGCCTTGCACCGGCTCATCACGACCTCAGCGACGTACCGCCAAACTTCCCGCGTGACACCAGAACTGACCGCCCGGGATCCGCTCAACCGCTTGCTGGCCCGTGGACCGCGGTTGCGCATGGAAGCGGAAATCGTTCGGGACATCGCTTTGTCGGCGAGCGGTCTGCTGGATCAGAAGGTGGGCGGACCGAGTGTGCATCCCCCCGCGCCCGCTTTTCTATTCGTGCCGCCCACCAGTTACGGTCCCAAGGTTTGGAAGGAGGAGCCCGACGGCCGGCACCGGCGCGGGCTGTACACCTTCCAGTACCGCTCGGTGCCCTACCCGCCGCTGCAAGCTTTCGATGCGCCCAATGGCGACTTCTCCTGCGTCCGCCGAGTTCGCTCGAATACGCCGCTGCAAGCCTTGACGACCCTGAACGAACCTGTTTTCATGGAGTGCGCCCGAGCATTGGCACTGCGGACGGTTCGGGAAGGCGGCCCCACGGATGCAGAACGCCTCACGTATGCCTTCCGCTGCTGCGTGGCGCGAACACCCAGCCAGCCCGAAGCGAGTACCCTCCTGGCATTACTGAGCAAAGAGACCCAGCGTTTCGGCCCCGGCGGCAAAGATCCCTGGCCCTTGGCGGCAACGGACCCAGCGCATCCGCCGGAGCTTCCTAGTGGGACGACGGCCCGGCAGCTCGCGGCCTGGACGACGGTATCCCGGGTGTTGCTCAATCTTGATGAGACGATAACCAAGGATTGAGGCCATGAATTGCCAAGATTATCTTTACCGAAATGCCGACCCGCGGCAGGTGTCACGGCGCTGGTTCTTGCAGGAGTGCGGTGTCGGGCTCGGTGCCGTCGCGCTCCATCATCTTCTCGGCGACACTGCTCGGGCGGCCTCGGATCCTCCCACGGTGCGGGATCCGCTGGCTCCGAGGCGGCCCCAGTACGCCGGGAAGGCGAAACGGGTAATTTTCCTTTTCATGGCCGGCGCGCCCAGTCACCTCGAGCTGTTCGATTACAAGCCGCAATTGGCGAAGTTCGACGGTACCCTGCCGCCTCCCGATCTGGTCAAAGGCTACCGGGCGGCATTCATCAATCCTAGCTCGAAGCTGCTCGGACCGAAATTCAAATTTAGCAAACATGGCAAATCGCGGGCAGAGCTTTCGGAACTGTTGCCCCACCTTGCCGAGATCGTCGACGACATTGCCATTGTCCGCTCCATGACGACCGACGCCTTCAACCACGCCCCCGGTCAAATCTTGATGAATACGGGTTCGCAACAATTCGGCCGGCCGAGCATGGGAGCCTGGGTGACGTATGGCTTGGGGAGCGAAGCACAGGACCTGCCCGGCTTCATCGTATTCAGCTCGGGGAGCAAGGGGCCGAGCGGGGGCAACTCGAACTGGGGAAGCGGTTTTTTGCCGACCGTTTACCAGGGTGTGCAATTCCGGGGCGGCGGTGAGCCGGTTTTATACCTGTCGAACCCGCGCGGGGTGGACAGCGAGACCCAGCGCGATTCCCTGGAGGCGATTCGGCTGCTGAATCAGATGCGGCTTGGGGAGGTGGGGGATCCGGAGATTGCCACGCGCATCCATTCCTTTGAGATGGCATTTCGCATGCAGACGAGCGCTCCGGAGCTGATGGACATTTCGAAAGAACCGAAAGCGATCCTGGAAATGTACGGAGCGGAGCCGGGCAAATCCTCCTTTGCCAACAACTGCTTGCTGGCCCGGCGACTCGTGGAACGCGGCGTCCGGTTTGTGGAGCTCTTTCATGAAGCATGGGACCAGCACGGCAACCTCGTAAAGGACCTGAAGAAGAACTGCCACGATACGGATCAGGCCTGCGCAGCGTTAATCAAAGACCTGAAACAACGCGGGCTTCTCGAAGATACGCTGGTTCTCTGGGGCGGCGAATTTGGCCGGACGCCGATGGTCCAGGGGGGCAACGATGGCCGGGACCATCATCCCAATGCATTCACGATGTGGCTGGCCGGCGGCGGCATCAAACCCGGCGTCACCATCGGCGAAAGCGATGAGCTGGGCTTCAATGTGGCCCGTGATGCCGTGCACGTGCATGACTTGCACGCAACCATCCTGCACCTGTTGGGATTCGATCACACAAAGTTGACCTACCGCTTCCAAGGTCGGGATTTTCGGCTGACGGATGTGCACGGACAAGTCGTAGCTGGGCTGCTGGCCTAGAGCTGCACTGAGGTCAGCGTAGAATGTTGCTTCTCTGCGCGCGCCGCCTGGCTGACTCAATGTCCCCGCGGTACCCGTCGCGATGACTTTCCGCTAGACTCAAAGCAGGATGGCAGGTGAGGAGCAAGGCTCGGTAGGTGGCCGAACAATGCAAGCAATCCGAGCGACCTGGTCACCTTTTGTTACGCGGCAGTAAATGAAAAGTGGTCCGTGGAACGGATGGACGCCTGGCTAGCTTCTGCCCAAAGTAGTGCGGGCCGCCAATTTGATGGTTGCTTTTGGCCCTTGAACGAAGCGATCGAACGATTGGCATGGTTTGCCTTCCCCTTCGTTGCCGCGTAAACTGGCGGCACGTCGATGGCTGACAAAGACCCTGCCTCTGCTGCTCCCCATTTCGACCCAGCCACGCCGCCCACGGCGGTGCGCTACCGGGTACTCGCCTGGCTCTGTTCGCTCTCCTTCATCCTCTACATCGACCGGCTCTGCATCAGCAAGGCCGCCCCGCAAATTGAGTTGGAATTGGGGATTTCCCACACGGCTATGGGGTTCGTCTTCGGAGCCTTCACGGTGGCCTATGGGCTCTTTGAAGTCCCCACGGGCCGCTGGGGTGATCGTTTCGGTTCCCGCGGGGTGCTCACGCGCATCGTTGTGTGGTGGTCGATGTTCACGGTGCTGACCGGATGTGTTTGGCCGTTCCATTTCGACAGCGGCCACGGCATCGAGTTGCCAGGCATGCCTACCCCGGTTCCGTTGGTTTTCGACAGTTTTTTGCTCCTGTTGCTCATTCGGTTTCTGTTCGGCGCCGGCGAAGCGGGGGCGTTGCCGAATGCGGCTCGCGTCGTGGCGTGCTGGTTTCCACTAGGCGGCCGCGGACCGGCTCAGGGGTTCATCAACACCTCTGCCCTCGTCGGCGGGGCTGTGACGCCGGTGATCGCGGCCTACGTTATCGCCTGGCGAGGTTGGCGGTGGGCATTTTTCTTGTTCGGTCTGCTCGGCGTGGTCTGGGCCCTGGGCTTTCACCGTTGGTTTCGCGATACTCCTGCGGAGCACCCCGGTGTCAACGAAGCCGAGCGGCGCCTCATCATCGCCGGCCCGGTCGTGCCGCTGCGGAAAGGACAGTCCCCGGTACCCTGGGGTCGTGTCCTCCGCAGCGCCAATGTCTGGATCCTCGGGGGCGTCATCTCGTGCAGTGCCTTTGTCACTTACCTGTATTTTTTCTGGTATCCGACATACCTGGAAATTGGACGGCGGGTGGACCGAATCCAGGCGGGTTGGCTATCGGGGATGGTCTTGGCCGGCGGCGCGGTCGGGGCGACCCTGGGCGGCTATCTCAGCGATTGGCTGGTGCACTGCTCAGGAGAAAGGCGGGTCACACGGCGGCGGATCGGCTGCGTTGGCCTTGCCGGCTCGGCACTGGCGCTGGTGGCCAGCGTTCGGTGTGATCAACCCGTGGCCGGCAGCTGCTTTGCGGCACTGGCATGCCTGAGCGCCAATGCCGTATTGGCCAATTGGTGGGCCGCCGTGACCGAGATCAGCGGCAAGCACGTGGGCAGCTTGTTCGGCTTAATGAACTCCATGGGTGTGCCGGGTGCCGTGGCCTCTCAACTCTTCTTCGGACGATTCGCCGATTGGATGGGGGAGCACGGCTACCGGGGTCGTGACCAATGGGATCCGGGATTCTACCTCTACGCGGCCGTGCTCTTGGCTGGTGCGCTCGGGTGGTTGTTTGTCGATGTGACCAGGCCGGTGGTTGACGCCGCGGAACCGGAGCCATCCTAGCCTTGGCCGTTTCTCTGCGCCTCTGCGTGAATCCTTGGCTTGAAGCGTTCGCGCAGAGAGCGCAGGGCCCGCCAAGGACGGCTTGGACGGACGACTTCAACCTCTCTTCATTTGGGGCGTACTCGGATGGTGCGTCTGCTCGACTCTCCCGTGCCGAGGAGGCCAAGATCGATGAGCACCGCGATCACCACAACCACCAGGCCGAATCCCGCCACCGAGCCGTTGCCCTGGTGCCAGGCCCAGGCGTAGGCAAGCGTGGTCAACGGCATGAAGAAGAAACCAAGCAGCGGCCAGAGGACCGTCTGGTATGCCGTATTGAGGTAATCGCTGAAAATCCACACCAGAAAGAGCGCCAGCCGGGGCATCGAAAGTGCCAGACAGCCGATCAGACAGGGCATGATGGGACACTCCTATTGCCTTCCTGTGGAGGCCATTTTGCGGGGGCTGCCTTGGTAACTCCAAGTGGATTGTACCGGCTGCGAGAGCGTTCGGAAGGAGGAAATCTCCTGAACCAAGTTGGAGACCAGAGTGTCTGTAAGGGACAACCCAATTCCGCGCGGACAATTTGGGCTTGGACTAACCTTGCGAAAACCGCTGCGAGGCGGTAAACCGGAGTGGTTGGTTTGCTGGCTCCCGCGCCCTCTCGCCTGTCGCCCGAAGAATCGATGAAAGGAGGAGTCCGTGAAGACTCGCGTTTCCATCGCCTTCGCCCTGACGGCAGGCCTTGTGCTGGGCGCGGCACTGATGCGGCTGCTCGATGTGCTTCCGGAGGAGGTGACGCCGCCGTCGCCTGCCCCGCCGGCACCGCTGCTGGGGGCTATGCCTCGTTCTCGGGAGCACGTGGCAGTGCTGAGTTGGATTTTTGAGCATCGGACCGATGCCGAGTCGTTGGAGTTTCTGCGGTGGTCGGTTCCAAAGCCGATCCCCGAAAATCCCTTCACGCGGACGCCGGCGACCTTGGTGAAATTGGTCGTTAAGAATAACAGCACGGCCGAGGCTCGCCTGGAGCACCTTTTCTTCTATCTGCAGAATTTTGAGGTGGTCGGCGCCCTGAGCAAAGCTCAGGCGGATCCCGAGGCCTTGTCGGCAGCGTAGGCGGGAACCGAGACGGCTTCGTTCTGCTTGCCTTTGGCCCGGCGCTCTGGCATCATGAAAGCCGGAACTTTTGCCGTGCCGCTTGCGTCCAAGAGCAGAAGGAACCCGTGAACCCAGACGATCACCGACTCATCGCTGACTGTCTGCAAGGGCGAACGGCAGCCTTTGGAGAACTGGTACGCCGCTACCAGGATCGACTCTACAATTGTGTTTATCGACTGGTGGATAACGAAGAAGACGCCCAAGATATCATTCAAGAAGCTTTTCTGAATGCCTACCAGTCGTTAGACCGTTTCAAGGGCGACTCCCAGTTCTTTACCTGGCTGTACCGCATCGCGTTCAATGCGTCCATCAGCTTGAGGCGGAAACACCGCGCCGCATTGGCACTCAAGACCGGCCGCATGGACGCAGGGGTAAGTGAGCCGCTCGATGCGTCCGAGAGCAGCCGGCCCGAATTTGCGCTCGAAAAATCGGAGCAAGAGCGCCGGATTCAGCAGGCCCTTCAGCGGCTGTCTCCCGAACACCGCATGGTCTTGATCCTGAAGGATATGGAAGGTCAGAAATACGAAACGATGGCAGAGATCTTGCAAGTACCGATCGGTACGGTGCGCAGCCGGCTGCACCGGGCGCGCATGGAGATGCGTGAGTTGCTGCAACGCGAAGGGGAATGAGTTCTCCGTTGGGCCACAACAGGGTTTGAATGTCGGGGAGTGGGGAATCGTGATGGTTCCTGAACGCATCAGTCGAATCTTGACGGCCTACGTGGACGGCGAACTGGATGCCCGGCAACGCAAGGTAGTGGCCCGTTTGCTCCGGCGCTCCTCGGAAGCCCGAAAGTTACTCCAGGGCTTGCAGAGCGACGCGGATCAGCTCCACAGCTTGCCGGCCCAAGCCCTTCCTCTGGACTTTTCCGAACAGGTTCTCCGCACGATCGCCAACCACAAGCCGGAGTTCGCGCGTCGGGCCGCCGAGGTCGCGCGCTTTCGCATCCCGACTTGGCTGGGACTGGCCACCGCGGCCGCGGCCGTGCTCCTGGTTGTGGGCCTCCGGGCTTACCTCACAGTCACTACCCTCGACCGCCAGGAGCCTCGCCAACTTCTGGCTCGGAATGGTCGTCCACTTCCTCCCGAGGACGAACCAAGCTCTGACGAAGTCGCTGCTGCGGCTCCGACGGCCGCCGGGCGGGAACTTCTTCCTGGTCCGAGCCCGGCCCGCGAGCCGACACCTCTTCCACCGGCTGAAATCGTCCGGGCCGAGAAGCGGCAGCCTGAGTCGGCAGTCAAGCCGCCCCCCATCCTGGGTAGCCAAATCTCCGGCAAAGATGCTCGGTTGCGCGATCCCGAGGAACGGGCGGTCCTCGTGTACCGTCTTTCCGATCTGGATTTGGCCACGGGGAAGCAGTTGGAGAGCCAATTGCAAAAGTGGTCAGCGCATGTCCTGGATTTGCGGTGCATGAACCCCGTGGCTGAAGTGGAGCGGCTGAAAACGGCCTTGGGGGCGAGGGGAATTCAGTTCTCGATCGAGCCGGACGCGCTGGCGGCTCTCAAGCTCGGTATTGGCAAGACTACGAGTTTCGCACTCTACTTCGAGGAGATCACGGCCGAGGAAATCGTGGCCGTTCTCCGGCAATTCCACGCTACTAACGCCGAGCGCCAGCGCATCAGCCCAGCCCGGCCAGAAACGCTCATGGTCAACGCCATGGCCCGCGACGAAGAGCAACGACTTTGGCATCTGTTTGGCGTCGATCCAGTTCGATCTGCGGCTGGCCTAGCGTCGCCATCCGTCGGGACTGAAGATGCACCGCGATTGGAATCGGGGAAAAGCAAGCGTCGAGCCATAGTGGTAGCCTATTCTCCGGGTCGTTCTCGACCTGTCTCCGCCGAGCTGAAGCGATTCCTCGACGGCCGAGGGGCACGCCGCTCGGGCACCCTCCAAATCGTTCTGGTCTTGAGCGCGGCCAAGAGCTAAGCGCGGCTTCGCATTTGGGGCATTCGCCCTTCGGTAACCGTTTTGTAACAATCGTCGGGTTTGGCGGAATTCGCAAACCAAAGCCGTGGATCCTCGTCTAAACAGATGGGAAGTTGACTCTAGGTTGATGGAAAAGGAGTTGCTAATGCGCCGCTCGATCCTGGCCCTGATCTTGCTCTTGGCTTCACTCGCTTCCGTTCAAGCCCACGGAATCCTGATCCCCGAAGAAAAGACGATTCCACCTCTGGCCATGGTAAACCACCGCGTCAGCATTACCATGGAAGACCAGGTGGCCATCACCAAGGTCGAACAGACCTTCCGTAACCACACCGACCGGCAGCTCGAAGCGACCTACATCTTTCCGGTGCCAAAGGGGGCCAGTGTTGACAAGTTCACCATGTGGGTGAATGGCAAGGAAGTTCGCGGGGAGATGATCGAGGCGGCAAAGGCGCGGCAAATCTACACCCAAATCGTCCAGCGGACCCAGGATCCGGGGCTTCTTGAATACATGGGCAACAACCTGCTGCGAATGCGCGTCTTTCCCATTCCGGCCAAGAGCGACCAGAAGGTAACCATGAGCTACACCGCGGTCGCATCCCAGGACGCCGGTTTGGTGGAATACGTATATCCGCTCAAGACCGATGGCAAAGCCACGAGTACGCTCGAAGATTTTTCCATCCAGGCAACCATCCAATCACAACATCCGATTGAAACCGTCTACAGCCCGACCCATGCGATCTCGGTCACCCGGCGGAGCGAGCGAGAAGTCCATGTCCAGTTCGAACGGAACCAGGGACTGCTCGACAAGGATTTTCAGCTCTTCTACGCCACCGGGGATAAAGCAATCGGATTCACGACGCTGACCCATCGGCCCATCCCCAGTGAAAAAGGTTTCTTCCTGCTCCTCATTTCCCCACACATGGAAGCCTCCGAAGCCCAATTCATCCCGCGCGACATGGTGCTGGTGCTCGATACGTCGGGGAGCATGCGGGGCCCCAAAATGGATCAGGCAAGGCGGGCCTTGAAATACTGCCTGGATCACTTAGACCCGCGCGACCGGTTTGGCGTCATCAATTTTGCGACCACGGTGAACAAGTATCGCGATGGATTGGTGGAGATGAACCACGACCAGCTCGAGCAGGCCAAGAAGTGGGTCGACAACCTGGAAGCGACCGGCGGCACGGCGATCAATGACGCCTTGGCGGCCGCGCTGGACATGCGCAGCGGCGACGCCAGCCGAACGTTTACGATTGTCTTCTTCACTGACGGTCAGCCGACAGTCGGCGAAACCAATATCGAGAAAATCACCAAGAATGTGTTGGCGAAGAACAGCGCGAATACGCGGATTTTCACCTTCGGCGTCGGCGATGATGTCAACGCGACCTTCCTGGACAACTTGGCCGAGCAGACCCGGGCGGTGAGCACTTATGTCCGGCCGGCGGAGGACATCGAGGCGAAGGTGAGCAGTTTGTTCAGCAAAATCAGCCATCCGGTGCTGGCCAATCTAAAGTTGAATGCAGCGTCGGAAGTGCGTCTGGACGAGATTTATCCACCGCAGTTGCCTGACCTGTTCCACGGCGGTCAGCTCGTCGTTCTGGGCCGTTATTCGGGGCAGGGCCATGCCGCGGTGACCTTGAGCGGCACGGTCGGTAAAGAGCCGCGCGAATTCGTTTACGAAGTCGCGTTCCCGGAGAAGTCCAATGATGACCGTGGTTTCGTGGAACATTTGTGGGCACGGCGGAAGGTGGGCTATTTGCTCGATCAGATCCGCGCGAATGGAGAGAAGAAGGAGTTGGTCGACGAGACGGTAGCCCTGGCCAAGAAGTACGGCATTGCGACGCCGTACACCAGCTACCTGATTGTGCCCGACGGCCCAGTGCCGGTTGCCAGTGCGGTGCGCGGGTCGCCCGGAGTCGGTGGACCAGGATCGATGCCAGCCGGGGGAAGTTCGTCCAATCTCAGCACGGCGGGTCGTGGTTTTGGCGGATTTGGCGGATTGGGGGGTCTTGGCGGCGGAGGGTTGAATTATCCCCAAGCGAATGGTGCTGCGTCTGTTCCAATGCCCAAGTTGATCGATTATGCCAAGGCTGCCCAAAGCAAACCGGGCGAGCTGGCCGCCAACCGCGCCAAGCTGGAAGACCAACTGGGCCAGTTAGCCGAGGGAGAGGCCAAGGGGGAAGGAAAGGACCGTTGGTACTTCCGCGGCTTGAAGGAGGCCGCCGATAAAAAGAAGGTATTTGATCAGGCGCGGGAAGCCTTGTCGCTGCGGCGAACGGAGCAAGTGCAGGCCGGTAAGCTCGGTGTCGATCTCTCGATTCAATCGAACAATCTCCGCAACCAAAGCCAGCTGACAGCCACGGCTCTCCAGTCGGTGGCGGGCCGCAACTGCTTGGAGATCGGCGGCGCCTGGATCGATGAAAAATTTGATGCGAAGATGCCGGTGGTAATTGTGAAGGCAATGAGTCCTGCTTATTTCCGCATGTTGGAGCGTCAGCCGCAGGTGAAGGATGTGTTCAAGCTCGGCAACCATGTAGTCTGGGTGACGCCCAACGGGACGGCATTGGTGATCGATACGAACGATGGCAAGGATCAGCTCAGCGATACGGAGATCGATCGCTTGTTTGTGGCCAAGAAGTAAGCGCGGCGGTATTGGCGGTCTCTCTGTGCCGGTTCGCTCAGCCAGCACAGAGAGGCCGCGGCGTTTTGCCGGCGTTGCGGGACGCATTTCTTGACGCCGGGACACCGATCGGCTATATCTGAAGAAGTTCACCCGCCCCCATCGTCTAGCGGCCTAGGATGTCTGGTTCTCAGCCAGAAGACCGGGGTTCGAGTCCCCGTGGGGGTAATGCGAGACAGGGCTTGTCAATGACACACTCCCCTGAATCTCTCCAGTACTTGGGGGGATTTCAGCCGGGTCGGCAAAGCTCCGCCGGCCGGTGTCCGTCTTGCCAGAAAATGACCCGGAATTACTCGAAAACTCAACAATTTTGATTAGCGCGTCAGCCTCGAGCTGAGCCGTTCGCCAGGCGCCTCGTATGCAGCTGTGGAGTCAGCTGCTGCGTAAAATTCCTGGACCGAATCGGTCTGGTGTGCCAACTGCGAATCTCTCCGACGACGGGTCAAAGACCTGCAAGCCGAAAACGAGCGACGCCGTCGTCAACTCGACGTTGCCCTCCGTGACGGCAAACGTCAGGCGTGCCCTGACCGAACCCTCGCAAGCCGGGGCGCAAACCCGGCAAGGATTATGGCACCAAGGCCTACCGACAGCCACCCTCGCCCGATCAGATTGACGAGACGTATGAGGCGTTCTCGCCGGACGTTTGCCCTGACTATGTCAGCCCCCTGGACGAAACCCGCATTGCCCAGCAGTTCGAGGTCGAGATCCCACGCAAGCCCATTCACCGCCCGTTCAACATCCACGTCGGCCAGTGCCGTCAGTGCCAGCACCGCGTTCAAGGACGTCCGGCACCGGCAATGCCTCAACCACCTGCTGCGGCGGGCCGACGAGATGGCGGTGACCGCGACGCAGGGGGCCGTCTGCTTCCGACGTCGAGTGGCGGAGTTGCTCCGGACGGGCCTGGGTCTGCGTGACCGCCACGCGACGAGCATCAGCCGGCATGGCTTGGCGGTGGCCCGCGGTCGCCTGGAGAACCAACTGTCCGACCTGATCTTCCCGCCTCATCCATGGTCCGGTTGGTTGTGTCGGTTTAGGGGCGGTGCGCAGAACCGCGCGAGGCGCATCCGCACGCGGTTCTGCGAACCGCCGCTAAACAATAACGGCATCCCCAGCGGCAGTACGGCGATTCTTTCGATAACCAGCGCTCCTGGTTCGATCCCGGGATAATGGAAATCCAGCTTCCAATCGAATAGGTTGCCCTGATACAGCGTCTAGGAGCAGGAGGCTCCTCGACGCCACGACGGGCCTCCGTACTGTAAGAGCAGAACGGTTCTTGTCCTGAGACTATTTCTATGGCCTCACAGGCCTTCTTGAACCTGCATCATCCCTTCACGCTCATGCCGCACTCCGTCTGCACACCTGAAGCGGCCAGGCCGGGCTTCACCTGAAGTGGCCGTTGAACGCGACGGCGTGCCCGGTCCTGTCTTTTATGAAATCCTGGCGGCTGTAATCCGTTTGCTGCGCCGGCACCACGAGACTCATACGATCTCTCCCTGAACAAGGACAGGCGCGCTCTTTGCAATCGTGTGTCCAGCGACCGCGTGGTCTGCTGATTCTCTTGTCCCCCAAATGAAGGAGATGAATCCCATGAGCAAGCGTTCCCCCATCGCGGCCCTGTGCGTGACCATTCTGTTCGCCGGCAGCGTATTGGCGGCCGAGCTTCGGTCCGGGCCGCAGACCGGCGAAAAGGTGCCTGGCCCGTTCCATCCGCTCAATTGCACGGGCGAAAACGCCGGTGAAAAGGTCTGCCTGTACTGCAAGAACGGCGCGAACCCCGTGGCCATGATCTTCGCCCGGCATACCAGCCCCGAGCTGACGAAGTTGCTCAAGAAGATCGACGGAGCCACCGCTCAGCACAAGGACGCCAACATGGGCAGCTTCGCCGTGTTCCTGGCC
>Ga0070734_10002685_pt1 | contig 20655 bp, 17 predicted proteins | sample Coa_R1_8_FD_66444 | JGI IMG/M metagenome (GOLD analysis project Ga0070734, IMG submission 66444) | Surface soil microbial communities from Centralia Pennsylvania, which are recovering from an underground coalmine fire - Coalmine... | ecosystem: Environmental > Terrestrial > Soil > Unclassified ...
TCCTCGGCCAACCCTGCCGTGTTTGGGCAGAATGTGACCTTCACCGCCACCATCTCCATCGGCGACCCCGGCGCCGGTACACCAACCGGTACCGTGCAATTCCAGATCGATGGGAGCGATGCCGGTAGTCCGGTGAGCGTCACGATAACCGGCGGCGTGATCACAGCCTCCTTCAGCACCGCTAGCCTGACCGCCGGGAGCTATACCATCACCGCAAGTTATAGCGGGGACAGCAGCTTTGCCGGCAGCAGAGGGACGTTGGCGAGTGGTCAGACGGTGAACCAAACCGCCGCCGCCGTGCAGGTTGTCTCCTCTGCCAATGCGTCGGTGTTTGGCCAAAACGTTACCTTTACCGCTACCATCAGCGCACAGGATCCCGGCACGCCGGCCGGGACCGTGCAGTTCAAAATTGACGGTAGCGATGCAGGTACTCCAGTAAGCGTTACGACCTTGGGTGGAGTAACTACCGCAAGCTTTGGCACGAGCAGCCTGACCGTGGGTAGCCATGCCATAACCGCCAGCTACAGCGGTGGAGGCAACTTCTCGAGTGGTAGTGGTACCCTGGCAGACGGCCTGACGGTCAAACAAGCTGGCACCAGCACTCTGGTTGTCTCCTCAGCCGATACGGCGGTGTTCGGGCAGGCGGTGACCTTTACGGCCACCATTAGCATCACAGCGCCCGGTGCCGGCACCCCGAGCGGAACGGTGCAATTCCAAATTGATGGCAGCGACGCCGGTGCTCCAGTGAATGTCACCATCTCCGGCGGTGTAATCACAGCCTCTTTGAGCCGCACCTTGGCCGTGGGTAGCCATGCCATTACGGCCAGCTACAGCGGCGATACGAGTTTTGCAGCCAGCAGCGCGACTGCCTTCACGCAGATCGTCAACAAGGCGAGCACTGCCATACTGGTCGTATCTTCGGTCAGCCCGTCGGTATGGTCCCAGAGCATAAAGTTCACGGCGACGGTGACCGGCAATGCCTCGATCAGCCCAACGGGGATGGTCATCTTCTCCGACGGCGGCACAAGCATCGCTCAGGGGACGCTCAGCACGAGCGGGGGCATCACCACAGCCAGCTTCAGCACCGCTAACTTGGCCGTCGGCAACCATAGCATCACTGCCAGCTACAGCGGCGACACGAATTTTTCGGCAAACAGCGTGACCGCCTTGACGCAGATCGTCAATAAGGAGAGCACGAGCATGGCCGTGCTCTCCTCGGCCAATCCGTCGATCGCTGGCCAAAATGTGACATTCACGGCCACAATTAGCATGGCAGCTGCGGGCGTCGGCACACCGACCGGGACGGTGCAGTTCCAGATCGATGGCAGCAACATTGGCAGCCCCGTTGGCATCACTACCTCTGACGGCGTGATCACTGCAACCTTTAGCACCGCCAGCTTGACGGCCGGCAGCCATGCCATCGCGGCCAGCTATGGCGGGGATGGCAACTTCTCAGACAGCCGCGGAACACTTTCCGGTGCACAGGTAGTCAACCCAGCGAAAACCATCGCGACAACGACCAACGTTGCGTCATCGGTCGGCACATTCGTGGTTGGTCAAAGCACAACCTTCACCGCCACCATCAGGGCATCGAATGCAGGGACGGAGACGCCCACCGGCACCGTGCAGTTCCAGATCGACAGCAGTGATGTTGGGACACCGGTGAGCGTCACGACCTCTGGCGGCGTAACAACGGCCTCCTTCACTACCAGCAGCTTGGCCGCGGGCAGCCATACCATCACGGCTAGCTACAGCGGCGGCGGCAGCTTCTTAGGCAGCACGGGTACCCTCACGAGCGGAGTGACCGTCAGCCAAGCCAATAGCGGCACGCTGCTCGTCGCTTCGGCCAGTCCGGCGCTCATGGGCCAGTCGGTCCAGATTAGCGCCACGGTGTTATCCGCGCTTTGGTCTCCTGGCCCGGGTGGCACAGTGGGGGTCATTCCGACCGGTGTGGTTACCTTCTTCGACGGCACAACGGTCCTCGGGAAAGCGACGCTGGATAGTACCAATGGCACCACCACCGTCAGCATTAATGCCACAAACCTATCGGTGGGTGACCATACGATCATTGCCGTCTATGGCGGAGACCATAATTATCTACCCAGCAAGGCCGCGATGACGGAGACGGTCGTGAGCAGTTTGCCTCCGGACGGCTCGGGTGGGACATCCAATCTGGCCAGCACCACGACGAGCCTCCTTGTCTCGTCCCAGAAGCTCGCGTTTGGCCAACCCATCATGCTGAACGCGATGGTAAACACAGGGCCGTCCGGGGGCGGGACACTCAGCGGTTCCTTGACGTTCTCGGTTCAAGGCAAGCCGTTGGCTAGTTTTCCGCTCGCCGGATCGAACGGAGCATTTACCATTCTCACGCTGCCGCCGGGCCAATACACGCTGAGCGCGACCTACAGCGGCGACAGCACGCACGCCGGCAGTACGTCCTCGGTAACTGTGACCGTAGGCATGTCCACCGCTGGGAACGCCGCGGTCGGTGGCGTCGGCAATCGTCCCCAAGTCGCCCAGCCGAGCCAGCAAAGTCCGGCTTCAACGAGCGCTCCCGTGGGCCAGCAGGTTCAGGGAAGCAATACAGGGGTCGCGTTCGTGACGGCACCTCCCAAGAATGCTTCCAATCAAGCCCCCGATTCCAGCGCGGTGGCGGGCCACACCAATCCGCCCAGCCCAGGAGTAACCACGCGACAGCTGGCGGCGGCGATCGTGGCCGGTACTGGAAATCTCCTGAATCCCGGGAACAATGCTTACAAGGATTTCCTCAAACGCCCCACCGATCGTAGCGGTGTGAACTCGTATCTGACGGCTCTGAAGGGGGGAAGCCTGGATCAAGCCAACGTTGCGGCGGCGATGCTCGACTCCGGAGAATTACTCGGACCGATACAGTAAATGACCATCCGCAAACCTGCAACTGTCTGTGTGGCACGACCTGCTGCCGAATAACGAACGCAGAAACATCACAAGGAGTACGCGGCAGTTCGCAAGACCTGACGGTTTTGCGAACTGCCGCGTCATAGGATTGCACTCGGCAGGCAAATGGTTTCGGTTGCGAAGGTATTCATCTTGGCGATGCCCTGGATGCCCCAGTTGCCGTCGACCACCTCCTTCAGTCCAAAATCCACAGCGACCGACATCAGCGAGATCGCCTTAACGAACATTCGACGGCTATGCCGCGGAATTCCGATTTGCCCTGGGAAGCATGGGGGTCGCCAACCGAGAAGAGGGCCCGGCTCACAGCCGATGAGCTCCTCATCGGATATAATCTGTTTGCAATGTCAGGCCGCCGGCTGATCGACCGCCCATCGGGGCGAGTCCGTAGGATCTCTGCAACGCTTTTCCCAACCTGGAAGGAGATGTTCCCATGAATCAAAACCTACCCCTATCTCGACGCGATTTTATCCGTGCCGGGACAGCCGGAGCTGCGGTCTTGCTGGGGAACACGCTCCCCAGTTGGGGCGACGGCACGACGGCCAAGCTTCCGCAGCGGGCGCTCGGCAAGACTGGCGTCCAGGTGCCCATCTTGGGGCTCGGCACGGTCGCCGTCGGCAATGTGGCGGACGAAAAGACAGCCCTGGCACTCATCCATCGGGCCATCGATTTGGGCGTGACGTATATCGATACGGCCCCGGCGCGGACGCGCATCGCGCTCATGACCGGGTACAACAAAGCCCAGCACTACCTGAAGGCGATCCTCAAGGAGCGGCGCAAGGAAGTGTTCATTGTCACCAAATGCCTGGAAACCGATGGGGACAAGACGATTGACTTGCTGAAAAAGAACCTCGATGAGCTCGGCGTCGAGCAGGTCGACCTGGCGTATACCCATTCCATCGGGCATGCGGTATACGACTTCGACGGCCTGGTGGCCGACCAAGGCCCGATGACGGCTCTGGAAAAAGCAAAGAAGGAAGGCCTGACGCGCTTTGTCGGCATCACCGGCCACAATCGGCCTGAGAAATTCGCGCAGGTCATTGCCCGTCGCAACATCGATGCAATGATGAACGCATGCAACTGTGTTGATAGGCATACTTACGCTTTTGAGGAAATCGTCTGGCCACTCGCTCGGGAGAAGGGGATCGGCATCGCTGCGATGAAGGTCTTTGGCGGGTCAATCGGAATCACGCCATGCAAGATGCCGGAGGATTTGCGGCACGCATCCTTCCGCTTTGCGCAGTCGATCAAAGGTGTGGCGCTCACTGTTATCGGCATGGGTTCTATCAGGGAGCTTGAACAGAATGTCCAGTGGGCAAAGGACTTCAAGCCGATGACCGCCGATGAGGCGAACGAGCTGAAGGAGAAGACGGTAGCCCTGGCCAAACATTGGGGGGCGCATCTCGACCGGCTCGACGCCAAGGGTGAAAAGGAGCGGCCATTACGCAACACATAAGCAGCACGGGCATGCGTGGATTGCGCCCTGGACGGGAGGACATTGGCCCGTTTCGGGATGCTTGATCGAGTGCGTGGCGGCCTGCGGTTTTTCCAGGAATTGACACGAAATTCTGCCGTTTTTGGCGAATTCTCGACAAATTCTCTACAGGGTAGTGATATTGAAGACAGAATTAGTAGATGAGTTCAGAAGTTGCACGAAATGGTACGCTACCCGGATAGTACGCTATCCGATTGCCAGCGGCGTGATCGAAGGGGCCTGCCGACACTTAATCAAAGACAGCATGGAACGAGCCGGCATGCATTGGAGCCTCGAAGGCGCGCACGCCATGCTGGACGTGCGCAGCGTGTGCCTCGGAGGCCAGTGGGAACTTTTCCAGGAGCAACGCATCGAACAGGAAAAGAATTGCCTGTACCCGCATCGCGCGTTCGTCGCGGGTGAGGCGTTCTTCGCCTTGGCCCCATAGTGGAGGAGCGGTTACGCCCAGTGACGACGCGGCTTGTTCATGGGAATACCTCCGTTCAGGTAATGCTAACCCGAACGGATCGCTTTTACAGATTCGACTGAGGCGAGACAATGTGCTGGTTCAGCCTGAATTGGGGTTTTTGCATATCCCCGCAAAAACCATCATTCCAAGATGGCGGCAATCCGACGCACCGATGTGCGACTGATTCCCAGCCTTTTAGCGATTTCCCGCTTGCTCACGCCCTGGGCAAGCATCTCCCTGATGGCCTCTGAATGTGCAGCTACGGTAGTCGGTCGGCCGTGCGGCTTTCCCTCGCGCCGGGCTTGGGCAATGCCTGCTTTTACCCGGTCCTTTAATATCTCCCGCTCGAACTCCGAGAACACGGCCAGCATGCCGGCCATCGCCCGTCCGCCGGGCGTGGTCAAATCCAGGGCTTCCGTGATGGAGACAAAACCGACGCCCAGCGGCGACAGTTCCTTGTGCGTGGAGATCTATTCGACAAGCGAGCGCCCCCACATCCTGACCGAGCGGCGCGGGATCAACAAGGAAGGCATGATGAACGCGGTCAACATCGTCGATCGTCACACGTATGCGTTTGAGGATTTGGTTTGGCCGCTCGCCCGGCAAAAAAACATTGGCTTGGCGGCGATGAAAGTGTTCGGCGGCGGCGTCCAGGCATGCAAGATGCCGGAGGAATTGCGGCAGGCATCCTTCCGATTTGCTCAGTCGGTGAAAGGCGTCGCGCTCACGGTGATTGGCATGGGTTCCCTGAAGGAGCTTGAGCAGAACGTCCAGTGGGCAAAGGAGTTCAAGCCCATGACCGTGGAGGAAGCCAACGAGTTAAAGGCGAAGACGGTGGCCGTGGCCAAGCAATGGGGAGCACATCTCGACCGGCTCGATGCGAAGGGGGAAAAGGAGCGCCCCTTGCGCAACACGTAAGCATCACGGTGCGCTTAGATTTTCCCCTTGAGCGGGAGGATAATCCGCCAGGTTCGGAGAGTTTTCCGAGGCCGGCGGCGGCCGATTTTCCAGGAATTGGTACGAGATCATGCCGTTTTTGGCCATTTCACTTCAGATTCACTACAGGACCTGGAGTTGATCGATGGGGAATCGTCCAGTGGGGAAATTGGAGATCAGCATTGGCTACAGGCAAGCCGGGGGATAGGTGCGGAGCAGTGTTCTCATGAACCGTCTGCTCACTGGAGGCGCTGGGCGAGCGTGAGCAAATCCATCATGAGGAGTTTCAAATAAGGGCATTGATTAATTGCAATCTGAGGATCGACTTTTCGAAACAGGTTCATCGCAGTGGTGGTCTTCTTGTAGTAGCCGCCGTGGATGCGTTTTAAGAACTTGGCGGGAGGTTCATTGAAATTAACCTGCTCGGGAGGGCGTTTTTCGATCTGCTTGCGGGTTTGATGCGGCCACTCTTGTGGGTATGCCAACAACCAAGCTTCGACCTCGTGCACGGCGAAGTGTTGCCGGAAAAAGCTTTGGTATTTTTGCGGTACGAGGCTGCGGATGTACTTGCGAGCCGCGATCACCTTTTCCTTGACGGAGGCAAGCTGAGATAGGTCCACCCGAGTCGGAGGTATGCCATAGAGATCCACGAGTCCAACAACAAAGTTCGCCCTGCAATCGTCCAGATACCGGGCGACCTTCTGTGCCAGATCATCGAGGTAGTTACTGATGCCCTGGAACTTGACCGGGATGATGCCTACTTTCCCAGTTGGGGGAAGTTGTGGGTCGAGCCACTTGTGAAAGAACACGGGTAAGGTACGACGGCGAGCCTCCCCTCTCTCTGTGTCTCCTTCTACGAAAAGCGCGATCTGGCGGGCTTTCTGGCGCGCATGAGCCATGAATGGAACCTACCACTTAATCTGGCAAATCCGCTAAAGCTGCATCCTCCGGTGGTAAGCCTTTCGCTCGCTCGCCGAGATCTGGAATGGCTTCCACTGGGGACGCGGATAGTGCTTCTAGGTCACCGCTTGTGAAAAGCTGGCCGAGGCGATACTGCTCTAACCACCTGGTCAGTACATCGGAGTTCAATGGGATGAATTGCGTTTGCCCCTCCTCCCAGTGCAGGAGTGTCACTTGCGGACCGACGTTGGAGAACGCATCCAGGAAAACCGGTGAATGGCTTGTGATGATGAGTTGGGTACGTCGGGCGGCCTCCGCCGCGTATTCCGCAATTATGGGCAGCATGCTCGGATGCAGTCCCGCCTCTGGTTCATCGATGGCTAGCAGTGTCGCCGGTTCACGACTCGCAAGGACTGTTAGGAGAAACAAGAATCGCAAGGTGCCGTCAGACAAGTCTTGTCCAGCGTGTGGTTGCTTGCTGGAGCGCCATTGGATGGCGAGTTGAATTTGCTGCGCCGCGGCTGGCTGGAAAACGAGTTCTTCAAACTGATCACCGAAGCCGGCTCGCATGCCTTCGTCGATCTGATGTTTGAATTCCCGATCGGTGGTATAGAGCGTGTGCAGGACCGACACCAGGTTGCTGCCATCCGGCTCAACCAATTTGGCGTACTGCGTGGTAGCCGGCAGCCGCATGGGCGCCCCTCGCTCCACATGCACATCATGGTAAATCCGCCACGCTTCGAGAAACCGTCGCGTATGGGTTGGAATGGGGTTTGCCCGTGGATCCGAGATCTGCGCCAGCAAGGATTCATTGGGATCCACGTCATCAAGAGAGACAAGTTTTTGGGCCCGCTGGTCGTAAACCATGGCCCCTCGCACATCTCGGCGATAGATCCACAAAGGGCTCGGTTGTTCCCCCCGCTCGTACCGAACCCAATTCCCCAGAGAATCCAATGCGATCTGGTACGCACTTGTCTGGCGCAAGTGTTCGAGTTCAAATTCCAACGTCAGGGCATCGTCGACGAGGTTCCGGCCAGGATCAACAGGATCGATGCGCAGTGTCCAGCTGATTCCGGTAGCCCGTTGGTCCCAGAGCAAGGGCACCATGCCGCCAGCCTCGGCGATCGATCTTGCGAGTTTCCCTCTTGCCGTGCTTGCAATCAGCTCGAGGAAACGCAGCAAGTTTGATTTCCCTGAGCCATTCAATCCAACGAGCAGGTTTAAGGAGCCGGGTTGCCAGCTTACCTCGCGAAAAGAGCGGAAGCCGTGAATATCTAGCTTCTGAATTGCCATCCGAGCTGTCTCCGAGCTACGGCGGAGCCGTGCATGAGGCCTATCACGAGACCTTAGTCGCTTCGATGACCTGGCTCCTCCTCGTGCCCCAGACCGACTGAATGCCGAAGGAAGCAAGCGTTCCTCTCCTTCATGATTCTATCGGTGCCCAGTGCAGGAAGCGACAATCTACGCGGTAGCTGGGTGGAAGATTCATGGAGTCGGTATGCCGCCAACGCGGACAAGTGGTGATAGCGTGGCAGGCGCAAATGCCGGTTCGGTTCATAAGATGCAGAAGGCCGGTCCGAACAAACTTCAATAAGCAGTCGCCCATCATCTGGGAACAATCGAAATACAATGCTTCCTGGTACCGCCTTCATAGGCAATTTGGAGGACAATCGATGCGATTCGCTCAGGTATGGGCTGGAGCCTGGGTTCTGATGCTGGCGCCGCTGTCCGCGCAGCAAGTTGAAATGTCCTTGACTCTGCAATTCAAGGGAAGGCGCCCTATGGAAATTGCCTTCAGCCCGGATGGGAAGTCGCTCTGTGCCGTATCTTCTATTGCCGAGACATGGGATGTAGCCACCGGCCGAGCCATTACCATTGGCCAGGCAGGGAAAACGGTTTTTTCGCAGGCCATTCGGCCGGATTTGCAGACCATTGCCTGGGGAGCCGGTGATGGCACGATCCAGCTGTGGGATCTGGCCAACAGGAAGGAAAAGGGGATGCTCAAAGGGCATCAGGGAAAAGCCGTGGCGCTGGCGTTCAGCCGAGACGGCAAGATGCTGGCATCCGCAGGTGAGGATCAGACAGTAAAGATATGGGATGTGGAGAGCGGTAAGAGCACGACGACCGTGCCAGGACAGCTGCACAAGCGAGTATCGTTGGCTTTGAGCCCGGATGGGAAAATCCTTGCGGCAGTGGGAATCGGCGAAAATACAATCCGGCTGTGGAACCTGGCGACGGGCAAAGTGGATACGATTCCTCAGCAGGCTGGTCGATTCGGCTTCAGATGCCTGGCGTTTAGCCATGATGGCACGATGCTGGCCTCGGGAGAGCTGGGCGGACGGCAGATCCTTGCCGTCACGGTATGGGACGTGGCCACCTGCAAACCAAAGGCCACGCTGCTGGGACACACGCAGCAAATCTGCTGTGTTGCCTTCAGTCCAGACGGCACGACGGTGGCGTCGGGGAGTACGGATCAGACCGTCCGGCTCTGGAGCCTTGGGACCGGCATCGAGGCGATGCTACCCGCGCACAGAGGGGAAGTCCGTGCCATGGCCTTCAGTCCTGACGGCAAGCTCCTGGCCTCGGGAGGTTTTGATGGCACGGTCAAGATCTGGAAATTGCCGGACCCTAAGAAAATGGGCCCATGAGGCCATGAAAAGTTACGTGGCCCGTTCGCAAAGGTTCAGGTCAATGGGGCGTTCTTCCCGACCGCCTGGTTGCAAAACGTAAGAAGGAGCGCACCTTACGGTACCCTTCAGCAATCTTTCCCAACGGAGACTATTCGCCCATCCTCGAAGGGAGCCACCGCTTTTTTGACTCCCTTCTTAAAACTGCTAGCCGTTCCGACGTGCCGGTGGTACAATCCTGAGCGCTCGCATTCGTACCGGCTAGGCATTTTCAAGGGGGATCGATCATGTCTGGAGTTTCTCGTCGCGATTTTCTCGGTCAATCGGCAGTAGCTCTGGGCGGCGTGGCACTAGGGACGCGCTTGGCCAACGCAGCGCTCAAATTGAAGAGCGGTGCCGACCAAGTCGTGCTCGGCCGTACGGGCATCAAGACCTCGCTCATCGGTATGGGCACCGGCTCGCATGGCACCGGGCATACGTCCAACCAGATCAAACTGGGCCATACCAAGTTTGTGAACTTGGTGCGCTATGCCTTCGATAAGGGAATCACTTACTTTGACACGGCCGACCAGTATGGCTCGCATATCTATTTGCGGGATGCCTTCAAGGGGTTGCCGCGCGATCGGCTCTTCATTCAATCCAAAACTCGAGCCACGACCGCCGAGATGGCCAAGGCTGACGTGGAACGCCTCCGCGAAGAGCTGGGCGTGGACTACCTGGACACGCTCCTCATGCACTGTATGACCAAGGGCTCCTGGCCGACCGATTTCCGGCCTGTCATGGACGTGCTCTCCGACGCCAAGGCAAAAGGGCGCGTCCGGGCGGTCGGGGTCTCCTGTCATGGTATGGACCCGCTGCGTGCCGCCGTCAACTGTGATTGGGTCGAAGTCGATCTCGCCCGAATCAACCCAATCGGCGGCAACAAAGGGCGGATGGACGGCACGCCCCAAGAAGTTTCGACCTGTCTGAAAGCCATGCACGAGAAGGGCAAAGGGATCCTCGGCATGAAGATCCTGGCGGAAGGGACGCTCAAAACCGCGGAACAACAACTGGAATCGCTCCGCTTTGTCCTGGGCCTCGGTTGCGTGGATGCAATGGTGATTGGATTCGAGAGCCCCGAGCAAATCGATCAGATCATGCAGCGCGTAGAGACCGTACTCAACGCCTGATCCGATACGAGGTACGAACCAAGCCTGACGCGCCAGCGAAGGAACTTCGCAAGCGCGTCAGGCTTGATTTTTTGGCTAATTTCACCGCCACCCCGCCGGCCAAAGCTCCGCTCCATAGCGTGCGGCCGCGCCCAGATCCTCTTCAACGCGCAAAAGCTGGTTATACTTGCAGATGCGGTCGGTTCGGCTGGCAGATCCGGTCTTGATTTGGCCGGCGTTCGTCGCCACGGCAAGATCGGCGATCGTCGTATCTTCGGTTTCGCCACTGCGATGGCTGATCACCGTGGTGTAACCATTCCGCCGTGCCAGCTCGATCGCGTCCAACGTTTCAGTGAGCGTGCCGATTTGGTTGACTTTGACCAGGATGCTGTTGCCCGCCCGCTTGCCAATCCCCTCTTGTAGCCGTCGGCTATTGGTCACGAAAAGGTCATCGCCCACGAGCTGTATTCGGCCACCCAGCTCGCGGGTCAGCTTTTGCCAGCCGGCCCAGTCGTCTTCCGCCAGGCCGTCTTCGAGGGAGCGGATTGGCCAACGAGCACAGAGTTTTTTCCACAGCTCGATCATTTCGTCCGAGCTGGCCACGTGATCGGGCCGGCTCTTGAAAAAGCAGTAGCCCGTTTTCCCCTTCTTCTTCGCTTCATCGAACAGCTCGGTAGTGGCGGGATCCAAAGCGAAGACGACCTGCTCCCCAACTTTGTAGCCCGCCTTCTCCACGGCCAACGCCAGTAATTCGAGGGCTTCATCACTGCTTTTGAGATTGGGAGCGAAGCCACCTTCATCGCCCACGGCCGTGCTGAGCTGCCGGTCGTGCAGGACTTTTTTCAGATGGTGGAACACTTCCGCCCCCATCCGCAATGCTTCTGCGAAGGAAGCGGCGCCCAGTGGCATGATCATGAATTCTTGAAAGTCGATGTTGTTGTCGGCATGCTTGCCGCCGTTGAGGATGTTCATCATGGGCACCGGCAAGTACCGGGCGTTGCTGCCGCCCAAGTAACGATAGAGCGGCAAACCGGCGGCCGCGGCGGCGGCATGGGCGACGGCCAGGGAAATCCCCAGGATCGCGTTGGCTCCGAGCTTGCCCTTGGTCGGCGTGCCATCGAGCTCGAGCAGGAGCTGATCGATAGCTACCTGTTGCTGAGGGTTCGAACCGCGAAGCTTGGGAGCGATGATCTCGTTCACATTGCGAACAGCTTGCAAGACGCCACGGCCCAAGTAACGGTTTTTGTCACCATCGCGTAACTCCAGGGCTTCGTAAGCCCCGGTGCTCGCTCCGCTGGGTACGGCGGCGCGGCCTCGGACACCGGTATCGAGCAATACTTCGGCTTCGAGCGTCGGGTTTCCCCGGCTATCCAGAATCTCCCGCGCCCGCACATCGGCAATGGAAGCGACGCCCTTTGGCGACCCAGCAACAGCCATGCTCCGCACTCCGTCAAAATGGGCCGGTCTTGGTTAGGTTGGGGCGAAGGTCGAAGGAATGGATACGGGCACAGCTTGATTTTTCAAGGTGGATGCGGAGATCGCGCCGGGGAAAGGGTAGGAGGGCTCCGGCGGAGCCGTGGCGGGGAACCGTCCGGGGTATGTTTTCATCCAAGCTGTCGGGTCTGCGGTTGCCGGCGGTTACGGGGTGAAAACCTATGTACCGGAGCCCTCCTGTTCATCGGCCGCACGAACAGGTCTTTGGCTGTCGTGGCGGGGACACACGCGGACCAGCTGGCGGGCGGCGGGGCGATGGACTCTAGGAGGTCCCCCGGCCAATGACTCTTGGCCCCCGACGTCCTGCGGGCACCGTCTGGTCGCGTTGACAAAGGGAATTATCGGTCTGAGACCGCAGCCACTTGAGCCGCCCCATTCAGAATGCTAACCTAATTCGCCATCGGTTCGACGTTTCCGACGATGCAGCGCGTAGCGGCTCCAAGACCGTGCCCGACGATGCTCGCCAGCTCCTGGCCGAAGGTGCGCGGGCCGCGTCAATCGTTCGCCCCAGCCTTTCGTCGCTTTCGAACGAGCTGGCGGAGCGTCTGTAGATTGACCGCGTCCATGGAACCGCCGGCGGTGTCCTCTTTAGGCGTCTCCAGAATCATCGGGCGATCTCGAAACCGGCGATCATTCACGAGCAGACGGAAGGGTTCGAGCCCCAGGCAGCCTTGGCCGATGTGGGCATGGCGATCGATCCGACTCCCGTGCGGCCTGAGGCTGTCGTTCAGGTGAAAGGCATGCAGGCGGTGGAGTCCAATCTGCCGATCAAAATCCCTAAAAGTTGCCTCGTATGCGGACTTGGGAGACAGAGAATACCCGGCCGCAAACACATGGCACGTATCCAGACAGACGCCGAGCCGCGCCGGCTCCGCCACGAGCGCCAGAATCTTGGCCAGGTGCTCGAAACGGTGCCCCAGGCAAGATCCTTGGCCGGCCGTTGTCTCCAACAGGATCTGAACGCGAAATCGGCCACAACGCCGGTGGACTTCATCCAGGGCTTCGGCAACGCGCTTCAACCCCACGTCCTCTCCGCTACCAACATGGGCTCCCGGATGCGTGACCAGATAGGTCAAGCCGAGGCGTTCTGCACGCTGCATCTCGGTGACAAATGCTTCCACGGAGCGTCGGTACAGATGTTCGTCCGGCGAAGCCAGGTTGATCAAGTAGGAATCATGCGCCAACAAAACTCGAACCCGGGTCTGTTGAAGATGGTCTTGAAACGTGCTTATTTCGTCGTGCGTGAGATCCTTGGCGTGCCACTGATTGGAGTTTTTGGTGAAAAGCTGAACGGCTTCACAGTCATAGCTCTTTGCCGACACGAGAGCGCGGTGGTAGCCGCCGGCGATGGACCAATGGGCGCCAAACAGTGGCATGAGGCTTCCTTGGTGCAACGGAGCAATCGCTCGGCTCTGTTTTAGCTCAGCTCGTCCCCGTTTGCCAGATTGTGCGATGAGACGTTAGTGCCGAACCAGCTCGATACGTTGCGTGAGCTTTGTCCAAGTGACATCGGCTGAGGTGGCGGGTACCGATACCACGACGTCCGCCCGCGTGGCTTCTGCGGGGATCCGAATCGCTCCGACCGGAGCTTGGTAGAGACCGCCTCAGCAACGGTGCGACAGGGCAACTTCCAGCGAATGCAGCGGCTGATCATCCTGATAAAACGCGATGTTCGCAACCGGGCTCGTCTCCCAGGAGATGGCATTGAAATCCAACACACATCTCCGCTTGCCGTCGGCCGCGTCGGCATACAAGCGAACGCCCAACTCGCCCACCGTACCGGATGTCCAATGAATGGGCGACTCCAAATGGGGAGTCACCGTGTCGCCGGGCTGGGGCAATCCGCTGCGCGAATCTCGTACGAGGAAGCCGGCCACGATCACGAGGACGGCCAGGCCCAGCGCCTGCTTCCATCGCTGCATCGCTCGTACCTCCGTCCAGGAAACAGCAAGCAGTGACTCTGCTCGATTGTACCATAAATTGACGAACGGTGTCCGACCGACTATTGTTTCGTCTTGGACGGTACATGCAACCATCTGGGATCGTTTTAGAAAGGGACCGCTCGTGTCCGAACACTGGGGTTGGTTGGTTCTGATTGCTTGGCTGGCTTGGTGGCTTTGGGGCGTGAATTGGCAGCAGGCCTGGGTCGTGCTGGCTCAGGGTGCCTGGCTCCCTTTGGTCTTGCTCATGGTAACGGGCGCGCCGGTGTGGTCTCAGCTGGCCCCGAGCGCGTGCACCTTCCTCGGTGGGGTCGTCGTGCCCAATTTTTGGTGGCAACTGGGAGGTGTAATTTTGTTGGCAGCCGTGACTCTCTTCTGCGGCTGGCTCCAAGGGCTCTTCGGTTGGACTCCTTCAGTAGTGAGCTTCGATCCCCCTGAGGGTCCTGTCACCGAACATGCCCATCATTGATTCAAACGACGATGTGAACCCGATACCATTCGAAGGCGGCGTCCCATGCCTCCTGGGGTGTGGCGAAATCGTCCCCGGCCTCCACCAGGTTGGGACCTTCCGCCGTTCGTTTCAAAACAGGCAGCCAACGGCCATTGGTGGTTTGCTGAATGCTGATCAAGGCTTCGCCAAGATTGGGAGCCGTGAGGCGATACGTGTCCGGGCCAGCGGGTTCGGCTTTTCCCTGGCGTTGGCGAAACCAAAATGGCGGCGTCGGTGATTTACCTTGTTCCATGCAATGATTGCCATTAAGAGACACCCATCCAAAGGTGTCTGGAGCTTTGATTCCAGAGATCCAAACAGGTGTTGGTTCGGGTTTCTATTCCTGCGGACGAAGTTCGCGGACTTTCAGATTGATCCGCTGAAGGACGTCCGTGGTTTGGCGTACATCCTGCGCTTTGGCGGCTTCGCGTAATTTGACGGCATCCGCGCCCAGGGCGCCGGCCTCGGCCGGCAGGGTTGTCTTGTGGTTGGCGGGGACATCTGTCGCTTTGCTCAGCACCCGGGCCGTCACTTCCATTCCTTTGGCTGCATCCTCCAGATCGGGCCAGTTGTTGATGTAAAACGCTTCGGTCGCAGCCGTTGCCTGAGCGCGGGCCCGGCTTACCAAATCGGCATAAGCCGGAGGGGGACCATCTTCGGGCAATGGCTTGAGCGGAACTCGTTCGGGCGGCAGTTGACACCCGATCAAGGCAGTGGCAAGGAGGACCGTCACGAGTGTGCGGTTCATGTCGCACCTTCCCCTCACAGCTGTGCAGGCCGCGGGCCAAACTCCGGGTCTCACCGGCCGTGGGGATCGGCCGAGACGATGCCGGTGCGAGGCGCCAGCTGGGAATCATCCGGCAGGGCCAGACGGTCCCGGCCGCGGCGTTGCTGTTCGCTGATCGATAGCAACGGATCGTCAACCCGTTCCGGCTTGCGGTGCTCAAACGGTCCCACGACGTTTTGGCACCCAGCCAGGAACAGGAACGCTACCAGGTACAGTTTATGCATCTTCTCTGCCTCCTTCCACTCGCCGAACCCAGACGTCCCTGGCCAGAAAGGTGTTCCTCCCTATGGACTATGCACGCATTCTTGCGCCCTGCCAGGGGAAAATCCAGGGGCCACCCGATCGAGCCCTAAGATTGTCCCTACGATCGGCGCAACCGGTACGGCTGGAGGGCGCCGGTGAAGAAGCTGGCTCGGGAACTTGAGGCAAGCTGGGCATCTTGTTAACATGACATCGCTACTTTCGCCAGCGGCCGGCCAGCGAAACGGACACTCTTAAGGGAATGGAACCGCAGGTCTTCCTCGTGGGCGCAGGTCCCGGACATGCCGGATTGCTGACCCTGCGCGCGGTGGAGTGTTTGGCTCGGGGCGATCTGGTTCTTTACGATCGGCTGGTGCCCATTCAATTGCTCGAACATGCCCCGGCCCATGCGGAGCGCATCTGCGTTACCGACTTGCCGGGGCGCCATCCGGAACGCTGGCCCCATGTCCACACCATGATGATCGAGGCCGCCCGCCTGGGTCGACGGGTCGTCCGCCTGAAAGGGGGCGATCCGTTCATCTTCGGCCGGGGCGGGGAAGAGGCGGAAGCGCTCCGCCTGGCCGGTATCCCGTATGAAATTGTGCCCGGCGTGACGGCAGGAATAGGAGCGGCCATCTGTGCCGGCATTCCGCTGACGCATCGCCTTCATGCCAGCGCCGTCGCCTTTGTCACCGGTCATGAACAGGGTGCCAAGCCTGGAACGCATCTCGATTGGCAAGCCCTGGCTCGGTTCCCGGGCACGCTGGTTGTTTACATGGGCATGGCGAGGCTGGGCGAAGTGGTCCATGCATTGATTCAACACGGTAAAGATCCCGCCACGCCGGCGGCGGCAATCCGTCAAGCCACGACCGCACACCAGCAGACCCTCGAGGCACCGCTACGCGATCTGCCCGAAGCGGTGCGCGGTGCTGGCCTGAAAGCGCCGGCCATTGTTATCATCGGCTCCGTCGTTTCGCTGCGGCCGCAGTTGGCTTGGTTTGAGCAGCGGCCCCTATTCGGAAAACAAATCCTCGTGACCCGGCCGCGTCACCAAGCCGCGGAGCTAATGCATCGCCTTGCCGAGCTTGGAGCACTGCCGCTCAGCGCGCCCGCCATCGAAGTGCGCGAACCGATCGATTGGGCCCCGGTGGATCAGGCATTGGCCGAGCTGCGACACTATGATTGGCTCGTGTTCACGAGTGCAAACGGCGTACGTGCCTTCTTCCGCCGAATGCGCCAATGTGGCCGGGATTTGCGCTGGCTTGGGGGGCTACGGTTGGCGGCCATCGGTCCGGCCACTGCGGCCGCGCTGCGGGAGTATCTGCTCGAACCGGATGTGATTCCCAGCTCCTATTGTTCCGAAAGCTTGGCTGCCGCACTCAAGGAGCGGGTTGCGGGCCAACGCGTGCTTCTGGCCCGGGCCGACCGCGGCCGGGAAGTTTTGCGTGAAGTGTTGGCCGGCGTGGCCACCGTCGATCAGCTGGCCGTTTATTCTCAGGTCGATGCCCCAGGCATGGATGCGCAAATCCTGGATCAGCTGCGGCAAGGTGAGATCGATTACGTAACCGTCACGAGCTCCAATATCGCTCGCGTCTTCGCCGAGAGCCTGGACGCGGCGTGTCGGTCTCGGATTGCAGCAGGTGAAGTTCAGTTGGTGAGTATCAGCCCGGTAACGAGTGCCGCGCTTCGGCAACTGGGATTGCCGGTGGCGGCGGAGGCGAGCGAGTACACCATGGCGGGCATGGTCGAGGCGCTGATCCAGCTGGCCCGTTCGAAATCCTAAGCCGCTAGCCAATACCGCGAAGGGCATCCCAGGACATGTAGAGAAGCAGTGCACTCATCACGATGCCGAGAATGTCGACGAGCATCATCCCGGACAAAGAGGTTCCGCCGAACGGCACTCCGATGGCCAAATCGAGCACAAACAATAAGAGCATGAGAAGGGCGATTCCCCCGGAACCCCAGCACAACCACTTTTCCATCGACAATCCTCTCACAGCCTGCATCGCCATCTCCGCCTGCGCCGGAAGCCTCTGAGCGTAGGGTTACGGCACGGTCTGCCCCTTGCCTCAGCCCAGTGAGAGTTCTATTGTAGCGGTTCACTCATCGACCGCAACTAGCAGCAACGGCGGAAAGCGTTGCAGGCCACCGACTCCCGATGCGTTCCTGGCACAGGCGGCAAAAGTGGACAGGCGGCCTTCGCCTTGGCATAATGTCCCCCGGGGACTGATTGGGCATCCTAGACGCATTATTCGGAATTTCGCGAGCAGCGCGGTCGATCGGAATTCCCCTGGCATCCTTTCCTGTAGGTGAATTGGTGGTTCAGCGGGCCAAGAGGCCCGGACCGCCGCTGGAGCATTACCGCGGTTATCTGCGCCTACGCGCGCCTACAGTTTGATTCTCAGCTCCAGAGCGAACTCGCCCCATCCGATATCGTCCGGGAGATGCTCCACAAGGCCCACGAATTTGGCCGGGCGAAACGTCTTGATAGGAAGGCGAGCCTGACCGATACTGGGGCCAGTCCACTATGAGATGGACGAGACGGATCTCGCCCAAAAGAATTATGAGCGGCCGGTGCAAAGGCTCCACGAGCACCAGCCCCAGGATTCCGATCTCTAGCCTGCCTTCAAACCGCCAGCTGCGGAACTCGAACGATGGTGGCTGGAGGCAGATGTGTTATTAAAGATTCGGATTCAGAATCAACCCCCTGCAACCGCCCATCGGAAAGAGAGTGGCAGAGGCCGAGAGGTCGGCCTCCGGCTTGGCCAGGGGCTCGGCACTCCCCGCATGATCCATGCGGGGACGGGTCGGGAGTACCCTCCGCCTCGGGCAGCGCACCGGGCATCTGGTCTGCATACCGGAGCGTTGCCATTTATTTTGCCGCAGACCGGAGTGCTTAGCAAGGAGTTGATCCTGATGTTTCTTCATCTATTCCGAGAATTGCCACGACAAAGGCCTTTTGCAACGACAAAGGCGCGTCCAGGATCTCAACAAGCCCCAGTACGGCGACGTCTCGTACCCACCGTTGAGGTGCTGGAAGACCGTACCGTGCCCAGCACGTTTGTGGTCACGAACCCCAACGACAGCGGTCCCGGTTCACTGCGCCAGGCCGTCCTGGACTCTAATAGCCATCCCGGCGCCAACCAGATTGCCTTCACCGCTGGCCTGCGCGGCGTCATCACATTGAGCACGGGCCAGCTGAGCATCACCGGCAACGTAACGATCCATGGCACCGGCTCCAACCGACTCGCCGTGAGTGGCAACGATGCCAGTCGCGTGTTCGACATTGCCGGTGGGATTACGGCTGAAATCGACAACTTGGCGATGATCCACGGCAAGGCCGGCCAGGGAGGTGCGGTGCGTAACGCCGGCCATTTGACCCTCGGGCAAGATTTGGTTGCACTGAGTGAAGCGAACGGTACGGGAATGGGCATCCTCGGCGGCGGCGGAATCCTCAACGTGACCGGCGCGACGCTGATTCTGCTGGGCACGACCGTGGGCGGCAACCAAGTGATCGGTGAGAATTATGGGGGCGGAATTCTCAATCAGGCCGGGGCGAACCTCGTAGCGAACGGCAGCTCGATCGTTTCCAATCAGGCCCTTAGCAGTAATGGCGGGGGCGGCGGGCTCCAGAACGAAGGCCTGGCCGTCCTGACCAACTCCTTCGTCGGCGGAAATGAATCCCCTCTGGGAGCCGGCGTCTTTGATGATGGCACACTCACCGTGACCCAAAGCTCGTTTTCCGGCAATCTGGGCATCGGGGGTGACAACGGTGCCGGTGGGGCAGCTCTGGAGGTTGACGGCACGGCGAGTGTCGTGGACTCCGGTTTCTTTGGCAATGTGTCCACCGGGTCTTCGGTGGTCGGCGCGGCCATCGAAATATTCGGCGGCACCCTCACTCTGACGGGCTCCACGGTGAATGGCAACGCGGGCATTGCCAATGATGGGGCGGACGGCAACAACTCTTCCGGCGCCTGCCTGGGCGGAGCGATCCTGGATGTTTTTGGACAGCTGTATGTCAGTGGCTGCACGATCAGCGGCAACTTGGCCAAGGGTGGTGATCTGGGCAATAACAACCCGGATGGCTCTGGGAACGACAATGGCACCGGAGCCGCAGCGGGCGGCGGCATTTTCAATTTTGCCGGCTACATCTCGATCACCGGCAGCACGATTGCGGCCAATCAGGCCGTCGGTGGCAACAGCGCCGAAGGCGTGGGTGGCTTGGCCCAAGGCGGCGGAATAGAGAATGCCATCGGTATTGTGACAATCCAGAACAGCACGATTACCGGCAACACCGTCGCTGCGGGAACGGGCGCCGCCGGCTTCCGGGGCGGCATCGCCACCGGCGGTGGCATCGATGTTGAAGACACGCTCACGGCCAGCAACACTGCTTTTGTGGGTAACCTCGCCATCGGTGGGACCGGTGGCGAGAAGAGCAATGGGGGGGCCGGCTTCGGTGGCGGACTCAGCCTTGGTTTTGGTGGCAATGCAACTCTCACGAACGCCACGTTCGAGAGCAACCAGGCGGTGGGAGGCAACGGCGGCGCCTCTCCCACCAGCACTTCCGCCGGCGCCGGCGGCGAAGGTCTGGGTGGTGCAATCGGCGTCGGCGAGGGCGTCCTCTTCGGAAATCCCTTCGATAATGCGGCGCTGACCCTGAACGGCGCAACGATTACGAATAATGGAGCCGTCGGTGGCAGCGGCGCGCCCCTCGATGGCAACGGTGGCGACGCCAAGGGCGGGGCGCTCTTCGTCGCCGAAGGTGCCACGGCCAAGGTTCAGCAGGCGACGCTCACCGGGAATCAGGCCAATGGCGGGTTCGGCAATAATGGCGGGAATGGCCAGGGCGGTGGTCTCTACGCCGACCTCGGTTCCACGGTCATGCTGCTACAATCGACGATCACGGGCAATCAAGCGAACGGCGGTTCCGCCAATAACAACTATGGCACCGGCCAAGGCGGCGGGGTCTTCGTGGTTGCCGGGGCCACCGTCGGCGCCGACAAGGCAACGAACATCACGGGAAACACTGCCAGTGACAGTGACGATGATGTGTTTGGCCAGATCAATCCCCTGTAAGGGGGATTCCTGACCGACAACCCGTCAACGATTTCGGGTCGAGGGCGTTTCGAGGCTGACTCGCCCCGGCCGTCAGGGAGGGATGAGCATTCCCTCCTTGGCAGCCGGGGCCAGTCACCCGAATTCCCATCCGTGACGAG
>Ga0070734_10002687_pt1 | contig 20652 bp, 19 predicted proteins | sample Coa_R1_8_FD_66444 | JGI IMG/M metagenome (GOLD analysis project Ga0070734, IMG submission 66444) | Surface soil microbial communities from Centralia Pennsylvania, which are recovering from an underground coalmine fire - Coalmine... | ecosystem: Environmental > Terrestrial > Soil > Unclassified ...
ATCTACAGGATCATTGCGCATTAAAAAGACAGAGACTGATGCCCGCAACTGGGAGTTGCTGAAGGAGGCGTCTGGCAGACCGCGTTCATGGGTACGATTGTCTAAATTGGCGACCGGCAAACTGCGTGGCTGGCGTGGGTTTACCTGGTGGACACCCTCAACTCTGGAAATAGAAGATCTTATCACCAGCGCCTACCAACTTGGCATAAATAACGAGAACATTCCTAAACGTGGAGCAATCCTCAGATGCCCCGTGGACCATCTCCTGAGAAACAGACTAGTCACTGTCCCGACTATTATCGAGGGGTTCGATCAGTTGATCTTTATGGCCACCAAGGACAGCGACAAACCAGCAATGGGTGTTACAATCGACATCAATACTAAGACGTTTAGCTTCGGCGTGGGAGAGGTTTGCCTGGCGGCTGTGCCCGTAGCCGAGATCGAATGCCTGCCTGTGCATATTTTTGAAAGGGAAAAAGAACCTGACAAATATCGCGAAGAGCTGCTGAAGCCCCTTGGAAGCTATTATGACCAACAACTTCGTCCAGGGCACTGAATCCAACTCAAGACCGACAGGATATGCGCTATTGGCTGCGTTGCGTAAGGCGCCCAGCCGGGAGTTGTGGCGTTTCTTACTCTTCGATCTCCTAAGCGGCGAACAAGAGCTTGAAAGCTATTTGGGTCATATAGAAAGCTACGAAGAAATCATAATGCAGGTCTATGATGCATATGATGGAGCAAACCCGGAGAAACCGCAGAAATCTGAAGACTATTTCAACATCGAGCTTGAAGATATTGTAAGAGGCTGGCGTCCCAAGGAAACAAAACCGGAGCGCTATTTTGATGCTATGCTGCGGCTCATTAGCGCATTTACTCCGCCGAGCGGGTTTCACCGCATTCTCGGGCAGATGGAGCAGTATGGAAAGTTCAACCTCGCGGAGGATGACCCTGAGGAACAACGTAAACTAACCGAATTGGCCCTTACAGCTTTGCAGAATTATTATCTGACTCACCCTGCCAAGAACGCTGTGGATCCTGCATTCAAGGCCTATGTCAGATTCCTGCGTTTGAAATTGAAAGATCAGGAACTTTCACCTCACGCCTGCAGGCGGCTCATCGAACTTACCCTTCTTGAAGTGGATGCAGAAGAGGTTGCAGAAACACTCAGACAGCATCCCGAAGAATTATTGACCGATCTGTTGAGGGCTTTTTTAGTTGACCATACTTCCCTGATGCGCGACGGCATACCGAAACTATTCGTTCTCTGCCTGAAGGAAAGCTTAAAGGACGCGCGCCTTTTCCTGGAAAGCGCCCGCAAATTCGGCGCTTCGCTGGAAGCCCTCCCATTCGATGCTTCGGAGGAAGAGTTTGAAACACCCGCTCTTGTGACCGCCGCTGGCGACAGGGTTGATTTGTATCTTCCCGCGGACAACATGGAAATAATGATCACATTATCCGAGCTTATGAAAGAGGATCTTCGCCCGAAAGCAGTTGTAAAGCTGGAGGCTTTGATGTCCAGTAGAACTTAGTCCACGCACAATGACTCCCGAGCCAAAGACGATCCGAAGTGAAGTCCAGTGGTTTCTCGATAATCTCGAGTTGCAACTCGATGACTGGAGGCTCTCCCATCAAGGCATCACGCCAATTTTCTATTGGGACACCAAGGATATCCGCAAAGTAATCCTCGGCATGTCAGCCTTCTATGATCCCAAGTTTGGATTTAAATTCAAGCCTGAAGAGTTCCAATCCCGGGAAACGGTTGTGACCAGCCTGATCGCGGCAAATTGGCTGAACCCCATTGACCTCCTGCAGCCACATCAATCGGAGTTGCTGGCCCTGATTTCCAAAGAATTCGGGATTGGCGACCGTCCTGTACCGCAAGGTGGGTTAAGGCAGTTCTTCAGCGATGTAGGCATCGGTGAAGCGTTTCCCGTTGATTCTGCGAAGTTCCCCCGCGACAATGGAATGAATACCTTGGTTCAGAAGTTAGCTAACGATCCTGAGAGGCTTTTTAAAACGGTCCAGGCCATTCCCGGCACGTGGAAAATCCGTCTGGCAGAATGGTATGAGAACCACAAAATACTTCTTGAAGCTGATCCAGAGTTCCAGGTTGAAAAAGCCGTGCTAAGCCATCAATTTCAAGCCATGTACAAGCACTTCCAGAAAGAACGGCCCAGATATCCGTTCAGTAATTACACAGACGCCATGGCTATGTGTCACCTTCAGTACCGCCTCACCCAATTCAACCGGGGGAAGACAGCAAGAATACCGAAATTCTTTATATCTGCTGACATGTTCAAGAATCTGGATGAGATCACACAGGACGAAAATTTTCTTACTTATGTTGTAGATGGCCGGCGCCACTCAGTCATGTGCGATGTGGATTATTATATTTTCAGGGCCAGTTTCAATCCACCCCCTAAATTGGCCCGATACCGGAGCATGCGCCCTTCCTTTGAGGAACTGGAAGCAATCGTCCAACAACTGCGGGAAATCGTCGAATCTCCCAAGGAACGATCCGAAAGGCTCTTAGCCGAGACCCGGATCGAAGGCAAGCAAATGAACGAGGTGATTCAAGAACTGAGAAAATCCTGGTTCCTTGACGTTTGGCGGGTTGAGGCGGCTTCAAAAGAATTGGCAGACAACGCGGATGAACATCTGAAAAAAGCCTACGAGCTGGCCAATAATCAAGACTTCAAACAGAGCATTCAAAGCGTTATCGAGTCAGCAACGAAAACGCTGCAAATGAATGTCTCAAAATATTCCTGGTCAACCCAGCTTTACGTGGATTTTGAGTTCGCGCGTTCTCTCAAGTATGAGCGGTATTTCGCAAAACACCCAAATATACAGAACCTGAATGTCTTCCGGGCCTTTGGGCTGATTCGTTTTGGATTACCCGATGACATGCACGACAAAATTCAAAACATGATCAGAGATTTGCTCAGCCCTGTCGAATCGGTTGAATTGACGGCCATTATAACCCTATACAGGTCGTATCAGGAGGCGGTTGATCCTGACAAGTTGTCCTCCCTGGCTCGAGTGCTTTGCGCATTATGGACGTTCGATCTCTATCAATACCTGGATGAATTGCTCACCGAGCGGCGCAAGAAAATGGAAGAGAAAGAGGAAAAAACCTGGGTGCTTGCTTTGCATGCGGCCGCTTTGTTCACGCCCAATCGAGGAATGGAAGCATACAACAAAGGCCAGGCGATTCTTCTTGAACTGCAGGGCCGGTATGCCCGCGCGACAGAACCTTTGGAGAAAGCGGGATTGGCGACGGCGGTGTCCTATCTTTTCTACCATTTATGGAGGTGTTTGGGGGGCGATGCTCGCTGGAGACAGACCAAGACCAATGATGAGGGCAACCCTGATCCTCGTGACGAATTCATCCAGCAGGCTATTCAATACGCCCGAAAGGCCTATAGCTATACGCGCGAAGACCCCGAATTGAGTGCTTATCCCCTAAATCTATATGTCTGCTATGTTACCGAAGGCGGCGATGACAAGGCTTTTGAAGAAATAAAGGACCTGGCGAATGCTCTGATAAAACTCAGAATAAATGATTCTGTTTGGTCCTATCGTTACGACGACACTCTATCCAGATATTTCCATCGTCGTAGTGTCATGGCTTCCTCTCCAGAAGAGAAGGCTGAGTTCATGAAGCGCGCCAAGTTTCACTCTGAGAGTGCGAAGGTATCCTCGTTCGGTGATCCCGATGTAGCGCAGTATTATAGCTTTCTCGGAAACACCTAGCGCATCCCGGCTCCAACGCCCAGCCTACGTTCTTTTTCTCTCAGTGCAAAAGACGGTTGCCAATAATTTCCTAAGATAGGCCAGGGCAAGGAACGCCAGCAAGCAATGGTGCCTAATATGTCGCCTTGTGTGTTCATTCTGGGCAACGTGCCACGTCCGCTGGCCTCATCAGGTTGTGGGCCCGCAAAAACCTTGTTGGCGAACCTTTGAAGTGTCGAAACGAATTTTGTCTCAACGAAGGAGGGGGACACCCCCCACCCACTGTGGATGAATTTGAGGCGGCGAAGGCCTCCAACTTCAATAAAGAACAATAAATTGCAGCCAGAAGCCCACAACATGTTCGATATCAATCAGTTAAGAACCTCAAATTTCAACAGCTTTCAATAATACCCCGGATCAGATGGTCGGCCATGCAGGGTACAAGCACCAAGCCAGCAGTTCGGTTGGCATGGAACACAAGGAAAGACACGAAATTCAGCTCTCCGCGAACGGCTTCCCATCGTGTCTGTCCATTGCCACCCTTGGCTGATTCACCGCGTCGCGCGGTGGACGCCCGCATGCCCAGTCCGCGATATTGGCTACCGCGCGCAGTTCAATGTCCCGCCGGACAGACTCTACCGCCGAGCCCAGATGCGGCGTAAACAACGTTGCCGGATGTTCCAGCAGGCGTCGCGGAATGCCCTTGGGGCGATCTGGAATCGACAAGTCTTCACATTCAAAAACGTCGGCGGCGTATCCTCCCAGCCGCCCGCTCTCCAGTGCGCGGGCTACAGCGGCCTCATCCACAATGGAACCGCGCGCGGGATTAATCAGCAGCGCGCCCGGCTTGCACCCCGCCAGCGCCTCCTCATTCAGAAGATGGCATGTGCTCGCGGTCAGGGGCACCGTCACGATCAGGAAATCGCATCTGGCAAGCAGTTCCGGCAGAGCGCAGCGCGTGAGTTTCAATCGCGTCTCCAGATCTTTCTGGAGCACGTTCTTTTCAAAGTAAAGCAGTGTCGCGCCAAAGCCTTGCAGCCGCTCGGCAACTGCGGTGCCGATCATTCCCAGTCCGATCAGGCCGACCGTGCTCCCGAAGATCCCTTTCCCATACAGGTCGGGTTGCCACTTTGAATGTCTGCTCTTGCGAATCCGGCTGTCTCCCTCCCGGATCTTTCGCGCCAGGCTGATCATCAGGCCAATCGTCAGTTCGCTGGTCGGGGCGGTCAGCAGATCGGGAACGTTGGATACCCATACGCCGCGGCGCGTGCAGGCGGCCAGGTCAAAGTTGTCGTAGCCTTTCAGGGCGGCGGCGACCACGCGCAATTTGGGTGCGCTCGATAACCAGGCGTCGTCAACCACGTCCGGCATGAAGGCCATAAAAGCCTCGGCGTCCTTCGCCAGCTTGGAAAGCTGCGGCTTCGCAAACTGCTGTCGTGGGTTGGGCGCGCGCACGTTTCCTATTTCCCCCAGCGCCGCCAGGGTCTCTGGAAAAACTCGATGGCTGACCACGATTGTCCTAGAAACGATTTTCTTTGAAGGGGAGGCCTTCACAGTTCCTCTGAAACTCGCCAATATTTTCGCAGGCGCACATTCGCCGCGTCGGTAATCATGATCATGGCCCATGTGATCAGCACATAAGCCATCATCTGGCGATAGAAAAAGAGTTGTTGCGCATTGAACAATGCGCCGCCAATCGCGCCCGCGCCGATCATCCCCACAATCGTGGCCGCGCGCATGTTCCATTCAAAACGGAAAAGCGTATGGACCGTCATCGGCGCAAACGCCAGCGGCAGCACCGCGAAGCCCGCGATTGATAGAGTCGAGCCGCCCGTGGAAGCCATCGCCATCACCGGCTCAGCCGCAACATTCTCAAGCGATTCGGCATAGAGCTTTCCCAGCGATCCTGCGCTATGAAGACCCAGCGCCAGAATGCCTACCTTCGGCCCCAGCCCTGCAATTCCAATCAGAATCAGGCCCCAGACGATTTCCGGCACAGCGCGTAGCGCCTCAAGCACGCGGCGAACAGGAAATGAGATGTATAGCGGCGAAATGTTTCTGGCCGCCGCCAATCCCAGCGGCACGGCGCAGATCACTGCCATAAGGGTTCCGCCAATTGCAATCAACAGGGTTTGGCCAATCAGAGTAGGCAGCTCGCGTACCGCTTCCGCCGGGAGCTGCGGAGGGACCATCGTCCGAAATGTCTTCAACGCCTGCGCTACTACTCTCAGGTGTGGCCAATGGTGCCACGCCGCCACGGCGCCAAACGCGGCCAGCACCAGCAGGAGCTTCGGCTGTCTGCGTACATAAAAGCCAAGGAAGTCAACCGAGGCAATCAACGCCACCAGCATGATGATCAGCGTGGTGGCGCGATGATAGTCGGTCATATTGAGAGACCCGACGAGTTCCGTTCCTATGCCTCCAGCGCCCACTGCTCCCACAATTACTGAAGCGCGAATAGCGCTTTCAAACTCGTAGCCGCCATAGGTGAGCAGGTCTTTCAAGCGCAAAGGCAACAGCCCGTAAAACGCGACCATGCTGCGCGTTGCGCCTGTCGCATGTAGGGCTTCAATGGCGTCCGGATCGGCGGAAGAAAATAGATCAGCGAATATCTTGCCCATCGCGGCAGAATAAAAGAGCGTCAATGCCAGCGTGCCGGCCGCCGGTCCCAGGCCTACCAGCACCACACACAAGATTGCCAGGGTAAGGTCTGGGATGGAGCGAAATGAGGTAAGCAGCGCGTACAGCGCCCGTGAGCCCGGCAATCGCGCGCCAATGATAAGAGAAAACACCAAGCCGACAATGAGCGCCAGAAACATCGCTCCTGCCGCGATCTCCAGCGTTTCAAACAAGGGACCGGTTTCAGCCCTGATATAGGAGAAAGATAGATCAGGCGGAAAAAACTGCCGCAGCAGGGAGATAGCGCTTTCCAGTCCAGGCATCAGGCCCCTACTGCCACTTCCACTGCGGGGCTTGCTGCAGGTTGCCGTGGTTCGTCGGAAGCAACCTTGCCGGCTTCCATTCTGATGACGCGATCAAAGTATTCGTAGGCCAGGTCAGGCTGATGCAGAGAGCACAGCAGCGTAAAGCCATTCTCGTTTGCCAGGCTGCAAAGAAGAGAAAGTATCTGTCCGCTCAAAATGGGATCAAGAGATGCCACCGGTTCATCGGCCAGCAATACCAGAGGCTGTTGCACCAGTGCTCGCGCAATGGCCACGCGTTGATGTTCACCTCCAGAAAGATCAGAGGTGCGTGAGCGCAGCTTGCGTTCCAGCGCCACGCGGGAAAGCGCCCGTTTGGCTTCTTCCAGTTCGGCCGGCTTTGGCCGCAGCAGAAATCTCAGGGCGTGAAGCGTTGTCCATCGTCCCAGCGCTCCTGCCATCACATTCTGGTGCACGCCCAGCCTGTCTACCAAATCGTGCCGCTGGGAAATCATGCCTATCTGTGAACGCAAGTTTCGCAATCGCCGGCCGCGCAAACCACCTACTTCAACTCCATCCACTGAGATGCTTCCGGAAAGAATAGGGAGAAATCCACTGATCGTGCGAAACAGGGTTGTTTTGCCCGCGCCGCTGGGCCCAAGGATGGCAATCTTCTCGCCCCGGTGTACGCTCAAAGAGATTTGATTCAGCACGCGGGGGCTTTTGTGGTCGTGCCGAACAACGAGGTCACGTATTTCAAGCATGGGGGTATGGGAAAAACCAGGCCTGCCCCTAAATGAAGGCTGCGGGCCGCTGTAACCTAAAACATCTTCAGATCCTCGGCAACCAGCCGCAAAACCGTATATTCCTCATTGTTAGCTCTCACAAAATTCGTGCCGCGCAGAATCTTGAGGATCTCATCGTCCTGACCCTGGCCTTCTTTAAGTTCGGTAAAGGCTTGAGCAAACTTCTCCTGCGTGGCCGGATCAACGTCCTTGCGGGCTGCCCATACATAATCCACAAAAGGTTTTGACTTATAGAAGATGCGTACCTTGTTGGAATCGAGCTTGCCTTCAGCGATCATTGAGTTATAGACCGTCTCATCCAGCGCGCCGGCGTCAACCGCGCCAGATTCAACCGCCTTGGCCGTGGCTGGATGACTACCTGTATAGCGAAATTTCAAACTGGTATTAGGGTCCACATTCGCCTGGCGCATCTCCAGATACGGCATCAGATGGCCGCTTGTGGAATTGATATCGCCAAAAGCAAAAGTCTTCCCTTTCAGATCGGCCAGTGAATGAATGCTGGAATTTGCGGACGTAATAAAGTAGGAGCGGAACTGCAAATCGCTGCTGCGTTGTACCAGAGGAACTACGTTGTACCGGGCGTGCGCCTTGATGTAGGTGAGGCCGCCGAGGTACGCGAAATCCAGTGAACCGTTGCCCAGGGCTTCAACTGTGGCGTTGTAACTTGTAGGGATGATCAAGTTCACCGGCCGCCCCAATTTTTGCTCTAAATACGCTTTGAGCGGCGCCTTTTCCTTGATGGAAACCTGTGTTGCACCGGCATCGGGAACCATGCCTACGTTAACCGCGTTATCTGTCGCTCGGGCCGCCTGGAATAGTAAGAACAGTGATATGAATCCAACCACCGTTCGATGGTTCTTAAGCATCTGGCCTTGTTCTCCCTATTAGGAGCGCAAGTATAAAGGTGTGCACCGTAATGCGCAGTCGCGAATGACAAATTTCCGAAAATCGGAAACTACATGTTTAGAACATCTTAAGAACCAACAGGCACAGTACCCTTTTTCTACGAAGATTACCTTAGTTTCCTGTTCCATTTTGGAACTGTCTTTCTGGTTTCGGAATAGTGTGGGAAATAGGTTGCCCCAGACAGCTGTAAACGCATACTATTTTGCTTGCGTGACAAATATTGCTTTTCATAGCTGTTAAGCAAAAGGGATTGTACATAGAAGGGACCAAATGACCGCTTCTCAGCCAGTACTTGCCACGGCAGATCTCCTTCGAGCTAAAGTCAACGGGGCTTATTCGGCAGCAGCTAGCCGTCCGGAGCAGAAGCACCCATTTCCTATAGGGCGGGAGTTGGCAGAGAACCTGGGATATTCATCGGAGGTGCTGGACAAGGTGCCACAGTCTTCTGTGGAAGCTTTCGCAGGCGTGTCAAACGTTTCTTTGTTCGCAGATTTGCCGGTCGGCGCCACTGTTCTCGATCTCGGTTGTGGCGCGGGCATGGACTCGATAATTGCTGCGCGCCGGGTGGGACCCACAGGGCGGGTTATCGGAATCGATTTTAGTGAAGCTATGTTGGCTCGCGCGCGCGCGGCTCAAGAGATTGTCAACTTTCCTCATCTCCAATTTCAGCAGGGCGATGCTGAATGTCTTCCCCTGGCAGACAAAAGCATTGACGTGGCCCTGGTGAATGGGATTTTCAACCTGAATCCCAAACGAAACGAAATATTTTCTGAGCTTGCGCGCGTGCTCCGTCCCCGTGGGCGAGCGTATGTCGCTGAGTTGATTCTGGCCGGGCCGCTGCCTGACGGCAATCACGACAGTGAGAGTAACTGGTTTGCTTGAATTGCAGGCGCAAAGGAAGGCGGGGCCTTCCTTCGCGAATTTCTCCAGGCGGGATTTAGTCAGGCGCAATTCCTGCGCACCCTCCGCAATGTCCGCTCCAAGAACCCTGCAGTGATCGTTGCTGAGTTGCTCGCCCAGCGATAACTAACGGCGAGCTGTTTCCACCAGTTTCAGTTCCTGCGCCGCTTCTCGAATGGCAACGTATTCTCCGTCATTCGCTTTAACGAATTTGCTGGCACGCAGAAGTTTCAATATATCGTCGTTCTTTCCTTCCTTCAGTGCCAGCAAGGCTGCCGCAAATTTGTCCTTCTCGGCATCGGACATGCCTTTGCGAGCGACGTACACGTAGTCCACAAACGGCTTGGATGTATAGATCACACGCAGCCTGTTTCGGTCTGCCCGCCCGTCTTTGATCATGGCGTTGAAGACGGTTTCATCAACGGCGCCTGCATCCACAATTCCCATTTCCACCAGCTTTACTGTCGCTGAGTGCTCTCCGCTGTAGCGGGACTCAAGGTCTGTGTCTGGGTTGAGTCCGGCATGTTTCATCTCCAGGTAGGGGATCACGTGCCCGCTTGTTGAGTTAATGTCACCATATGCAAACTGCTTTCCTCTAAGGTCGCTGAGAGAGTAGATCGATTTGCTTGTATTAGCGATGATCAGCGAGTGAAACTGCTGGTCGCTCTCGCGTTGTACCAGGGGGATAAGTCCCAATCTTGCCCGGCCACGCACATAAGTGACTGCTCCCAGGCAGGCAAAATCCACAGATCCGCTGGACAGGCTGTCTAAAGTAGTCGCATATGAGTTAAGGGTGACGAGTTTCACATCGCGCCCCATGTATTGTGTCAGATAATGCTGCAGCGGAACTCTTTGCTCCGGCGACAATCCATCTGGCGTTAGTGCCACGGTGATGCTGTTGTTTGCTCCGAAAGCCGACACGCCGGCAACCAGGGTGATAAGGAGAACAGCTATGGTTCGAGTCAATGCAGTCATGCAGGTTTTGCCTTTCCTTTAAGCCGTATTCTGGAACTTCTCACAGCCGACTGCATTATTAGGTGGCTGATGCATGCAAGCAAAGACACACTTTAAGCGGCCTATTACGTTAGTACTGAAGTAGTTCCATTTTGGAACTACTTCCTTTGATATTGATTAGAAAACTCTAATCAAGAAGGCTGGCACTTCAAGTTGTTATTTCGCGTGCGCCAGCCCCGCAACAACTGCAGCAAGCTTATCGAGTATCTGGTTCCAGCCCTCTAATTGGCCGCTATTTTTCGCGCTCTCCATGGGTTCATTTCCAATGAAGGTGAGTCTCGTCTGGCCGTTTCCCAGGTCCTCAAAGATGGTCACGTCGTACGCACCCTCTATGGCCTCATGTTCTATTCCTAGCTGCGCAGGATCAACCTTGTTCCCCTTCGAGTCGGAGAAGTACATCAAGGAAACGATCTTCTCATGCGGAACAATCTCGCGGTATTCGACCGCATTCCAGAACTCCTGCCCATCCGGCGCTTTCATGCAGCAGAGAAATTTTCCTCCCACGCGAAAATCCATCTCGCAAACGGGCGCAGTAAAGCCCTTCGGCCCCCACCACTGCATCACATATTTCGGATCTGTCCACGCCTTCCAAACCAATTCGCGTGGGGCATCAAAAACTCTTGTCACAACCATCCGCTCTGTCTCATTCACCGTGTTTTTTGTCATCTCTGACCTCCACTTTTTTCATTTGCTGCATAGAGTATGGATTTTGAAGTTTCCCGACCCCCTTGGTTCCTGATCTCAGAACCTGCATGTTCACTTCAAAAAATCGTCGAGGTAATTCAGGAGTGTTTTAGTCTGCATCATCAGGCCCACATGGCTTTGTGAAGGAACAATCGCTAAATGCGATTTTGGCATCGGTTGTAAATCGGCAGCCACACCACCACCCAGCAGTTGATATGTTTTCATCAATTCAATTTTGTTCGTGCCGTCATTGTCGCCGGAAATGATCAATACAGGTGCCGTAATCTTCGCAATATTGGAGTCTCCGCAGTTAAATGGCGTTTGCGCGAAATCAATCATCTGCTTTACGAATTTCGGCCATTTGGTTTTGTCAGGCGCTACGGCGTCATATCCCGTCTTTAATGGTGTGTTATCAAAAAACTCAGGTTTAAAATTCTTAAAGCCTGTGCTCACCACGGGTAGCCAACCATCCGTTTTGTACGTAGAGGAAATGATGACTAATCTGCTTAATCGTTCAGGGCTTTGTACAGCAAATTGATAAGCTACGGAGCCACCCATGCTATAGCCCGCTACGTCGGCAGTATCAATTTTTAAGTAATTCATTACTCCTTCCACATCTCTTGCCAAAGTAGCAATGTCCAATTTTCTATCTGAATACGGTGAGTGCCCATGTCCCTGAAATTCAATGGCAATTACTTTCCTTGTCTTTGATAATTCAGAAATCAATTGTCCCCAGTTCATCTCTATGGTGTAAAAAGCTCCATGCAGCAAGATCAAAGGCTTACCCTCGCCATAAACTTCGTAATAGACTTCAATGCCGTTCACAGGTGCGTAGCCACTTTTCACGGGTTTGATTTGTTGTCCGCTGGACTTCAATGCTGTTAAAAAAAGCATCGCACTCATCAAGACAGGTTTGAGAAAGTTAACCGTGTTTTTTGTCATCTCTGAACTCCACTTTTTTCATTTGCTTCACAACTGCATCCAGCCTGTCGAAACGCTCTTCCCATAATTGGCGATAGCTAATCGCCCATTCGCTGACTGTCTTTATCGCCTCTGGCCTAAGCGTGCAGATACTCTCTCGTCCACGCTTCGTCTTGACTACAATCCGCGCCCGCACCAGATAGGCAATATGTTTTGAAATCATCTGCTGCGAGAGTGCAAACGGTTTCGTCAATCCATGCACAGAGGCAGGCCCATGGGAGAGGCGTTCGATCATCGCCCGCCGGGTTGGATCAGACAAAGCCGCAAATGTTGTACCGAGACGATCCACAACCATATGGTAGTGGATTTTCCGGCGATGTCAAGTGTGATTTTTGCGATTCCTGAACCCTGACTCATTCACCTGATGATGAAAGTGCGCACCGCAACCTGCGCAGGAGCGCGAGCTGTCATGGTTGCGGTGCGCGCACTACGGAGTTCTGGGCACCACGACAACGGCCGCCGGGTTGGTTATTGTGTAGGGCGAGCCGGAGGCCTGAGTTACGCTCGTGGCAGTCACCGTAAATACTGACAGTTTGCTGGTGGACCGACTTATCGCGTACAAGTTATTGCCATTGTCCCAACTGATCTGGTCTACCGGATCGTTCATCAGTGGCCCAGTGAACGGCGTAATCGGGTCAGATCCATTGAAGTGAAACACCTCTAAACCTGAACTTCCCCCCACAGCAAGGAATTTTCCCGACGGCGACATGACGATCTTTGTGCCGACAGCAGTTTGCGGCATATTCGCAACCGTGCTTTTCGTGGTCAGGCTTCCGGAAGCATCAACGGTGTATACCGCAAGCACTACGCCGCTGCCTTGCGGTGGAACGCCGGGACCGGCATCAGCGCCGAAAGAGACCGCCAAGTTACTGGTAGGGCCTGCTGCCACCATCCCGGGACAAAGGCGGTTGGGATCCGGAAAATCAATCGCACCACCAGACGGCGTGAGTGTTCCATCGCTATTCCGCTTGAACCCCGATATCTCCGAAAAACCGTGAAAACAACTCGTGGTGTATCCGTAGAGATTGTTTTCCATGAAGCTCAAGGGCCCGTCGCCGCAGCAGCCGGTGAATGTAGCGCCAAGGTAACTCAGCGCTCCGGTGGAGTGGTCAACGCTGTACGACTCGTAGCCGTCATTTGCGCCATCGATAAGAGAGTGTACAGAGTACAAAGTTGTGCCGGTACGATCCAGGAACAGACCAGAAAGCCCGCCAAGAGGATTGAATTGCAGGCCGTTGATGGATGAGACCTGGGTGAGCGCCCCGTTGGACGCGATGGCGAACGAATCGATGCTGCTCCCGTCAGTGCCAAACAGATAGTTTCCATTTGCCGCGATAGCGCCCACGCTCGCGGCGAAAGGTGAACCCGGAACGGGCGTGAGTTGTCCGCTGGAGTTTGCGGAAAAAGCATTTATTGCAAAGTTGTTGCCGCTGGGATTGCTCAAGACATAGACAAATGCGAGAGTTCCCTGGGCTGAACTGGTGGTGCCTGGCGCTGGAACAGAGGTTTTTGATAACCCGCCGCAACCAGCCAGGAACATGATTGATGAAAACAAGATTCGAGCCGTGCTGCTGAAGAAGACAGTCGCTTTCATAAGACCTCGGCCAGGGGAAGCAGAGCTGCTGAATGGACGTTCTCAATTGATTCCGAGTTGCCCCTATTTAGTGACTTATTGCAGCCGCGGTGGCGCGGAGAGCCGGTGTGGTCAGGTGCTTCGCCTAACGTAACCTGCGGTTGTGCCTGTTTTGGGAGTCTTTTAAGGGCATTCATGGGACAATGAGTTCAGGCGCTTATTCCCGTGATCAACGGTCCAGTTGCTGCCTTGCGCCGCTGGAGCCCGTCCAACAGGAATGTATGATTGAGCTGACATGGAGTGCTGCTTGAATCGTTTAAAGATGGTCATTCTCGCCGCTGGATTGATTTCATTGGTGGCGTGCGAGAGCAAGGACACAAAGAAGTCGGCGCAGCCGGTTACGCAGGCCTTGGCGCCCAGCATCCAGCAGACGGTAGCAACGCCTGTTTCTCTATCGAAAACTCCGCTGGAACAGACGCCAGCGCCGGCACAGGCTCAACAGCCGGAAAAACCCGATCCGGTTCCGGGCATGATTGCCGATGCGGAAAAAGCCCTGGCGGCAGGCCAGGAAGACTATAAAGCCGGCCATCTGGACGCAGCCAAGCAGGACTTTAACCACGCGGTGGACATACTGATGCAAGGCCCGGTGGACATAAAGTCCGACGATCGGCTGCAGGCGGAATTCGACAAGATTACCGAGGAAATCAACAAGCTGGAGATGGTCGCCTTTAAAGAAGGGGATGGCTTTGCCGAGCAGCAGCCTGAGCCGGCCCCGATTGACGAAGCGAACCAAGTCACGTTCCCGGCTGACGCCAGCGTGACGGCCAAAGCTGAAGCCGACCTGAAGACGACCCAGTCTGACCTGCCGCTGATGATCAATGAGTATGTGGCGGGCTATATCAATTATTTTTCCACCCATGGGCGCAGCGTATTTGAGGGAGCGTTTGTCCGCTCAGGACGCTATCGCGATATGATCCTGCGCATCTTCAAGGAAGAAGGCGTGCCCCAGGACCTGATCTACCTGGCGCAGGCTGAATCAGGATTTAAGCCGCTGGCGCTTTCTCGCGCACGGGCGCGCGGCATGTGGCAGTTTATGGCCAGCCGAGGCGTAGGCTATGGCCTGCGGCGGAGCTGGTGGGTGGACGATCGGCAGGACCCGGAGAAAGCGACCCGCGCCGCGGCACGGCACTTAAAAGATCTCTACAACCAATTTGGGGACTGGTACCTGGCCATGGCGGCGTATAACTCCGGGCCGGGGAACGTGCAGCAGGCGGTCCGGCGCACCGGCTATGCCGATTTCTGGGAGCTTTACAAACGCAATGTGCTGCCGGCAGAGACAAAGAATTACGTCCCGATTATTCTGGCCATGACCATCATGTCAAAGAATCCGGCGCAGTATGGGCTGGACGCCGTGCAGCCCGACCCGGCGATGCAATATGACGTGGTAAAGGTCAACTATCCGGTGGACCTGCGGCTGGTGGCGGAGTGCGTGGACGTGCCGATAGAGCAGATGATTGATTTAAACCCCAGCCTGCTGCGCCGCACAACGCCCAAGGACCAGCCCTTTGACCTGAGGCTGCCGCTGGGGACAAAAGATAAGTACGAAGCCGCTATTGCGACTATCCCTGTTGAAAAGCGCGTGGCGTGGCGCTACTACAAAGTGCAGCCGGGAGACACGCTGGCGGGCGTTGCGCGCAAATATCGCACAACGGAACGGGCCATTGCGCAGGCCAATAACCTGCAGCCAGGGCCTCTGGCTGCGGACGCCAAACTGGTAATCCCGGTGAACGGCGCCGGTGCCAATGGCAAGATCGTCTATTCCCGCTATGCCTCACACTACAAGACGCATACGGGTGACACAGTGCTCACCGTGGCAGAAGACTTTGGCGTGCCGCCAGACCGGTTGAGGCGATGGAACCGGCTGAAAGGAAACGACTTGCGCCATGGCCGGGTGCTGGTCGTATATAAGCCTCTGGCTCCCGGCGAGGCCGACAATGCCCCAGCGAGACGGCGCAAAAAGACGGCGCACGCAACAACAACAAAGCCGAAATCGAGCGCCGCTGCCGCAGCCAAACAGAAGACAGAACTGAACGCCAAGAGCGAATAAGCAAAAAAAATTCCAGAGATTCCACATTTGCTGTGCGAATGTTGACAAGCAATTCATTGGGCTTGATATAATCCGCGCCTGTTAACTTTTTGTTTTTCTGTGCGCTTTCCAGCCCTAATTTTCTGGAGGAAACATGAGCTTTTACGATGAGACCCTCAAGGCAAGACATGAGGACGACATGGACGATGAATACGGCGAAGCCGGCGGCTACGGCAGCAGCGCAACCGAAGAGGATTACGACGAGGAAGAAGAAGAATCCATTGGCGCCGAAACCGGCGGTGGCTCTGAAGACCAGGGGGGCGGCGAAGCGCCAGCACCAGTAAGCGCTCCGGCTCCCGCACGCAGAAGCGGCGGAGGCGGCGGCGCAAAGAAGAAACCTGCGGCGAAAAAAGCTGCCAAGAAGAAACCTGCCGCAAAAAAGAAAGCGGCCAAGAAAAAGAGCGCGAAGAAGAGCGCCGGCAAAAAAGGCGGCGGTGGATCGCGCGGCAAGAAAGCCCCGAAAAAAGCAGCAAAGAAAAAAGGCGGCGCAAAGAAGAAGGGCAAGAAAAAGAAATAGTCGGGCAAGAACATTTGAGGTCAATGAGAAAGGCCGCGAGCGGATCGCGGCCTTACCTTTTTTCTGTCGCTGCGCTCAAACCGCTGGAGATTCTTTCTCGACTTGATAGCGCTCCGCACCTGTTGCAGGCCGCTCGCCACCAATCGGGGCTCGCGGCGCATTGAAAGGGATTACGGTTTTGATGATCGTCATGCGCAGGAATAAAGCTAAGGCTGGCGGCGGAAGGCTTAGTTAGAACGGGCTTCTCGTCGCCTGGCCGAATAGTCGCATCTCCGGCTAAGACCCTTAACTCAACGCGGAAGCACTTCGCCCGTCTCCATCGCGGCCACGCCTACATTCTTCAGAGCGTTGAGTAGGACGCCTGCGCGATGCTGCGTGGGAGGGGGTACTGAAGGTCGCACATCGCCAACATCGGCAACATGGTCAATGGCGGCACGTCGCAGCAATGGTCCTGATTGGACTTTTTGATCCGTGTAAATCAGTGTTATCCGTGGTAAGGGTTTGGGTTGTTGTGCAAAGCCCGCCACCCATCCAACAGGTAACCGTAGTTTCCCCAACCCCTTGCTTTTTCTTTACATTCCGGGTACCTCCTTCATAAACTAACCTCACTCTTTCCGTGAAGTCATCAGGAATCCCGGTAAACTTGGGACAGGTATTTGTCCCGTTTTCCGGTTTCCTGCAGGGAAACGGGCTCGATGGGCGCCATTAGCGTGATAAAGACAAAGGTACAGGGCAAGAACTACGTAAATGCGTTTGCCAGCGCCGTGGCAGCGCTCAGCCGCGCCGGAGAAGACCTGACCGCCCGCGTGCTGGAAATGCTGGTCAGTGACTTTGACGCTGCCCGCGCCGAGCTATGGCTTTGGGACGCATCTTCCGGATCCTGCTATCTCACCCATGCCGAGGGCACAGCCGCTACGCATCGCTTGGACTATGCCGCCGCCGGCGCAGGTGCAGTCGGCAAAATCGCGCACAACAAGACCACGATTGAAAACATTGTGCTCTCCACCTTTGGCGGTGACGATCTGGAATTTTCCCGCCAGACCGGATTGACGCACATTTCCGGATATCCGCTGCTGGCCGCCGGACAGCTTGCCGGCGTACTGGCCATTTACACCACGTCTGAGGCCCCTGAAGACCTCCTGCTGTGGTGGCGGCTCTATTCTGAAATGAGCGCGGCCAAGCTCAACAACGTTCTGGCCACGCAGGAAAAAGACAAGCGCATCAACCAGCTTTCCCTGCTCTTTGAAGCCACGCGCATGCTCAACTCCACGCTTGATCTTCCTGAGCTGCTGGAACTGATACTGAAAATTGCGCGGACTGAAGTAAAAGCCGAGCGCGGCACTGTCTTTCTGGCCGACAACAAACGCAAAGAACTGTGGTCCATCGCCGCCTCGGGCCTCGACCACCAGGAAATCCGCATTCCTTTTGGCAAGGGCATCGCAGGGCAGGTGGCCGTTTCTGGCAAACTCGTCAACACCGATGATGCTTACAGCCTTGAGGCATTCGACCCCGGCCTTGACCAGCGTCTCAACTACCGCACCAAATCGCTGCTCAGTTTGCCCATCAAGCACCATTCCGGTGAAATTGTTGGCGTGCTGCAGCTGCTCAACGCGCAAAGCGGCCAGTTCTCTCCCGATGACGTCGGCTTTCTCAACAAACTCTCCGGACACATGGCCATGGCGCTGGAAAACGCCCAGATGCATCGTGACACCATGGAGAAGCAGCGCATGGAACGCGAGCTCTCCCTGGCGCGCAGCATCCAGCACCGCCTTTTGCCGGAAGCGCCGCCCGTCGTCCCCGGCTATGACATTGCCGTGCTGAGCGATTTCTGCTTTGACGTTGCCGCCGACTATTACGACTTCATCAACCTTGGCCCGCAATCTTTGCTTCTTGTCAGTGCGGAAGTTGAAGGCCACGGCGTTTCTTCAGCGCTGATCATGGCCAATCTTCAGGCTACTTTGCGCGCTCTGGTCATGCATCTGCACTCGCTTGAAGTGCTGGCGTTCTCGCTCAATGAAATGCTTTACACCTACACCAAGTCAGGCAAGCATCTCAGTGTTTTTCTTGGCCTGGTCGACACCAGAAAAAACATTCTGCAATACGTCAACGCCGGACACATTCCTCCCATCCTGGTGCGCGGCAAGACCGGTGAAATCAAACTGCTGGAAGAAGGCGGCACCGTGATCGGCTTGTTCCCGCAGGTGGACTACACCCGCGGATCAGTCAAGCTTGAAAAAGATGATGTGCTCGTCTGCTCCACAGACGGAATTTTGCACATCTCTGACGAACAGAAACATCAATACGGTCCCAAGCGCCTTGCAGACTGCGTGCGCCGCAATCGCGAACGCACCTCGCAGGGAATCGTGGATTCGGTACTGGCCGAGGTCTCAGCCTATTCCACTGCCAGCATGAATGACGATGACAAAGTGCTCATCGTATTCAAAGTTACGGCCGATAAAGAACCCGCAGTCGAAGAAGCAAAAAATATTCACTAACCTTACGTTGACGAAATCAAAGACCAAAACCTTACCACTGATAACACTGATTAAACGGATTTTCACTGATCGAAAACCATTTTTAAGGTTTTTTTCCAGTAGGTGTCCAAGACCGATGAAAGATGCTCCTCTTCAATCAGTGAGAAAGCAAACCTATCTTTGCCGATCAGTGAAAATCCGTTTAATCAGTGTTATCAGTGGTAAGGTTTTTCCTGGGTAGCGGTTAGCTTTTGACTTCCTCAATCACCAGTTCCTGCTCTTTTCCCAGGTAGCTCTTCCTGTGAAACCAGTCCTCCATCGCTGCTTTCAATTTATCCATCGGCACGCGCGTCCCGATTCTCATCTCTCCGTCGGCAACTGGAAGCGTGTCGTCAAAAATGGAATCGTTGGTAAAGCTGCGCATGGAAAAATTGTCCAGCCACTTCATGGGACACTTGGCCAGCTTCCCATTCAACTGGTATTGCACTGAAATGCGCCGCGAATACATGCTGCTTTTCTCTCCCGTTTTGGAACCTACGCGCCGGGCTACCCGCTAAGGTTTATATCAATGGTTCAACCACGTTCTCTCGTTTGGGACTATTCTTTCCCGTGCATCCGGACACCCAGAAAGCCCAATTTAAGGTGCAAGACTACGCATCCTGTTGAAAACAAGTGCACATAAGTGGTACGGCGAGCATCACGCCTGATTTGCCTAAAAATCCAGAGTTGCTGAAAATACAGGCTTTAGCTCCTGGGGCATGGACTTGAGTAACCAGCATTCCTGCAACGTTTGGCGCATCCTAGACACTAATACACGTACTACTTAAGTAGAAGTAAAGGGAGTCCCCCAAAAATGCCTGACCGCCGCTTACATACCGATTCTAACGAACTCGTATCCCATCTTAAGGAACTTACGACTGCGCTGACTGCCGTTCATGAAGATCTGTACTGGCTCGCCATGCAGGCCCCAAACGCTAATGACAAACCGGCTGTTCCCGCCGCTGAACTCAACGTAGACATGCTCAGCGATCTTAAAAGTGCAGTCGATGATATGCGGCTTTTGCTCTGGCAGTACATTGAAACCGCTACAGAAGTAAATCCGCAGCACGTGCAGGAACGGATGGACTCACAACGTCTCCATCGCGTCACCAAATTCCTCCAGTTGCTGCGCAAGCGGCTGTCGCCTGTCTCGGCGGACGAGCAGCCCGTGTCCTTTATCGAGCGCATCAACGCCGCCGTAACCGAGCACCTGGGCCGCGACAAAGCCGCCTGACTGATGACTGCCTGAGCGATGTCGGGCTGACATCCTGAAACTGTTTCAAAAAAATGAAAGAGACGTGCTTTGCGGCGCGTCTCTTTTTGTTTTGAACTCTATTTAGCAGTTGGTATTAACCATCTACAGTTTGCTGATTTCTCAAGCGCAATCCATCCCGCTTGAAAATCGAGCCAACTACCAAGAGCCAAGAACCAACAGCCCCGCGCGAAGCGCCTATTTCTTTCCCGGCCCTGCCGCCTTTACATTCGCCGGCACGTCAAACTTCTCAAAGTTCTTGGCGAAGCGCGCAGACAGGTCAGCGGCTGCTTTGTCATATGCCGCAGTATCTTTCCACGCTTCGCGAGCGTGCAGGAACTCTGAAGGAACGCCCGGGACGGACTTGGGCACCGTCAGCCCAAACGCCGGATCGGTTTCAAACTCCACGTCATTCAGCTTGCCTTCAATGGCGGCGTTCACCATGGCGCGCGTGTAAGGCAGCTTCATGCGCGATCCCACGCCATACGGCCCGCCGAACCAGCCGGTATTCACAAGCCAGCATTGTGATCCATGCTCTTGCATTCGCCGGCCCAGCATTTCTGCATAGACCTTGGGCCGCAGTGGCATGAATGGTGCGCCAAAGCAGGTAGAAAAACTCGGCTGCGGCTCTTTCACTCCTCTTTCTGTGCCCGCCAGCTTGGCCGTATATCCTGAGAGAAAGTGATACATGGCCTGGTCGGTGTTCA
>Ga0070734_10002688_pt1 | contig 20635 bp, 17 predicted proteins | sample Coa_R1_8_FD_66444 | JGI IMG/M metagenome (GOLD analysis project Ga0070734, IMG submission 66444) | Surface soil microbial communities from Centralia Pennsylvania, which are recovering from an underground coalmine fire - Coalmine... | ecosystem: Environmental > Terrestrial > Soil > Unclassified ...
TGTTAGGAAGTTTGATAGAATAGAAGCTGCATGCACCGTTGGTGCGTCGTGCAGTTTTAAATTGGAGAGGAAAATGACAAAGAGGATTCTCGCGCTGGCAGCACTCGGCATCGCAGCCGCGCCGTCCTTCGCTACTGATTTGTGGAACCAGCAGGTTGGCGTGGGCAGCAGCTTCGACGGCGGCCCGGACCAAGTGTTTGGCGATCTGCCCTCGGCGACCGCGTGGCAGGCGAGCGACGTCATCGTAGGATCGGGCGGCTGGAACGTCACCTCGATCTCCACGCTTGCAACGCTTCAGGCCGGCGGGACGATGAACCTGACGACCACTGCGGATCTCACCATCTTTGCTGGCTCGGCGTCCCTCCCGACGGGGTCCAATGACCCTTCAGTCGACCAGGTCGTAAACGTTACTTGGACGCTTGTCGGCGCGAACGAGTATAGGGTTCAGGCGAACGTCAACATGAACCTTGCCGCCGGCCACTACTGGGTTGGCCTGACTCCGATCGGCGATTATGGCACCTACCTCCAGACGTACACGATCTTCACCTCGACCAACTCAGCGGGCGCCTCGTTCGGAACCGGCCTACTGAATCCGGGCGGATACTACAACGGGGTCACGACGTGGCAGACCTTGGCGAGCGTCGAGGGCCAAACGAACCCGTTGTACGCCGCGATCGACATTCAGGGAACTGCAGCTCCTGAGCCGGCGACGATGGCATTCCTCGGCCTGGGCATAGCGGGACTCGTAGCCCGGCGCAGACTCCGCAAGTAACCCGCAAAAACCTCTCCACCCACGGTCCGCTCGGCTCAGGAGTCGAGCGGACCGTTTCAATTTGAACCAGGCCCATCTCCCATAATCTCCGAATGACCATCGACGAGCAAGTGGCGCTGCTGCGCCGGGGAACCACCGAGATCATCTCGGAGGCCGACCTGCGCGCCAAGCTCGCCCTCGGCCGGCCGCTTCGGGTCAAGCTCGGCGTAGACCCCACCGCCAAGAGCGTCACTCTTGGCTGGGCGGTGGTCCTGCGCAAACTACGCGACTTCCAGCGACTTGGCCACCAGGCGGTGCTCATCGTCGGGGACTTCACCTCGATGATCGGCGATCCCAGCGGCAAGAGCAAAACCCGACCCCAGCTTAGCCGGGAGGAGGTCCAGGCCAATGTGGACTCCGTGCTGGGCCAAATTGGCACGATCCTCGATGTCGAGAAGACCGAAATCCGGTTCAACGACGACTGGTTGGGCACGATGAAGTTTGACGAAGTCATCCGTCTTGCCAGCCGCTACACCGTCGCCAGAATCCTCGAGCGGGACGACTTCACGAAGCGCCTCTCCGAGCAGCGTCCCATCTCCATGCATGAGATCCTCTACCCCTTGTGCCAGGGGTACGACTCGGTGGCGATCGAAGCCGACATCGAACTCGGCGGCAACGACCAGAAGTTCAACAATTTGGTCGGCCGCACCCTCATGGAGCAGTACGGCATGTCGCCCCAGGTGGTGGTGCTGAGCCCGCTGCTCGTCGGCACCGACGGCAAGGAGAAGATGAGCCAGTCGCTCGGCAACTACATCGGCGTGAAGGACGAGCCGAACGACATGTACGGCAAGACGATGTCGATTCCTGACGACCTCCTCGAGAACTACTTCGAGCTGGCGACCGACGTGCCGATGAACGAGGTGCGGGCCCTGCTCAAGGAAACCGGAAACCCCCGCGACGCCAAGCGGCGGTTGGCGCGGGAGATTGTCGAGCTTTACCACGGCCCAGAGGCCGCGAAAGCTGCCGACGACTACTTCGTGGCGACGTTCAGCCGGCGAGAGCAACCAGTCGATGCCGCGGAAGCGGCGATCCCGGCCGAGGTCGTCATCGATGGCGCGGTGAGCCTGCCCGGGCTCATCGTTACGCTTGGGCTCGCTAAGAGCAACGGAGACGCCAAGCGCCTCATGCAGGCCGGCGCGGTCTCGCTGGACACGGCGAAGGCCTCCGATCCGGCGGTTCGATTCGCGGTCGAGGAACTGCGCGGCAAGACGCTGCGGGTCGGCAAGCACGAGTTCAGGAAGCTGGTCTAACGCTCCAACACTTTCCGAAAGATCTCCAGGTAATTGGCCGCTATCTTGGCCGCCGTGAACTGCGCCAGATGCCGCTTCTGCCGCTCTCGTTGGGAGTCGAGCGCGGCCGTCGAGTCGAGCAGCTCACGGATGATCCCGGTCAGGGCCGACACGTCGTCGACGGGAAAGACGGGACCGCCCTCGCCGATCGCCTCCGGTACGCCGCCGAGATCGGACCCGATCGCCACCATCCCGCAGGCCATCGCCTCCAGTGCCACGATCCCGAACGACTCGCGCAACCGCGACGGCACCACGCACAGCGTATGCCGGTTCATCTCCTGAATGAGCTCGCCGCCGAATAGGGCGCCCCTGAAAGTCACGTTCTCCTCAAGCCCTAACTGCGCGGTGAGCGCCTTGAGTTCCTCCGCCTCGGGTCCGCGGCCGACGATGGTGAGGGTGATCGACGGCCGCTCGGCTTTGAGCGCCTTCACGGCCCGAAGCAGCGTATCCACTCCCTTTCCGTCGAACAGCCTGCCTAGAAAAAAGAGGTCGCGGTCGCGCTGGGCGTCGGGCAGCACTCGAAAGAACGTGTCGTCGTACGGGTTACCGACGATGATCGGCTTGCCGCGAAGCTGGCCGGCGAGCGCCCGGCTCACCGCGGTTTGGGCCGACGCGAGCTGGGCGATCCGAAGCTTCAAGTGCCCGCGCAGGTCGAGCTTTCCCCGGTCGGAACGCGGCCAATCGTGGTTACCGCAAACCCACGGAACGCGCCATCGGATCAGGGGTATCGCCCACGGCAGGCTGATGTTGTTCTGGAGCACGATCTCGGCCCAATCCGCCTGTTCCCGGAACTCGGCCTTGGAGGGATTACGGGCGACGACCAACCCTAAATCGTCCGCCTGAGACCCTGGAGGCGTGCGGGTACAAACCCGGACTTCGTGCCCAGCCTTCTGGAACTCGGCCGCCAAGAGCTTCCCGACCGTCTCGAGGCCCCCCACGTTCGGGCTGAAGGAGTGGGAACAGATCAGGATATTCATTGAGCCTATACTTTCTTAGCCCGGGCATGAAGATTCTAAACCATGATTACGCCGGGCACGCCTTCCAAATCGAACTCAGCCGCGCGTTGGCGCGGCGCGGGCACGAGGTGGTTCACGTCTACAACGCCTCCGACACCACTCCTAAGGGCCCGCTCGCGCCGCGGCCCGACGATCCGCTGAGCCTCACCATCACCGGCTTGACCCTTCCCGAAACCGTCGCCAAGGGCTCACTGGTCAAACGGTGGAGGCAGGAGCGGAGCTACGCGAGGTTGGCAGTCGAGCGGCTCCGGAAGGTGCGACCTGAGGTGGTGATCTCGGGCAACACGCCGCTCGATCCACAGTCGGCTCTTCAAAAGGGTTGCCGTGAGGTGAACGCACGGTTCGTGTACTGGCTTCAAGACCTCACCGGCATCGCGACGAACAAGATTCTTCGCAAGAAGCTTCCGGTCGTGGGGGCGGTGATCGGGGGTCACTATGAGCGGCTCGAGGCCCGCTTGCTCCGCGATTCGGATGGGATCGTCGCGATCTCGGAAGACTTTCTCGGCTTGCTAAGCGGGATGGGGGTCGCTTCGGAGCGGATCCGGGTCATCGAGAACTGGGCGCCCCTGGAGGATGTGACCCCTGCTGAGAAGGTAAACGCCTGGTCGACCAAGCAGGGGCTGGCGGAGCGTTTCGCCTTTATCTACTCGGGGGCGATGGGGATGAAGCATAACCCGGAGCTGCTCGTTCGCCTGGCTCAAGCCTTCCGTGATGACACCTCGGTTCGGGTCGTCGTCATCAGTCAGGGAATCGGGGCGGATTGGCTGGTGGAACAGAAGGCGGCGAACGGTCTGGAAAACCTGGTGCTTCTTCCCTACCAACCCTATGATGAATTGCCGTCGACGCTCGGGTCGGCGGATGTGCTGGTCGCGCTCCTTGAGCCCTCGGCGGGAACCTTCTCGGTCCCTTCGAAGATCCTCTCCTATCACTGTGCCGGCCGGCCCCTGTTGGTCGCAGTGCCGCCAGAGAACCTCGCTGCCCGAACGGTGCTCTCAGCGAACTCGGGCCTTGTTGTGGCGCCGACCGACTTCGAGGGTTGGGTCGTCGCGGCGAGGAAGTTACGAGAAGATGAACCGGCACGAACCCAATTCGCCGCAAACGCGCGCCGGTACGCGGAAACCAAGTTCGCGATCGAGCCGATTACGGATCGGTTTGAAGAGGCGTTGGACCCTACTCCGCCTTCTCACCGCTAAGGAGCCTCTGCCACCGTCTTTCCTCGACTCGCGTTCGCATGAGCGAGGCGTCCATGTACCAGTAGGCCACGCTTCGATAGAGTCCCGAGCAGTTGTTGCCCGTGCCGTGTTCGAGCGTAAAGCGCCCCTTGCGTTCGAAGGCGATGGGGTCGCCGACGTGGAATCGGTAGCCGACGATTTGGGGACCCTCGTTCGTTTCGCCCGCGATCGCGTCGCCAGAAAATGGGCCGGTGTAGCCTCGAATGCCCCAGGCGTCGTTGCAAAAGTCTTCGAAGCCGGTTCCGTAGTGGGTCAGCCGGGCATCGTCGTCGAGGAAGAACATTTCGTCCCCCTCGCCGGCCGCTCGGTCGGTGGGGGCGTCGCTCAGGTCGATCGAGACGCTGCAGCCCACGTAGTGCCCGGCGCCCTGCGGTACATACAGCAACTCCACATTCTCCGCGCCGTCGAGATTCAGCAGGCGGCACGCGACTCCGTCGTAGTCGCGATGGTCGGGGCCGAACGGGCTCTCGATATGCCAGGTGGCGCGGAGCCGTCGCATATCGGAATCGAGTTTCGACTCGGTGTCCTGAACGATCGCAACCGTCGCTTCAAAGGGCAACATGCCTCGATTCACGAGCTTCATCGAAGCTCGCTCGTGGTGCGGCATGGGGAGCAGGCAGTAGTACTCTCCGTTCCGGGCACAGCCCACGAAGAGCGTGCGGGCGACCGGCTCCTGTCCGTAGTCGAGGAAGAACGGACCGATCGGGGCCCGAATCGAGGGATCGCGCGCCTCATCGTCATCGAAGTGGGCAACGAGCCACACGTTTTCGAGGAGATGCGACTTTTCACGGGGCTTGAGGTTCGTAGGCAGCTTGAGACCCAGCCCGCGAATGACCCCCGGCGCGTCGACGCGCAAGACTTCATGCTCTTCGCCAGGTAGGACAATTACGCGCTCGCGGCTGCCCTGTCCCAGATCCACAAGTGGAATCCCCATTTCCCAGGCGTGAATGGCTTGGGTGGCGGCATGGAGCGTCTCGGAATTCAACGACGAAGCCGGATCAAAGGTGGGCAATCCCTCACCTGGCGGATAGAGGTGCGCGTTGACGTGATAGTAGAGGTAGTCGTCTTCCGGCTCGATCGTCACCTTGACGTGCTTGGCGAACGGAAGCGGGCAGTAGCTGGTGTGGCCCATTGGTACCCGCTCGGCCTTGGAGCGGGCGTAATTCTCCTTGCTTTCCCCGCCGATCCCCGCCGAAAGCGGCAGATAGTCGAAGAGCTTCGCAAAGGGCATCTCGATCCCCGGTTTCTCGGCGTGGTCGAAATAGAAGCGGATCGTGCCCTTCTGAGGGTCTGCGGTCCAGATTCGGGTGATGCAGCCGGGGCCGTCCGCCTCCATCATCACCGCCGCCTTCCCTTCGCGCCGCACGTAGTTGCTCCAATCGTGGTTGCCCCCACGCCGGTCGTAGCTGGAGGCGAGGATGGCCCGACCGAGCGGGCGTTTGGCGAGAAGGAGCGGATTGGCGAGGGCTTCGATGCCGAGGTGGGCCATCCATCGAGTATGGCGGGCACAAAAAAGGGCCCGCGAGGGGCGGGCCCATACGATTGCACGAAACGAAACTTAGCTGCGTCGCGCCCGGAAGAAGAGCAAGCCGAGCCCAGCCGCGCCGAAGAGAACGCCCGTCGGAAGCTCGGGAGCCGCGGTGCCCTGCACGGCGATCTGGTCGAACCGCCAGTTGCCCGAAGTGTTGTTGTACACGCCGCCAGCGGCGCTGTTGTAGCTGCCCTGCACCGCGGGGTTGATGTCGTAGCACGATACAAGGCGGATGCCGAAGTTCGGGTCGTTGTTCGCGCCGCTGCTGCCGTTCGCGTCGAACATGATCTTGTTCGTGACGGCATTGTTGGTGCTCGAGAGGTTGTAGCCGTTCGAGGTCATCACCAGGATCGTGTCGCCGGCGCCGTCGTGCTCCACCGTCTGGTTGCCGTTCAAGGCAGTCGTTCCCGCGAACGAACCCTTGAAGTTCGTCCAACCCGCGGAGTTGTTGATGTTCGTGTTGTACTGGACCTGCATGTCGGCAATGCCCTGAGTGGTGCAGAACACGTCGAACGAAACGATGATGCTGCTGAAGCCGATCGTGCTGACGTCGAACTCCATGCCCTGGGTGTACTGCGGCGCCGCGTTGGCCCAGCCGTTGTTCGCAGTTCCTCGTACCCGCCACGCAAAGCCGCTCGCGAGAGCATTCACATCGCCCGTCGTCGATGTGACGTCACAGTTGGCCGTGTTGCCGCCGTTGTAGCTGTTCGTCATCCCGAGCTGGGTCAGGAAAGCCGATGTCAAGTTCGTCGTCGGGGTCGGTGTGTTGTATGGCGCCGCGACGGTCGTCGTAAAGTTCCAACGGGCGATGTCGGTCTGGGCCGATGCGACCGCAAAAATCTTCAAGTTATTCATGGTGTGCACACTCTTCTCCACAAAACAGACAGCGGCTAACCGTGGCCGGCTCACCGCACGTGAGGCAAGCTACCGACGGTGTGTTAAGGCGGCGTTAGTGTTAAAGGAACGCAGCATTTATGCCGGGCTTGGGCGCCGCGAACCAATGCCGCGTCGCGAAGCGACCCTAAGAGAGGGATGAAACTTGCACTCCTCGTGACATGTCTTCTTGCGGCCGCGATCGCGCCTGCCAATTGGGTGGTCCAAACCTCCGGCGGCAAGGTTCAGTTTCGCGGGGTTTCGGCGGTGAACTCGTTCGTTGGCTGGGCCGCGGGCTCCGAGGGCAGCTACGCCCGGACCATAGACGGCGCCAACTGGGTGGTCAAGCAAATTCCGGGCGCCGAGAAGATGGTGTTCCGGAGCGTCGTGGCCTGGGATGCCGACCATGCAACCCTTCTGGCGATCGGAAAGGGGGAGGCCTCGAGGATCTACCATACCGATGATGGGGGGCTCACGTGGAAGCTCCAATTCATGAACTCGGATCCGAACGCGTTCTACGATGCGATTCAATTTTGGGATCGGACGCACGGAATCGCGATGAGCGATCCGGTCGATGAGAAGTTCCGAGTTCTCCGAACGGATGATGGGGGAAAGAACTGGAAGGTTCTGCCCAACGCTGGAATGCCGGGCGTTCTCAAAGGGGAGGGAGCGTTCGCGGCGAGCGGATCGTGTCTGGCGGTGAACGGATCGAAGGATGCGTGGATCGCCACCGGCGGAGCGTCGTTCAGTCGCGTCTTTCACTCCGCCGATCGAGGATTGCACTGGACGGTCGCTCAAACGCCCATCACGGCGGGGAAAGATACAGCGGGAATTTTCGGAATGGCGTTCCGAAGCGCAAAGGAGGGGGTCATCGTCGGGGGCGATTACAAGGAACCGGGCGCAGGTGATGGAACGGTCGCGGTGACCGTCGACGGGGGCGCCACTTGGGATGTGGTGAAGCCCTTCCGGCCGTCCAAAGCCCAGCCCAGCTCAAACCCGAAGCCCGAGGGCTTGTTCGAGGGAGTCGGCTTTGCCGACCCGACGACGCTCGCCTTGGTCGGGCCAAGCCGGGCCAAGCACGTTTCCGGGCTCCAGGCGCTTTTGAGTGAATCCGGGTCGGCCGAGTACGGCTGGCGGACGGACGACTCCGACGAGCTAGCCGGGCTTCATGCCTGCAGCTTCGTACCCGGCGTCGCCGACCGCATCGCACAGAGCGGGTGGGCGGTCGGCGACAACGGGCTCATCGCGAAGTGGATCTGGGCGCCCTAGTGAAGGCGCACCCCGTATTTGCCAAGCGTGTGGCCCTTTTGAAGCTCGGTCATCACGCCTCGCGCCTCCTTTAGCGGTACCACCGCCGTGATCACCGGGCGAAGCTTCCCGGAGTCGATCAACTCCGAAAGTCGGGCCAGGTGGTCGGTATTCGGCTGCATCATGAATTGGACCGCGATCTTCCCCTGCGCGGCCGCCTGAGCTTCCATCGGATCCGCGCTGATGCTGACCAAGATGCCGCCGGGTCGAAGGGTTTGGATTGATGCGGCGACCTGGTCTTGGCCAATCGAATGCAGGACGAGGTCCACCGGCGGCTCGATAACCTTCTCGAACGGATCGCGGTGATAGTCGATGACCTGGTCGGCGCCGAGCCGCCAGACCGCATCGGCGTGTTGCGTGCTGCAGGTTCCAATGACGTATGCGCCCGCCCACTTGGCGAGCTGAACCGCGTACGTGCCAACCCCGCCTGCCGCCGCGTGGATCAGGACGCGCTGCCCCGATTTCAGCTTCCCGTAGTCGAAGAGCGCCTGCCAGGCAGTCATGCCGGCGAGCGGTACGACGGCGGCATCGGCCGCGTGCAGCGACTTTGGCCGGGGGCCGATCGAGCTGGCCCTTGCCACCGTGTATTCGGCCGCTGCGCCGCACTCGGTGATCCCATAGACAGGGTCCCCGATCGAGTAGTGCTTCACGCCGGGGCCGAGTTTCGTAATGACGCCAGAAAACTCGCGGAGCGTCACCGCCGGAAACTTGTGAGGGGTGGATTGAGTGAATAACCCCTCCCTGATCTTCCAGTCGACCGGGTTCATTCCGGCCCCGTCGACCCTAACCTGAACTTCACCTTTCTCTGGCTCCGGAACGGGCATGTCTGCAATGCGGTAGACCTCCGGCCCGCCGAGCCGGTCGATAACGAGAGCGTTCATAGGTGTTCCTCCACTACGGTTCTGCGCCTGCTCGGGCGTAGGCGTTCACTGGGCCCAGGACGGCATTCCGCCTGTCACTCGAACGTAACCACTCCGCGCCGAACGACGCCGGAGAGCATTTCTCCGAACGCCTCGTTGATCTGCTCCAGGGGGTAGGTCTTCGAGATCAGGCGGTCGAGGGGCAGGTTGCCCGCTTGGAAGAGCTCCGCGTACCGAAGAAAGTCGACCGGCGGGTTGGCGGAGCCGTAGTAAGAGCCCTTCACGGTCTTTTCCTCCCGAACGAGGACAGCTCCCGGAAGGTTGGTCTTCGAGCCCATCGGCGACAAGCCTGAGAAGACGACGGTTCCACCCGGTCGAGTTACGGCAAGGCAAAGCTCCTGCGTCTCCGGCCTGCCGATTGCCTCGAAGGCATAGTCGGCGCCGCGTCCCCCTGTGTGCCGCTTAATCGATTCAACGAGGTTCGGACTTGGTTCGAACGCGTGGGTTGCCCCGAGTTCGAGGGCGGCGGCGCGCCGGGCGGGCAGCGGGTCGACGGCCAGTATCGCCTCGGCTCCGGCGAGTCTGGCGCCCATGACCGTGGAGAGCCCGACGCCCCCGGCGCCGAACACGACCGCCGAGCTGCCCGCTTTGAAATGAGCCGTGTTGAGAACCGAGCCGACCCCCGTGGTGACCGCACATCCGATCACGGCGGCGATTTCGAAGGGCAGGTCTTGCGGCACCTTCACGCATGAGACGCTCGGGACGACGATGTACTCCGCGAAACAGGCCAGCCCGCAGTAGTGGTACACCGGGTTGCCCTTCGCCGAAAGCCGGGTCGTGCCATCGAGCATCGTGCCGGCCCAAATGGGGCCGACGTAGGTGTCGCAGAGGTTGGGCCGGCCCCGCGAGCAGAAGAAGCAGTTCCCGCAGGCCGGCGCCCAATTGAGGGCGACTTGGTCACCGGGCTGCAGGTCTGAGACGCCCTCCCCAACCGCCTCGACGATCCCCGAACCCTCGTGGCCGAGAACGGCCGGCAACGGGTGCTTCGTGTCGCCGGTCACGACGTGCCAATCGCTATGGCATACGCCGGCGGCGCGAACCCTAACCCGTACTTCGCCGGAACGCGGCTCCTCGAGGTCGAGTGTCGTCACCTCGAGCCGCGAGTTCACGTGCGCGAGAAGTGCCGCGCGGATCCGCATCGATGCAGATTATGGGAGGTTGCGGGATCGAGGTCAGGCAAGCCGCCGTGTAAGCTCAGCCGATGCCCCCGTCCCTACGCGCTTTCCTGACCGAGGATGATCTGGCGCGGTTACGAGAAGCGATGGACTGGGTGATTCCACCCGATTCCTCGCCGGGTGCGGGCACGGAAGCCGGTTTGCGGCGCTTCCTTGACCTCCTCGACGAGCTCCACGAGGAGCCGGCCACGTTCGCCGCCGCGCTCGGGCGTCTCTCCCAAAGCGACCTGGACGACCCATCGAACAGCTTCGCGGCGAACTTCGTCGAGCGAGTTCGGGACGCGTACTACGGCTCGGCGGACACCGGAGCGTGGTCGGACATCGGGTTCGACGTGAACGGCTGATGGCGGACTTCGACGTCCTGGTCATCGGAAGCGGCGCCGGCGGTGGGCTCGCGGCGTGGAACTTCGCGGAGCGAGGAAAGCGCGTTCTAATCGTCGACCGCGGGCGGTCGTATCCGACCGGTTGGACTGGCCGGGACCACCTCCGCAACCACCGCTTCAGCCGGTACGGCCATAACACGGGCCCTGGCCTCGAGGGGAACCCACGCGTGTTCGTTTCGCCCGATGGGCGCGCGGGTGTGTACCGCCCGAACGATGGCGCCTATCAGAACAACGCGATGGCCATCGGCGGCGGTACCCGCGTGTATGGCGCCCAGGCGTGGAGGTTCCACCCTCTCGATTTTCGGATGGCTTCGACCTATGGTGTGCCTTCGGGCTCGTCGCTGGCGGATTGGCCAATCCATTACGAGGAACTGGCGCCGTACTACGAGGCGGTCGAGTGGGAGCTGGGGGTGAGCGGCGGAGGGCCGGCCTCGACGATGCCGCCGCGCCGCGACTATCCCATGCCGCCCCTGCCCGAAAGCGGCCGCACGGGGCGGCTTCGTAACGCCGCCGAGCGGCTCGGGTGGGCGTGCCAGCGGCCTCCGATGCTGATGAACTCGGAGCCGTACGGGGGGCGCGGCGCCTGCAGCGGTTGCCAGCACTGCGTCGGCTTTGGGTGCCCGACGGATGCCAAGGCAGGCACCCAAAACACGGTCTTGCCAAAGGTTCTGGGCCGAAGCGGATGCGAATTGTGGGCCGAGACGCGGGTCACGCGGCTGCTCACTGATGGGGCCGGCCAGGTTACCGGCGCGTCGCTGATTCGGGAGGGAGTCGCGATCGAAGTCACCGCCGATGTGATCGTGGTAGCGGCGGGCGCGATCGAGACGCCGCGCTTATTGCTTCTCACTCACACCGCGCGGGAGCCAAATGGGATCGGAAATACCCACGATTGGGTCGGTCGCAACCTGCAGGGCCACTACTATCCCGGCGCCGTCGCACTATTCGAGGAAGTCGTCAATGACCTCCTCGGCCCTGGACCGAGTCTGGCGACGCTCCAGTTCAGCCACGGGAATTCAGGGATCATCGGTGGCGGAATGCTGTGCGACGACTTCATTCCGTTGCCGGTGTGGTTCGCGCGCGAAGCGCGACCTTCAAACGTGCCGGCGTTTGGGGCCGAGTTCAAGGAGTGGGTGCGACACAACTACCGCCGCTGCTTTCACATCTTCGGGCCAACCCAGGACATCCCGAATCCCGACTGCCGGGTGACCCTGGACCCGGAGGTGGTCGACGACGTGGGTGTACCTGTGGCCAGGCTCTCCGGAACCACCCACCCAGAGACGGTTAAGACTGCCCTCTTCATGAGGGACCGGGCGGCGGAATGGCTTCGCGAAGCAGGCGCGCGCGAGGTTTGGACCAAGCCGGTAGGGCTCGGCATGAGCGCAGGTCAGCACCAGGCGGGCACGTGCCGCATGGCCGCCCGGCCATCAGACGGGGTTGTCGACAGCCAAGGGCGCGTATTCGGGCACGACAATCTGCTGGTCTGCGATGCGTCCGTGCACGTGACCAACGGCGGGTTCAACCCGGTGCTCACGGTGATGGCGACGGCGCTGCGCTCAGCCACGCTGTTTGGGTGACCTGCGTGGCGCCTGGACGAGCCGTCCGGCTACCCCTTGACTGCCAAGCCGCGGAGAATCGCGAGCTTCGGCTTTCGGCTCTCGGGTGAGTCCAGGCTGAACGACCGGCAATCCTCCAGTTGATCCCGCACGTAGGACTCCGTGCGCTCGATCTCGGCCTTCAGGGCCGGTGTTCGCTTAACGAAGGCGACCGAGACGATCTCCTTTTCGAACGGGTCGTACTCCCAGAGACCGACGAGCCTGCCGCGGTCGAGGATCGCATTGGAGTGGAGCTCCTGCACTGAAGCGAGCGGCACCGCCCCCCTTTCAGTCGCCATTTCACGCCCAATATCGGCCTCGTCCAGAAGTGGAACGACCTCCCACCGGTGAAGCACCGAACCGTCCAAGCTTCCCACGAGGTTGTAAGCCGGCTCAACCGGCGGCTGGTACGCCTTGAACCGATCCAGTTCCGCGGGCGGAAGGAGAAGGTCGCTCCCCGCATCGATGGGCTCATACCCGAGGGGCGCGACGATCTCTCTGGCCGCCTTCACCCCGAGCCCGGCGAACTTCTGGAAATGGGCCACCGAAGCCGGCCCGGCCCAACCCCAATACCGCTTGGCCAACTCGTTCAGGGCTTCCAGATTGCTCAACTCGAAGCCGTCCATCGGGCTCGGCGACCACCCAATGTACTTGTATCGCTGGCGGTCGAGCCGGCCGTCGGCGGGAACGCGCCGGATGCGACCCGTAACCTGCAAACGGCCCAGAGCGATTGGCAGGGTGCTGCCCAAGCCGCGCCTCTTCCCCTCGTCTCCGAGGCTTCGCGCCTTGTCGCCGACAACGTCCTTCATCTCCTTGGGATCGAGCGCGGTCTTGGCGACGGCAGCGACCACCGCCTCAGAGAGAATGTCGATCTCCTCGTCGGTCACGCCGAGGAACCTCTTGGCGAGCCTGAGTTCGTTGTCGACGCCGAAGCCGCGAGCCACGCTCAGGCCGATCGCATAGTCGTCGCGCGGCAGAACGTACGTACATCCTCGCGCGGTCGGAAGCTCGTGGATCTCCGCATCGGCGACGGCTTGGTCTATGGTGGAGCGCGACGTGCCGGTTCGTGAGAAGATCGCCATGTACGGGCTCGCACCGCCGACGGACCGGCTCCATCCTGACCACAGCAGAGCTTCGCGTGGTGACTTTCCGTTCAGGGAGCCATCCAAGCCTTGAAGCTGCCACCACCAAGCTCGAACCTTCGCATTCATGCGGCCATTATCCGCGACCGCCTGCGAGACGATTTATCGGAGATTGCTCTTATACTCGCCGTCAGTGGCCAACACACGCCTCATAGGAGGGGTTCCGGTACACGGTGTGGACCTCGGCGAACGAACCGAGTGCCGGCATTACCGTTCGGAGCTCGACATCGTCGCGCTTCGATTCGGATGCTGCGGCGATTACTACGCCTGCCATTCGTGCCATCTCGAGCTGGCCGAGCACCCGCCGAAACCTCTTCTCCAGGCCGAATTCGACTCACCTTCGGTGTTGTGCGGAGCCTGCGGCCATCAGCTGACCGTCCGCGAGTACATGGGCTGCGGCTTCCGGTGTCCCAAATGCGCCGCCTTGTTCAACCCGGGCTGCGCCAACCACTACGAACTCTACTTCGAGCTCAGTCCGCCCCCGCCGTGACGCGAAGCTCCAATGTCTTGGCCTTCAGGCCGGGCGAGGAGACTGTCACCCTGACCAGACCCGCCCGCCCAGCCGCCTGAACCAAGCCCAGGCAGTGGCCGTTAAACGCGTGCCGGCTGGAGGCCCTGTCAGGCTCGTGGCAACTCGGATCTCCGTTCCCGACACCCGAAATCCGCGCCGGTCCGGTCACCGCGAAGGAGATCACGTTGTTCGCGGTGGGCACGATTCGGCCGAGCGAATCGACGATCGAGACTTCGAGCATCGTCGTGTCCTCGTTGTCCCCGACAAGCCTCGTCCGGTCTGTGGTCACAACAAGGGCCGCGGGAGCACCGGTCGTAGACACCGAGTCGGTAGCGGCCAGCTTTCCGTGCAAGTACGAGCGGGCTTCGAGCCTTCCAGGCGTGTAGCGGACCGACCACGATAGGTGCTCGTAGGGCGGGTTGGCTTTCCGGCCCAGGCTCTTGCCGTTCAGGAACAACTCGACCGCGTCCCCGTTGCCGAATACCCACACGTCGATGGGCCGTCCCTCCTGTCCTGGCCAGTTCCAATGAGGAAAAACGTGGACGCTCGGCGCCCCGCCCCACCACGCTTTGTAATAGTAGAAGAGATCCTTGGGGAATCCCGCCATATCCAGGATCCCGAAGTGCGAGTTGACGCACGGCCAGCCGTAGGGAGTCGGCTCGCCCTTGTAGTCGAATCCGGTCCACACAAAGCCCCCGGCGTTGTAGGGTTCCCGTGCGATCGGCTCCCACGCCGCCTGCGCGGTGTCGGTACCGTCCGAGTCATACGCGGGAACGTAGCCGCGGGTCTTGTCCGTCGTGTAGATGCCGCGGGTGGTCGTCGTGCTGGCCGTCTCGCTTGCGAACATCGGATGGGTCAGGTGGCCGGCGTGGTACCGCTCGTATTCGCCGGGCGAGTAGTTAAACCCCTCCAGGTCCAGGGTCTTGGAAAGGTAGCTGCCATGGCCGCCGTTCAAGGCGGCGGTCACGGGCCGGGTCGGATCCATCGCGTGAACCAGCCCGACCATGGCGTCCCCGATCCGGGTACCGGCGGGATCGGTTTGAACCGCCCACTCCTCGTTCCCGATCGACCACATGATCACGGACGGGTGGTTCCGGTCGCGAAGCACCTCCTGGCGAAGGTCGCCCAGTTCCACGGCCTTCGTGCTCGGGGATGCCTTGCCGCTGAACGTGTCGCCCATCTCGCGGTTCTCGTCCATGACGAGCATTCCGAGCCGGTCGCAGGCGTCCAGAAGCTCGGTAGCTACCTCGTTATGCGAGCAGCGGTAGGCGTTGGATCCCATCGACTGCAGCTTTCTAATGCGCCAGGTCAGCACACTGTCCGGCATGCCGATCCCCACACCGGCAAAGTCCTGGTGATTGCAGGTTCCCTTGAGCTTGACCGGCCGTTCGTTCAGGAGGAAGCCCTTGGCGGCATCGAAGCGGATGGTTCGAATGCCGAACGGGGTGTCCAGTTCGTCGACGACCTTTCCGTCGCGCAGAACCTGCGTTCGCAGGGAGTAGAGCCACGGATGCTCGAGGGACCAGACCTTCGCCGCCGGCTCGCCGAGCGCCGGCATGATGACTCCGGTCTGCTTCCCGGCGAGCTTCAGCGCGGTGGTTTTGACGGCGACCTGGCGGCCGGATGGGTTCAGTAGCGCTGTCCGGACGGAGATGCTCCGCGGGGTCGAAGCCGTGTTATCGACGCTTACTTGGCCCGTGACCACCGCGGAAGGCTTCCCGGTCACGTTAGCCACCTTTGTCGTCACGAACACGCCGCCGAGCGGAGAAACGTGAACCGGATCGGCGATCGTCAGCCACACATGGCGGTAGAGGCCGCCGCCCTCGTACCACCAACCCTCAGTCTTGCGGGCGTCGAGGTGGACGGACAAAACGTTCCGTCCGCCGAAGCGGGCGAACTTCTGCAGATCGAACCGGAACCCGGTGTAGCCGCTCCGGTGCGAACCGAGATAGGCCCCGTTGAACCAAACGTGGGCGTCGCTGAAGGCGCCGTCGAAGTCGACCCAAACGCTCTTGCCGCTTGCATCCTTCGGCAGATTGAAGCTTTTGCGGTACCAGGCCGTGCCGCGCGCCAATGCGCCGTGGCCCGGATCGAACTCGGGCGCGAACGGGCCCTCGATCACGTAGTCGTGAGGTAGGTGGACCGTGCGCCACTTCGAATCGTCGAAGCCGGGATTCGACTCCGGCGGCCGGCCAATCTCTCCCTCTAGCTCCTGGAAGCGCACCGCTCCAATGCCGCCGGGTCCGGCCGTGTTCTCGACGAGGACCAGGAGCGAGTTCGGCCCGTCGTTGTTCCAGCCTGTCAATGAAATATCGAACGGGTCGTTCCAGCCTTCGTGGTGAAGGAGCCGCTTGCCGTTCAGCCAGACCGTGGCGTTGTCGTCGACGCTCTCGAAGTGGAGTTGGGTTCGGCTCAGCTTGGTGGGCTCGATCCGCCTGGTGATCGTGGTCTCGAACCACGCATAGCCAACCCGGCCGTGAAAGACGTCGTCGCCTGCCTTCGCCTTGGACCGGCGCTGATCTCTGGCGAGGGGGGGCGTGGCGGCATTCGGGTCGGGCTTTTCGGCGGGAACCCACCAGGACCACTCGGCGATATCGTTGGCGGGCACGATCGACGCGGCCTCGAGCTTGAACTTCCAGTCGGCGTCGAAGCGCCGGTGGACACGCTGGGCGGTCGCCGTCGTGAGTGTGAGAAGAGCGAGGGTGATGCCGCCCCACCGGGCGATCTCGGATGATGCCATGTCTGGGTCCATTCTGGGACCGCCGATTGATTTAGCGTTTCATTCGGGCTGAGCGAGAGCCAATTACTTAATCCTCCTTAAACATCTCTCCAGCCGGGAACGAGCCTCCGAACCCCTTCGTTGCCCGGGATGTCGGAGGTCAAGGGACACGAAACGACGAAGAAGCCGCGAAGGCCCCTCCCCCCAAAGAGGAAAGCAAATGAAAAACAAACTCGCAACATTCGGAACTCTCGGTCTTCTGTTGGCGACCATGGTCGCCCCGATGACTGCCAGCGCGGACTCACGCGACCGGCAGGACCACCGGCAGGACACCAAGAACAATTGGCGCAACCTGACGATCGGATCCGCTGTGGTCGGCTTGCTCGGCCTCGCCGGACACAACGACACGGTTGCCGCACTGGGAGCGGCAGGCGCCCTCTACTCGGGGTACCGCTACGACCAGGATCGACAAAGCCAGGATCGAATCGGCGACTATGCTCGCCGGCGCGACGACCAGCGGAGCCGGAACGACCGTGACGACCACCAGAAGCGCGATCGACAGGATCGCGGCAACCGCCAGGACAACCGCGATCGAAGGTAAGACCAACGCCTCACGAAAGCGTCTTGGGGCCCCTCGGCTAGGCCGTCGGGCCCCATTTTCTTGCGTTCAGCCGCCCCCAGCCTTAAACCTCCTTAAAGGTCGGCGCAGAGGCTCCCAATTCACTGCACTATGCGGAAAACCCTTCGTCGCAAGAGTTGTACGAATTCAAAAACGGCTCGGACGAAGTGCCCGAACCACTCAGGAGAAGAACATGAAACTATCAACCAAACTCGCAGTGCTCGGCGTGATGGGCGCGATGTTCGCCATCCCGGCCGCTTCGCAAGCGGACGCCATCAAAGTCAACCTGCTTGGCTGGCACATCTCCCTCGGCCACAACGATCAGTGCTACGACTGGCACTGGCGGCGGGACCACGGCTACGACGACTGGCGCTGGTATCGCGACCATCCGGGTTGGCGGCCTGACCGGGACGACCACCGGGATCGAGACCGAGACCGGGATCGAGACCGAAACCGGGATCGAGACCGACGTGATGGGGATCGCGGCCGCGATCGGCACGACCGCCGATAAACTCTTCCGTTCACATGGTTCAGCACGGGGCGCCGTTGGCGCCCCGTGCTTCGTTATGAGAGCCATTGATTGCCCCGACGCAAGCCGACTGTTACACCGGGTTCTCACCAAGCGTCAAAAGCAATTGGCTCGTTGTGCGTCGCGGGTTCGAACGATCCCGGGCGCTCGATGGCTCTAAGTAAGGACGGCAGGTTCCTTGACCGGCTGTCGGAGGTTTTCTTTAGTTGATGAGATGGATCGCTAGTGCCGCTCTTGCCGCCCTCGCCATCGGCGCGCAAGCCCAAACGTATTTCAACGGTGACCGGAACATCCTTGTCCCGAACTCATCGATTCCGCAGGTGGGCCGGGTCCATACCCACTACTTGATCTATGTCGGCCCGAGTTCGTCGCTTCCGAACGGCGGGGTCTTCAAGGGTCCCAACCTCGCGTTCGCAGGCCCCGCGGGCTTCCACCCTGCCGATATTCAGGCCGCGTACAAGATGCCTGCGAACGGCGGCACGAACGCGATTGCGATCGTCGATGCTTTTGACGAGGGAACGCCGCTTTCCGACTTCAACACGTTTTCGCAGACGTTCGGGCTCCCAACCGAGAGCTCGGCGAATCCGACCGCGAGTTCGAACCAGCACCTCCAAGTGGTTTATGCCCAGGGCTCCAAGCCGACCTACGACGCCGGCTGGGCGGGTGAGGAAGCTCTCGACATCGAGTGGGCCCATGCCATGGCGCCGAACGCGAAGATCTACCTCGTCGAGTCCGCCGACAACTCGTTTGCCAACATGTTTGCCGCCGAGGTCGTGGCGGCCAACCTCGCCGGGGTTAAGGAAGTTTCGAATAGCTGGAGCGGCGGCGAGTCGGCCGGTGAGCTTGGCCAGGACGGCACGTTCGTCAAGAACGGCGTCACGTTCTTCGCTTCTTCCGGCGACACGGGAGGCGCTCAGGGCTATCCCGCCGAATCGCCGAACGTCGTCGGAGTCGGGGGCACGTCGCTCGTAATGAACGGGAACAACGTGGTCAGCGAGACGGTTTGGGGTGGCTCCGGCGGTGGCCCCAGCTCCTTCGAACCGAGACCGGCATATCAGGCATCGGTTCAAGGCGTGGTGGGGTCGGCGCGAGGCTGCCCAGACATCGCCGCGTTAGCCGATCCAAACACCGGTGGGGCGTGGTACGTGAACGGACAGTGGGGGGTGGTCGGTGGAACAAGCTTGGCCTGCCCGATTTGCGCCGGAATCACCAACACGCGTGCGCACTTTGCAAACAGTTCGGTCGCCGAACTCACCCGCGTCTACCAGAACCAACACAACGTTCAGCTCTACCGCGACATCACGTCGGGATCTTCCGGCCCGTACCAGGCGCGCCCGGGTTATGACTTGTGCACGGGCGTCGGCTGCCCGATCGGCCTGTACGCAAACATCATCAATCCGGTGAATGCGAACGCGGTTTCGGTGCTGACGGGGACCTATCAAGCAGGGACCTTATCGAGCCTGTTCACCGTCGATAACGACACGTACAACGTGGGCTCGACGAGCGTCGTCAATGTGGGTCAGGCGACCACCGTGTTGGTGAGCTTCCGGCTCAGTCAGCCGGCGGCGGGCATCGCGAATCTCGCGATTTCCCTCAACGAGTACGCCCCAACCGGATCGACGATCCAGATATTTGCTTACAACTGGAACACGAGGAACTACGACATCGTTCAGGCGTTCCCCGGTCTGCCGGCGGGCCCAACCGACATCGCGAATATGGCGAATCTTGGTCCCTACGAGAATGGAGCGAATACCGTCCAGTTCGCCGTTCGGACCTTCATCCCGACGCGGTTCGGCAGCCAGGCATTCAGGTCGATGCTCGATCAAATGGTCGTGCAGCCGACGCTCTCCGGCCAGTAGGAACCCTTAACCGGCAGGCGCGTTCCTCGCGCCTGCCGGTTTTGCTGTTTTCGGGGCGCTGCCATCCACGTGTACAAGGTCGTAGAATGAGCGACACATGGCGTTAAGCGTCCACGGCATCCACCACGTCACCGCGATCACCGCCGATGTCGGTCAGAACCTGAGCTTCTACACCCAAACCCTCGGGATGCGGTTGGTGAAGAAGAGCATCAACCAGGACGACGTTTCGGCGTACCACCTCTTTTACGCGGACAAGGTCGCCTCGCCGGGCACCGACTTGACGTTCTTCGACTGGCCGCTAGCGAGCGCCAACCGGCCCGGAACCGGGACCGTGGCGCTCACGATTCTGCGGGTATCCGGTCGTGAGTCGCTGAACTGGTGGCAGGCGCGGCTGGAGGCTTCCGGGTGTCAACCGGAGCGGGACGAGGATATCTCGGGCCGCGAGCTCCTCTCGTTTTCCGACCCGGAGGGTCAGTGTCTGGCGCTGATCGACGACTCGGGGCTGCCGCTGGAGTCGGTGCCATGGGAGCAGGTCGTTCCCGCCGAACACGCGCTACGCGGGTTCTACGGCATCGACATCGCTAGCGCCCGCCCCGATGGAACCAAGTGGACCCTCGACTTGCTTGGGTTTAAGCCGACAACCAACCCGGACGTCTTTTGGTTCAGCTCGAGCGCGGGGCATGCTCAGGTCTCTCTGGTCTCTGAGCCGGGCGCCAGGCCGGGAATGCCGGGCGCGGGCGGCATTCATCACGTCGCGTTCAGAGTCAAGGATGACGATGAGCTGAGTGCATTTCAGCAACTCCTCGAGTCCAAGGGATTCCAGACCTCGGGATACGTGGACCGCTATTGGTTCCACAGCCTGTACTTCCGCGAGCCTGGAGGAGTGCTGTTCGAGTTGGCAACCGACGGCCCCGGAATGGACCGCGACGAGCTGCCGGAGCACTTGGGCGAGAAGCTATCGATCCCCCCGTTCCTCGAGCCGCGGCGGGAAGAGATCGAAGCCGGCCTCAAACCATTGCCGGAACCCAGCTCCGTTTAACTCGGAAAGCGGAACCTTCACGCAGATCACGTCGTTTTACTTTGTAATGCAAAGTAGTTTGATCCACGAGGAGGCGGTCGAGGACCT
>Ga0070734_10002690_pt1 | contig 20609 bp, 17 predicted proteins | sample Coa_R1_8_FD_66444 | JGI IMG/M metagenome (GOLD analysis project Ga0070734, IMG submission 66444) | Surface soil microbial communities from Centralia Pennsylvania, which are recovering from an underground coalmine fire - Coalmine... | ecosystem: Environmental > Terrestrial > Soil > Unclassified ...
CAAGCGGATCCTTGCGAGAGAAATAGAAAGAAAGTCGTTGCCCTAGGACGATAGGCTCGTGCCTAAAGTGAATTATCAAGTAGCCCCCCGCTAGTAGGAAGGCGGCACCGAACGCCGACAAATACACGCTCCTCCGCGTCATCCTGCAAACAGGCCTCTTACTGATTGATCGTTGGGTTCGATATGAGCATTTCTCCCCCATGAGCATGGTTGAAAACGAAATTAATCTTCCCAGCAGCAGTGACTGATATCTAGGCCGGGCTTAAATTACTACGAATCCTTGGTTTTCCGGACCTTTACATTCAAATGGGCTCTAGATCGCGACCCCAAAAACGCGATATCATTAATCCAGGCCAAGGTAGCATCGATAACTTCCACTGCCTATAATCAGGGTAGCACGTTGCGCTTGTAGCTCAATATTAAGACAGACCGAATAGAGGCGGCCGGGTTTATCTAGCTGCTTGATGCTTGTATCGAGGTCGTCGCAAAAATATACTTGCGGATATCAGAAAATAGTCTCAACCTAAAAAGCTAGCTTCGATGGCGGGCTTATTGAGGTGCATACCACAGGGCTTAAAAGAGGCGCGAATTTGCGTAATCGCTCATGCGTCCCACAGCGCCTTGCCCGCGATACCCATCTGTCCAGAGTAAGCACAACAGATGCGCGAGAGACTGCCAGCACTAGAACCATGCGGCGGCATTGAAGACGTCGGGCTCGGACTGCGATGGAGTGCAGAGGCTCTTGATAACGAGGTTCTTCGCCGAGCGGCCGCATTGGCTCGCCTGGGACTCAAGCCGGGCTCCCTCGCCGCCATAGGTCATGGAGGCACGGCGCACTTTTTTGCCGACCTGCTTGCCTGCTGGCATGTTGGAGCGGCCGTAGCTTGCCTCGATCCATCATTAACGCCAAGCGAGCTTAGCAACGTAATCGGCTTTGCGAGACCCACAGTATTGCTGGCCGGAGAAGGAATGCCGGTGGAGGACCTTGGTATTCCGATTGTGAACCTGAGCTCGGAGCGTTCAGAAGGTCCCCCACCTTCTCCGTCTCCTGTTGCTCCTGAAGCACGAGCTCTTGTGCTGTTCACTTCCGGTACGACGGGGAGCCCGAAAGGTGTCGTCCTCACTTTCAGTGCATTGGCCGCACGGATCACTGCAAACATACATGCCATCGGCATTGGTGCTCTCAAGCAGGCGCTCGTATCGCTTCCAACTCACTTCGGACATGGATTGATCGGTAATTCACTCACCCCGCTCTTTGCAGGCGGTAATCTTGTTCTTCATCCGCTCGGCCTTCCGATGATTAACGATTTAGGCGAAATAATTGACTCGCACCACATCACGTTCATGAGTTCCGTTCCGAGCCTTTGGCGGCTTGCACTAGGAAGGAGCCGCCAACCGGTTGGCAAAAGCCTGCTTCGCATTCATGTCGGGTCGGCACCTTTTCCAGCCGCTTTATGGTCCGAGGTCGCTAAATGGTCTGGCGCAGAAGTAGTCAACTGCTATGGGACCACCGAAACAGCGAATTGGATTTCGGGCGCATCGTCGAGTGTCGAGGGGATCGCGAATGGATTAGTCGGAAGGATGTGGGGCGGCTGCGCGGCCGTCCTCGACGATAGTGGCCAAATACAAGATAAGGGTGATGGAGAACTTCTCATCAGGTCACCGAGCTTGATGAAGGGATATCTGGATCGCCCTGATCTTACTGCTTCTGTATTGTATCAGGGTTGGTATCGAACCGGCGACCGAGGATCGATTGATCAGGCGGGCCGCTTGTGGCTCACCGGTCGTTTAAAGGATGAAATAAATCGCGCCGGCTTCAAGGTGCAGCCGGCTGAAATTGATGCCTTGCTCGAGCGAAATCCGGCTGTCGCTGAGGCTTGTGTTTTCGGCATGGACGACCCTCTCGGGGGAGAAGCGGTTGCTGCTGCAATCCGATTGAAAAATGGCGCAAGCGCAGACTCTCAGAGCCTACAGGACTGGTGTCGCGAACGTTTGCGTCGAGAGGCAGTTCCCGACAAATGGTTCTTTGTTCCGGAAATTCCGCGCACCTCACGAGGCAAGGTAAGTCGGGATGCTGTACGCCGCACACTGACGACAAAGCTTTCCTCTACAACTGACGGCGGCACCGACGTTGCAGCGAAGATCAGCGGCGATGGTGCGAAGGGGTTTATCGGTATCCACTTGGTGCGAGCTGCGGTCGAAAACGCCTGGACGAAAATCGTGGGCCAAGACTCATTTTATGCAGGTCTCACACTTCCTGAAACCGATGCCGATTCGTTGGATGTCATGCGCTTTTGGCTTCTTATTGAAAAAGCGATCGGCATGCAGCTATCGATGGAGATTATTGACTGCGCACCAACGCCAAATCAGCTCATTGCCGCGCTCGAGCAACAGCTCCTCGCAAACGGCGAACCACTAAATGCACCGTTGGTATTCCTGATGCCGCCGGCAAGAGGCGATTTGCCAAGCTTGGCGCGCTTTCGTGCTGCTCTTAAAGGCAAGGTTCGTTTTGAACTAATCCAATATCCAAATTGGCGCGAAATGATAGATGCCGGAGGCGGTTTCGATGCCTTAGCTGAAGCTGCGACCAAGCAAATTTTGGCGCAGTGCTGTCAGAACGATAATATTCTTTTGGCTGGGTATTCGTTCGGCGGCCTGGTCGCGATTGAAGCGGCACGTCGTCTATTGGATCAAGGACATGAGGTTAGATTTGTCGGGCTGATCGACACAAGAGCCGTAAGCCCGCTCACTATTAGTGAACGGCTCTTTCGGTTCCTCTTGCCGAGGTCCAAGACGCGGGCTAGCTCTTTGACCGAGGCTGCGGGGATAGCTGGAATACGTCATGGAGCCCCGCCAAGTCGTTGGTACGCACTCATCTCGGGCCTTATTCTGATTTCGGCCTTCAGGACACTGAAAATTCTCGGGCGGCTAACGAGGTTACTTCCCGAGAAAGAGGCTGTCACGCTCGACTGGGAGATTAATTGGCGTCTACGAAATGAGGCGCTTCGCCGCCTGCGAATTAAGTCGCTAGAAACCCCTGTAGTTTTGTTTCGATCCGGTGATGATCAAGCTCCCTCGGACTATGGGTGGGGTAACTTGATTTCAGAGTTGAAAGTGATCCACGTCGGCGGATCTCATGGACTGATACTGAGCAGTCCATTCTTGGAAATTCTTTGTATGCGATTTCAAGCAGCAGTCGAAGCAGGCAGTGCGACCTTTTGTTGAATGATGCGCTTGGATCGTCGTCGGTGGTCCCCCACAATGAACGTGCAGTAATCGTTCATTGGTACAGCAATAGCGCCGTCAGTCCATCCGCAGGATTCGCCCCGGAGAAAGTCTTCCCCTCACGATGTCGAGCAAAGCCAACATATTGCCTTTCAACCGTCCCCTGCGATCTATCCATGGCTCTGAATAAAGGCTACGGGTCAGGTTAGCCGCCATATTGCGCCACATTAACTTTTTAGCATACCACCAGGGCATTGAGCCCTTGCGGGCAAGATAGATTGGATTGGCAATCTGTGAATAGCCAAAGCGAACTCCAGACGTTCGCCCCAATTTGATCCCCAGGTGAACGCCGCGCAACATTCCGGAAATCACGATGCGTCCGTAAGGTAGGACGCGACGCGAGAAATCTATATCTTCCTGCCAGCCGTAGAGAGGAAGACTCTCATCAAATCGAATGTCATGATCGAAAATGGGTTTCAGACGAAAAGACATGTTACATCCATACGTACTGTCCCATTCGATAAGCTCGCTTTGAGCGCCGTCCAGACTTGGCGCAGAGCGAAGGATCTCCAAACCCTCTTTCGCACTAAATCCTGGACCGCGCGCGCCGTCAGCGAGAAGAAAGCCCGTGGCAGCAACCAGATCCGGGTATCTCAAAAATATGTGCTCAAGATTTTCGATATAACGAGCATCAGCAAAATAGTCATCGTCGAAGAAGACAATGATTTCGGCCCCCCTCACACTTTCGAGTATCAGGTTGCGCTGAGCCGGTAAGCCAATCGGGCCGTTAACGATGTCGGTGGGACGAGGAAAACTTTTTATAGACTGCTCGTCAACATCATCCGCGGTCACCGGGCAAATCACCAGACGATCGGGCAGTCGGGTCTGTTCCGCGAGAATGGAGATTGCTTGAGAAAGGAGCTGAGGCCTTCCCGAGGTAGCTATACCCACCACGATGTTGAGTTTATTGGCCGCCATCTGGTCTATGTTGCCTGGGATCAAAGAAGCCCGAAAGCCTGGGAAACGCCTATCGACACTCCGGCGAATTTTGCTCGGGGTCGGGTGGAGAACTGGCCATAAAGGGGCATGACCAGGCTTTCATGCAAGCGTGAAGGGTTGAGCATGCTCATTTATAGTAACTTTGGACGAGCGGCGCAGCATCGATGGAAAAACATTGCTCGTTTACCAATAACCATGAAAACACGTAATCTGCGCCTTGGAACCGCCGCAAGTGATGCACACTTGCTGGCAACCCAAAAAATTCATATCCTGCCGCAGTCGCCAAGCCAGATGATAAATTCGGCTTTATTTCAGGTTGTGATCTTTTCAATAGAAAAGTTAACTATCGTTTAGGGTACCCATTGATGCGATATGAGCTGCGTCTCAACAAGATAAATCCCAATATGACCGCGGCTGCCGTCGAGTGTGTTTATGCGACACCGGGGTCCGTGCTGAAGGTTGGCGACAAGCTGTGCGATATCAGTGTCGATCTGAGCAGCGGCTTTTCACAGTACTGTCCGCCAATTTCCTATTTTCGGGTTGTCGTACGTGAAAAGGCCCGGTTGCAGAAAATGCTTGTCGTCCCCGGCGACAACTGCGACGTCGGCCAATTGATGGCAATTTTCAGCGCCGAGCATGACGAGCCTGGCGAAGAGGGGCCAGCCCGACCATTGCGGATAACCACCGCCGGAATAAACCATCATTCGGGAATGTGGTCGGCGAGCGATCGATGACCTCCATTCCGCTTTCATGCGGTCCGCTCGAAGCTGAAGGCTTTGTCATTCGGCGGTCCGGAATGCATTGGCTGCACGATGACGGATATGTGTGTCGCGCCAATGAAGTGGTTGGCTTCTGCAATATTAGTCTGGAACAGGCAACCGGTCGACGCTCGGGAGATTTTCCGTTGGCCGACGAGTCCGAACTTCATATTGCTTTCGCGCCACGGATAGCCGGACGCCTTAGAATCACGAGCGGAAATTCACCTGGCGGGTATCTCAACACGTTGGGCCTCCACGTTTGGAAAAAAGACGACGTGGTGGCGCATCTGGACGACGTTTCCGATCAAGACGGCCTGGCGCAAACGAACGTCGGCGAACTGCGCCTTCTCATGATCGCCGGACGCCGCATGAGTGGATTGGCGGACACAAATATCGGAATTCTACCCGGCTGGCACAGCCGGAGCCGAGCCTGGTGGTGCGATCGAATAGACGGCGATTTCTCGACTTTGCTATGTTTGGGTATTTGCGATGCGGCGGGAGTTGTTCGCGGCAATGAAGCCCCGTTTGTGGAGGCGTTTGAAGCAACACTTTCGCCGGCCCAATTCGTCTACGTCCCGGATCACCCGATGGTACCGTGCGCACCAATCTTGTGCGAACAGCTTTTGCGATCCGCCGCACAGAATAAAGCGATTGCGTCGGATTTAAGCAGTGCTCTGAGTGGCGGCGGCGCCGTCGTCCCGAACGCCGATGACTGGATGTTCGCTGGAGCGCTCCTTTCGTCGCTTCAAAGTTCGCCTATCCGCGAGAAGTATGAGATCTTGACCCCGACGGGCATGCGCCGGCTCGGGCCAGCGGACACAGTGCTGCTGTCAATGAGCGCGGAAGTCCGCTCAATATTGAGGCACAAACAACTTGGTTACTCGGTTCAAATGCTGCGACATCGCCAAACGGCAGCGGGACCGGCAATTCGTTCATGGCTCGCTTCAGCCTTCGAGCCGGTGAAGCGGACGATAGATGACATTCGGCGAGACTATCGCTCGCTTATTGACTCCGTCGCCGCACAAACCGGCGCCAGAGTGTTGATCCTGAACCGAATGTCGACGTCTGGGTTCGAGGATATCACGAGCTATTCATCGTTTGACGCTCCCTTGGGAGAAACTCTCGACAATATTTCGGCCAAGGAAATGAATCTGATGTTGTACGATCTCGCCAATGAGTGTGATTTTTCGATCGTCGACGTCGATGCCATCGCTGCCTATCTGGGTGGAGCGGAAAATCTTCCTGATGGAATTCACCATAGTGCGGAGATGCAGGCGATGGTGCGCTCCGAGATAATGCGGATATTGAATAGCGCTAAATAGTTACCTTTGTGTCAGGTGATCTCGAACTCGACGACAAGGTTAGAGATGCCTTGATCGCCTTCCGGCGGCAGACCTTCACCTTCTTCATCACTCAAAAGTGCCAAGGGAAGTCCTATGCCCTGCCACTTCCCGGCTTCAGAAAGGATCTTTCTGAGCACCCCTGGTTGGCCAGCGCGAACCTCAACAATGGCCTTGTGCGTTTCAAGTTCAACGATGAGATCGCCGTCGTTGAATCGGTGACCGACCTCGCCGTGCCATTCGAGGACGCGAATCTCCTCGACATCTGCAACCGCCGGGACGGAAATTTGGTAGATCATCCAAGGCCCTCCACTTCGTCAAATCTGCTTTTCCGCCGCGGCGGATTTGCGCTTCCTGAGCAAATTGCGTGCCGCTTGCGCGACTCGCGGAGCATCCGGCAAGCAGGCGGCTTCAAGGATACGATTGGACGATACCGGGGCCGGCAGCGCGCCAATCCTTGCGGCCGAAACGGAGCCGAGAACTTCGCGGACGCGCTCAATCACTTCCACTCCAACGCCGCACGTCACCTGCCCTTCTTCGAGGGTTAGGAGCGCCCGCGTGCGACGGACCGACCCCGTGATCGTGTCGATATCGAGAGGCGCAAGACTACGCAAGTCGACGACTTCGGCAGAAATTCCCTCTGCCTGAAGAAGACCCGCCGCATCAAGGGCCACCCGAGTCATGAAGGAATGCGTAGTAATAGTCAGGTCGCTTCCGGGACGGCAGACCTTGGCCAGGCCGATTGGGATGATCGTCTCAGCGACCGGAACCTCTCCCGCAGTCGGAAAAAGTCGCTTGTGATCAACAAAAACCACCGGGCCATCTTCCCGCAGCGCGGCCTTCAGCATTCCGTACGCATCTGCCGGCGTTGAAGGAGCAATAACCTTCAGGCCTGGCACGCTCATCAGCCAGGCCTCGATGCACTGCGAATGGGCAACGCCTTGCCCTTTGGCTCCCGAAGTCGTCTTAACGACCACCGGGGCCGTCAACTGTCCGCCGGTCTTATAACGCAGCTTTGCTGCATAATTGATCAGAGGATCAAATCCCAACACCATGAAATCCATGTACGTGATGCTAACCACGGGGCGGTACCCCGCGGCAGCCGCACCTACTCCCAGCCCAACCATCGATGCCTCTGCAACCGGCATATCGCGAACGCGGCTTGCGCCAAACTCGGCAAACAGGCCATCGAATTCCCGGTATGACCCTCCAAAGGCGCCTACGTCCTGGCCCAATACAAAGATCCGGTCATTTCTGGTCATTTCCTCCCGCATGGCACGCACGATTGCCTCACGAAAGAACATTCTTTCTGTGGATTCTTGCATCTTACCAGACATCGGTGAGTGCTTCGGCGGCTTCGGGGTATTCAGAAGCGTCGGCAAAAGCGAGCGCACGAGCGATGGTCTCAGACACCTCGCGACTAAGAGCTGCCTCCATTTCGGGATTGAGAGTCCCGGCAGCCCTGAGCTTTGCGGTTTGATGCACGATCGGACACCTTGTCTTAATCGCTGCCAGCTCGGAACGGCTGCGGGTTTCCCGAGCTGTGGTTGAATGGCTGGCAAATCTAAATGAAATACATTCAATAAAAGCCGGTCCCCTACCCGCCCGCACATACTCCAATGCTTCGCCGGTTGCTTCCGCAACCACGTTGACGTCCATGCCGTCGATTGTTTTTGACGGCATACCGAAGGCCACTCCAATGTCTGATAGTTCTTTCGGCGCAAGGGTGGCGCTGCGCGGGGTCGACACCGAAAGCTGGTTGTTGTTGCACACGAACAATAACGGAAGCTTCCAGATCGAAGCAATGTTTAGCGTCTCGTGAAGAGCGCCCGCCCCAAAAGCTCCATCTCCGAACAGAATGGCCACAACACCCTTACTCGCTGACATCTGCTTGGATAGCGCGACACCCGCGGCAATGCTGATGTTACCGCCGACAACGGCATGGGCACCAAAGAATCCTGCGGCCGGGTCGGCGAGATGGCCTCGCCCCCCCTTACCTCGATTCATGCCTGCCGCCTTGCCTAACAATTCGGCCATCACCCTGTTTGGTTCAAGACCGCGGGCGAGCGCGGGACCGATGGAACGCCCTCCCGTGAGCAATTGATCCACGTCCCTGAAATTAGAACAAAGTCCGACGGCTACCGCCTCTTCACCCGATGAAAGTAGCTGGAAGCCGTGATCCTTTCGTTTTGCCAAAGCTTCTTCAAACGCACGAATCGTCATCATCGCGCGCAGCATGCCTATTGGATCACGCTCCACCATGTTTTATCTTTCAATGCTCGTGCGGCTGCGGACGATTTCCCGCGCCGCTGCCAACAGCATGGCAAGGCTCGGACGAAGTCCACGCCGTGCGATCGACCCCTTCAGCTTCGCGAAAGCGTCCCAAATTCCGAATTGCCGCGTCATCAAAAGATGAACCAGCCAACCGGCATGGCTGTCTTTGTCCGTGTCGACCACAGTCGCCACGATTTGCTTTCGTCGACCCGATCCCAGTTTGAGTAAGTTCGGCAGCACCATATCCCGCTGCTCAAGCTGGGGCCCAATCAGGTTTACCGGCCGTTCGGCCACAATGGCTCGAGCCGCATCCTGGATCTCAAAAGAGACAAAGTCATCCAAGCCAGCCGACAGGACCGCGAGCGCGAGGAATTTCGCCGCGGCTGCTGAAGCGTACTGCCCACCAAGCAGATAATCGGTATTGAGCTTGCTGGCACCGATATCCGCAAGGCTTCGGTCAAGGTCGATGACGAAAAGACCAGTCTCGTGCGAGAGTTCTGCAGCGAGCAGATTGAGACGGTGGATCCGAATGCGCCGCAATTGGTCGACGGCGTCGCCAGAGGCAACGTGACGAAAAACGGTGCAGAGAAAAACAATGTTACCTTCGGTGCTGGTCAAGGTCCGGTAACATTGCCGAAGTCGACCTTCGGTCTCTGACCATGGTTCTTGATAATTAGCAACGTCGGGCAACAGCGACGCGATGACTATACAGGGCTTACCGTCCCCTTCCAACCCATCGAGGGACGGTTTGAATTGGCAACGAACCGCGATAGGTTCGCCCGCCGCTGTGCTCAAACCGCTCTCAAGGAGAGTCGTGGCGAGATCAACGGCCGCTCGCTCATGGCTGTCAACTACCGCCTTTAAAGTCACGGTCACGGGATCGCTCATGTCATAGAGGTCTCCGAGGCCGTAGCCGCGAAGTGAGCTTGCCTTATGTTTTCAATCCCTCTGACGTGCTTGCAACGCTCGGCTGCCGCTTCCAACGCCGGCAAGGAGGCAATCCGCGACGAGAGCGGGAATGGTAAAGGGTCGGACAGACTGGCCCAGAAAACCGTCATCAGCGGCACAGCGGGGATCGGATGCGCGTGGTAGAAAGTCGTTTCCCAGGCTAGGTCCGCCACCGGGTCACGCCAACCTGTTCGATGGGTCAGATGATAGCTAAATGCTCCATCGACCGGCACCATGCGTGCCCCGTTCTGACACAAACGCAGCGCCAGCTCGCGATGTTCGTTGATGGTCAAGGCCTCGTCAAAACCCTCACACGCCAGAAAGGCCTCTCGGCTTATCGACTGGTTCGAACCCGAGGCTGCGGCCCACAGAACGCTGCAATCCGGGTGCAAGCGCAGCGCTTCCATTTCGAGTTCAAACAATCTGCGCGGACCTGCTCCGGGATATATTCCCGGCTGTGAGCGCTGGTGAATGAATTGAAAACGCTCGTCGACATCCTCAAGCGTCACCCGCATTCGCGAAAGTTCTGAAGGCGAGATTGCCGCAACTCTCTCCTCCTCTCCCGGGCGCGGTGATCCAGTCTCGGGATCAGCAAAGAACCGAGTGCAACGCAACTGATGGGTTTGGCCTCGTGCAACAACCGCTGACCGGTTGCGGTGCGCCTCAAGGTGCTTGTGTACAAACTCCGGGCCGGCAAGGGTGTCGCCGTCCAGGAAGATCAAGATGTCGCCGGAAGCTCGCAATGCGCCCGCATTTGCAGCACCCGATCGTCCAAGGGGAGTTTTATTTTGCAATCGGACAAGCGGCATTGTTTCGGCGGCTTCGTCAATGACTTTTTCAGTGTGATCGGTAGAGCCGTCGTTGACGACGACGACTTCTGGTAGCTCGGTCTGCCGCGCCAGTGACCTCAAGGTCAACCTCAATCGATCGGCTTCGTCCTTGGATCGGATGATTACACTGGCGCGCATGCCGGCTCCTGCAACATCTCTATCAAACCAAGGTCCTGAAGTACTCGAGCAACTTCTTCAGCGACGAGACGATAACCATCCGGCGTGAGATGCATCGCGTCTATTTTGTATTTGTCAGCTCCCGCCCGACCTATAATTGAGTCGACATCGACGATCGAAAAACCCAGCTCCTCAGAAAGCTCCGCAAGGGCGAGATTGAATCGGCGACACCTTGTCGAATAGATCTCGCCCAATCCTTGAAGAGAGTGAACCGTTTCGCCCGGAATGATCGAAGACACATTATAGATCAGAATCGGAACGTCCCGACGCTCACGGATTCGACTAATGATCTGTCTCAAATTGTCCATCGAGGTCATGGCATCCAGCAGCTCGCTTCGCGTGAACTCGTTTTTCAACCAATTGCGATCTGCGTCCGACCAATTTTCCACTTCACTTGGATAAAACAAAAAGCTAGCCCGGTTGTGTTTCACTAGTGGGGTTGCGGTCTCACCGAGGATTGAAAGAATAATCGCGTCGGCGGCATTGTTGAACAGTGCCGCGCTAAATTGACTTTGCGCAGGGTATGAACCAAGCGGCAGCTGACGCTCGGCGAGCTCGGCAGGCACGGCCTCCCGCGCTTCAAGTATTGCGTCCGAGCGCGTCCAAGTTTCGTGCCGCAAGCGAACGACAGCGTTTGAGCGGCCGCGGAGAGCCTCATTTATACCGTTCCACCGGACCTCTCCGCCGATGCGGCAGGAGTGAAGAGAGTCGTGAACGTCCACGTTGCCTTTTACAAACAGGGTCAGGCGGCCCACGGTACCCTCAATGTATGACAGCCGTCCAAGCGCCAACTGCGCTACACAGGAGCTAAAAACTAAGCTTTCTGGAAAACTACCAGTTCATGATAAAGCTGCCATTGGCATGCGTTTCGATCAAGATTGCCCGTATATTAGTATTACTAACAAGAAGCTCCGAATTTCCTTGCAGTAAATGGCTTTATCCGGTTTTTCAAGTACTTAAGAGGCTCGCGCGAGCCGAACGGTCCGGACCAAGCGCAATGCTGTACAGTTGTTCCATAGAAGGACTTCATCGGCTTTGAAGAATCCGCCCCCGGGAATTCGGACCGCGAGCCGCTATCGCACCATTAGCGAACAGCAAATCACCGACATACTCCTCGTTGCCGCCTTTGTTTATGATTTGGATGCGGGCGAGCGAGAAAGCGCAGTCGGCCGCATCCGCTCCGCATTGGACGCCTGGATCAAACTAGGTCTGGGCTACCAGGTAACGGATCGGGGGGAGCGCACATTTGATCCCGTCGAGGTGATCAATCGCATGAAATGGGCTGGTTACCAAGGCTTAGACGATTTCTGGATTAACCATTTTGTTGCGACCGGACGGGCATTTTTTAGTGAATGGAACCCGCCAGCAGGCCTGCTTTCCCAGCCAAGACGGCGAGACCCAGCCCTTTTTAACATCGATTTGCGCCGGATTTTTAATTTGGATGGAATTGATGTCGGTCAAAAAGTGCGACTTCGTCTCCCTTTACCGCTCTTGCAGTCGTCGCAGCAGCTCGAAGTCGAACCGGTGGTACCGCCTGACTTGTCTGCGCGCATCATTCGCTCTGATGGCCGCCTTGATTTTCAATTTACGGCGCCGCCAGAACCTGTTGTCGAACTAGCCGCAAAAATATCGTTCATCACGGATGGCCTTTCCAGGGATGACACTCCAGGTTCTTTGCCATCCAATCGAAGGGATATCTATCTCCGTGCCAACGAAGGTCTAGTCCGTGTTACTCCGCGCATAAAGGCGCTAGCGCATGAACTCGCCGATGCAGATCGTAGTCATGTCGAAAGAGCGACAACATTTTTTCATTACATCATCGACGAGCTTATGTGCGGCATGGTCCATTATGACCAAGTCAACGCGGACGCGCCCGGAGATTGGATTTTAGATAACGGTTGGTACGACTGCCAATTGGGATCTGCATTGCTTGTGTCAATGTGCCGGGCATGTGGGATTCCCGCACGAATCCTCAGCGGATACATGCTGTATCGCCTTGGGCCCGGTTTTCACTATTGGGCTGAAATTTGGCTCGACGAACAAGGCTGGATACCGTTTGATTTCCTGACTTGGGACTTGTCCAAAGGAGGGCACGACGTTGCTTGGCGCAATTGTTTTGCAGGGGCGATCGATTATCGAATGGTCACGCAGTGTTTTCCTCTTTCGTTTACAGGACCGATGAGCGTTCGATTTCCATCCGCTTGGCACTTGATCAACAGACCAACCTGTACCGGAATGGACATCAATTTCGTTGAACTCGACGGCAAGCCAATCTACTGCGATCGCGTCTCAGTTCAGAAACAGCCTCGTTGACTTTTTGGCGCTCAACGAGGAGAGGCATATCAGCTCAAAGCTGTTTGCATCGGCCAAAAACCGATCACCATCGGGCTGAAGCAAACCAAAAAAGGCCTTCACGTCTTGGGTAGAGCGTAAGCAATGATCGCGTCGCCGCATTTTGTACCGAGCGTGCCGTGCCCACCTGCGACAACGATGACAAACTGTCGACCGCTTGCGTTAGACCAATAAGTCATTGGGGTAGCCTGGCCGCCCGCGGGAAGCCGGCTTTCCCATAGCTGCCTTCCGCTCGTGACATCGTAGGCTCGCAAAAAATAATCCAGCGTCCCGCTCAGGAACGCGAGTCCGCCCCTCGTAACGATGGGGCCGCCAATCCCAGGCACGCCGAGTTTGAATGGCATCGAAATCCGGGAAAGATCCCTGACCGTACCATTGACGTGTTGGTAGACAATCCTTGCCTTGGCGAGGTCGATCCCGGCAACTAAGCCCCATGGCGGCGCCTGGCATGGCTTCCCAAGCGGAGAGAGGAAGGGGTTCATCTTTACGGCATAGGGTGAGCCGAAGTTTTCATTGAATGGAGCGTCCGTGTCGTTAGTCACGATGCGGCTTTTGTCATCGCTTCGCGGCTTCAAGGTCGAGACAAAAGCTATGCGCACAGGCATCGCGAAGGCCACCTGCCGTTCTGGATCTATGGCTATTCCACCCCAATTGAACACGCCGGCATTTCCTGGATAAATGATCGAACCCTGCAAGGACGGGGGCGTGAATCGACCTTGATATCTCAACCTCCGGAACTTGATCCGGCATGCAAGCTGATCAAACGGAGAAAGCCCCCACATCGAGCTCTCGCTTAGAGCCGGGGGGTCGAAGGATATGGCCGACACGGGTTGGGTCGGTGCCGTAAAATCTCCTTCGACCGCGCCTGAGGGGGCGGCGATTTCCCTCACGGGCAGAACGGCTTTCCCAGTTCGTCTATCAAGGACAAAGAGCTCACCCTGTTTGGTGACCTCGACCAACGCCGGGACCTTTTCTCCGTGGATGGTGAGGTCGACCAGGTTCGGTTGGGCTGGAACATCCATATCCCACAAATCATGGTGCGTGCTCTGGAATACCCATGCCACTGCGCCCGTATTGGCCTTCAATGCGACGACCGAGGACGAATATTTTTCAACATTACTGTCACGATTGCCTCCGAATTGATCTGGCGGTTGATTGCCCATAGGAATGAAAATGAGCCCAAGATCGGGATCATAACTGGAGACACTCCAACTATTGGGAGAATTTTCCGTGTACGTGGCGCCTGGCCCAATTGGCGCTGTCTGAGAGGGATTGCGGCTGTCCCAATTCCATACCAACGCGCCAGTGATGGCGTCATAGGCGCGGATTACGCCGGATGCTTCGTGCGTCGAAACATTGTCGTTGACCGCACCGCCGACGATGACCAATTGTTTGGTTACAACCGGCGGCGACGTCGAATAATAGGAGCCAGGGTCGACATTTGGCATGTTCTGCCAAAGGTCTACTGATCCATCGATCCCGAAGCTTTTGCAGACCTTTCCGCTTTCAGCGTCCAATGCAATCAGCCGGGCGTCGACGGTCGGCAGAAAAATTCGTTTGACACAGTCGAGTGCGGGCATCGTGCTTGGTGTGTCGCCTGCATCAAAATAGGAAACACCACGACACGTCAGATGTTGCGTCGTCTGGACCGGCGGCTGCCGAATCTTCGGATCGAACCGCCATTTTTCATGTCCCGTCTCCGCGTCCAGTGCGAAAACAAGATCGTGGGGCGTACACAGATATAGCGTATCGCCGAGCTTGAGGGGTGTTACCTCATAGGTTGTTTCAGCCGGATCATCCGCCCTTCGTACATCGCCGGTGTGGAATTCCCAGGCTATCTGAAGCTGGTTTACGTTTTGCGGCGTGATTTGATCCAGTGTTGAATAGTGATTGCCTGCACCGGTGCCTCCATATGCGACCCAGTCGTTGTTGGCTCCGGAGCCGGCAGCGAAATCTGCAATATTTCTTTCGCGCTGCGGGAGGTCACCAGCGACATCGTTGGGTGTTTCGATCAAAGACACCGCGGCGACCAGCCCACATGCAACGAGCGAGCAAGCCAGAGCGAGATAGCCTGATCCGAGTAAGTCGGTTGAGCGAAAGCTGCGCGCCAGCCATGGCAAGAGTAGAATCAAGCCGATCGCAATGACAAGATTTCCCCGGGGCAGCAGCTGCCACCAATCCAGTCCGACCTCAAAGAGGCTCCAGACCAATGTTGCCAAGATGAGAGCTGCGAAGGCCCAATACGCCAATCCGCTCCCACGATAGGTAAGTACGGAGACCAACAGGAAGGCCAAACCTGCCAAGACGTAGTAAAATGAACCGCCAACGAACACTAACCAGCTGCCGCCTGAAATAAAAACCAAGCCAATAATTGCCAACGCCACAGAAAGGAGACTTAGCATCAGGCAAAAGCGTCCGGATTTCGTTGTGAACGCAATGTCTGAACCGCCAGGCTCACTGAGTATCGGAGTTCGCGTCGAGATTTTCATAGATTCCTTTGGAGGCCCGTCAAAAGCGACGGTGTTTTCAATATAATAATAACTAACCTGGTGAGCTCGGCTCTTACGGACATTTCCAAGCGAATCGGCTTTCTCGCAAGTACTAAATATGGTTAGCTCCATTCCTTCATCGAAATTCGCAAACAAAGTGAGTTATGAAGAGATCGATCTTCGACAAAGCCGGGACACGCCCTTTCTTCAGTTGTGCGCCCGTGAGCGCGAGAGTCCGTCATCATCTGATGAGTTTAAGCTTTCCGATCCAAACTCGAGGGCCGCAGCGCCTACCTGAACGCTTCGCACATCTGATCTATCGCGAAGGAAGGTCTCAAACCACGATTATCTCATAGCGCCCCCTATTCATCCGGATCGCCCCCCGCCGATTGGAACCGCCCATTGTTGAGCCCAAAAGCAACTGATGACGATCACCTCACTTGAGCTAGGAGACGAGCCACCTCCTGATGTCAGTATTGTAATCGTCAGCTGTAACACTAAGCATCTCCTGACGCGGATGCTAACAGCTATTGCGGACGGAAAGGACAAACTCCGCATTGAGCTCATCGTCGTGGACAATGCATCGCGCGATGGTTCGGTCGAGCTGCTAGAGCAACAATTCCCGGACGTCCAGTTGATAGCAAATTCAGTGAATGTGGGCTTTGGCCGCGCCAACAATCAAGCCCTGTCGATGATCCGTGGCCGTTATGTTCTGCTGCTTAACACCGACGCGTTTGTTTCACCCGATACTTTACCCAAAACGATCTGGTTTATGGACGAGCACACCAGTTGCGGAGTCTTGGGAGTAAAACTCGTTGGAGGGGACGGCGAACTGAAGCCTTCCTGCTGCAATTTTCCGACGCCTCAAAACATTGCGATCAAACTGCTTCATCTCGAAAAGTTCTTTCCCAAGACTCCCGTAGCTGAGGACCTGTCTTCTGATCACTCTTCCCTCCGCTCGTGCGACTGGGTGCCTGGTTGCTTTTATCTGGTGCGGCGGGAGGTCATCGAGGCCATAGGTTTGTTTGATCCGCGTTACTTCCTCTATTGCGAAGAAGTCGACCACTGTCGCAGAGTGCATGAGGCCGGATGGGACGTTACGTACTATCCGTATACACAGGTCGTTCACATTGGATTCCAGAGTGGTGCATCAACCTTCTCGGACAAGCGGCAGATTCCCGGTTTCTACATCGAGAGTCTGTTCCTATATTTGCGAAAGCACCACGGTTTGGCGGCCATGCTAGCAATTGCATTTCTAATGGTATTCATTGATCTAAGCTCCGCAGTTAAACGGTCCCTGAAACGGGACGCAACGGTTACTCAGATGCGGCTTCAGAATGCGTGGTTGATTCTCAGGCTACTCGGGAAAACGAGATTGGCCTCTCGACCAACCCGCTGAACACATTCCTTGTCTCGCTTCGTAAGTGCGAACAGCCTAGTGTCGCGGTCAGCCGTAACCCGGCAACAACAGCCGTCTAGGGTAATTGAGGGGCAGCAAATAATTGGACTACCGAAGCATCGCCCCAGGTGCAGGCACGGCTCGGGAACCTAGCCCGTGGTTAGATGCCGCGAGGCCAAGCGGATACGGCGCCGTTTAGGTCCATTCGAGGGCGTTGTTCAATCGATGGCTGTCAATATGACCTTGCAGCACTTTGAGCCGCATCAGATCGGATGACCGGAAATCGGTGTCCTTAAAGTTCATCCGCTTCAACCCGGCTATCAAGTTCTCAATTGATTGATCCAAATCGACCGCGGGCTGATGATCGGGGGCGAGTGAGCGAAACAGCCCAAAGTCGACACGATATGATCGACTATCCGCGGGCGCGGACGTATTGATGGAAACCCTTGTTCCTGGAACTTTTGCAGCGACCGCATTGGCGAGGTCTTTCACCTGGTAGTTGCGGTCGTCAGAGCCCACGTTGATGGCTAGGTACCGTCCGCCGCTTTTGGTATCCCTGTTCACCGCCCAGTGAATCGCGCGAGCCATATCAGCCACGTCGATTAATGGACGCCACGGAGTACCATCGGACAGCACGCTAATGAGGCCTTGCGACAAGGCACACGCAACGAAATCGTTAAGTACGAGGTCAAGCCGAAGTCGATCCGACATGCCACAAGCAGTCGCAAAACGAAGGGACGTTATGACCATGTCTGTGTCGACCATGGATAATTCCCGCTCGGCGCCAATTTTGGATTTGGCGTAGGCTGTGACGGGATTGAGCGGATCTGTTTCCTTCCGCGGAGGCCCCTGGGCGACGCCGTACACACTGCAACTCGATGCGAAGACAAAATTCTTCACTCCAGCCTTGGCAGCTGCTCTAGCAATCGAGACCGTCGTGCTTTGATTGATGTCCAGCGTCACTCTTTCGAACTGATTTCCCATCGGGTCATTCGAAATCGCGGCCAGTTGGACAATGGCATCATATTCTTTGAGATCCGGCAAAAAGCTTCGGACGTCTCCATAAAACTGTTGATCGAGATAGCGTTCAGGGATCGCCGGCGTTCCTGTAAGGCAATGAGCAAAATACGCGTTGTCGAGACCATGTAACGTGGCGTCCGGCAATGAGGCGCGTAAGTATTTTGCGACAACCGGTCCGACGTAACCCATATTTCCAGTAATTAGAATTTTCACGTTCCAACTCTTCGCTGTTTGTGCTCACGGCAAAAGCCGCATTACTCGGCTAGAAATTTCGCCTCGTCAATTTCAGGTCCGTCAAGTTGCCGCCAGCTCCGCTTCCACCTCATATAGGCTGGCCAACGGAGCGCCGATTTTAGGTAGTCAAATGGGCCTACCGGAATGCCCCTTTCCCTCAAGGTCTTTTTGAAGTGTCGAGCCACCGCGAAGTGACCCTTGAGCGTTTGCTGCATGATTTTGCGAGCCAATCGCTCCTTCTCTCGTGCGAGCTCCTTGGCATAACCAGCTTCATCCCAGCAATCCCGCCCGTGGGAGGTGAAGATATCGAATTTGTTGAGCAGCGGGATCGCTTCTATTTGCCTGCTCGTTTCGGAATCCTTGTGGCACCGGGTGTAGACCAACGCCTCATGCAGGTAGGCACACTTACCTCGACACAATCTACGGAAGACTGCAACGTAGTCGAAGAATATCGGCATCGCCTCAAACATGGCCCTGCCACTATCTTCATGATGCCACCGAATAAACAAGTGGTGATACGGCAGCCAATTGATGCTCTCGTTCATGGAGGCGCGTGCGATTGCAAGGCCGTCGAACACCGCACTTTCGCGAGATAGGTTCGCACGCCGGACTTTTTCATAAACCACATCATGGCTAAATACGGTCTCAATTTTCTCGTCCGTTTCCGCGATAGCGACGAATTTTGAGATGCAGTCCCTGCGCATCAGATCGTCAGCGCAAAGGATTTTTACATAGACCGCTTCTTTCGGTACCAAGCGGAGCGCGCTATTCCAATTTTCATACATTGGAAGCACTTCCGCGTTTCGCGCCGTGATTACCTTAATGTGACCATTTCGAAACTGTTCGATGATTTGACTGGTACGGTCGGTGCTACAATTGTCCAGGACAACGTGAACAATGTTAGCGTATGTCTGATTTTGTACACATTCCATGGTGGCCCTAAGGTAGGCGTCGCCGTTGTAAACCGGCGTTACAACAACAACCATTGGTTGTAAACGATTCTTGTCGTTTCGCATCCCGAGCGAAGTTATCTCTGGTCGTTCGACATTATCGCGTTTAGCTTTATCGTGCTGGTTTGTTTTCGGAATCATGACACACTTTGCCTGCCGCGCGCTGGTCAGGATAACATGCACCAAAGGAGAGGCTCAGGTTGTCGAAATATGCAGAATCAACTCGCAGCCTGCCACCGTGGTCAAGAACCTAGATATCATCTAAGCCTCAATCAAAGATCAACGTTAACGGCTCCCCGATCGGAGCGAGGCAAAAACTACCTATTCGTCTCAGTTTCGTCATGGACGTTACTTCAATCAGCCTTGAGCCCCCTTCCCAGCTTACGCTTAATCTTCTGCGCGAGCACGGCGAAATCCAAATGCGCGAGGTGAGTGAGTGCCCGCCCCGCCAGTCCTCTCTCGTTATAGCGGACGCATTGTTTCATAGCATGGAGCCAGTCGCCACGTATTCCATGGCGATTTGCATACGCCAATATTGATCGAAACTCAGCTAGTTGGGTCTCGTCGCTAAGCGCGGTAAGTCGTATCTGATTGAGTGTGACCTCCCCGTTAAAGCACGACGGGGTGTCCACTCCGACAGCCTTGAAGTTCATCCTTGTGCGAATGCATTTTTCGCAAAACCCGCAATTTGTCGATCGATCCGCGGCTGCCCAACAGACCTTCACCGTTTTTGTCGCGATGGGATTTTGCGCAATGACCGCAATCTTTTCCGTTCTTGAAAATGCGGCTCCGTCATGGACGATTGAGAAGCCGTCACCAGACAAGAGATAATCTGTACAGGGGTTCTGCCCCCACGGAAGCACAAGCGCGTCATATGGCTCTCCACTTCCCGCCAAGCCGTACCGAAACTCGTGCGAGTAATTATGCAAACAGCATGAAAGCTGCGCCATGAAGCTGTCCTCCCAAACCTGGAGGCGCAGCGCTGCAATGTTTGTCCGCACAATTCGCGGTCGCAGATTTAGGTGATCGAGCAACGGTCGCAACCGTGCAACCAATGCGTTGAAAACGTCGGCATCATCCGGTGGCACGTCGAAACCATGAATAAGCATGGCTGAGCTAAGGCCGTACGCGTCGCCCGCATGACGCAGCAAGGTAAATATTGAATCCGCTCCACCGGAAAACGCCGCAATACTCTGACTTTGGGCTCGCGGAGGATCATCAGTGATGGACGAGGGCTCGATCTCAATTGGTCTGTAAAGGCTTGGCTTCCAGCACGACCACGCTTCTTGGAAGGCCGCCAGGTTAACCATGGCCGATCTGGTCATTTTTCCATCGACCGTGATGTTTTGACCGGTGGCCATGGCAAAGAAAATGACCGCGTTCACAAACCCATCAAGTACGACAGGCTCTGGAAATGACTCGTCAAGGAAATCGAAATATGCATCGATCGACCGACCGTCCTTAGTGTCGGTAATGTGCAGCGTTCGGCGCGTCCCGTCGGACCGCTGTTCTTGAGAGACCGATAATCGCATCAGGCAGGAACGCTAGCTCACATTACCATTCCCAGCCAAGCCCTCCGCCGAGCGTCGGCATAGATTGTTTGGCAATGTGCTT
>Ga0070734_10002691_pt1 | contig 20606 bp, 22 predicted proteins | sample Coa_R1_8_FD_66444 | JGI IMG/M metagenome (GOLD analysis project Ga0070734, IMG submission 66444) | Surface soil microbial communities from Centralia Pennsylvania, which are recovering from an underground coalmine fire - Coalmine... | ecosystem: Environmental > Terrestrial > Soil > Unclassified ...
AGGCTGGATTCCGGATGATATTTTAAGTGAGGGAATTCTGCGGAACAATCACAATTCCTCGCAAATCTTTCCCCGGGCCGGTACAATTGATTCCGCAATTCGACATTGACGCGGTAAACCATTAATCCAATTTTCATAACCGTACCGGACTTGAAAATCCGGCCAGGAGGCAGGCCATGAAATCCACCACTTACAAATCTTCCGGCGTGAATATTGACGCCGGCAATGAAACCGTCGACCGCATCAAAAAGCAGGTCGCCTCGACCTTCAATGAAAACGTCCTTTCGGATATCGGACTCTTTGGGGGTCTCTACGAATTCAAGGCGAAGAAAATCAAGAAGCCCGTGTTGGTGGCTTCCACCGACGGGGTCGGCACCAAGATCCAGATCGGCGTGGCCATGGGCAAGTACAAGACCCTGGGACAGGACATGGTGGGACATTCCATCAACGACATCCTGGTGCAAGGCGCCAAGCCCTTGTTTTTCCTGGATTATATCGCGGCGGGCAAGTTGAGCCCGGCGGTCGTGGAAGAAATTGTGGCGGGAATGGCCGAGGAATGCCGCAAGGCCGGCGTGGCCCTGATCGGCGGCGAGACCGCGGAAATGCCCTCGGTTTACCGGGAAGGGGACTACGACATCGCCGGGACCATCGTGGGTGTGGTGGAAAAGAAGAACATCATCCGCGGAGAGGAAGTCGCCCCGGGGGATATCTGCATCGGATTGCCGTCCGTATCACTCCATACCAACGGTTATTCCCTGGCCCGCAAGATCGTCACCGAAGTGGTGGGGCTCAAATACACGGACCGCGTGCCCGAACTTAACGGCATCATTGGGGACATCCTTTTGATCCCGCATAAGTCCTATTTCCATGAAATCTACCCGGTCCTGGACGAGGTCAACATCAAGGCCATGGCCCATATCACGGGTGGCGGGCTTGTTGACAACCCGCCCCGGGTGCTGCCGGAAGGCTGCCGTATCCGTTTCAAGGAAGGCAGTTGGAAGGTCCTGCCCGTCATCGATTGGCTCATTAAGCGGGGCAATGTGCCCAAAGAAGACGCCTACCGTACCTTCAATATGGGATTGGGGATGGTGCTGATCGTGGGGCCCAAAAAGGTGGATAAGGCGCTTCGGAAACTGCGTAAAAACGGGGCCAACCCTTCGGTGGTAGGCGAGGTCGTCGCGGGCAAAAAAGGCGTCGAGTTCGTTTAAAAAGGGCCCTTTTTGGAAAACATTCTCCCTGCGCTTCAACGGTGGTTTTGGGCACTGACCCTCACCGCTGTCATCCTGGCGCCTTCCTTCCGGGAAACGGATTACAAATCCTACGCAGCCTCCATCGGGTTTTTGTTGCTGCTCCTCACACAAGCCTTCCGGCTTTTCAAGAAACCTGAAATTTCCTTTTCGCCCCTTGAGTTATACCTCGCCCTTTATGTGGGATGGACCTGCCTGTCCTATTTTTGGAGCCCCGTGGGGCTGGCGGCCTCGGAATACCTTGGGAGGTTTTTACCCTGTGTGGGTCTTTTTCTGTTGGTTCGACAGGATGGCTTGATCGAAAAGCCCGATTTAAGGTTTTGGTTGGCTGGGATGATCGTGGCCATGCTCCTTGGGCTGGCGCAAGGCCTCCGCTTTGATTTCATCCCCGCTTATTTCCAGGAAGAGAATGGACGAATTTTTTCAACCTTTGGAAACCCAAATGTTTATGCCGCCTTTTTGGTTTTAAGTTTTCCAATCCTCTGCTTGGGTTTCTTTCCGAAAAACGATGCGCGCTCAACGGTTATGACCGGGTTCGTCATCATTGTTCTTTTTCTGAGCCTCTACCTGGCCCAAAGCCGTGCTGGTTTTGTGGGACTTTTGGCTGAGTTTTGTCTTTTGGTCTTTTGGGCATGGCCTCGGATAGCCCGGTTCCAATATGGGAAATGGGCTGTTCTTTTTCTTTCAGCGGTTGTTTTGTGTTTTTTATACGAAAAAATCACGGCCTTCGCCTTCCGTCCTACTGAACGGCTGGAAGTTTGGAAGGGAACCATCCAAATGATGCTGGATAAGCCCGTTCAAGGCTGGGGCATCGGCCAATTCTCCCTTCATTTTCAGCCCTATATGACCGAAGAACTTTCAGTCCAAGTGCTCCGGGACAACAGTTTCGCCGAACACGCGCACAATGAGGTGTTGGAGCTGGGCGTGGAATTGGGCTTGGTTGGATGGGTGCTCGCGGGACTCTTTTGGTTCCGGTTACTGGGGCGGGCAGTCCTTCAATCCCTAAAGCTTCGAAAAGAAGAGGGCCCGCTTCCCATCGGGACGATGGGACTGACCGCAGGGCTCCTGGGATTGGGCATTACAAACCTGTTTGACTACAACTGTCGCCTGTCCGGGATCGCTTTTCTCCTTTGGCTGTCCGCGGGCTTGCTGGCGAACCGGGTTTTCCCTTCGGACAAAATCAAATTAAAAGCGCCTACGGGCGCGGTTTTATGTTTTTTATTGGCTGGTAGCGTCATCTTCGGTTTAGTGGAGGAAACCAGGCTTTTGACCGCCGTTTTGACGGAAAATTCCCAACGGGATTTTCTCAAGGAGATTCCGTCGGACCTTTCCTTGGAGCAGCAAAAGCTCTTGGAAGACATTAAAATCCGACCCAACAATCCAGATAATTACCATGAGTTGGGGAATTTATTCGCCAAAGCGGGGAGGCTGGATCAAGCTCAAATCGCCTTTGAAAAGGAATTGGAATTGAACCCCCGATCGGAAGGCGCCTTTTTGAACCTGGGTAATATCTTTCTATTGACCGCGGACAAAGACCCGGGAAGGCTGGAATTGGCTAAAGCCTGCTATGAAAGATGCATCCAATTGGATCCTCAAAAAATGGATGGGCATTTTGACCTGGCCTATGTTTATTTTCTCCATAAAGATATGAAAGGCGCTTTGGGGCAATTGAACGAAGTTTTGAAGATGGACCCGCAAAATGCCAAAGCCCTGGCTCTGAAAAGGCAGATACTTCCATGACGGTCCCCAGCGAAAATTCTGTCCCAACCCCGTCCAAACCCCCACTGGCCCCCATGGGATGGGCCATGGCCCTGGAGAAGGCCCCACAGTTCCTGGCGGTTTTGCTTATTTTTACCCTGCCTTTTATAACCCAGCTTGAAGGTCAAAACCCCCTTTTCCCGAAATTCGCGGTCACCGAAATCATCGTTTATTTCATCCTTGGTTCCTGGGCTCTCCGTGGTTTTTTGACCGGAAAGCTGATATGGGTTTCTTCAAGGGCCCTTTGGGTGCTCCTGGCTTTCCTGCTTTGGGACACAGTTAGTTTATTTTATTCACCTTATTCAAAAGCCGGCTTTTTGCAAATGAAAGACGATGTGGTCTATCCCCTGTGGTATGTCCTGTTGAGCTTCACCTGCCTGGAGGCATGGCAGGCGGAAAACCTGCTTGTTTCTTTTTTAATTTCGGGTTTTGCGACAGCCCTCTGGGCCTTGGGACAAGTTTTCGGACTCGGAGACGGGGGTTGGACGATGGTTGTTAAAAACCAATTTCAGGGAAGGTCCCTTGCCGGTTTGGGAAACCCCGATTACTTGGCCGGCTTATTAACGATGGTTTGGCCTTTGGCGACGGCGCTTTGGATGAGGGCGGCAAGCCGGTTCGCCCAGTCGTTTTGGGGGCTCTTGACGGCCGTTTCATTGCTTGCGATTTTTCTTACTGGAAGCCCGGGTGGATGGTTGGGGTTAACCGTGGGGACCTTGGTCTTCATGGGGCTTACACTCAAGGAACAGGGATTCCAGGGCTTGAAATGGTTCGCCTTACCAACCCTTTTGATAATGATGTCTCTTTTTTTGGCTCCCATGTCGAGCGGCCTGAAGGCTTTTTTAACCCCGGCTGGTGAGCCAGCCCAATTCCAATGGCAGGTTTGGCGTGGATCCGTCACGCTGATCGAGGAGCGCCCCCTCCTTGGTTTTGGATACGGAAATTTTTCCACGGCCTTTCCATCCCATCGTCCGCCTTACCTGGCGTTGCACCAACCCCAGCGGGCTTCCGATGTTGGTCATGCCTCGAATTGGCCTTTGGAATGGGCGGCTGAAACGGGGTTCGTCGGTCTTTTCATGCTTTTGGCCTTCTGGTTTTATGTTTTGGCCCAATGGTGGAAGCTTTATAAAGCCAATGCGATCCCCAAATCCCTGGGGGCTGGGATCTTTGCGGCCATAGGGGGATTGGCCGTGGATAACCTCCTGGATATGAACAGTTACCTGCCAACAACCTATGTCCCGCTCCTTTTTCTTGCGGCTTTTCCCGTGGCCTTATCCCAAAGGTTTTACCGCATTGAGGGATTTCCGCTCCAAAGGAAGGAGTTGGACTTGAGCCGGTGGAAAATTTATCTCCTTCCGGTTTTAGCCCTCTTGATGGCGCTGGTATTTCAAAGGGTTGGAGAGGCCTTTCAACGCCAGGAAGCCGATTTAGAGCTGAAAAAGGGCTCCGCTGCCGCATCGAGGGGAAACTGGGACGAAGCCTTGGATTTTTACGACAAGGTTTTGAAACTTGATCCGGACAATATCCCGGCCCGTTATTTTGAGGGAACGGCCTGCCTTGAAAGAAACCATCCGGGCGATTTGGCAAAAGCATTGGGCTATTTTGACGCCGTGGAACAAATTACGCCTGATTACAAACTCATCCACTATCAAAAATACCAAACGCTTCTTCGACTGGGGAAAGATGCCGAGGCGAAGGACGAATTGAAACGTGCCGTCCGCTCCGACCCCATGCTGGTTTACCTATTGGACAACTTCAAGAGGGCCCGCACCCTGGCCGGATCGGGACAACTGGAAGAAGCATTAATCATTTATCAAAACCTGTATTTCGACTATCCTACCTGCGTTCCGATGATGGTCAACTTCGCCAACTGCTTCGCAATGGCCGGAAATTTGAAATCGGCGATCCATCTTTACCAAGAAATACTTCTATTGGATCCGCAAAACGACAAAGCTTTACACAACCTTCAAAAGGTCGTAGAAGCGTGGAAACGGTCGAACGAAGCGGGCAATTCGGAACCGAACCTATTGGGAAGTGAGTTGGAATAAGGACCAGGCCGGTTTTAAGAACGGGGTTTTCCATTGATCAAAATCGCGGTGTTTGCCTCGGGAGGCGGGTCCAATCTCCAGGCCCTTATCGATGCCCAGGAAACAGGCTTGTTTAGGGCCAAAATCGGCCTGGTCTTTTCCAACGTCGCCGACGCCAAAGCGTTGGAAAGGGCCGAAAACCACCGGATCGAATCGGTCGCCATCACCAGCAAGGGTTATTCGGGCAGCCGGGAAGACTATGACCAGGAGGTTCTCCAGCTCTGCCAGGCCAAGAAAATCGACCTTATCTGCCTGGCCGGTTATATGCGGATCCTGACCCCTGCTTTAATCAGGCCCTTCCCGTGGAAGATCATGAACATCCACCCGGCTCTTTTGCCGAAATTCGGGGGGGAAGGAATGTACGGCCACCACGTCCACGAAGCGGTCATCAAGGCCAAGGAGAAGGAGTCCGGTGCCACGGTGCATTTTGTGACCGAGGGGGTGGATGCGGGGCCCATTATCGTGCAGGGAAATGTAAAGGTTTTTCCGAACGACACCCCCCAAAGCCTCGCGGAAAAGGTCTTGAAGGTGGAGCACCTGATTTATCCCGAAGCGGTCCGGTTGTTTTGTGACGGAAAGATCAAAGTATCGGATGGGCGCGTCAAAATCCTACCTTGAGGTGAGAAATGGCTGAAGACAAAGTAAAGGTCAAACGGGCTTTGATCAGTGTTTCGGACAAATCGGGGCTGATCGATTTTGCCAAGGAACTGGCGGCCCATGGGGTGGAGCTGATCTCCACCGGCGGCACGGCCAAGGCCATCAAGGAAGCGGGCCTGGCGGTCAAGGACATCTCGGAAGTCACGGGCTTTCCCGAGATGCTGGACGGCCGGGTAAAGACCCTGCATCCGGTGGTGCACGGGGGACTCCTGTCCCTGCGTGACAACAAGGAGCACATGGAAACCATCGCCAAACACAACATCAAAATGATCGACTTGGTTTGCGTGAACCTTTACCCCTTTGAAGCCACCATTTCCAAGCCCAACGTGGAGCTGGACCACGCCATTGAAAACATCGATATCGGCGGACCCTCCATGATCCGGTCCGCTTCTAAAAATTACCGCAGCGTGACGGTGGTTACTTCCGCTTCCCAATATGCGGCCGTCACCAAGGAAATGAAGGAAAACGACGGTGCCACCACCTTTAAGCTTCGCCAGGAATTGGCAATCGAGGCCTTTGGGAATACCGCCCGGTACGACGGAATGATCCATGAATACCTGCACAAACGGCTGTCGGACAAAACTTGGCCGGATGTTTTCACGATGTCGGGCCTGAAGGTCCAGGAAATGCGGTATGGGGAGAACCCGCACCAGCCTGCGGCGTTTTACAAAGACAAGAACAATCAGTTGCCGACCATCGCCAACGGGAAGCAGCTGCAAGGCAAGGAACTTTCCTACAACAACATCATGGATGCGGATGCTTCCCTGATGATCGTTAAGGAGTTTGATGAGCCTGCCGCCACCATCATCAAGCATACAAACCCCTGTGGAACGGCGGTTGGAAAGGACGTAACGGAGGCATTCGTGAAGGCTTTTGACGCCGATCCTTTGTCCGCCTTTGGCGGGATTGTGGCGGTGAACCGGCACGTGGACGGAAAAACGGCCCTGACTATTTTGGAAAAGCTGAGTTTTTTTGAAATTATGCTGGCGCCCTCCTATGATCCGGGTGCTTTGAAAGCCTTTGAGGCCCGTAAAAACCTGCGGGTCATGACGGTGGAAGGACTGGGTCAATCCAAGGAGATGGTGCCGGGTTACCATTTGCGCCGGGTGGAAGGTGGGTTCTTGGTGCAGGATTTCGACCAGGCGCCGGAGGATAAAACCCTCTACAAAGTGGTCAGTGACAAGCAGCCCGATCCAAAGCTGGCGAAAGACATGGAATTCGGCTGGAAATTGGTTAAGCACGTGAAATCCAACGCCATCGTCCTAGTGAAGGACGGGGTTTCAATTGGAGTGGGTGCGGGCCAGATGAACCGCGTGGGTTCCCTGGAAATCGCCATCCGGCAGGCGGGTGACAAGGCTAAAGGAAGCGTCATGGCTTCGGATGCGCTCCTGCCTTTCCGGGACAGCGTGGACGCTTGTGCCAAGGCCGGGATCTCCGCCATCATCCAAACGGGGGGGAGCGTCAGGGACAAGGAGGTCGTTGAGGCCGCCAACCAGCACGGCATCCCGATGATTTTTACGACCTACCGTCACTTCAAACACTGACCTGAAGGAAGCCAGCATGGACATTCTTGTTGTCGGTTCCGGCGGCCGGGAGCATGCCATGTGCTGGTCCCTGGCTAAATCCAAGCGCCAGCCCAAATTGTTTTGCGCGCCCGGAAACGCCGGCATTTCCAAAATAGCCCAATGTGTGGATATAAAGGCCGAGGATATCGAGGGCCTTGTCAAATGGTGCAAAGACCGCAAGCCCGGCTTGGTCGTGATCGGCCCGGAAGTGCCCCTTTGCCTGGGATTGGCCGACGAATTGACGAAGGAAGGATTCCAGGTGTTCGGCCCTTCCAAGGCCGGCGCCCAGATGGAAGGAAGCAAGGATTTCACTAAAAAGCTCCTTCTTGAAAACCATATTCCGACGGCCCGGGCGGCGACCTTTACGGATTATGAAAAAGCCCTGGCCTATGTGCGGGCCCAGGGTGCCCCCATTGTCATCAAGGCGGACGGCTTGGCGGCAGGGAAGGGAGTCACGGTTTGCGAAACCACAGATCAGGCAGAGCTTGCGCTTGAAGAAGCGATGAAAAAAAAGGCTTTCGGTGAAGCCGGCTCCAAGGTGGTGATTGAGGAGTTCCTCAAGGGGGAAGAAGCATCCATTTTGGCCTTCGTGGACGGGGAAACCATCGTCCCCATGGTCAGCGCCCAGGACCACAAGCGGGTTTTTGACGGTGACAAAGGGCCTAATACGGGTGGAATGGGAGCCTATTCCCCGGCGCCAGTGGTGACGGAAAGCCTGCATGAGGAAATCCTGGATAAAATCCTCAAACCAACGGTTGCCGCCCTTCAACGGATGGGAATTGTTTATAAAGGGGTTCTCTATGCCGGTTTGATGATCACCCCGGAAGGCCCTAAGGTCATTGAATACAACTGCCGGTTTGGGGACCCTGAAACCCAGGTGGTCCTGCCCCGGCTAAAAACGGATTTTGTCAACATCTGCATGGCCGTGGCCCAGGGCAAGTTGTCTCATTTGAAGATCGAATGGGATGAAAGGCCGGCGGCCTGCGTTGTCATGGCTTCTGAAGGGTATCCAGGGGCTTATCCCAAGGGAAAGGTTATTGAAGGCCTTGAAAAGGCCGCCGCCCATGCCGATTCATACGTCTTTCACGCGGGTACGGCTCTGGTGGGATACAAAACAGTCACTTCCGGGGGCAGGGTCCTTTGTGTGACGGGTTTGGGGGCCACGATTCAGGAAGCATTGGATCATGCTTACCAAGCCGTCGGCGACATCCATTTTGAGGGTGTGCATTTTCGAAAAGACATCGGTTGGCGGGCCCTCACCAGCGGCCGTTAGCCCTGTCAAAAGGAACTCTTCTCTTTGTCCCTTTGGCATAAAAATGGGTGGAAAACTCAGTTTCCTGCTGAAAAATTCAAGTTTCTTTGAGAAAATTGATTAAAGAAATGCGGTGCTGAGGCCGCGAACGGAAAAGACCATGGGCGAAAAAACCGATTCCAAATCCTTGCCTTACACCCCGGCGAACCTCCAGCAGGTGGCCAAGGTCATTAAAGAGGGCGGGATTGCCGTTTTCCCAACGGATACCGTTTATGATATCGGCTGTTCGGTGAAAAAGCCGGATGCACTCAAGCGCATATTTAAGATCAAAGACCGCCCCCTCAATCAGTCCCTTTCCATCCTCATTTCGAGACCCGAAGTGGCCCTCGAAATTGCGGATTTCAAGGATAAGGACCTGGATATTTTGAAGAAGATTTGGCCGGGTCCCTGGACATTGATCACCCGCGCTAAAGTTCATTTGGCTCCCGGCGGTGTCGGGCCCGATGGAACGGTGGCCCTGCGCTGTCCCGACCATGGGATTGCCCTGGAGTTGCTCCGCACGGCTGGGGACACCTTGGCCGTCTCCAGCGCCAATTTTTCCGGTGGAAAAAGTCCCGTCCGGTTCGATGAGGTTGACCCGGAAATCCTTGAAAAGGTGGATGCGGCCCTGGATGCGGGCGTTTGCCCACTGGGTGGGGAAACCGCCATCGCCAAATTCGACAAGAAACGCCTCTCCATCGTCCGAACGGGCTGTGTTTCCAAGGAAGAAGTTGCCAGAGTGGAGGCTCTTTTAACCCAGCTTTTACAGGAATAGAAAACGGGGGAAAAGGGTTGGCCAAGAAAATCCTATTCGTTTGCACCGGAAACACCTGCCGAAGTCCCATGGCCGAGGGGTTGCTCAAGAAAATAGCCAATGACAACCAATTTTCCGTGGAAGTCCGGTCGGCTGGAATAGCGGCCTTTCCCGGTGTTCCGGTGACGGCCGAAGCGGTCCAGGCTTGCCGGGAAAAGGGGGTGGATATTTCCTCCTACCAAAGCCAGCCCTTGAGCAAAAACCTGGTGATGGACAGCGACTTGATTTTGACCATGACGGGCAAGCATAAAGAGATGATCCTCAAGAAGATGCCGGCGTTGGAACCCAAGGTCGCCCTTCTTTCCGAATTCGCCGGGGCCGGGGCGGAAGACGTGGAAGACCCTGTCGGCCAGCCCATCGACGCCTACCGGGCCGTGCTGGGCCAGATGGAAGAGTATCTAAAAAAGGCCTTGGACAAGATTAAAAACTAAAAGGAACCAAATGAAAATCGCCATTGGATCGGACCACGCGGGTTTCGATTTGAAACAAGTTTTGGTGAAACACCTGACCGAAAAAGGACACCAAGTGAAGGATATGGGTGCTCCCAACGCGGAAGCCAGCGATTATCCCGTTTACGGTGAAAAGGTGGCAGAGGCGGTGGCTACCCACCAAGCGGATCGGGGAATTGTTGTTTGCGGCAATGGTATCGGCATGTCCATTGTGGCCAATAAGGTACCGGGGGTGAGGGCGGCGCTGGTTTTCACCGAAAAAATGGCCGAGCAAACACGAAGCCACAATGATTCCAACGTCCTTTCCCTGGCGGGCCGGGACCTCCCTACGGAAACCAATTTAAAATTGGCCGACATTTGGTTGAATACGCCGTTCAGCAATGTCGACCGGCACGTCCGCCGCGTCCATGAGATCGAAAACATCGAAAAAGAGCATTTGAAGCCGTAAGGAGGTCCCGTGAAAAAGGCGGGCTGGAATGTGTTTCTTTTATTGGTCCTGACCCTCTTGGGTGGTTGTTCGCTTTCACCCGAGGACAAGGTTGCCAGGGAACAGGCCCTGCAACAGGCGGTTCTTTCCTTCGCGTCGGATGTGGTTCAGGGCGGCTGGCCCCAGGCCTATGCCCTGACCGATGGGTCCCTTGGGAGTGCGGATCAATTGAAAAACCAGCTCATGAAAAGCTGGGTCCAAGACGCCACCCTTACCAATGGTGACATCACTTCGCTGGCATGGGTAACCGACAGCACGGCGAAGGTCAAACTGACCTGGAGTTTCCAGGCCGGCAGCGTACAAAGTTTTTCCAACGAAACCTTCGTCTGGGTATGGAAAGGAAACGGCTGGAAATATAAGGGAAGGGCTTTGCGGTAAAAGCCGGCATCAAAACCAAAAAAAGCCACTTGTCGGAAGGACAAGTGGCTTTTGTGTTTTACCCCGGTTTGGCAGCCTTTTTAAGAAGCCTTTTTGACAGCCTGGCGTTTCTGGACCTTGCCGGAACGCAGGCAACGGGTGCAGACCAAAATGCGTTGGGGGCGGCCATCCACGATAGCACGGATGGTTTGAAGATTGGGCATTTGGCGCCGCAGATGCACGCCGGTGATGTTCAACCCGATCCCGCCTTCCTTCTTGGATTTACCGCGACGGGTGATCTTACGGGCCTTGATGGGGCCCTTGGAACAGATGTCACAAACTTGAGCCATGGAACTACTCCTCTTTGATGAGCATAGGGGCGGCATTATACGCAAAGGATTTTGCAATAAACAAGCTTTTTTCGCGGCTTTTGCCCATGAAACTTGGGGTCTATGATGGCCCATCCTTCTGAGGTGGTTTGGAATGCTTTCCTTGCATCAACAACTTGAAAACTGTTTGAAACCGCTCCGTTTGGAGGCAAAGCAGGGATTCACCAACCAATCGGTGATCAAAGGGTTGGACCGCTATTTGATGGGACAATGCGAAGAACTGCTAAAAGCGGGACAGGTGGATGGGGAGTTTTCAACCTACTTAAAGGCCCTTCGAAGCTCTTTTTCCCAATACATGACCTATTCTCCCGACGAGAGGCGGGAGTTGGTGGAAAAAACACAGAAGCAAATCACCGACTGGATCAAGAAAATCCCGGCGCCGGCGTTGCCCCCAACAAAGCGGACCTCTGCCGAGAAACAAAGCCTTTTGGATCTGGTGCTGCCGTTTGTTTCCAAGGATAAGGTCCGGGCTTTTCACCTGACGGGCCTCAAGACGGTGGAGGATTTACTGCATTATCCCCCCAAGTGGGCGGTTAACCGCAGTTCCTTTACCCCGATTGCTCAATGCGAAAACCGGGATGAGCCCTACTTTATCCTGGCCCGTATCAACGGTGTTTCCCAAGTGAGGCGCGGGCGCTTGGAAACGGTCAAGGTGGTTTTGCAAGACGCCAGCGGCCATTTAAGCTGGGTGTGGTTCAACCGTCCTTATTTGAAAAAGGAACTGACCAACGGAAGGTGGGTCCTCCTCCATGAAACGCCCCAAGTTTCCAAATGGGGCCGGCAGGTGGTTGGGAAAGCGGAGACTTTTGAGTTCCTGGCGCCCGAGGAGGAACAGTCCCTTCGGGACGGCAAGACCCTGGTCTTTTACCCTTCCACGGCCACCTTGACGCAATCCTTTTGGCGGAAACTCGTTGGAACGGCATTGGATAAATATCGGGACGCCCTTCCTCAAACGACCATGGAAAATTCGCCTTTTGGGGAAAATCGGCTTGGCGGACGCCATTCGCGAAATCCACCGGCCGGCGGCCTTGGAATCCTTTGAGCAGGCCCGCAAAAGGCTGGCGTTCGAAGAGCTTTTGACCCTTCAAACTTTTCTTATTGTTAAGCGGAGGGCCATCGAAAAGCGTGAAAAGAGACGACAGTACCAATTTGACGGGGAACGGATTGTTGAATTTAGAAAAACAATCCCTTATGAGCCGACGAATGCGCAAAAAAGGGCGGTAAAGGAAATCCGGGAAACCCTCGCAAAGCCCTACCCGATGAACCTCTTATTGCAAGGGGACGTTGGAAGTGGAAAAACCCTGGTGGCCGCCATCTCCTGCCTTTATGCGGCGGATTCTGGCCTTCAGAGCGCTTTTATGGCGCCCACTGAAATACTTGCCCAGCAACATTATTTGAATTTAGAGAAACTCATGGCCCCACTTGGAGTGAAAATCCTTTTGTTGACGAGCGATATGCGGTCCAAGACTAAAAGGGAGACATTGGAAGCCCTCGAAAAAGGGAAAGTTGATGTGGCGGTTGGGACCCACGCCTTATTGGAAGAAGCGGTGAAATTCAAGAATCTTGGTTTTTTGGTGATCGATGAAAGGCACAAGTTCGGCGTCCTTCAAAGGGCGGCCTTGGAGTCCAAGGGGAAATGGCCTGATTGTCTCATGATGACCGCGACTCCCTTTCCGCGGGCCTTGGTCCTAACGGAGTACGGGGATACGGACCTCTCCATTTTGGACGAGTTCCCGAAAGGGCGGAAAGGCATTAAGACCTTCTGGCGAAACGATTCGAAAAGGGATGAAGTCTACCAATTCGCCAAGGAAAGGATCTTAAAAGGCGAGCAGGTTTTCTGGGTTTTACCGGTGGTTGAGGAATCCAAGACCTTTTTAAAATCCGCGATCCAAATGTACCAACACTTCCAGAAGGAAATATTCCATGGGTTCAAAGTGGGGTTGTTGCATGGAAAGATGAAAAAGGACGAAAAGGAAGCCGTAATGGATGCCTTTAAGAAAAAAGAAATCCAGATTTTGGTTTCGACAACGGTGGTGGAAGTGGGAATCGATGTTCCGAACGCCACCCTCATGGTGATCGAACACGCGGAACGCTTCGGCCTGGCCCAGCTTCACCAACTGCGGGGAAGGGTCGGGAGGGGAAGTGAACAGTCCTATTGTTTCCTATTGACCTCACCGGTCATTTCCGGCGAAGCCATTCAACGAATGAAAATCATGGTTTCCACCCTCGATGGCTTCAAGTTATCCGAATTCGACCTTAAAATGCGGGGACCGGGAGAAATCTTCGGCCTTGCCCAGTCTGGCCGGCGTGAAGGGGGCATTGTTGACTTGAAGCGGGATGTGGATGTGGTGGATGAAGCCCGGAGGGTGGCATTGGAGATCCTGGACAGGGATCCAAAGTTAACGAGCTTTCAAAATCAAAGCTTGAAATACAGTTTGGATTCGAAGTACCGAAATCTGCTGGATTTGGCCCAAATTTCTTAAGAGGCAAATTGTGCGCATCATTGCGGGTAGATTCAAAAGCCGGACGGTTAAAGCGCCCAAGAACATGCGGATTCGTCCCACCTCGGACAAGGTCAAGGGCGCGCTTTTTAACATGCTCGAACCTATCGGGGGTTGCAGCGTGGTGGACTTTTATGCCGGCACGGGAAACCTGGGGTTGGAAGCCTTAAGCCGCGGCGCCGGTGAAGTGGTATTCGTTGAAAAGGCGCCGGACAGCCTGAAACTGATATCAGAGAACCTTCAAAGCTTCGAAATTAATCCACGGAATCCCAACGAACACGTCCGTGTCATCCCCTCCGAGGTTTCCAAGGCCTTTTATTTGCTCCATCAAGAGGGCAAAAAGTTTGATATTCTACTGGCCGATCCTCCTTATGAAACAGGGATCTTGAAACGCCTTCAACATCTTTTGATGGAGTACCCGATTTTAAAAGACGGCGGTATTTTCGCTGTCGAGCACGGCCAGAAGGATACGGAACTGGAAGGGAATTTCCCTTACCCCTTGGTTCGGCAGAAAAAATACGGTGATACGCTTTTAACTTTGTTTAAAAACAGCCCCGATAGTTCCCCGGAAGGCGATTGAGAGGACAAAACTTGGCGAAGAAAACAATCATCGGACTTTATCCCGGGTCCTTCGATCCTGTCACCAACGGCCATTTGGACATTGCCCAAAGGGCCCATAAAATCTGTGATCAATTGCATATTGCGGTAGTGGCCAATCCCTCAAAAAAAGTCCTTTTTTCGGTGGAGGAAAGGGTTGATTTCTTGAAAAAAACAACCCGGCATTTGCCGAAGGTGGTCATCTCCTCCTTCAACGGTCTTTTGGTGGATTACGCCCGCCACATCAAAGCCGGCATGATTTTCCGGGGTTTGAGGGCTGTAGCCGATTTCGAGTACGAATTCCAAATGGCCCTCATCAACCGGAGCCTTTACCACGGTATTGAAATTGTTTTTTTGGTCCCAAACGAGAAGTTCATTTTCCTCTCCTCCAGCGCCATCAAAGAAGTCGCCATGCTCAAAGGCGATGTCAGCGGATTCGTCCCGGCGGTGGTTGAAAAAGCCTTGCGCAAGATTTATTAATCATCCTGACGGTTTTATTTTCTGATCCCTAGCGTTCCTTGTTAAACCCCTTGTAAACAGGCCCTGAAATAAGGGTATTTTCTTGACACCCCAAGAGCGGCATTCCTATAATCCCCCCTGCTTTTAAGGCGGTCCCGGGTTGTCACCCTCCATTTTTGGCCTTAAATTGAAGCAAATCGAATGGATTGCGAACAGCAAAAGGCTGTGGCATGGAAGGGAGGCGGCGCAAAGATGTTGAAGGTTGAAATGCGCTCGCTGGAACAAGAAGACCTTGTTTTAGAGGAAAAAGACTGGGCCCAGGCTTTGGGGATCGAGTTAACCCCCGAATTGTGCCGGGAACCGCTTGAAATCTATTGTGAGCTCTCCAAAAACGGGGATGTGATTTCAGCCAAGGGCTGGGTTCAAAGCAAAATGGTCCTGGAATGTGACCGTTGCCTGAAAGGTTTTGAAAGCTGGTTTAAGTCTTTTTTCGAAGTCCATTACCGGCCCCAATGCCAGGAAATGGAAACCGAAGAGGAGTTTCCCGAAGAGCAATTCGAAGTTGTGTATTTTGACGGGGATATCCTGGATATCGCCGACCAGATCCGCCAGACCGTGCTGTTGTCCGTCCCTATGAGGGCCCTCTGTCGTGATGACTGTCGGGGCCTTTGCGGCGGCTGTGGATGTGACTTGAATGTGGAATCCTGCCAGTGCCAGGAACCGCCCGCCGATCCCCGGTGGGATGCACTAAAAAAACTGAAATTTTGAGATGTCAAAATTAACGTTTTAAATTTGTGATTTTTGGAGGTTGTCATGGCTAATCCAAAGCGTCGGCATTCCCGCCAGCGCCGGGACAAGCGCCGCACTAATTGGAAGATCAAGACGAATTCGCTCTCGGTTTGCCCCCAGTGCAAAAGCGCCAAATTGCCCCATCGGGTCTGTCCTACCTGCGGTTACTACAAAGGCAAAGAAGTCGTCAGCGTTGATATTGCCTAACCAACCCTAACAATGAGAATTGCCCTTGATGCCATGGGTGGCGACTTCGCCCCGCGGGAAACCGTCCAAGGGGCCGTCCTCGCCGTGCAGGATGCGGAAGTCCTCGGCATGGCCAACCACGATTTGGAAGTCGTGCTGGTTGGGCGCAAAGAGGACATTGAGAAGGAACTTTCCGGAGCCGGGAAATACCCCCAAAAATCCATTTCCATCCTGGACGCAAGGGAAGTGGTGGAAATGGGGGAAAGTCCCGCCCAGGCCTGCAAACAGAAAAGGGATTCTTCGGTCGTCCGCTGCGCCGAGCTTGTCAAAAAAGGCCAAGTGGCGGCCACCGTATCGGCGGGTAATTCGGGTGCAACCATGGCCGCGGCCTTGATGATGTGCGGCCGGCTTGATGGTGTCCTCCGCCCCGCTATTGTCACCATGGTTCCCAGCGTTCAGGGCATCTCGGTCCTGGTGGATGCGGGCGCCAATGTGGATTGCAAGGCCAAGCATCTTCTTCAGTTCGCCTTGATGGGCGACGTTTTCGCCCGCACGGTGTTGAATTTCAAGAATCCCCGGGTCGGGTTGCTTTCCATTGGGGAAGAGGAAACCAAAGGCAATGAGTTGGTTTTCGAAGCACAGGCCCTTCTGAAAAAAGTTCCCTTGAGCTATATCGGCAATGTAGAAGGCCGGGATATCGTCAACGGTAATTGCGATGTGACGGTTTGCGACGGCTTTGTCGGCAATGTGACCTTAAAAGCCATCGAAGGCGTAGGGGAACTGGTTTATAAACTTCTCAAGAAGGAAATGAGCTCGAACCTTTTTACTTTGGTGGGAGGGCTTCTGGCTGCACCCGCTTTCCGGAGGTTTAAGCGCAGCATTGATTATAAGGAATACGGCGGAGCGCCCCTTTTGGGCATCGATGGACTGAGCCTGATTTCACACGGTAAATCAAACTCGGTGGCCATTAAGAACGCCATCCGGGCCACATTGCGCTGTGTCAACAAGGACATGAACGGGTTCTTGAAGGACCAAATCCTCAAATACGGGCAGGTCATAGACAAGCCCGAACCGAAAGCGGGAAACTAACTTGAGCCATAAAATCCACGCAGGCTTCTTGGGAACGGGGTCCTACCTTCCGGAGAAGATCCTGACCAACCAGGACATGGAAAAAATCGTCGAGACGTCCGATGAATGGATCGTTACCCGAACCGGGATCCGGGAACGCCATGTGGCCGCGCCCAACCAATTCACTTCGGATATGGCGGTCGAGGCGGCCAAGGTCGCCCTGGCGGACGCCAAGCTCAAAGCTACGGATTTGGATTTGATCATCGTGGCCACCATTACTCCCGACACGCCCACCCCGGCCACCGCTTGCTGGGTGCAAAGCAAACTGGGAGCTTTCCAGGCCGCCGCCTTTGACTTGTCGGCGGCTTGTTCAGGATTTGTCTACGGCTTGACGGTGGCCAAGGCATTCGTCGAAAGCGGGACTTACAAGCATATCCTTCTGATTGGTGCCGAAAAGCTGACCGCTTTTATCGATTGGAAGGATCGGGGCACTTGTGTTCTTTTCGGCGACGGCGCCGGGGCCACTATTATCGGGCCGGTGGATGAAGGCCACCACCAGATCCTTTCCTCTTTCATGGCGGCCAACGGCAACGAGGCCGATCTTTTAAAGATCCCCGGTGGGGGGTGCCGCGTTCCAAGTTCCAAAGAATCGATCGAACAAAGCCTCCACACGCTTAAAATGGAAGGCAAAGAAATATTCAAAACGGCCGTGAAAGTCATGAGCGAAGCGACCCTGGAGGCCGCCCAAAGGGCGGGGTTGAAACTCGAAGACTTTTCATTGGTTATTCCTCACCAAGCCAACATCCGCATCATCCAGGCCATTGGTGAAAGGCTGAAGCTGGATCCGAACAAACTCTTTATCAACCTGGACAAGATCGGCAATACTTCCGCGGCTTCGGTCATCATCGCCCTGGATGAGGCTATTAAAAAGGGTAGGGTAAAGAAAGGCGACCATTTGGCCCTTGTGGCTTTTGGGGCGGGCACCACCCTGGCCTCTTGCGCGGTCAGGTGGTGACCATGAAACAAGCTTTCGTATTCCCGGGACAAGGTTCCCAATCCGTAGGGATGGGGAAAGACCTTTTTGAAAACTATCCCGAATGCCGCGAGGTTTTTGAAAAGGCCGACCAGGCCTTGGGTTTTTCACTCTCGGGCCTTTGTTTTGAGGGGCCGGAGGAAGAATTGAAGAAAACAACCAATACCCAACCCGCCCTTTTGACTTGTTCTACGGCAGTCCTGGCCGTGCTTCGAAAAAACAACGTCCCATTTGAAGCCGTTTCCGGCCACAGCCTGGGGGCCTATAGCGCCCTCGTGGCTGCCCAAGCCCTGGCTTTCGTGGATGCAGTCAAATTGGTCCGCAAGAGGGGGGAATTGATGGAGGAGGCGGGGAAAGGCCGAGGCACAATGGCCGTGATCCTGAACCTGGAAGAGGACAAAGTGGCCCAAGCCTGCCGGGAAGCCTCTTCGCAGGGCGTTGTGGAACCTGCCAACGTCAATTGCCCTGGCCAAATTGTGATTTCCGGGGAAAAGGCCGCCGTAGCGGCAGCTTGCGAAAAAGCCAAGGCCCTGGGGGCCAAAAGGGCCATGGAGCTTCCTGTCAGCGGCCCCTTTCATAGTTCCCTCATGAAACAGGCGGCGGACGGACTCTCGAAAATCCTCGAGACCGTTCAGTTTTCCGCGCCACAAGTCACCTATTATTCCGATATTGACTCGATTCCCATGGGCGACCCGGCTTTGATAAAGGCGAGCCTGGTCCGGCAATTGATGGCTCCAGTGCAATGGATTAAAACAATCGAAAATATGAACCGGGACGGTTTTACGGCCTTTGTGGAGGTCGGCCCCGGCAAGGTTTTGAACGGCCTTATCAAGAAGATTTCCAAAGATGCCGTGGTCGCAAACGCCGGCGATGTGGAATCCATTAAGCAGGTTGGCGAGGCAAAATGAACTTAAAAGATAAAACCGTGGTTGTAACCGGCGGAAACCGGGGCATTGGAAAAGCCATCGCTTTGGCCTTTGCCCAACAAGGGGCGGCCGTAGCCATTTGCGGCACCAATGAAACGACTTTAAAAGAAACATCCGCTGAAGTCGAAAGGGTCGGCGCGGCCAAGAGTCTTGGCCACAAAGTCGACGTTTCAAAAGAAGATCAAGTTGAGGCTTTCACAAAATCCGTCCTTGAAGCCTTTGGCAAGGTTGATATCCTCGTCAACAACGCGGGGATCACGAAGGACAACCTGCTCCTCCGCATGAGCGAACAGGACTGGGAAGACGTATTGAACATCAACCTCAAAAGCGCTTTTTTAATGACCAAACACTTCGTGAAACCCATGATGAAGGCCCGGCGGGGCCGGATCATCAACATCACTTCCGTCAGCGGGGTCAAAGGAAACGCGGGCCAGGCCAATTATGCCGCCAGCAAAGCGGGGTTAATTGGGCTGACCAAGACGACCGCCAGGGAATTTGCCAGCCGGGGCATTACCTGCAATGCCATCGCGCCAGGATTCATCCAGACGGATATGACGAGTGCACTGGGAGAAAAAGCATTGGCTGAAGTGACCACCCAAATTCCTCTAGGGTTTTTAGGCGAAACATCGGATATCGCCAATACGGTTTTATTTTTTGCCTCGGACGAAGCCAGGTATATTACGGGACAAGTTATTTGCGTTGATGGTGGAATGGTGATATAAGGGTCTGCTTTTCGCAGGGCTGTTGAAAAGGGCCGTTTTTTGCATAAGATGGGCACAATTTTCATGGAGGTGAAAAAGATGGCTATTGAAGATAAGGTGAAGGAAATCATCGTCGATCAACTGGGCGTGGAACCCGAGCAGGTGAAGCCCGAAGCCTCCTTTATCGATGACCTGGGCGCGGATTCATTGGACACCGTCGAATTGGTCATGGCTTTTGAGGAAGAGTTCGACCTGGAAATTCCCGATGAAGATGCCGAGAAGATCAAATCGGTCGGGGACGCAATCAACTACATTAAGTCCAAAGCCTCGGAGTAAATTTCCCTGTCGCCGGAGGAAGCCTTGAAAAGAGTCGTCATCACCGGTTTGGGGGCAGTCACCCCCAACGGAAACAACCCCACTGATTTTTTTACCAACATTTGCGATGGGAAAAGCGGCATTGGAACGATCACCCGTTTCGATCCTTCACGCGTTCCCAGCAAAATCGGCGGGGAGGTCAAGGACTTCGACCCGGTCAAGTTCGGTATCGAGAAAAAAGACGTCCGCAAGATGGATTATTTCGTCCAGTTCGCCGTGGCGGCCAGCCTGCAGGCTGTTGCCGATGCCAAGCTGGACATGGGCAAGGAAGACAAAACCCGCGTTGGGGTCCTGATCGGTTCCGGCATCGGGGGGCTTCCTGTTTTGGTGGAACAACACGCCCGACTCATTGAAAAGGGGCCGGACCGGGTGTCCCCATTCCTGATTCCCATGATGATCATCAACATGGCCTCGGGAATGACTTCCATTTATCTTCAGGCTCAGGGGCCGAACACCTCGACGGTTTCCGCTTGCTCTTCGGGAGCCCATGCCATCGGGGAAGCGATGCGTTGGATCCAAAAAGGGGAAGCCGACGTCGTTATTGCGGGCGGGACGGAAGCCTGCATCACCGAATTGGGATATGCCGGCTTTTGCAACATGAACGCCCTTTGCATGGACTTCAACGACAGCCCCACGAAGGGAAGCAGGCCTTTCGACAAAAACCGTTGTGGTTTTGTCATGGGGGAAGGCGCCGGCATTGTGGTGCTGGAGTCCCTCGAGCATGCCCAAGCCCGTGGCGCCAAGATCTACGCGGAAGCCATTGGCTATGGAACCACCTCGGACGCTTACCACATGACCACGCCCGCCGAAAACGGCGAAGGTGCCGCCCGGGCGATGCAACTGGCTTTGAAGGACGCAAAAATGGGCCCGGAA
>Ga0070734_10002692_pt1 | contig 20600 bp, 15 predicted proteins | sample Coa_R1_8_FD_66444 | JGI IMG/M metagenome (GOLD analysis project Ga0070734, IMG submission 66444) | Surface soil microbial communities from Centralia Pennsylvania, which are recovering from an underground coalmine fire - Coalmine... | ecosystem: Environmental > Terrestrial > Soil > Unclassified ...
GATTCGCTCTTGATGTTTCCCAGCGAATCGGTAATCACAGAGGCAGTTTTCAGGTGGTCAGAGAAATAATAGAAAACGCCGTTCGTGCTCTTCCGGGCGACGCGCTCACCGTCGAAGAAAACGTACTCATCTGTGAGGTTGCCGCTCAGATCGCTTTCACCGACGATCCCCGGTGTCATGTACCAATAGAGCGTTCCCGTGGTTCCGTTTGACTTGCGTACGCGGTTGCCGTCGCCGTCGTAGGTGTAAGCAAAGCCGGCAGCGCCGGTGAGGCGGTTTTCCTGGTCGTAGGTGTATGTCTGCGTGGGCGGGGTGGCATTGAATGTCATGTTGCCCGCGGCGTCATACTGGTAGTCTGATCCTCCCGTTGCGTGAATCCAGTTACGGGCGTCTGCGGTGAGGCTTAGATTTTCCCCGGCGCAGGCGGGCGGCGCTGGGGTCTGGAGTAATGCTTTGCCAATCAGATTCCCCCACGCGTCGTAGGTGTAGGTATTGCCCCAGAACTTCTTCAGGCCACCCAGAACAGTGACGCTGCAGTCGGTTCCCGCATTCCGGGCCGAGGCAAGCCGGTTCAGCAGGTCATACGTAAACGTCTGGGTGCGAGTGCTGTCTTTGTAATTCGTGATGCCGAAGACGTTGCCATTGTCCGTGCCGGTGCCTGCTGTTCCGGTTCCTGAGTGGAAGTCATATCCGATTGAGAACACGGTCTGGCTGGGCGCGTTGGCCGACATGTTCACCGGCTGTAGGCGTTTGTTAAAATTGAACGCGTTAGTGATACCCGCAAAGGTTCCGCTGTTGCCGCTGACGAAGCCGGTGAGCGCACTGTCCGGTCCATAAGTTGCGCCTGTAACGTAGTTGATGGCGTTGCCGCTGTCGATGGCTGAAAGCGTCAGCCCTGCCGTACCCGGCGCATACGTTACAACATTTCCGCTAGGGTAATGCAGCTTATAAAGCGAGCCATCAAGGTTGTATTCGTAGCTCAGATTCTTGGGGATGGAGACGTTATTCGCGCCTGTGAGCGTGCGTGTCTCCGCCGACAACCTTCCCAGAATGTCATACGAGTAGCTGGCTGTTCCGGCCTGGTCCGTGAGCGAAGTGAGCTTGCCTTTGGCGTTTGTGCCGGAGTCGTAAACGTAAGTTACAACCGGCGTAGCCAGCGGGCAGCTTTGCGCGCCGTAGCCTTTGCCGAAGACGCGATGCAGTTCGTCATAGCAATAGCTCACGGTCTGCGTTGCTGTGCCGGTCTGATTGGGCGCGGGCGAGGTCTTCTGCAGCAGATTGCCGTCGAGATCGTAAGAGTACGTGATCGTCCCGGACTCAGGATTGTTTGCCGTGAGCAGCCGTGACAGCGAATCGTAAGTAAATGTGCGGGTTCGCCATTGCGTACTGTCATTGGGCGCGGTGCCTTTTTGATCCACGCGCAGCAGATTGCCCAGCGCGTCATACTGGTAGAGCGTGACATAAGGCTGGTTATCCAGAGCGCCGGCATCATAGCCGCCAAGTAATACGCTGCCGGACGTGGATGTGGTGAAGGACGGATTGGTAAAGCTGCTGTTGTTCCAGGCATAGGAAGCGGCCAGGGAATAATTTGTGCTGGTGCCGCCTGTCTTGGTCGTGATGCTGACCGTGTTGCCGGAAGCCGACGCGTTGGCCAGCGTGCCGGCGCTGATAACGCTGGCAAGCCGCTGCGCAATCGTGGCCGTGGTGTCTCCGCCGCCGTAGGTGGTGGAGTAATTCGTTCCGTTCACCGTAATCGTGACCGAGCCGGAATCAGGCGTGGTAATGGGATCGACACCGCCGCCCAGCGCGGCGGGACAACTCGGCGTGAACGAGGGAGGGGAGAAATGGGCGTTAGTGGTACTGCACGCCAGCGCATAGTCAGTGGCAACTCCCACGGTCCGTGCCGTAAAAGTAATAACGGGATTAGTGCAGGGCTGGTCGGCGCAACTGGCGTCCACGGGCGACGATGCGTCGTTGTGAAAAGCATCCCGGAGCGCGGCGGCCACTGTGGAGGTCGTACTCCCTTCTCCGTAGGTTGCCGTTTTCGGATACCCGTTCACACTAATATTGACATTCCCGGTGTCCCAGGAACTCACACACGTAGTCCTGCAAACGATTGTGACTTGCTCGCCGTCGGTCAGGGTTGTAATGGTGACCTGTCCGGTTGCGGGAAATCCCGATTGTGTGGATGCCTGCTCATTTCCGTTCACGGTGACTGAGCCGCTTGCATTACTGGCTGAAGCCACGGGGTTGGGTTCCGATACCTGTACTAGCCTTCCCAGGGCGTCCGTGCAGGCGCGGCGCTGTTTGCCTGCTTCATCTTTTGTGTCCGTGCAATCGCCCATCGTGTTCGCGCCGATCACGGCATCGTGCGCCCCGGTAATCACGTTGTACGCCACAGAACTGATGCTGCCATCCTGCTTGGTAACGGAATAGGCCCGGCCCAGAGCATCAAACAAGGTGCCGGTCGTGCCATACGTGGGATCAGAAGTGGAGAAGTATGGATTGCTCACGACAGCCGGATGATTCGCAAAATCAAGCGTTGTATCCACCGTGGCTGTGCCGCCGGGGAGAACGTGCTGCGACTTGTAACCACGTCCCATTCCATCAAAGAAGCTGGTGGCTGAATCCGTGAGTGAAGCTGTGATTGACTTTGTGCGCAGAACGTTGAATGGAAAAGCGTTGGGCGCGGAAAAGTTAAAGTTGGTCTGGGCGCTTAATCCGCCATTGGCCGGATCTGGCGGGGCCGTCGCCGATGTTAGCCGAAGCATGGAATCGTAGCTGTAATTGCTGGTGTGCCCGGAATCGCCGGGCGTGTTGCCGCTGGCCGGCGTCGTGGCATTTTCATTCGTCAGGCTGGTCAGCAGCCCAGTGGCGAAACTATATGTCCCGCTGACGCAATGGCTAATGCCGCTGGTGGAGGGAGAACAGGTCTTGGTGGCATAAGCCCCGGCATAGACGGGATCATAACTGTGCGTGGTGGTATGCCCCAAAGGATCGATCTGCTGATAAACCTCTCCCGTGTCATACCAGTTGGTGTGGCTTACCACCGAACTCCCGGATTTGGGATTGCAGGAACTGGTGGGCACAAGCCACTTGATGACCGAAGTCTGATTGCCGCGAACGGCCGCGGGCGCGGCAATGTGCGTCCCGGTTGGAAGCGCACCCACGGTGGATTCATACGGCGTGAGATAGGCGCTTTCATCGTAAGCGTAGTCGGTTTCTGAAAGAGCGCAACCGCTGCCATCTTTGACAATGACTGTGGCGGGCAGGTCCGGCAGTTGGGCCGTTAAATACGCGCCGTTGATTTGCCACTGGTAGGTGGTGTCGGTTTCACGCAGCAGCGCTCCGGGCGCACCCTGGCCCCAATCGTATTGTTTTTCTGTGACCACGTTGCCAAAGATGGGCGCTCCTGCTCCCAGTCCTGCGTCATAAGTCTTGGTAACAAGGCTGACTTTGTTGGAAGGATAAATTGTGGTTTGAATGCTTGTGGGGAAGACATTGCCGAGGTGCACACCAATAACGACGGCTGTTCCATAAGCCGTATCCACGCGGCGCAAAAGTTGCGCGCCCGATTGTGGCCCCTGGTAAGACAGCGTGCTGGTCTCAAAATAGCCCTCATTGCCGCCTCCCAGATTGGTGAAAACATGGGCCGTATCATTTCCCGCCGGATCAGTCACTACGTTGGTGAACGAAAGGTTTGAAAGCGAGCCCCAGTTATACTGCCACCGATAGCTGTGGCCGTTGTTGTCTGTGAGTGTCCGGGAAGTGACCACGCGGCTGGAAGTGCTTCCGGTGCCGGTGAAATCACGCGTGCCCCAGCCGTAAGTTATCGTCCCGCCCGTGGGAAGGGTGATGGTGTTTACGTTTACAAAGTTATCGTAAGTAAAAGTCCATGTACTGTGATCGGCGCGTACCAAAGCCGTGAGCACCTGTCCGTTGCCCGATGTCTCCGTAATCCCGGTCACGGTGAAAGTGGGCATAACTTACATTTGCATAACACAATTTCACGTTTTCGGTTTCGCCATTCGCGCCAGTGTACGTTACCGTCCAGGCGTAAGCGAATGGTAAAGAGGTTGGGCAATTGCTGGAATCGGTGGTCGTCTGTGTCGCCGTTCCCCAGGGCGAAGAGATCCTTCCCATGGTGTCATAGCCTTGAGTGCTGCTTCCGAACGGCTGGAAACTAATATTGTTGCCGTTGCTGTCGATCATCTGGTTCAGTTGGGCGCGCTCTGAACACGTCTGGCCGTTTTCCAGAGGGTAGTTGTCAATCATTCCAGTGGCGCTTTCGCTTGCCAGAAAAGGGGATGATGGATGCCCGGTGCAGTGGCCGCCCTGAAATGTGCTGAGATATTGCGTCCCATGGCGATCGCTGATCACTGCATTGTTAAGCAATCCGGATGTTGCATCAGGATTACTCAACTCCATGTGGTAGCCAGTGCCATCAATGCTTTGATATTTGGTGACTTGGCCGCTGGCATCCGTGCTTCCGGGAATCGCATAAAGCTGATGGTTGCCGCCATCACCAGTCACAATGGAGTAATTGGCGGCCGTGTAAATCGTCTGTCCACTGGTCGAATCAATGTTCACCGTGCGCCGTGAAGTGACCTCCCATGAGTGTTGAAGGTCCGGGTTGGCGCCGAGCAGGGTCCATGCGCAAGAAGGCGTGCACCCCTTGACCCAGTTCTTGGAAGTTACATACAAAAGATAATTCAGGTCCATTTTGCCGCGCTGGGGCGCTTCCGGATACACGGGAAGGTGCAGCATGAGGTTGCCATTCTGCAGGTTTATGGTGTCCATGTTGCTCCCGTCATAGGAGCCATAGGGCTTGAACCCATTCTCAAGATTAGGCGCTGACTGGGCCAGCAGAAAGTTGTTCAGCCCAAAGACGATGGCAAAAAGCGGTAACCACTTGGCAAATCTCATGAACTCACCTTGAGGCAAATTTGTGCAGCTTGTTGCGCGGAAAAATTCAGGGACCAACTTCTTAAGGGGTGTGGCTAAATTTTATAAATGGAGAAGATTGAGGATAACAAGTAACTAGTTTACAAACAGTGGCGATCGCAATTTCCATCTATACAATTACTAATCCAAGCCCTGCAAAATTAACTATAAAATCGGCGTCAAAGTTGTTAAGATTCAGTTCGCCAACCCCCGGCAAAACCTTTACATTGGGCCACGATAAAAGCATTCGAAGGAAACGGGCCTGGGAGTATCCGCATGTTGAACAAGGTGATGTTGACTCTAACAGCAACAATGGCGTTGGCCGTATCGTGTTTCGCCCAACAGAGCGCGCCGGCGCAGCCGCCTGCAACCAAAGATGCTCCTGCGGAGACGGGCAAGCAGCCGGTCTATGAAACGTCCACGGTACTCAAGGTCAAGTCGCGCCTGGTGGTGGTGGACGTGGTGGCGCGCGATGGAAAAGGCGTGCCAGTCACCGATCTGAAGCAGGAAGATTTCAACGTGGTGGAAGACGGCAAGGAGCAGAAGGTGCGAATCTTCAGCTTCCAGCATCCTGATAATTCCGTGGCAACGGCTCCGCCGCAGGCCCCCGCCAACGGCATGAACATTGCGGATAACCTGCCGCACTTCCAGCCGGGACGCGCGTTGAACGTTATACTTCTGGACTCCCTCAACACCAGCCGCTTGAACCAGTTTTCCATGCGGCAGGCAATGATTAAATTTCTGGAAACGCTGCCGCCCAATGAACCTATGGCCGTCTACCTTCTGAGCGACAGAATCCACCTGTTGCAGGATTTCACCACTGATCCCGCGGTGCTCAAGGACGTAGTGCGCAGCTTTAAGGGAAAAAATTCTCCTCTGCTGACCGCGGTTACCGCCGACGGTTCGCCCATCGCTCCTGTTCTACCCGGTGTCGCTCAGTCGCTGCCGCCGCAAATGGCGAACCAGATCAAGGCATTCCAGGACCAGATGACAGTCGACACGACCGACCAGCGCGTGCAAATGACCCTGGCTGCGCTGAACTCGCTTTCCCGAACGCTCTCCGGCTATCCTGGGCGAAAAAATTTGATCTGGCTTTCAGAAACATTTCCTTTTGACGTGATGTTAAGCAACGTCGCGGGCCGCTCATCACTCGACAGCCGCAACTACTCGCCTGAGATCGCGCGCACCGGCAACCTGCTCAGCGATTCCCAGGTAGCCATCTATCCGCTGGACGCCCGTGGTCTTGCCAACAGCGGCATTTTCAATGTGGCCAACAACAGTGATCAATACGGCAATTCCATGGCTAGCTCGACGTTGGGCAGAGGCATGGGGGGCCAGATGGACCGCGATTCCGACGACCGCATGGCGGCCCACAGCACCATGAACGATCTGGCAGACCGCACCGGAGGACGCGCTTTTTATAATCGCAACGATCTTGAGGGCGCGGTGCGCGACAGCATTACGGACGGTTCCACTTATTACACGCTGGGTTATTATCCCGAAAACAAAGACTGGAATGGCGGCTTCCGCAATATTCAAGTCAAGTTAAAGCGCGGCGGCGTGAAGCTGCGTTACCGCATTGGCTACTTCGCAGTGGATACCGCTGCATTCGCCAAACTCAATCCCAAACGCCAGGATGAGGAGTTTGACGATGCCATGAGCCTGAATGTTCCCATATCAACCGCGCTTCCGTTTCAGGCGCTGGTGATGCCGCCATCGGCGCAAACGCAGAATAAAGTGATCGTCAACTACCATGTTGATCCGCACGCGCTGAGTTTTGAAGCCAGTAACGACGGTCTGCAGGCGGTAAATATGGAATGCGCAGTCCGCGTGTTCCCGAAAAAGAATCCTGATAAGGCTTTGACCACGGAAGCGCAAAAGATGGGTGGGGCCTTGAATCCTGATGCCTACGCCAAGGTGATGAAGGGCTTTTTTCCCTGTCGCGATCAGCTCACGCTTCAACCTGGAGATTATCTTTTGCGGCTGGGTGTGCGCGACAACATGACCGGACTGATTGGAACAGCCAACGCCTCGCTGACAATTCCTAAGGAGAACAGCAGCGCGAACCCGTCGACCGCGCCGACCAAGCCGTGAGCAAGTCTCACTGAGAAACCTGCGCAAGCCGCGGACAATTGCAGTGCTGACTCTGGCCAAACACTAAAGGACCAATGGGAGCAAGGGCGTCGAAGCAGGATATCGACGATGCATGTTTCATCCCGCGCAACATTAGGAAGTTGTTTCTCTTCGCGTCTCTATGTCCTATCTAAATCTGCGGCGAGCAGTTTCAATTTGACACGTTGGCCATTCCCAATCTGATACTCAAAGCGCATCCCATATTGGAATCACAGTAAGCTTTTTTTCTTCAGCCGTTAAACCTTCGTTCATCAATCCAGCTCACAATGTGAGTTGCTGCCTTGGCCGGATTTCTGCTGTTGCCAAACAGCTCCGCAAACAAATCGTTCTTCAACTCCAACTCGCAAAACTTGCAGAGCGTTTCTGCAACGGCCTAAACGCAACATAGATGAAAGGAAAAACTATGAAAGCTCCAATCATTCATTGCGCGGTAGGAAATTCCCTTCTTCGAGTGTTAACGTGTTGTCTGTTGGCAGCGGCGCTGCTGCTTTCGTTCAACTTAAAATCCGCACAGGCGCAAAGCACACCCGCGGCAGTTGATCCAGGAGTGCGTCCCGGACCACAACCCTCTAACGGAGCGGGGAACTTCCTTGCAGGGCTTCCGTCTGACCAGATCACGTTCTGGTTTGACGGGCTCGCTTTTTTTGAAGAAACGGCTTCAGTAAGAGGCACAATCAACGGCGAACCTCTGCTGGGACTAGGACCGGCCTTCAACGGCAACAGCTGTCTTCTCTGCCACTCGCAGCCGGTACGAGGTGGAAGCAGTCCAACTCCGAACCCGCAGCGAGCCATTGCCAATCTTGACGGCGCGAGCAACACGATCCCAACTTTTCTGACTACAAACGCCCCTGCGCTGGAAGTTCGCTTCGTGCGCAATGCTGATGGCACTCCCGACGGCGGCGTGCACGATCTGTTCACTATTACTGGCCGGAGCGATGCTCCGACCGGCTGCAACCTGAAACAGCCGGACTTCGCTACCCAGCTCCAGAACGGCAATATCGCATTCCGCATTCCCATTCCGACGTTCGGCGAAGGCTTTGTGGAGAACGCATCAGAGGACATTCTCAAAAACAATCTGGCCGCTCTGGGCACGACCAAGAGCGGTTTGGGGATAAAAGGCCGCTTCAACACCAGCGGCAATGACGGCACCATCACCAAGTTTGGCTGGAAGGCGCAGAACAAATCCATGCTGATGTTTTCCGGTGAAGCTTCCAACGTGGAGATGGGCATCACCAACGAGCTTTTCACCAATGAAAGAACCAACAGTGGCTGCGCGACCAACGCTACTCCTGAAGACAACACGCACGTCATCATCCCCACCGGGGGCGACGCGGGTGACGATGCCAGCGAGATCTCTTCTCTGATCGAAAACTTCACCATCTTCATGCGGCTTAATGCGCCAGCCCAGCCTTGTGATTTCTTTACCAGCCAGAGCTCATGCCAGGCGCTCGGCGCCTCCGCGCTGCGAGGGCAGGCACTGTTTGGTACGGTTGTTCCCAGTGCTACCGGGACAGTGAACACGGGCATCGGGTGCGTGTTGTGCCACACGGATGTCCTGAGTACGGCCAAATCCAATCTGGCGCCTCTTAACCAGGTCGCCTTCCACCCATTCTCAGACTTCGCACTGCATCACATGGGTCCGGGACTGGCCGATGGCATCAGCCAGGGCCAGGCGGGAGGCGACGAATTTCGCACCGCGCCGCTTTGGGGCGTAGGCCAGCGGATTTTCTTCCTGCATAACGGCAGCACCAGTGACATTGTGGCTGCCATTGAACTGCATGCCGGGCCTTGCGCCACCGGGCAGGTTTGCTCTGAAGCTACGCAGGTCATCAACACCTTCAATGGCCTCACGCAGCAACAGCAACAGGACCTGGTCAACTTCCTGCGCTCGCTGTAAGTCTCAGCATCGCGCGCCGGCTTGGTCTTTTCTCCCACGACTAAGTCGGCGCTTTTTCAGCGTTACGCCCGAACCATTGCCTCTTGCGCGTCCCTCTCGCGTCATGACAAGCTAATAGCTCACTCCCTTGCAAAGTTTGGAACAAACCACGGCTCACGCTTCTTATGCGTCAAGACTCCCTGCGGGCGTGCTCGATGTCTTGGTTGTCGGCGCAGGATTTTCCGGCCTGGGTATGGCAACAGCGCAAGGTGTGGGAATCCGGCGGCTGCCGCAGTTGTGTATCAGCACTAAGAATCGGGGATAATTGATGGATCAAACAACACAGGTAAGCCTGCTTGATACAACGCCGGATGAACGCACAATGGCCACTCTGGCCCATGCCTTGCAGCTTATTGGCTGGTGGATTGCGCCGCTGATCATCTTCTCAATCCGGCGACATTCCCGTTTTGTTTCATTTCATGCGTTGCAAGCCCTGCTCTTGCAGATTGTTCATGTCATTATCGTTGTTGTTTTAATGGTGCTCTGGTTTACCACGATCTTCGCCACCATTTTCCACCAAACCAGCGGTCAGCCTCCCGAGTTCCCTGCCGCAATGTTCATATTGTTTCCGTTGGTTTGGCTTTTATTTATGGCTATGTGGGTGGGCACGCTCACAATTGCAATTCTTTACGCCATCAAAGCCGGGCGCGGAGAGTGGGCAGACTACCCGGTGCTTGGCAAGTTGGCTCGAAAAATGTTGAAGATGGGCCCAATGGAAGGACGCTTCGCGCCGATGCCGCAAATGTGAGCCGTTACGACTGCTTTCCTTTCAGCCGCAACCCTGCCCGCTCTTCGATCAACATAATTGTCGCCGCGTAATCCAGATCGTCGTGGCCGTCTTTGCTGGCCTCTTCGTATATTTCATCGATCTTGATCAGGCCCGGCAGGTCGACGCCGTTTTCCTTTGCAGCGTCCATCATCAGGTGCATGTCTTTGTGCATCAGCTTAAGCGGGAAGTTAGGAGAGTAGTCCTGGTTGAGGATAAATGGCTTTTTGTATTCGGCCACGCCGGAGCGGATCATTGACGATTCAATCAGCTCAAACATCTTTTCCGGCGGCACGCCCAGTTTCTTGGCCAGCGTCAGACTCTCGCACAGGCCTTCATAGATAAAGACGATGTTCATGTTCTGCGCCAGCTTGGCGGAGAGGCCCTTGCCATTGTCGCCCATGTGGATCACTTTCTTTCCCATGGCGCGAAGCAGCGGCTCAACGCGCTCTATATTGTGCGGCGCGCCGCCGATCATGAAGATGAGCTGGCCGCTTTCCGCCGCGATCTTTGATCCTGTCACAGGCGCATCAAGAAATTCACAACCTTTTTCCTGCAGGCCCTCCATAAACAGCAGGCTGGCGGAAGGCGAGATGGTGCTTGAATCGACGACTACGGTACCGCTGGTCAGGCCTTCCATCGCGCCGCCCGGCCCAAACAGCACGGCCTGCACGGCCTTTGTATCAGAGACGCAGACCCATACGGCATCTTTGTCTTTGGCCGCTTCAGCGGGAGTGGCTGCGGTTTTTGCCCCTTCGACATCGCGGGGCGTACGGTTCCAGACCGTTACTTCATGTCCGGCTTTAACCAGGTTGGCGGCCATGGGCCGTCCCATAATTCCAAGACCTAAGAAGGCTACGCGCATGCTTGGCATTAGACGGTCTGAGGCCGGATGCCGTCAAGTGGGAAGCGGTTAGCGATCACTAGTCAGCATTCAGCCATAAGCCAAACCTGTTTTACCGCAAAGGTCGCGAAGGACGCAAAGAAAGAAGGAAATTTGCCTTTCGTGTTCTCCTTTGCGTGCTTTGCGTCCGTTGCGGTGAAGCTCTTGCTGATTGCTGAGTGCTGGTCGCTGGCTGCTCTCTCCCGGTGATACAATTTTAGGTTTCCCTGAGTCTCTGAAAAGGATCATCTTATGTCCCAGACTTCCACCCAGATCGCTCCTCCGCCGCAGCCGTTGGTCGCGCTTACCGATGATGAAATTCTCTTTCGTGACAACGTGCGCCAGTTCGCCGATCAGGCGCTCCGTCCCAAGGTCCGTGAGATGGATGAGAAGGGCGTTTTTGATCGCGAGCTGATAGAGCAATTCTTTCAGCTTGGGCTGATGGGCATTGAAGTTCCAGAGCAATACGGCGGAGCGGGCGGAAAATTCTTTGAGGCAATCCTTGCAGTGGAAGAAATTTCGCGCGTGGATGCTTCCGCCGGTGTGATTGTTGACGTGCAGAACACTCTGTGCAATAACGGTCTGCTGCGCTGGACCACTGAAGAACAGAAGCGCCGTTATCTCCCCAAAATGAGTAGCAACACCGTGGGCGCTTATGCCCTGAGTGAAGCTTCGTCCGGTTCAGATGCCTTCGCCATGCAGACGCGCGCGCAACTGAAGGGCAGCGAGTATGTGCTGAACGGCCGCAAGTTGTGGATCACCAACAGCAAGGAAGCTGGCGTATTCATCCTGTTTGCCACGCTTGATCCCGCCGCCGGATACAAGGGCATCACTGCTTTCATCGTGGAAAAAGATTTTCCCGGATTCACAGTCGGCAAGAAAGAAGATAAGCTCGGCATCCGCGCATCAAGCACCTGTGAATTAATTCTGGAAGATTGCCGCGTACCCAAAGAAAACGTCTTGGGCGAAGTTGGCAAGGGATACAAGATTGCCATTGAGACGCTGAATGAAGGGCGCATCGGTATTGGTGCGCAGATGCTGGGCCTGGCGCGCGGAGCCTGGGAGAGCGCGCTCAAGTATTCACAGGAGCGCAAACAGTTCGGCAAGAGCATTTCAGACTTCCAGGGAATCCAGTTCCAACTGGCGCAGATGGCTACCGAAATTGAGGCCGTGAAGATGCTGGTTTACAACGCGGCGCGCATGAAGGATGCGGGCATGAATTTTGTGAAGGAAGCCGCCATGACCAAGCTGTTTGCGTCACAGGTGGCGGAGCGCGTGGCTTCGCTGGCCGTGGAAATTTACGGCGGCAACGGATTCACCAAGGATTATCCCGTCGAAAAATATTATCGCGACGCGAAAATCGGCAAGATCTATGAAGGCACGTCCAACATGCAGTTGCAGACCATCGCCAAGATTCTGCTGGGCGGGAAATAGGCCTTAAGTCCGTAGTCACAAGACGCTAAGTACTTGTAACTGAACCAGTTAAGGCTTGATCACTGTTGACTTTGGGGAGTACCCGATTGTTTCTAGAGATTAAGCTGGTTTAAACTAGCGGGAATTTCCGGCTGCTCACCCCCACGGCAATGATACGAAATCGATAAGGGGCAGGAGTAAACGTTGGTCCAGGATTCCCTGAAGGAACTGCAAGATTTAAAGGTCGTTCACACTTTTTACCTGGGGTTGCTCGAAAAAAACCTTGGTCACAGTGTGCCCGTCCCGCTTGAGATCAAAAATATAACGGAGCAGGCGGAAAATGCCGCCGCACTGATTCCGGAGTTTAAGGTTTGGCTCAATCTGCTGGATCTGGCGCTCACGCCGCCACTGGTGCGCGACGCACTGAAAACTCTTCCTGGATTAGAAACCGCGCACGCGTTGCTGCGCTACTTCACTGTCAAAGCATCACAGCGGGCCGGCGATCGCGACAAAACAGATTGCATCATCACACATCTTTTCCGCATGCCCGCACAGGGTGATACGCCGCCAGCATGGCATCGGCCGGAAGTTGATAGTTCATACGCTTTTATCTCACAATCGGCGCTGGCCTTTGAGGCCGATCTGTACCGCGCACTCGTTGACGTGCCTTCAGAAGCCATGCCGCCCGAGCACGTTGGGCTGTTGCAGGAATTTGAGTATCTCTATCAGGAACTGGAAGAGTTCCGCCACTTTGACCAGATCATTGATTCAGGAATCGTGCAGCGCGTGCGCGAACTGAAGCTGTCGCTAGGCAAATCGTTTTATCATCCCGATTCTTTGGCCACGCTGGCTGTTTGGAACGACGTTTTTGGACGCAAGTTCGACGAGCTATTCCACGACGCGGCCATGCAGATCAAGACATTTGCTGAGACGGTACAAAAAGAAGGCGGCAGCCTGCTCTCCAAAGTTGAAGGCGACATTACCGTAAAAAATCTCAGTGAAGTGGAAACCAGTGAGATCCTGAAAGAAGATTACCAGTCGGCGCAGGACGAATTCCGCAAGGTTTCGCGCTATAAGAAGGCCGTGGACAGCAGGCGTCCGGTCAGAATGTCGCCGGCGGGAACGCCACGGCAGCCGGCCCGTGCGGCGCAGGAAACGGCACAGCCACCGCGCCCAACGATTCCGCAGGCAAACACCGTAACGCAGAGGGCCGCTCCACCCGCCACAACTTTCAACTCGTCCGCGCCCACAGCAACCGGGCCATCGGGAAACTCCGGCAAGAATTTAACCACTGAAGTGTTGGCGGTTGCGCCGTCGCAAGCCGTACACAATGCCGTACAGGAAGGGAAACTTCAGAGCGCGCGGCAAATTATCCGCGAGCACGTGCGCTCGTCAGACCCGAAGGTCGCTCACGTTTTTCCGGTCAAGAACTCAAAGATCACGCTCTCATCGGCAGAGGTGGAATCGTTTAGGGCCGACTATCAAACGGAAAAAAGTTTTCGCGCCGATTACGCCAGCGTGATGATGACGATTGTGGCTTATCTTGCGCGCATGGTCATTGAAGTGGATGAATACAACAACAAGGCGAGTTCAGCGTATTTGTGGAAGCCACACGCGGACGCCCTGGGATATCTTGTAAGCACGCTGGAGCGGCTGAGCATGGAGGCCGAACAGGTGATCTCCGTGGCCCGCGCCCGCGGCCTCACGGAAAAGGCTGACAGCCTTGCGGCCTCGCTGGATAAGCTGCGCGACTATGGCAAGACGGTTTCACAGACTTTGCAGTCAGCAAATCATCCGCAATAATTTTTCTCTGAATGGCTCTGAGGAAATTACGCCCGCCCCGCTTATCTTCTGGGATTGTCTTTCGCGCCGTAATCCATGCCAGAGTATGGTTCAGTCTTTGCAGTCTGATGAGCGCTAGCGCCTGCCGTGCGTTTTTTCTTGGCCGCGGGCTTTTTGACGCCAAGCGCGATATCCGCCAGTTCCAGAAAACGGCTGCTGTTGGGCGCGCCGCCAGGACGGTTTTCCCAGGCGCGTTCGCCAGCCGGTCCCTTCAGGCTGTAACGCGGTGCTATCCAAAGGTCTTTGGAGACCTCTGTTTGTTTATCAGATTTCTTGGGCATGTGGTGCACTGATTATCTCCATTTCATAGGCCCTTTTCAATGAAAAAAGCTAAGTTTTCGCGCATTTCGCGGCTGTCTTGTTTAAGCCGCACGGGTTAAGTACAACGCATCCAATTCCATAATGGAACCGGCAAAGGCGCCGGAAAGCGCCTACCGGTGCTTCGCCCGGGCGTAGGGGCGCTCGCCAGATCAAGAAGGGGTTCCCGCAACGCCGGCAACTACACATGCCCAAATTAAGTGACGCGGTTGATAACGTCTTCAGTGAAGCGCGGATGCTGCTGCTCGGCGGCCAGGTGCTGCTGGGATTCAGCTTTCGCATTTGCTTTGAAGAAAAGTTTGATCAGATTGCCCGCCCGGCGCAGATGGCAGAAATAATCGGTCTGGGAGTCATGACAGCGGCTTTGGGCTGGCTGATCTGGCCGGCGGCATTTCATCAGATCAAAGAAAAAGGCCGGATGACGGCATCCATTCACGCCTTCACAACCAACGTACTTGACTGGGCGTTGCTGCCCTTTGCCTTGGGACTGGCGCTCACACTTTACACAGTCGCCACCGCGCTCAATCTGCCTTATGCGCCCATGATAGGCGCAGCGGCAGGAATTTTTGCCACCGCGACGTGGTATGGCTGGTCACGAGCAGGCCGCAAGCCGGACGCAAAGCAGAAGGTGCAGAAAGACCTGGCGCAACAGGAGCAAAAGGACCGAGGCAAGCCCGACCTTTCCGATCGCATAAAGAAAGTTCTTCTGGAATGCCGCATGGCGCTGCCCGGCGCACAGGCTTTTCTGGGATTTCAATTTGCCATTGTGTTTGCCCAGGGTTTTGAACAACTGCGGCGGCCCTGGCAGATCATTCATTTTGCCAGCCTCCTGGCCACGACGGTGGCGACCGTGCTGCTTATCACTCCCGCCGCGTATCACCGCATCCATGAAGCGGGTGAAGACACGGAAAACTTTCGCAAAGTGGCAAGCAGGCTATTGCTCATGGCATTGGTGTTTCTGGGGCCGGGCATGGCGGGCGATCTGTTCGTAGTAATTGCCAAAGGGACGCAATCTCCCGGGATGGCAGGCGCTATCGCCGGACTGCTGTTGCTGGTGTTCTATGGGTTATGGTTTGGCGTGAGCGCGTGGCGACGGAAATAATCGCGAACGGGATTGCGACACAGGAAAAACAAGAATGTTGCGGAGATAAGGGCGCCGGTCAAAGAACGCAGCGCGTCATGGGTAAGAAAGTAGCTGACGAGATTGCCGCCGGCATCGACGGCGAAAAGGCAGACGCCAAACCACCACGCCCAGCGCCGACCACGCAACAATCCAAAGGCAGCAAAGAATGTGCCAACACCGAGCGCCATCAGGAACAGGCCTGACGCTCTGCCGATGGAGTGGAATAGCGCCGCGCCCTGCGGATTGAATTTCCATAGGCGGTCCAGTAGAGGGCCAGGAAAAAGCAAACTGCCGCCGGTAATAAGAGCAATGATGGTGGCAGCGAAAAGGAATATTGCGATAACTAAAACAGTTTTAGGCCTGGGCTGCTGCAGGCTTGTGGTTGCGATCATCGACCGGCAAGCGCCCCAACCCTTGTAGCAAGTTCCTGCGGCACGTCAGCAAGAACCTCCAGCCATGAATCGGCGTCGTCCAGCACTCTGCCGCTGGATACGGTATAAAGCTCCAGCAACTTGGCGCCGCGGCAGCTCTCGCGGATCAGCCCGGCAATGCGCCGCTTGATTTTGGGAGAGACTGTCTGGCCCACAACGGCAACGTCAAATTTATTCTGCCGGCATGCCTGGATCAAACTGGATTCGTCCAGCGCAGAGACCACAACGTGGCCTGCCCGCTCCAAGATCAGTTGCCTGGTCCGAACCACCGAGGGATCGACGCCAGTGCAAAGAACCAGCGCCATACAGAGAAGGTCCTTTCCTATGATTAAAGGTGAAGTCGAAACGGATATTACCACTGGACCGTCTTTAAAATCCATGAGTAAAAGCTGGCCAAAGTTAAACTTTTGCCAAAAAGCAGCAGCTCACACTTTAGCAAGAAGGATTGTCAGCTTGGTTTAAAAGTTTTTTAATTTTGCCTGATTGCAAAATCGCCCTTGTTTGGAATCAATAAGTTATATCCTTCCTTAACGACCCGAGGGTAGGTTTCTCAAGAACCCGAAGCCTTCTTTGCTTCGGCTATCGCTTGCGGCGGAGCTACCGCAGCGGCCCCGCGCCGCAATCCCCACAGCACCAGCACAGACGACCCAACAATGGCCAGCCCTACCGACATAAACAGCGCCGTCATCAAGGTTTCCTGCCAGGGCAGCGCGTTATGTCCCGCGCCGGTAATGGGAGAAAGCGCCGCCGCACCCAGCGTCGCACCCAGAGCTGTGGTCGCCCAGTTTATGTAAGCTCCATAGAGCGCGGTCCAATACGCTGCGGCCTTGAGCTTCAGCGGCAGACGCACCTCCATCCACACCGCGCCCAGCGCGATGAGAAACGTTCCGTTCATCACGCCTTCTAAGTGCGCCGCCAGGCCCATGCGAGGATTGGCAAACTTCGTCTCCACAAAGCCCGTCAGCAGTCCCAGCAAAAACAGGAACATGCCGTGCCAAATCAATCTGCGTTTGCTGTCGTCCATGGTGGTGGTCTCCATTTCTGTGCGTGCGGGAAGTGGGAGGATTGTATACCGTTGCGGCGCGAGTAGTTAGTCAGGGCGGAAATGCTACCGTGCAGACCCGACGCGCGAAAGCCCTTGCGGGCTTCCGTACCGCGTCGCCTCTGCACGAAAAACAAAAAAGAGACACCCGGCGAAGCGCCGGGTGTCGAGGTTGGGCTATTTTCGCGTGCATTGGCCGCCCGACGAAACGGCCCACACCATTCATGACATAGCGCCGGAGGGGCGAAAGAATCTAGCCGGGGTGGCGTAAACCCTGGTAGTTAAGCGAAAAAGATAGCGCCACCGAGGCAGCGACACCAACCAGACCGCTCTTATCTTCAAATTTGTAACACCCACCGTATATTTGGCCATGGAGTCACTGGTCACATCGGATTCCTGCTGACACATATTGGGGCGTTTTAGATAGCGATACAATATATGGTATATAGGTCTTTAAATTGTGATATATTTGCCCTAAGTTGAAGTTTCGCTCGACTGCGTTCGCTAACTGCATGGCAGCTCCCGACCTAGCCTGAAGCAACTTCAAGATTGGACCTGTAGCATTTCCCATTCCCGAAATGTCATACATTTCTGGCTCGCTAGGAGGTGTTCGTGGCTGACAACTTGATCAAGATCTCCGCGACGGGTGTCGCCGAATTCATTACCGCAAATCCTTCCAGTCGCCCGTCGAAATTAAGACCTTTTAAATTCAACAAGAGAGGCGAAGGCTTTGGCAGGAGTAGCTACTATCAGGCGGCAATTAGCTGCATTAAGAAGTTCCACCTGGCAGGTAGAGACGAGAATGTAACGAAGAAGGCGATGTTGGAATTGACGGCAATTTCAACCGATAAATCCCTTGGGAAATTGCTTCAAGTTAGAGCGCAACGCAATATTGACGCGATCCTTGCCTATATGCGGATATACGGCAAGCGACAGTTTCAGATTTTGAAAAATCACCGCCTTTCATACAACAGTAAGAAGCTTCGCATTACCGCCTCCCCGGATCTTTGGGTAACGGAGGCCGGCCAGGAAGTTTTACTTAAGATTGGCGCTGCTCGCCATCGCAATCCTGATGAATTCGTGGAACTGCTTCTTCACCTTATAAGAAAAGCCGCGATTTCTAGTGGGTACAAGGTCAGAGCGAAAAATGTGGTTTATCTCGACATTTCAATTGGCCAAGAACGAGTCGCTCAGAAACCCTTGTCCTTTTACAACAAAGCTTTGGACTGGGCGGGGAAGGAAATTGCGGCAGAGTGGAGCAAACTGCCCGCTCCTCCTGGCTATCCCAGCATGCCTAATCCCGAAAGTTAGGAGTACCTTGGGATGTTGCGAAGGTTGAAGGTAAAGACACTTAGCAAATATTTATCTGTTCCTCATCGAGAACTCCGTAGGCTCGGCATCTTCAACGCGATAATTGATCGAGACTCGCGGTTATGCATAGACCCTCAGTTGCTTTTTTCCACACAAATACCTGAATTGAAAAATGCGCGTCAGCGAATCGACGAGCATTTCACAACAGTGATTAGGCTTATCAAAGCGTCCAAACACAAGGATGATCTCGCATGGCGCGAGGCGCTGCGACGACTTACCTTTAAAGAAGAACGAGGAGTTGCCATCGGTGTCAGTGCCAAAAAACGCGACGGCAACGGTATCGGCCCTATACTCGCAGAAAGGCTTCTCGAAACCGGAGCCGAGTTAGTTGGACTTGGCATTGAGGACCCGACATTATTTGAAGTGCTGCCGCTCTTTGAAGAGGATTTTGGTGCCGATCGCCTGAGCGATATGGCCATTTCACTGCTCATCCCGAATCTAGAAGACCTAAATGTGCGACTTACACAACAACTCAGGCTGCAACAAAAGGGAGTAATCATTCGAAATGGTCGACCTTTGGAAGTGGCGACATATCGAGACGGAACGATTATCAAGTTTTTGCCCATCGACATTCTTCGCCCAGTACCGATTGCCACAGATTTTGAGAGCATCGACAACGCGGCAGAGTTTAATGAAGAATTACGGGAGAGTTGGAACTCCATACTCCACGCGGCATGGAAAAGGAAAACAGAAGTTCACAAGACTGATGTCCGAAAGCTCTTTCTATCAAAACGCGCATTCTTCGAGTCGCTTCTCAATGCTTATCGTCAGCACGAAGATATCAGTGAGCAGGAGACAAACGACGCACTCGACGCTGGGAAGAAATTCGCTAGTGACAATCCAGTTTCGCTCCGCAAGGATCCAAGATCCCAAGATGAACTCCGGGATGTGGTACATGCGATAGTAGCTCAATTCAAGAAGTGTATTGAAGTTAACGGGCTTTGGAATCACTTGTATCGCAACGTGAACGGGAGCTTGAAACCCTTACATGAAAGATACAGTCAGTTATTGTTTTTCGTAATTGCCGATTCATATTGCACAGCCAACGATCTTGACCTGTCTCGAGAGCCCAACGCTGGAAGCGGCTCTGTGGACTTCAAGGTAAGCCGCGGAAAAACTTTACGGTATCTGTTGGAGATCAAGCTTTCCAGCCACAAAGCACTTGTGCATGGGTATGAATCGCAATTGCCTCTTTACCAAGAGAGTGAAGAAAGCGACGAAGCGGGCTTGTTGGTCGTACGCGTGAATCACTCGATGTCTCGGATCAATCAAATCTTGGCCTTGCAAAAAAGATATCCGGGACCGGACGAACGGGCACCTGACGTTTATGTGATTGATGGGCGAATCAGGGCGACCGCCAGCAAAATTTAGCGAGACGCCAACACGTCCACGGGTACCGCCACGCTTTCCCCCTGTCGTTCACGCACGCAGTGGATGCGACGTGCAATTCCGATTGTCCAGTCGGCGGATTCCATACTGACCTAATTCGCAATTGATTCGCTTAATGGAATGCGCTAGGATACGACAGCCCTCAGGGGTGGAAGTGGGTCTGATCATTGAAAATTTAGCAGAAGGCTGGTGTTTGGTGTTTGGTATTTGGTACTTGGTACTTGGTACTTGGTACTTGGTACTTGGTGAATGCTTTGCGACCCTCTGCCTGACTGGGATTCCGCCCATTCACGCGCAAAAGCGGCGCGAGAATGGGAGCCCGTTGGGATTGGGTTTGGGTGACGCTTGGGTCACCCTTGGGCCACCCTTGGGCCACCCAAGGGCCACGCAAGGGCCACGCAAGCGCCACCCAAGGGTCGAATAGCGGAAGTGCTTTGTTTGCAACACGACCTTGAAAATAGGGGGTGGGGGCCGCCTGAGATTGCCAAAATCGCCATGATTGCCAAAAATCGCCGAAATTGAAAACCGCCGGGATCGCGCGTCATCGCCGACATCGCCCGTGATCGGAAAACCAAAACCTGTATGGAGGCACCGTAACGCGGAGAACGGCCAAGGTCGGAAGGTCGGAAATGACCGGATAATCAAAAGACACGGCGAGTGATCTGCATCACTGCTTCGCCATGGGGGAGGAAGTAACGTTCTTGCCGAGGTGAATTATGGCTGCGCCGCTTCTGATCCCGCCCACCCGTCCTAAGCTGAAGAACGTGCTGTTTACCACGGATTTTTCCACCGGATCACTGGCGGCACTGCCGTATGCCACCAGGATTGCGCGCGCGTTTGGAGCGAACCTGCATCTGTGCCACATTGAGCCGACAGCGCCGCTGTCCACAGGGCTGGCCGACTTGCACCTTTACGAAACGGCGGGCAAGGATGCTGCCCAACGGCTGGCCGCGCTCCGTGATTTGCCTGAACTTAAAGGACTGCAGCCCGCGCTGGTGCTGGCGGAAGG
>Ga0070734_10002693_pt1 | contig 20584 bp, 14 predicted proteins | sample Coa_R1_8_FD_66444 | JGI IMG/M metagenome (GOLD analysis project Ga0070734, IMG submission 66444) | Surface soil microbial communities from Centralia Pennsylvania, which are recovering from an underground coalmine fire - Coalmine... | ecosystem: Environmental > Terrestrial > Soil > Unclassified ...
GATTTCAAGAATCAGAAAGATGTGGATCTGGCCGCGATGTGCGATGTCTATCAGCCGCGGCTGGAGCAAGGCGTCGCGGCTTGCGGCCAAACCGCGAAGCCGTATACCGATTTCCGCAAAATGCTGGAGAACAAAGATCTGCAAGCCATCGTGGTTTGCACTCCGGATCATTGGCACGCGTTGATGACGATGATGGCGTGCGCCGCCGGCAAAGACGTCTACGTGGAAAAGCCAGTGTCGCTGTTTGTCGCGGAGGGCCGCTGGATGGTGAACGCGGCCCGCCGCTACGGCCGCGTTGTTCAAGCGGGAACCCAGCAGCGTTCGGGAAGACATTATCAGCACGCCAAACAGTTGATCGAAGCGGGCTATATCGGACCAGTGATGAGCGCGCGATCCGGATCGTTCCGCAACATCATGCCCGGCTTCGGGTCGCCGGCCGATTCCGCGGCGCCGCACGAATTCGATTACGACATGTGGATCGGCCCCGCTCCCGCTCGCCCGTACAACAAACTGCGCGGGCTTTATCATTTCCGCTGGTTCTGGGATTATTCCGGCGGACAGATGACGAATCTTGGCGCGCACGAGGTCGATATTATTCAGTGGTTCCTGCATAAGAAGGGTCCGGCGGCGGTTTCGTCCAGCGGCGGACGATTCGCACTCACCGACGAAGGCGAAACGCCCGACACGCAGGATGCCGTTTTCGAATATGGCAACTGCACTGGAGCCTTCTCGTTTCGCGAGGCGAGCGCGGGGCGGCGCTTGGGAGCGAACTCATTGGAATTTTTCGGAACCAAGGGAAGCCTGGTGATCAATCGCCGGGGATTCGAAGTGGTTCCGGATATGAAGTCGAATCCCGAAGATGCGATTCCCGTTTTTCAAGGACATCCGGCGGGCGGCCCCGTGCGGGAAAATGTGAAGCCAGAGCCGTGGGTGGAAGCGCGCAAGGAGCCTGGATCGTCCGACGAGCAGTTCGACCTGCACGTGCGCAATTTTCTGGATTGCATCAAATCGCGGGAGCGTCCGATCGCGGATATTGAAGACGGTCATCAAGCCACTACGGCTTGCCATCTGGCGAACATTTCATTGCGCGTGGGGCGGAAGGTCCGATGGGATGTGGATAAAGAAGAAATCCTGGGCGACGCGGAGGCATCCGCAATGCTGGTTCGTCCATATCGAAAACCCTGGGATGTGGTTTTGCGAGGACTAATCGCGTGACGCGCCGGCTTTTCGTGCAGGCGATCGGCGCGGCTACCGCCGTGAAAGCGCGCGCGGATTCGCCGAAAAGTGGGATGGGCGTGGCCTGGACGTCGTTCATGACGGTCGCGAAGCCCAAAGATCCGCTGGAATTCTTAATCCAATGCCACGAGCTGGGGGCGGCAGGCATCCAGGCGCCGCTTCACGGCGATTTGCGAAAGTTGCGTTCGCAGGCCGATCAGTTTGGAATGTACCTCGAGGCGATGGTCTCGCTTCCCTCGAACGGCGATACATCCGCTTTCGAGAAAAGCATCCAGGATGCGAAGGACGCGGGAGCTCTTTGCGTCCGCGCCGCAGCATTGAGCGGCCGCCGCTATGAAACGTTCGCGTCGCTCGACGCCTGGCGGAAATTCGTGAGTGACAGCCAACGAAACATCGCGGCCGCGCTTCCGATCGTCGAGAAACACAAAATGCCTCTCGCGCTCGAAAATCACAAGGATTGGACCGCGGACGAGATGGCCGCCCTCATGAAGAGCCATTCCAGCGAGTATCTGGGCGTTTGCCTGGATTTTGGGAACAACATAGCGCTGCTTGACGATCCGATGACGGCTGTCGAAACGTTGGCGCCCTATACGATGGCGACTCACGTGAAGGACATGGGCGTGGAATGGTTCCACGACGGCTTTCTGCTTTCCGAGATGGTGCTGGGGCAGGGCTTCTTGGATCTTCCCGGCATGGTCGCGACCGTGCGCAAAGCCAGGCCGGCGGCGCGCTTGTCGCTCGAAATGATCACGCGCGATCCGTTGCAGGTGCCGTGCCTGACGGACAAATATTGGACCACTTTCCCGGACCGCAGCGGTGTTTTTCTGGCCCGGACCATGCAACTGGTGCAGAAATATAAGAGCGCCAAACCGCTGCCGCGCATGAGTGGATTGACATCCGAAGCCCAGCGCGTCCTCGAGCAGGAAAACGTCCGCGCCAGCCTCGCTTTCGCCCACGAAAAACTGAGCTAAAAATAGTTGCGAACTTCAGCCGCTCTGGTGCGTACTACATTTCTAGAGCCATGATCAAACACGTCTTCCGCCGCCTGATGCGATCACCGATTTTCACTCTGGTGACGCTGGCTACCATCGCCATTGGAATCGGGGCTAACACTGCGATTTTCAGCGTTGTAAACGGAGTTTTGCTGAAACCGCTCCCGTATCCGGAACCGGAAAGATTGGTGGCTGTCTGGCAGTCGGCGCCGGGGATCAATCTCCCGGAGCTGAACCTCGGCTTTGCCGACTACTTTACGTTCCGCGAAGAGAATCGTTCGTTCCAGGATTTCGGGATCTGGAACTATGACAGCTTCAGTATTACCGGCAAAGGTGCACCCGAACGAGTCGAAGGCATCAACGTTACATCAGGGATCTTGCCTGCGCTTGGAGCGCGCCCCGTGATTGGCCGTTTGTTCAGCGAGAAAGACGATACTCCGGGAAGTCCCGCCACCGCGATTCTTTCCTACGGATATTGGATGCGAAGCTTCGGCGGCGACCCCACGGTCATCGGCCGCCGGATCGTTGCCGACGGCACGGCGAGAGAGATCATCGGCGTGTTGCCCCAAAATTTCCACTTCCTGGATGTAAAGCCGGAAATGATCACCCCATTCCAACAGGACCGCGGAAAGACGGTACTCGGAAACTTCAGCTTTCAGGGCATCGCTCGGCTCAAACCCGGCGTCTCTATCGCTCAGGCCAATCAAGATCTCGCGCGGATGATTCCCATGGTGAACACCCGCTTCGCGCCGCCGCCCGGATTCAGCGTGAAAATCTTCGAGGATGTGAAGATCCTGCCGAATGTGCGGCCTCTGATGGTGGATGTGATCGGCGATCTGGAACGAGTGCTGTGGGTACTAATGGGCAGCATCGGCGTGGTGCTTCTCATCGCTTGCGCCAACGTGGCGAATTTGTTGCTGGTGCGCGCCGAGGGCCGCCAGCAAGAGCTAGCGATCCGTTCTTCGCTTGGCGCTAACTGGACCGAGATTGCGCGTGAGCTTCTGGTGGAGAGCGTTTCGTTGGGCGTGCTAGGAGGCATCGCGGGATTGGGCCTTGCGTATGCCGCTTTGCGAGTTCTGGTTAACATCGCGCCAGCCTCGCTTCCGCGCCTGGATAATATTACGATCGATCCGACAGTTCTGGCCTTCACTCTCGGCGTTTCTTTGCTGGCGGGTCTGCTGTTCGGATTGATTCCGGTGTTGAAGTACGGAGCGCCGAGCATGGCGTCTGTACTGCGCGCGGGTGGCCGGTCCTTGAGCCAGAGCAAAGAGCGGCACCGGGTCCGCAACACGCTGGTGGTGGGGCAAGTGGCGATGGCGCTGGTGTTGCTGATCAGTTCCGGCCTGATGATCCGTACCTTTTTCGCATTACGGCAGGTACAGCCCGGATTCACAAACGGGGAACAGTTGCAAACCGCTCGCATTTATATTCCGGATGCCGTGATCAAAGAACCGGACCGCGTGCTGCGCAATCTCCAGGACATGGAGCAGCGATTGTCCGCCATTCCCGGCGTGACGGCCGCGTCGTTTGGAAACTCCATCCCAACGGATGGCAACAACAGCAACGACTTGCTTTACGCCGAAGATCGAACCTATCGCGAAGGGGAACTTCCTCCCATCCGCCGCTATCACTTCGTCGCTCCTGGTTATTTTCATGCCTTGGGAACTCGTTTCGTCGCCGGCCGCGATTACACGTGGACGGATATTCAGGACAAGAGGCTAGTCGTGATTGTTACAGAGAACATGGCGCGCGAACTGTGGGGCGGCGCAAATCAGGCTCTCGGCAAACGAATCCGCGAAGGCATGAAGGACGATTGGCGCGAGATTATCGGCGTGGTGCAAGACGTCCACGATAATGGCCCGGACCAAAAAGCTCCTACCACGGTTTACTGGCCGGTCATGATGAAGAATTTCTACGGCGAACCCACGTTCGTACAACGGAGCGCGGTCTTCCTGCTCCGGAGCCAGCGGACCGGCAGCGAGAGTTTCTTGAAAGAAGTGCGTGAGGCGATTTGGTCGGTGAACGGAAGCCTTCCTGTCACCCGGATTAAAACCATGGCCGAGGTCTATCGCGGATCGATGGCGCGCAGTTCGTTCACGCTGGTAATGCTCGCTATTGCTGGCTCGATGGCACTGTTACTGGGCGTGGTGGGAATCTATGGCGTCATTTCCTACTCCGTTTCGCAGCGCACACGCGAGCTCGGCATCCGGATCGCGTTGGGCGCGCAGCCGGCGACACTCCAGGGTATGGTGGTGCGGCATGGCGTTTTGCTTGCCGGGATCGGCGTTGCCATTGGACTGGCTGGCGCCGCGGGAGTGACTCGCATCATGGCTTCGTTCCTGTTCAACGTCAGCGCGGTCGATCCGATCACGTACGTTGCAGTATCGTTGGGCTTGCTTGCGGCGGCGGCTGTGGCGAGTTACATCCCGGCGTACAAAGCCTCCGTCGTGAATCCAGTGGACGCGTTGCGCGCCGAATAAGCGTTCTTTATCATCGAAGCTGACATGCCGCGTTTGCCCGACGCGCTCAGTTTCTGCATCATCGCGAAGAACGAAGCGCATCATCTTCGAAAGTGTCTCGATTCGGTGCGAGGGTTGGCGGGCGAAATTGTTCTCGTCGACACTGGTTCCACCGATGAAACGAAAGATATCGCTCGAGACTACGGGGCGCTGGTCTTCCCTTTTGATTTCACCAGAGTCGATTTCTCGGGCGCCCGCAATCTTGCGTTGTCACACGCGCGCGCGCCGTGGATTCTCATGCTCGATGCCGATGAAACTTTAGCTGCGGGCGGCGCTGCCAAAATTGAGGCTCGTATCGCGCTCGGTGAAAATATCGGATTCTTCCTGGAGCGTCACAACAATTCCGATCCCCCGGTTACCGACTATGTCGTGCGGCTGTTCCCCAACCGCCCCGATTATCGATACCGCGGCCGTGTCCATGAACTGATTGACAACTCGATCTTGGCGGTGGGCGGCCGTCTGGTAAAAACCGATATCCGGATCGATCACAACTTCTCTTCGGACCCGGAAGCGCGCCGCCGCAAGAATCATTGGTATATCGAAATCTTGAAGGAAGAGATCGTGGCCGATCCCAGCGATGACTCCCGGCTCGACTTTCTCGCCGCCGAGTATCATCAGCTCGGAATGTTCGACCACGCCATTGAAGTTACCCGGCAGATCATTCAAGCACGGCCGCGCGACGCCCAAGCCCATTACTTCCTGGGTGTTTATCAATTCGTCTACAAGTCCGATTTGAAAAGCGCCCGTGCGTTTTTCAACCGCGCGCTCGAGCTTCGTCCGGATTATCCGGAAGCCGCGGCTTTCTTACAAAAAATAGCCGAGCGCGAAGCCTCCGTTTCAAAATAACTTCAAAAGTCCGGCGCCGCCGACTCCGAGCACCGCGACCGGACTGTTCTTATCGTTGGTCTGTCCATCGCCAAGCTGGCCAACCGCGTCGATTCCCCAACACATCACGCCGCCGGTCGCGAGGATCGCGCAGTTCTGCCGGTATCCAGAAGCGATTTCGATCACGCCGCTGGTAAGCCCGGTAACCTGCACCGGAATCTCCGATTGATTGTCGGCACTGTTGCCCAGGTCGCCGTTATAAGAAGCGCCCCAGCAGAGCACCCCTCCGGAGGTCGTCAGCGCGCAAGTATCGGCCTCGCCCATGGTGATGGATGCGATTCCGCCAAGCGGCCCGGTACCGCCGATGTTTAGAACCTGCACGGGGATGTCCGAAAAAGTATTCTTGGCGTTTCCGAGTTCACCGTCCTGGTTTTCGCCCCAGCAATCAGGCGCTCCGGCCGTTGTGATGGCGCAAGCGTTCGCATACCCGGCCGCAATCGATGCGATGCCGCCCAACGGACTTGTGCCAGCCACATTCAGTACCGGCACAGGATTATTGTTAGGCAGGTGCGGCCCGCCGCCAAGCTGCCCACCCCCGCTTTGGCCCCAACACCATTCCGCGCCTTTGCTGGTGAGCGCGCACGTATAGTACGATCCGGCCGCGACGCTCACCATGTCCGGGGGAATCTGCGTGACTTGATACGGAAGACCCGTACGAAAACCAGTGTTCGCTTCCGGACCCAACTCCTGGGACGTGTTGTCGCCCCAACACAAAACCGCGCCGGATACCGTCACCGCGCACACGTGATATTGTCCGGCCGCAATCGCGATCACGCCGGTCATGGGGCCACCGCCCACGCCCAGAACGTCCACCGGAACGCCGGAATCCTTCGTGGTTCCATTTCCAAGATTGCCGGTCGTATTCACGCCCCAGCATTTCACCGTTCCGGTTTTCATGAGGGCGCAGGTAAAGTCCTGCCCAGCGCTCACGCCTGCGACACCGCTCGAGAGTCCCGAAACCGCCACGGGCGTCGGCGTCTTCGTGGTGGTCCCATTGCCGAGTTGCCCGACGTTATTTCCTCCCCAGCAAATCACGCCGCCAGCGCTGTTCACCGCGCATGTGTGTTTCTGGCTTCCAGTGATCTTATTGCCGCTGAGCGCGGCCGGAGCATCCACCGCGATCGTCACCGTGTTGCTTGAAACTCCAGAAAGGCTGATCTGCACCGGGATCGCATTTCCTCCCGAGGCATCAGCGGGAATCTGCGCGTTCACCTGGTAAAGACCTACGTAGCCAGGCGATAATCCCGCGAAACTAACCGCGGCGTTTTCACCGCCGATCGTCACTTTGGGGGTCGTCACGGCGTGGGAAAGCGGATTGCCGGATGCCGGTTTTCCAGGCGACGGCGGATTCGTAACCGCTCCGAGCCCGGTGCAATAAATCGTGATGAACTCGCCCGGCTTCACTCCCCGCGAAGCCGATCCGCTAATGCTCCCCGATGGCGCGGCGTAGGTGGATGTGTTCGAAACCTGAATCGCGCCTTGCCCACTACCTTTTTGATTAAGGCTGAAGATCCCTGGAGAAAACGAACCCAGCGGAACCGTTTGCGGCGCGCTCGCTTGTCCGCCCACCGTCACCACCAGGGTCGCTTCACCGTTGCTCGGCAGGCCCTCGGGAATTTGAACGTTAAGCTGGCCCGGAAAAGCCGAGAACACGGACGCAGCGATTCCGTTGAACGTCACGCTCGCACCGCCCAGCGAAGTCAGCAGCGCGCCGTTCGAACCGAACGCGGAAAACGGGTTGTTCGTTCCGTCGTCCAAATTGCTGCCAAAGATGGCGGCGATGGAACCGGGCGCGAGTGGATTCGTTCCAACGGCAAAACTGGCGTTATTCACCACACTGGCTGGTGGCACGACCGGCGCGGAAGCCCCGAAAAGCAAGAAGGCCAGAACAAAAAGAGTGCAAATCCTGAGAAGCATGAGTATCCTTGTTTGTACATGCGAAAGCGTCGGCATGATGTGCGAAACTTTCGCCGGCTTTTTTGTGAAAGGCTTAACATCGCCGCTTAAAGCGTGAGGCGATTCTCGGTTCTATTGCGCGGTGTAGGTATCTGGGGGATTCAAGTGGATAGGAGTGTGCCATGCCGCAGCAGTCTTGGATTCTCGTTGCTTGTGCAACGCTACTCGCCGCAAGCGAACCTCAAACCGTTCTGAACCGGGATGGTCTCAAAGAAGCCTGGCGTCAGGCGATTTACGCCATTGAGCCGGATCGCTGCCACGGATTCACTGCGCAGAATGCTGCGCAAAACCTGAAGCTTGCCTTCGACCCGTCCGGGGCTCGGCTGGTTCACGGCGATTCCGACATCGCGCTTCGCCTGGTGGAATTCGGCCGAGGAGACGATCTGCGGCCACCGGACGCGGCGGTCATTTCCGGCTCCAAGAATCGCGTAGAGTACCGGCGCGGCAGGCTGACCGAATGGTACGTGAACGACTCCAGCGGCCTCGAACAGGGATTCACGCTCTCGGCGCCGCCGGCATCCGGCAACGGGGTGATTGAAATCGCCTTGGGGGTCGACGGCGCATTGCATCCGAAGCTCCAGTCGTCGACCGAGGTTGCGCTGCTCGATTCCCACGACCGCGCGGTGCTGCGTTACGGCGGTCTCAAAGCCTGGGACGCGCGAGGCCACGCGCTCGATTCGCGCATCGCTGTTGCGAACGACGTCGTGCGATTGATCGTCGATGACGCGGCCGCCGTCTATCCGATCACCATCGATCCCACGGTCACGCAGGTCACTCTTACTGCATCGGACGCTGCCAGCAGCACGCGCTTCGGGCAATCGGTGGCAATTAGCGGAACCACCGCCGTAGTCGGTGCGCCGTCATCCGGCGGAACTGTCGGCGCGGCGTACATATTCATTTCCTCTGGCGGATCGTGGCAGCAGCAAGCCAAACTCACCGCGTCCGACGGCGTGATCGGCGACCAGTTCGGAACTGCAGTGTCGATCGACGGACAAAACGTCGTGGTCGGCGCGCCTTTCGCGGCAAGCAGAGGCGCGGCTTACATATTCACAGGGTCTGGTTCCACGTGGACTCAGCAGGCGAAGCTGACCGGGTCGGATTCCGTTGGAAATGACCAGTTCGGAACTTCCGTGGGGATCAGTGGAACAACCGCCGTAGTCGGCGCGAGCAACGCAGTGGGACACGGCGCGGCATACGTGTTCACGTCCGCATCCGGAACGTGGACCCAGCAAGGGGAGTTGACCGATCCCGATCCGGTCGCCGGCGACCTTTACGGCATGTCCGTCTCCATCAGCGCCACCACGATCGTAGTTGGTGTTCCAGGCCGGGCGAATAGTAAGGGTTCCGCGTTCGTTTACGCGACCTCGGGGACATCCTGGGTTCAGCAGGCACTGCTGATTGCTGCCGATGGCGCCACGGGCGATAAATTCGGCTCGTCGGTCGCGGTGAGCGGCGATTCCGCGATCGTGGGCGCTCCTGATAAAGGAGGAACTTTCACCCCAATCGGCGCAGCTTACACGTTCATTCGGAGTGGCGCTACTTGGACTCAGCAGGCGAAGCTGCAATCTTCCGATGGCGGTGGAGCTTTTGGATATTCGGTGGGATTGAGCGGCACAACGGCGATTGTCGGCGAGATATTCAATTCGCAACTCAAGGGCGCGGCATTTATCTTCGTGCGATCCGGCGCAACCTGGACTCCGCAAGCGACGCTCACCGCTTCCGATATTGCGATCGGGGTGGAATTCGGCACGTCCGTTGCAATCAGTGGAACCAGCGCAGTTTCGGGGTCCCCGCTAAACACGAGCCAACAAGGCGCGGCGTATGTTTTCGCGCAATCCGGCGCCGCCTGGACCCAGCAGGCTGAAATCGTGCCCGCCGATGCAACCAGCGGCGACGCTTTCGGAAACGCGCTTTCGGTGAGCGGCGAAACCGCTCTCGTCGGAGCGGGAAGCAAGGGATCGAACACTGGCGCCGCTTATGTGTTCGTGCGTTCGGCAACGGACGGCACTTGGAGCCAGCAAGCCAAACTAACGGTTCCAGGCCTGACCAGTGGCGCCTCCTTTGGCGAATCCGTTTCGCTGAGCGGCGACACAGCGCTCATCGGCGCGAGCCTCGCCGCTTATGTGTTCGTCCGTTCCGGAACAAGTTGGAGCATGCAAACGAAACTCACTCCATCCGATGCCCCAGCCAATTTCGGATTCGCAGTGGCTCTTGACGGCGATACCGCTGTCGTCCCCGATTTTGGACAGAATGGCGGCCGTGGCGTGGGCTACGTCTTCGTCCGCTCCGGCTCAACCTGGACGCAACAAGCGAAGCTGAGTCCGTCCGATGCCGCCGCCAACGATTTGATTGGGCGCAGTGTATCGGTGAATGGAGACACGGTCGTAATGGGCGGGAGCTTCCAAAATTCGTTCCAGGGCGGAGCGTATGTATTTGCGCGCACCGGCACAACGTGGGCGCAACAAGCGAAGCTAACGGCATCCGATGGCGCATCCGGCGACAATTTCGCGTACTCGGTTTCGGTGAGCGGCGACACCATCATCGCCGGAGCCTACAACAAGGGTGGCGCGGAAGGCGCCGCTTACGTGTTCGTGCGTTCCGGATCGAATTGGACCCAACAGGCGAAATTACAGGCATCCGACGCCCAACCCAAGTACGTTTTTGGCATTTCGGTTTCCGTGGATGGAGATTTAGCCACGGTCGGCTCGAATGGCGTCAACTCTGGCCAGGGAGCCGCATATGTCTTCGCACGCAGTGGGTCGACGTGGTCCCAGACCATGAAACTCACAGCCACCAACGGAGCCGCATTGGATCACTTCGGACAAACGGCGTCGCTCAACGGTGGAACCTTGATCGTTGGGGCTCCCAGCCACAACGGCGGGGAAGGACTTGCCTACGTTTTCCTGCTGCCGACCCTTCCCGATAACGGCTTGGTCAATGCGGCGAGCTTCGCGCACACGGTTGCGCTCGGATCCATCGCAAGCGCGTTCGGAACCAACTACGCGAATTCAAACATTGGCGCGAGCGTAAAACCACTGCCCGACACCTTGGGCAACGTTTCGATCACCGTGAACAACGTGGCCGCCCCCTTGATTTTCGTCGGACAGTTTCAGGCGAATTTCCAGGTTCCGTTCGAAACAAAGCCGGGCACCGCTACCGTGATCGTTACTTCCAACGGAGTCGCGAGCCAGCCCGCGACTGTTGCAGTCACCGCGGAAGCACCTGGTATCTTCGTCACGGGTACGAATCAGGCTGTGGCGTTGAACGCCGACAACACGGTCGCGGACGACAGCCATCCGGCGAAGGTCGGAAGCGTGGTCGTAATGTATGTCACCGGGCTCGGTGCACTCGATCATCCGATCCCGACCGGATCGCCCGCTTCGAGCAACCCGTTATCAAACGCCGTCGTTGTTCCCACCGCGACGCTCGGTGGAGTGAACGCCGCGGTGCAGTTTGCCGGAATGTCGCCGGGATTTGTCGGATTAGGCCAAGTCAATCTGCAGATCCCGAAGCTAGCGAAAGGCAGCTATCCGGTAGTGCTGAAGCAGGGAGGGCAGACCAGTAACAATCCGGTGATCAGTGTGACGCCCTAGAAGCGACGGATCGCTTCGACCGAACCGCGCGCGCAAGCAAGCGTGATGTCGCTTCAGGCGGATCGCGGTAGCGCTCCCTTGCGGTCGCGGTTCGGTAGCGGGTGCTTCGCTGTTATCTTGATACTTGCGCCGGGAACTGCTCATCGTCGTGCTGTTTGTGCTCGCGTTGAGAGTACCGTTTCTCAACCACGCCGTCCAGGGCGACGATGTCTACTATCTGTACGGAGCGCAGCACGCGCAAATCGATCCGCTGCATCCGCTGCATGCCCGCTACGTTTTTCTCGGGCAGATGGTGGATATGCGCGGCCATCCGCACCCGCCCGGAAACTCCTGGTATCTGGGACTGCTCCTCGCGTTTTTTCAAGACGTCCATGAGATCCCGTTTCATGCGGCGTACATTCTCTTTTCTTTGATCGCAGCGCTCAGCGCACTTTCACTCGCCCACCGCTTCAGTCCGTATCCGCTCGCGGCTACGCTGCTATTTCTTGCGACACCAACGTTTGTCGTGAACGGTAACTCGCTCGAAGCCGATCTGCCTTTTCTTGCCTTCTGGCTGCTTTCCATCGCACTTTTCGTGGGGGCTGTCCAGCGCCGCTCGATCCAGCGGCTGATCGCATCTTCCATCGCCATGACGCTGGCCGCGATGATGGCGTATCAAGCCGTGATCCTGGCGCCGATCCTGCTCATCTACGCCTGGCGCTGGGGACGCAAATGGCGTCCCGCGTGGATCCCACCACTCACCGCTCCCATCGTACTTCTTGCTTGGCAAATCTACGAGCGCCTTTCGAGCGGAGCGCTGCCCGCCCAAGTCCTGACCGGCTACATGCAAACGTACGGACTGCAGGCGCTCGAACCCAAAATCCGCAGTGCCGTCGCGCTTACGGGACATCTGGCCTGGGTGGTTTTCCCCGGACTTTGGATTCCTTCGCTCTGGACCATCCCCACCGCGATCGGAGCGGCGTTCTATGACTGGAATCCGCTGTTTTGGGCATCCATCCCGGTTGGAGTTGGAATCCTGATCTGGTGCGCGCGCAACTGGCGCGATTTTCTGGTCCAATGGACGCTTATCTTTTTCGCTGCAGCGGTCGCCGGCGCTTTCGCCGGATCGGCGCGCTACTTGTTGCCGATCGCACTTCCCATCGCAATCCTCGCGACGCAGCGGGTCAGCCAGCGTTGGCTAAGAATCGGATTCGCGTTTTCTCTGGCGCTTGGTCTCGGCCTGGCAACGGTCAACTATCAGCATTGGGACGGATATCGCGAATTCGCCCGCTCGCTAAAGAACGACGTGGCATCGAAACGCGTCTGGATCAACGGCGAGTGGGGATTGCGTTATTACCTGGAGGCGGAGGGGGCGCTTCCGATCCTGGCGAGCCAGGCGGTCCACCCCGGAGAGATGGTGGTCTCAAGCGCCTTGTGCCTGCCCATCCAATTCACCACCGGAGGCGGCGTACTCGCCCCCATCGCGGAGCGGACCATCACATCATCCATTCCTCTTCGGATCGTCGCGCTGAACGGTAAATCGGCCTACTCCACCACCGCGTTCGGACTTCGGCCCTTCGATGTTTCGCTCGGGACAATCGATCGCGTACGCGCAGACTTGGTCGTGGAGCGAAAACCCACGCTCACCGATCTTCCGATGAACGCGCCGGAAGCAGAGCAGCAAATTGTCAGCGGCGTATATCAACTTGAAGGCGGCCAATGGCGGTGGATGAGCCAATCCGCCGTCATTCTCCTGAAACCGCCCGCTCGGCCGGCGCCGCTCGCAGTCCGATTCACTATTCCGGAACAATCCCCTGCGCGCCAAGTAACAGTAGAACTCAATAACCAACGTCTGGCATCCCAAACCTACGCGAATCCGGGCGCTTACACGCTGACAACCCCTGCTATCACGCCGGGCGGCGCGACAGCCTCGCTAACCATCACAGTCGACAAGACATTTTCGCCTCCCGGCGACCATCGCGACCTCGGCATCATCCTGAGCGAGGTGGGCTTTCGATAATCGCCCAAGCATTGCTATACTAAGGGTTTACCGCTCCCTGGACAGTCGAGGCTTCTGGTGTTCTTCAGCGTAAAGGAGTTGGAATTAAAGAAGGCGCGTTTCGACGCGGCCTTCGCTCCGGGTGACATTCAATACGATCAGGGACTAAGCCAGACAACACCGCTTGAAGCGGTGGGGACAGCGGAACTGCTTCCGCATACTCTGGGCGAGATCCGGATTCAGGGGCATCTCAAGGTAAAGATGCAAGCGGAGTGTGACCGGTGCCTGGGACCGGCTGGGTTTCTGATTGACGAGGATTTCGATCTGTTCTACCGCCCGGCCAAGCGCGCCGGATACGAGGAGGACGTCGAGATCGACGCGGGAGAAAGTGAGGTCGCCTTCTACGAAGGAGGCGGCGTGGAGCTGAAAGATATCTTGCGGGAGTTTGTTTTGCTCTCGCTGCCGATGCAGCGGGTCTGCCGGGAAGATTGCGGCGGCATCTGCCCGGTTTGCGGCCAAAATCGCAATCTGGTGGAATGTAACTGCGAGTCGAAAGCCGTAGATGACCGCTGGTCGGCGCTGAAGAAACTACAAGTCAGAGGAACATAATGCCAAATCCGAAGAGAAGACATTCGAAAGAACGCACGTCCACGCGGCGCGCGCACGATTCGCTGAAGAAACCCGGGATCGCGGAATGCCCGGACTGCCACGAGCCCAAGCTGCCGCATCGCGCTTGCCCGCACTGCGGACGCTATAAGGGACGCGAAGTCATCGAAGTCGCCGAAGAGTAACGGCGCGCCGGCGAATAATTCTCATCCATGCTAACCATCGCGGTCGACGCAATGGGCGGCGATCACGCCCCGAAAGCCGAAGTTGATGGGTCCATTCGGGCCGCCAAGGCTCTCGGCGTAAAAATCATCCTGGTCGGCAAGGAGGATGTGGTGCGCGCCGAGTTGACGCATCATCCGGATTGGCACGGTTTGCCCATTGAGATCCTGCATGCAAGCGAGCAGGTCACCATGGAGGACAGCGCGGCCAAAGCCGTTCGCAGCAAGCGCGACAGCTCCATCCGAGTGGCTTCGCGCCTGGTGCGCGATGGCGTCGCGCACGGCGTCGTCTCCGCCGGAAATACCGGCGCCGTGATGGCCACCGCGAAAATGGTCCAGGGCATGGTGCCGGGCGTCGATCGTCCCGCGCTCGCATCCGCGTTTCCGACGCTCAAAGGCAGTCCCGTGGTAGTGGTGGACGTGGGCGCCAATGTCGACTGCTCGCCGCGCATGCTCGCCCAGTTCGCTGTGATGGGCGATATCTACTCGCGCGTGGCATTCCGCAAACCCAAGCCGCGCGTCGGATTGCTCTCGATCGGCGAAGAGGAGCACAAAGGCAACGAACTGACGCGCTCGACCACGCCCTTGTTGAAGGCGCTTCCGCTCCACTTTGTCGGCAACGTGGAGGGCGGCGATATCTTCACAGGCGACCTGGACGTAGTTGTTTGCGATGGATTTGTGGGTAATGTCGCGTTGAAGGTGGGCGAAGGTTTGGTGGATATGATCTACCAGATGCTGCGCGAGTCGCTCGAAGCCACCATCACGCGCAAAATCGGCTACGTGCTCTCGCGCACGGCGTTTCAGGATTTTAAGAAGCGCCTGGATTATTCCGAACACGGCGGCGCGCCGCTGCTTGGCGTGAAGGGCGTTTGCATCATCACGCACGGACGTTCCAACGCCAATGCTATTAAAAACGCGATTCGCGTCGCCAAAGAATTGGCAGGCGGAAAAATCAACGAGCGGATCGAGGCGGAGTTGGCCAACGGCCATCCGCCAACCGCGTCGGCTGCCAACGCCGATTAATATGCGCTTCGCCGCTGCTTTCTTCGTCGCGCTCGTATCGGCGTTTGGCGCCGCGCAGGATCCGGTGCAGTGGAAGCTGACCTTCGATTCGCAATCTGCGCCTCCGGGATCGAAAATCCTCGGACATTTGGCCGCGAAGATCGAACCGGGATGGCATCTTTATTCACTCACTACGCCGCGGCCGCCCATCGCAACCACGGCTGTACTGGCCGAGAGTCCTGCTGTGGCCGGATTCAAGGTATATCAGCCGAAGGCGATCGTAAAACTCGACCCCTCCTTCAACGTAAACACGGAAACGTTCGGCGAAGAAGTTACTTTCCTCTTCGAGATCGAGCTGAAGAAAGACGCTCCGGCAGGACCGGCTGAATTGACCGCGCAGGTGCGATACCAGTGCTGCAACGACACCATGTGCCTGCCGCCCAAGCGCAAGACTGCGGCGGCCACGATCAACGTTGACGCAGCCGCCAAAGCGGAAACCATTGCGATCCCCGCCGGTTATACCGAATTCCGCAAAGCGCCGCCATCGACCGCAGCCAATACGCCGCCAGCGCCCCCCGCGCCCATCCAGAATCCGCAATCGTCCGGCATGGGATTCTTTTTGCTCACGACCTTCGCCGCGGGACTCGCCGCCATCTTCACACCCTGCGTCTTTCCGATGATCCCCTTCACGGTGTCGTACTTCATCAACCGGAATTCGGCCTCGAAGCGCGATGGCGTTGTGCAGGCGATCGTCTTCTGCGTCGGCGTCATCGTGTTCTTCACCGGCCTCGGCTTGATCACCAAAGCTATCGCCGGACCCATCGGCGTGGTGAAGCTGGGCAACAGTCCATGGGTGAACGGGTTCATCGGACTCGTGTTCATCGTGTTCGGCGTGAGTTTACTCGGCGCATTCGAGTTGACGCTTCCCTCGGGATTCCTCACCAAATTAAATCAAGCCTCGGAAGGCGGCGGATATCTCGGCACGCTGATCATGGGCCTGACGTTCACGCTCACTTCCTTCGCATGCATCGGACCCATCGTCGGCCCGCTGCTGGTGGCATCCGTACAGACTGGCGGAATTCAGCCGGTGCTTGGCATGGCTTCCTTCGCAACGGGATTGGCGCTGCCATTTTTCATGCTCGCGCTGTTCCCGTCTTTCTTGAAAAAGCTGCCCAAGAGCGGCGGCTGGCTCATGCGCGTGAAAGTGGTGCTCGGGTTTATCGTGCTGGCGGTTTCGCTCAAATATTTGAGCACGGCGGATCAGATTTTGCAAACCAACCTGATCTCGCGCGAAGTTTTCATCGCGGCCTGGGTGGTCCTGTTCGCGCTGCCTGGTCTATACCTGCTCGGATTTCTACGTTTGGAAGGAATCAAGCCGGACGAATCGCTGGGTGTCCCGCGCATGCTGCTCGGAACAGTGTTCCTGATCTTTTCCATCAGCCTGATCCCCGGATTGTTCGGCGCCACGCTCGGAGAACTCGAAGCCGCCATTCCCGTACAAGCGAAATCGGCCTCGCTCGGGCCATCCGGTGGCGGCGCGGATTCTGCGGGCGCGGTCTGGATGAAGAATCAGTACAAGGAAGCGCTGGCGAAAGCGCGCGCGGAAAATAAGCTGGTGTTCGTCAACTTTACCGGAAACGCTTGCACCAATTGTCACTGGATGAAAGCGAACATGTTCCCGCGCCCGGAAATCGCGCCGCTCATGAAGGACTTCGTTTTAGTCGACCTGTACACCGACGGGACAGATGCCGCCTCCGAAGAAAACGCCAAGATGGAAGAGGAGCGGTACAAGACCGTTTCCCTGCCCTTCTACGTGATTCTCGATCCGGACGAACACGTGATCGCGACCTTCCCCGGTTCCACGCGCGACGTCCAGCTCTTCGCTGGCTTTCTGAGATCCCGAGGTGGCGCGCTCGCCGTGGCGGCCCAGTAAATTCTTCATGCGTTGCGCGTGAACTTCGACAGGTATAACTCGGCGGCCAACGTCTCCTGCTCGCGATCGCCCGCGGCGCGCCATTGCACCAGAGCTTTCGCGCGCAGGCCGTCCAATAGCTCAAACTGCCGGCGGGCTTCGAGCACCCGGGTTCGCTGCTCCACTACTTTCGCCTCTGCTTCCTGTTCCAGCTTCTCGATGTAGCGAACTCTTTCGCGAACGTGGATCGCGTAAGAATCCAGATTCTCGAGTTCTGAGCCAGTGAACGCCGGCTGCGCCAGGACATCGCCGCGCGATTGCGCCAATCCCTCCCGAACCTGGCGCTTGGCTTCGGCCAGCAATTCGCGATCGGCCCGAACCTTCTGGAGCTTGAGTTCTTCGACGTTGAGTTGCTCCAGCCGCCAGCGCCGTACTCGGTCAAGCGGAAATTGGAAGCGTTTCATCCTGCTTGCGTGGCCAGCTCTCGCAATCGCGCCATGGTTTCCGCGTACGTCGCGCGTGCGTTATGATCCTGCTTCAGGAATTCGAGCAGTTGCGGACGAAGCTTGATCGCCGCGTCCAGCTTAGGATTCGCGCCGCTCGCATAAGCGCCCAAATTGATCAGATCTTCGGCGCGTTGATGGGTGGCCATGGCGTCGCGGATTTTGTACGCCGCGTCTCGTTGTTCGGGTGTGTATAGCCGAGGCGCTAATCGGCTCACGGATTGCAGAACGTCGATGGCCGGATAATGGCCGGCCGCGCCCAACTCTCGCGATAGAATAATGTGGCCGTCCAAAATCGCCCGCACCGCGTCGCAGATCGGTTCGTTGAAATCGTCGCCTTCCACCAATACCGTGAAGAAACCGGTGATAGAGCCTTTCTTAAATCGTCCCGCGCGCTCGAAAATCTTCGGCAGCAGGTTGAAAACTGAAGGCGTATAGCCCTTTTGGCTGGGGGGCTCGCCCGCGGCCAGCCCAATCTCGCGCTGCGCCATTGCCAGACGCGTAACGGAATCCATCACCAGCAGAACGTCCGCGCCCTGATCGCGAAAATATTCCGCGGCCGCCAGCGCCACGAAAGCGGCTCGGATTCGCAGCGGCGCCGGACGGTCCGAAGTAGCGACAACCAGCACCGATCTCTTCAGCCCCTCGGGCCCCAATTCGTGTTCGATAAAGTCGCGCACTTCGCGGTTTCGTTCGCCGATCAGCGCGATCACGCTGACATCCGCCGAACTATGCCGCGACATCGCGCCCAGAAGCGTGCTCTTGCCCACACCGCTGCCGCCGAAAATTCCGATGCGTTGGCCTTTCCCGCAAGTCAATAAGCTGTCAATGGCGCGAATACCGGTGGACAAGGGCTGGCTAATCGGTTCGCGCTCCAGCGGACCCGGCGGCGAAGCGTAGAGATCGTAAGGAAGTTGCGCGCCGATCGGACCCAGATCGTCGAGTGGTTTTCCGAAACCGTCGATCACCCGGCCCAGCAACTGCGGCCCGGCTTCCATGCGCGCGTCTTCCTTGCGCGCCGTAATCGGATCGCCCAAATGCAGGCCATCTGTTTCTTCCAGCGGCATCGAGAGCACCCGGCTATTGCGAAACCCAATCACCTGGGTGCGGATCAACCGTCCGTCCCGCGTCGCGATCTCGCAGAAATCGCCGATCGCGGCGGACGGCCCGTTCGATTCCACCAGCAGGCCCACCAATTCGGTCACCGTGCCCGTCCAGCGGCAAGTCTCGATTTTGCGTAGGCGTTCGTGATAAGGGGCGAGCGAAATCATACCCGGCGAACCAGATCGGCCAAACCGCGCTCGATCTCCTCGAGTTGTGTTTCTACCGAAGCGTCCAAAGCGCCGCGGCTCGAATCGAGAATCGCCGCGCCGCGCTCGAGACCTGGATCGGCGACCACTTCCACTTTCTGCGGCAGCCCCATCTTTTCTAAAAACTGCCGGACCATGGCCGCATCCTCCGGCCGGATCCGAACCTTGTGCACCTCGCGGGCTTCCATTTTTTCGAGAGCCGCCTTCACCAGGCCCAGCAACGCATCCGGCGCCATGGTTAACTCGCGGTGCAGGATGCGCCGCGCAATGGCGAGCGCCAGCGCGACCACGTCTTCCTCCGCTTCGTGCCGAAAACGCTTGCGCAATCCCGACATTTCTTCGATCGCGCGCGCCATCCGTAGATTCATCGCCTCCAGTTGTGCGGCCGTCTCCTTGCGCTCGGCTGCGCGGCCTTGTTCAACGCCTTGCTGATGCGCGGCCTGGATCTTTTCCTCGGAATCATCCGCCGAAACCGATCCGCGGCGGCTGCTTTCCGGCTGCCGCGGAACATATTCGGTGGCGCCTTGCAGACCAGGCACGACACAATGGTTGCCCTCGACCGCCCCGACACTGCGCCATCCGATCGGTTCCGCCGAAACCCCGCCGCGGTGCAGCTTAGACGACATACTGCTCGCCCACCGTGCCCTTCAAGCTGATCACTCCTTCGGCTTCCAGTTGCCGGACTACGGCGATGATCTGCTGCTGGGCGGACTCCACTTCCTTGATCTTCACCGGGCCCAGCGCGTCCATGTCTTCCTTCAACATCTCGGCGCCGCGCTGCGACATGCCTTCCAGAAAATGCGCCCGCAACTGCTCACTGGTGCCCTTCAAGGCAACCGTGAGGATCTTTCGATCGATTTTCCCGAGTACTTCTTTGATGGATTCCTGTCCCAGCAGCAGCAGGTCTTCAAAGACGAACATCAGGTGGCGAATGGTTTCGACCAGGGTGGGATCGTTCTGCTCGATGCCTTCCAGAATCTCTTTGCTGGTCCCCGAGTCCAGCCGGTTGAACATTTCCGAGACCGCCCGCACGCCGCCGTAAGATTCCCGGCTCAGTTCTCCCAGGTCTTTCAGTTTCTTTCCAATGATGGCCGCGATTTTTGAAATGATGTCCGGCGATATCTGATCCAGATGCGCCATACGCAGCGCGACATCGGAACGCAGCTCGGCCGGGAGCGAAATCAGAAGCCCGGCCGCTTGCGATGCATTTAAGTGCGAAAGGATCAAGGCGATGGTCTGCGGATGTTCATTATGGATGAACTTGGCCAGCTGCTGCGGATCGGCTTTTTGCAAGGTATCGAAGCTGGCTGTTTCCGATCCCAGCGTTTTCATCAACCGGTCCAGCATTTTGCGGGCGTGCTCGGGACCGAACGCGGTGATGAGCATCTTTTTCGCGAAATCCACACCGCCCTTCAGAACATAATCCCTGGCCACCGACATCTGGTAGAACTCTTCCAGAATGACCTCGGCTTGCTCGTTGGGGATGCTGGTGATGCGCGCCACCTCGTGCCCGATCGCCTGCACCTCTTCCTCATCCAACTGCCGTAGGATTTCGCCGCTGGTCTGATCCCCCAGGATCACCATCATGATGGCGGCCTTCCGAATTCCCGGAATCTGCGGTGTCTGTGAGATTTCTAAGTTCTGAATCACGCGTTAACCCCTCGGGTCGCTCATCCAGGTTCTGAGGACGTGCGCCATGGAGGTAGAATCTTTCTTCGCCTGCTCCGCGATGTGCTTGGTTAAGACTTCCGCTTTCTTGGTTACCGGCGGAAGTTTCAGCGCATTCAACGCTTCGGTTTCCTGCTTCTGCCGCGCCGCGGCCTGTTCGGCGAGCTGGTTTTCGATCCGGGTATTCAGATTCTCGGCACTGC
>Ga0070734_10002694_pt1 | contig 20581 bp, 12 predicted proteins | sample Coa_R1_8_FD_66444 | JGI IMG/M metagenome (GOLD analysis project Ga0070734, IMG submission 66444) | Surface soil microbial communities from Centralia Pennsylvania, which are recovering from an underground coalmine fire - Coalmine... | ecosystem: Environmental > Terrestrial > Soil > Unclassified ...
CCGAGCACGCCGCGGAGAGATCGAATCCCCAAACATTGGGCGCGCCGAGCTTGTTCTGTACCAGACAGGCGGTGGAAGGGAAAAACATATCGGGCGTGACGGTCGCCACGATGATGGCGTCTAAATCGCTTGGCGAAAGCCCGCGAGAGTTCAGCACCACTTTGGCGGCTTCCGTAGCTAAATCGCTGCTAGCCACACCTTTAGCGGCGATGTGGCGTTCGCGGATGCCAGTCCGCTCCAAAATCCATTCATCGGTGGTCGCCACCAGCTTCTCGAGATCGGCGTTGGTGAGAGTGTCTGGCGGAACGTAAGCTCCAACGCCCGTAATCTTGGCGCGCGTAAGCTGTTTCAAATTTCTCTCCTGCGAGTTAAACCGATTAGTTTCAAGGATTATGCGAAGAATGTCTAATGAAAACTATCCAACGGCAGTAAAAGTTTAAGCCAGGCACCGGCTACCCACTGCACACACAAGAGCCCGTTACCGTTGCTTCCTTCCGGACCTGGCGGGGTTGGCGGGAATGCGTTGCGCGGGACCGATACCTGACCTTTATGATTTTAACATTGACGACGTAAATGGTTGGAGAGGTATATGTATTTCGCAGAGGAAAACTGGAAACGATCAGCGCCCGGCCGCGAACGGCACGGGCGCTAATCACGAATGGATAGGAAAGTTGTTATTGAGCCGCAATAAATTCAAATACATCGCCTGCGCGGTCAGCGCCTCCGCCTTCGGTCGTGCCAAAAAACTGATTCCTCACAGGATCGTACGTCAGCCCCCCGAACGGGTACCAATGCTGGACGCCGTTGTTAGGAGGAAAGCGATACAACACAATATGGCTCCAGGTTCCGCCTACCGGCGTCAGGCGGAAAATTGTACCGCCGCCGTCGCCGTCGCTTTCTCCGCCAAACTCGGCAGTACCATAGAGTCTCCCTTTTCCATCGAATGTCACGGGGGTAGATGGTTGTTCCCCGTTTTGCCGGTCGAATGTCAGCAAAGTATTCTCAGACCAGTATCCGTTTGCTTGAGGCGATAGCTCAAAAATCGTCCCTTCCTTTATCGCCCCCCCCAGGTTAGTTGAGCCATACAAATTTCCAGATGGATCGAAAGTAAGGCCAAATTGAGGGCTCGCCCCGTCGTTCCCGCCGGTGAAAGCGTACAGCACACTTTGTGTCCACTGGCCGCCCGAACCTTTCGTTAACTTGAAAACAGTGCCCGAGTTACCTGAGCCACCAGCAGAAGCTGTGCCGTAGAGATTTCCGGCAGCGTCAAGAACCAAGTTGCCATAAGTGGGAGTTGCTCCATCATCCCCACCAGTAAAAGAGTAGAGGATCGTCTTGGTCCACTGGCCCCCACCATTCGGTGAGAGCTCATAAACTGTCCCGCAGCCGTACTGGCAATTAGTATTTCCGCCGCTTACCGTCGTGCCATACAAATTCCCCGAGTTGTCCATAACGAGACCACCGTCGGGGTACTCTCCATCGGCGCCGCCGGTAAAGGTGTACAACACTTGCTCTGTCCACTCGCCATTCGAGCCCGGAGAAAGTTCATACACGACCCCAAAAGAACTCCTATTTCCTCCTCCCGCGGTGCCATAGAGATTTCCCGCGTGATCGAAGATTGGACTGGCCACTGGATTCGCTCCATCTGGCGCTCCCTGGAAGCTGTGGAGTACTTTCTCCGTGTAGGTTCCGTTCGAGTTCCGAACCAGTTCGTAAACTGTGCCCAGAGATCCGGTGCCTCCGTCTTCCGTTGTGCCGTAGAGGTTGCCAACGCTATCCAGGATCGGAGGCGATAGAGGCACATAGCCGGCATTATGACCGTCAAAGCTATATATCTCCTTGCCGCCCTGTGCGCCGAGAGCGGGAGTTATAAAAGTTAGAATCGCAAGAACGGCGGGAACTAAAGAGGGGAATACAAACCTGGGTGTCATGACAGCGCCTCGCGTTAGGGGATTCGTGGCGTGCAGGGGAGACTGCTCACTACTGCAGGCAGTTTAGAGCGGCATGCTCGAGCCGTCAATACCAGCCCTGAGCTAAGTCTGAATAAACGCTCTACACCGAGGTACTCTTCAATTTACTGCTCCAAACGACGACAATAGATTCGTGATGCACGAAATCGTCAGCCAACCGGTGGGTCTCAAAAGTGCCATGCAGCGCTATTTCGAAATTGCGCTTTGTGCATTGCTGTCCATCAGTTTCGCGACCCTGGCATCCACCGGAAATCTGGATCTGCCGACTATCCTGCTTGTCAGCTCAGCACTGCTCTTTCGCGGATATCTTTTGTGGCAACGGCGCACATTTTCTCTGCCCGCTTTCTGGACGACGGCGCTGACTTTGGCGTGCGCGGTCTTTTATCTGGCGGATTACGTATTTCTCAGCGGGTCGTTTCTTAAGGCAACCGTACACCTCGTCTTGTTCGTAATGTTAATCCGGCTGTTTTCGGCGCAGCGCGATCGCGATTACTACTTTCTGGCGGTGCTTTCGTTTCTCATGCTGCTGGCCGCGGCGGCTTTGACCATCCGTGCGGCTTTTTTGTTTGGATTAGCGGCATTCATCGTGACGGGCGTCGTGACCGTCATTTTGATGGAGATGAAGCATGCGGCCAATGTCTCCGCGTCGCAATTGCAGATAAAAGCAGATTCTCGAAACATCGCTACAACCATTCTGCGCACTTCGCCAACCATTGCGGTTGCGATCCTTTTATGCGGCGGCGTGATCTTCTTTCTACTTCCGCGCGATTCTGCCGGATATCTTAGCGCGTACTCACCGAACGACAGCATCGGCACGGGATTTAGCGAGCAAGTGCGCCTTGGGCGCATCGGCGAAATTCAGCAATCGGATGCAGTTGTCATGCATGCGCAAATTGACGGTGACCGGCTGGGCGCGCACGAACTGAAGTGGCGCGGAGTGGCGCTGAATCTTTTTGATGGCCGGACCTGGTCGAATCCGCACATGCTGCATATTCTTCTCCGCTCGCCGGATGGTGGATTTGTTGTGCATGCGGGCGTGCCTTCGGGCCGGCAAGTCATTCACTATCGCGTATTGATGGAACCCATCAGCAGCAACGTATTTTTTCTGGCGCCGACGGCGCATGAAGTCCGCGGCAATTTCCGCATGATCGCCGGCGATGACGCGGGAGCAGCATTTGACGTGGATGTAGAGCATCCGCTGAATGCCTACAACGCCACCTCAGATTTAAGCGAGCCCAGCGCCGTGGATTTGCGGGCTGCGTACGGTATGGCCCCGGCAGTAGTCTTGCTCGACGATCTGCAACTTCCGCATCTGGATCCGCGTATCCCACAGCTCGCGGAAGAAATTACAGCCGATGGCAAAACAAATTATGACAAAGCAGTCGCACTGGAAAGTTATTTGAAATCGCACTACGGCTATACGTTGCAGCTTTCCAGCACCGAACCGCGCGACCCGCTCGCAGAATTTCTCTTTGAGCGCAAGCAAGGTCACTGCGAATACTTCGCTTCTTCCATGGCGGTAATGCTGCGAACTCTGCACATTCCAGCGCGGGTCGTAAATGGATTTCGCGGCGGCGAGTTCAATGATCTAACAGAGCAGTATGTGATTCGGGCGCGCGACGCCCATTCCTGGGTGGAAGCCTACTTTCCCGGCTATGGTTGGGTTGCATTCGATCCGACTCCGGCGGGACTGGCTGGCGCTCCGTCAGGATGGGGGCGAGCAGCGCTTTATCTCGATGCACTCAGTTCTTTTTGGCGCGAGTGGGTGATTAATTACGATCCCGCACACCAGTTTAGTCTGGCGGAAAATGCTTCGCGTCACGGTCGGCAGGAATTTTTCCGTTTGCAAAGCTGGGCCCAGAAACGCTACGCGTCTTTGCTAGTACTTGCCCGGCACGCGCAGAAAAGCGTTTCACGCTCTCCGCAAGAATGGGGCGTGGGAGCGATCGCGGTCTTTTTCATTTTGTTGCTGGCTCGCTATAGCTTTGCCCTTGCAAAAATCTTCGACCGCTGGCGCAAAATGACGCAGCCGGCAAAAGCGCCATCTGCCGCGGCTGCGATTTGGTATGACCGCATGATTCGCAATATGAAGAAGCGCGGATTTCAAAAAACAGCGGCACAAACGCCGCAAGAATTTGTTAAAGCCATCAGCAACGAAACTTTGCGCCTCCGCGTGGCTAACTTTACGGAACATTACGAATCTGCGCGCTTCGGCGAGTCCGTAGAAGATGTGCGCCGCCTGCCTGAATTATTCGCGGAAATTGCCCGCGGAGCATAGCTGCTCGGAACGCCTTCGCATCATGCAGCTATATAAAAATTCCTCAGATTGAGTGCATATTTCTCGGCGCAAAATTATTTCCTCATTTGCGGTATTTACGCAAGTCATTGCTAGCAATGTAGTTATCTGGTTATCCAGAATAATTCCCGCTTGGCATCTGCCGTGCTTGACTATAATGCGTGAGTACAAATTTCAGCTTGAGTTTAAGTTTTCTATCAACCCCAAGGACTGGGGACCGATCCCGGCCAGGGAAAAGGAGCTTCCCAACGATGAATCGCACTTCGTTATCTCTGTTACTGGCAGCCAGCATGGCGGCCACGGTAGGTTGCGCCAGCAAAAATTATGTTCGCCAACAAACGACCCCATTGATCAACAAGACCAATGAACTCGACGATCTGACCGCGAAAAATTCGAAAGACATCAAGGATGTTGACGCACGCACCCAAGCCGCTTTGCAAGCGGTGAACACCAAGACCGATGCCGTGGACCAGAAAGCGCAGGCCGCTGGCGCGCAAGCCGGTCAAGCGCAGACTTTGGCGGACAACGCCACCCGTCGCGTGGACTCTCTGCAAAACACGGTCGCCAATCTCGACAATTATCGGGTTGTGACGGAAGCCTCGGTGTTGTTTGGCTTTAACAAAGACATCCTGACCAAAGACGCCAAGTCTGATTTGGACAAGCTGGCGGGCAGCATCAGCAGCGCCAAGGGCTACATCGTGGCCGTGGAAGGCAGCACCGATTCCACCGGCGATGCGCAATACAACTACGATCTTAGCCAGCGCCGCGCCCGCGCAGTCATCCAATACCTGGCGTCGGAGCATCAGGTTCCGGCCTACAAGATTTATGTCATCGGCCTCGGCAAGGACAAGCCAGTGGACAGCAACAAAACACGTGAAGGACGCTCGAAAAACCGCCGCGTGGATGTCCGCCTCATGACAAACACGGCTGACAATGCAACACCGGCAACTCAGCCAGCGGCGAGCGCAAGCCCGTCGTCGTTGTAAGAAACGCGTAAGCAAATTTTTACCCCTCCTCCCCGGAGGATTTCGCCAACCAGGCCGCCTCTCCCCCGAAGCGGCCTGTTTTTATTTCCGCTCGACGCATCTAAAATAAAATTATGCGCATGGGCAGGCTCGCACTGGCAGCTTCATTGTTATTGGCAACATCTGGATGGGCGCAAACCAGTTCCCAGAGCCCATCCAGCCAGCTTCCGCCGAATCAAGCCCCGCCCCGCTCGGATGATGACATTAACTCAAGCTCCAGCAAGGATTCGCAAATAGACATCGCTCCACCGAGAAACGACGCCAAAGACCACCCCAACAGCGGCCTGCCGGAAATGACCGAGCCATCCAGGAATACTGACGCTGCCTCCAGCGATGTGAATGAGGTGCACCCCTTCAATCCCTACCGTGCCACGAAGGATGATGAAGTCGGTGAATACTACCTGAAATTGAAAGACTACAAAGGCGCGCTGGCCCGCTTTCAGGATGCGCTCGACTACAAGCCGAATGACGCCATCGCCAATTTCCGCATGGCGCAATGCTACGAAAAGATGAACGATCCAGTGCAAGCCGCGGTGCACTACCGCGAATATCTCAGGATTTTACCCAATGGGCCTTTTGCCAAGGACGCGCGGAAGGCGTTAGAGAAATTGCCAGCGGCTCCCTCTACGACAGCGCAACAGTAGTATCTTTCGCCGATATCCAGGACGTTTTTCCCATGCCGTGAATGCTTTGTAAGACAGCGCGGATTTCTTCCAGCCGGTCTTGCCTGCGTTGATATTCGGCTCTCGCCTCGCGAGTGGCTGCGGAGCCGCTCTCCCAGTAGAGCCTATTTTCAGAGTGGATGGCGCTCATCTCGGAAACTAAAGGCGCAACCTCGCGGCTTAAAACGACGAGGATGGCTTGCTCGCCAAATTTGCATCCCACACAGCGGCGTAGCGTTGCTTGCGTTCGTTTCCGCCGTGACGGCTTGAGCATGGGTTCCTCGTTCGGAAAAATACGTAGAACCCAAACTACACAAGTCAGTCCGGGAATACTGTTCAATTGGGAACACCCCAGCTAAGCCGGAGGGCCACCCAGACGAGTAGCAACCAGCACTTCCAAAAGTGTGGCTGTGCTCCGGATGGTGCCGCAGATGGTCAAGATGGCATCGGTTACAGTGGGATGCTCTTCTGCTGTTAATTCAAGCCGCTGAGAAACGCGCTTTAGCTGTTCGGCTTCATGCAAGATGCTGCTGGAAGGCATGGGTCCCTTCTTCCGCGAACCTAAGAGAGGAAAACTTCAGGATGGGCTGCCTTAGCGCAGAGAACCTGAAAGAGGAAAAGAGGGAACCCCCAAGCGGAGCGTATCACATAGCGCGCCCATTATTCATGCAAAACTACTGTGAGAAGTGAACTGCGGACCTCGAGGCTGCCATCGTAGTCAATGAATCCCAACCTTCTGAATTTATTCATGAAAGTGTTCACCCGCGAACGCGTGGTGCCCACCATTTCAGCCAGGGTTTGTTGACTCACGTTGGGAATTTCAGTTCTGTCGCCGATGCCGTCCTTGCCGAAACCTGCGAACATGAGAAGAATACGGGCCAAACGTTTCTCGCTGGAATTAAAAAGTTGATCGATCAGGTCTTCGCGGTAGCGGAAATTCTTGGCCAAAAGATGTTCCACAAACAAATCTGAAAACGCACGCTCGGAATGAAGCACCTTCAACATCGCTTTCTTCTCAATCCGCATAAGCGTGCAACTGGTCAAAGCCGTCGCGGTTCCGAGTTGTACGTGTTGGGTGAGCAGCGCGTCTTCGCCAAAGAAATCGCCCGCGCCCAGAATTCCAATGGTTGCTTCCTTACCGGTCGCCGAGACTACCGTTAATTTGACTTTGCCGGTACGGATGTAGAAGACGGCATTACAGGGATCTCCCTGAGCGAATATGGTGCGGCGTTCCGGGACCGACACCATCTTTCTTCCCATCCCAATCTTGGAGAGGAAGGCCTTCGCGTCGAAGGATGGGGTCTTTCTCCTGTTAACCATGACACCCTTGCCGAAAAATATACCAGACAGGGCGGCCCGGCGCACGGGATCACAGTCTTTGGCAGACGAGGCGTCCGCCCCAACGTAATTTAGGTGCGCGAACCTAGATGCGCCGACGCGAATGGGCGCCAAAAGCGGCCATACTAAGGCTGCCTCTGTTTGAGCCGTTGCCTTCGTTCAGCCTTGACGCTCTGTTTCGTCTTTTCATATTTCTGTAATGAGGCTCGTATAAGCTTGCGATGACTGAGAGGTTTCAGAGAGGGCTCCCTCTTGGAACGACAAACCTATCCGAAAAAATAAAGAGAGGACCGCCATGAGACCCCGCACTGTCTGTCTGCTTCTTCTCTTCGCGCTGGCATCCACACTCGCTTACGCCCAACTTCCGCAGTTCAGACACATCGTCATCATCGTGCAGGAAAATCGCACACCGGATAATCTCTTTGGCTCGGGCCCATCGCTCTCTCACTGCGGAACGGAAGATCCGTTCGAAGCCGGCGTGGACATTGTTGGAGGCGGCTACGGAACTCCGCCGGGAGGAAGCAGGCAGGAAATCTGCAGCTTTCCTGTGGCTATGAACGCTGGCTTCGACCCCGATCATTTTTATGACGACATAAACAATAACGGCTATGGATGGCTTCACCAGTACGACAGTGGAAACATGGACGGGTTCTGTGAAATCTACACGAATGGCCAATGCCTGCAGTATTCGTATGTGCAAAGGCCCGACGTGCAGCCCTATTTTGATATCGCCACAAATTACGGTTTCGCGAATTACATGTTCCAGACCAACGAAGGCCCGAGTTTTCCCGCGCACCAGATGCTATTCAGCGGGACCTCGGCGCCCACCAATCCCAACGATCCAAGCGGTTATGGGGTAGACTTTGTCGCGGAGAATCCAATAAATCAAAATGGCGGCAACCATGACGGCGGCTGTGCGGACGATCCCGCACAACGAAATATCGACGACGAGCCGTCATGGGTGTTTCCCACGGGTGTCGAGTTTACGGCAACCCAAATGATGAATCTGCATCTTCCATTTGGTCTGGAATGCTACCCCCACGACAGCCTGGTGACGGCGGTCAATGGAACCGGAATAACTAATAAGGCAACCTGGCACTATTACACTCCGACCGACGGTTCAATCTGGACCGCACCAGCCGCGATTCCCGAAGCTTGCTACGGGCAGAATTCCGGCTATCCTCTAGGCAACGCATGCAGGAACTATACGGAGTATTCCAGTCACGTTATTATTCCTGGCACAATGTCAGGGCAGGGCGCGCCGATCTTCGGGGACATCGCGGACTGCAACCTGCCGCAAATCACCTGGGTCATTCCAGATCAGGCTTGGTCAGACCATCCCGGCCAGCCAACGGGGCCCGCGATGGGCCCATCTTGGGTGGGCGATATCATTGATGCGGTGGGTGGCAGTCCTTGCACCGATACGGTAAACGGTAGCCAAGTATCGTATTGGGACGACACCGCAATCTTCGTCGTCTGGGACGACTGGGGCGGCTTCTACGATCACGTCTCTCCAGCGACAACCACTGGTATCGGCGTTTACCGAAGCACAGAGCAGGGCACTTGCCCTATCAGCATCGCGCCGAACGGCTGGGGCTGTGGTAATGTGTACGGCTTCCGGGTGCCTCTGTTGGTGGTTTCGGCTTATACAAACCCGGGCTACGTGTCCGGGATGTGCACGGGCACGTGCCCGAACAGTGTGTTCCCGTATGTACACGATTTTGGCAGCATCCTGGCCTTCACGGAATACAACTTCGGCATGGGATCAATCGACAATACCGGAGACAAGGGCTACGCCGACCGGAACGCACCTGACAATTCCCTGACGAATATCCCGTTGCAGGAATTTTTCAGCGTAGCCAATAAACGGACCTTCACCTACATCAACACGCCATATCCTTCGAGCACATTCACGAACTATTACCAGCAGCATCCCAACTACCAGCCGACGGGCCCGGATGGAGGCCCTGATGACTAAGTTGAGGGCCTTCTTGGCAATGACGCTGGTTAGCCTTCTACTCAGCTCCGCGGCTGGCGCGAGCCGTTTTAAGGTGCTGCACAATTTCGGAGCAACGGGCGATGGGGCATCTCCTGCCGGGCCGCCTCTGTTGACCGGCACGGGCCTTTACGGGATCACTGCAGTCGGGGGCACGTCGAACCAATGTGAGTACGGTTGTGGCACTGCTTACCACATAAGGTCTGTAAAGGGCGGGTTCGCATATAGCGTCATTTACGACTTCTCGTATGCTTTCTCGACAAATCCAGACGGCGATTTGGTCGCCGACACCGCCGGGAACCTTTACGGCACGGCACTGGGTTTTGGTTCTATAGTTTTTGAGCTCCAAACGAGTATGGAAGGTTGGAGCTTTAGCTCTATTTACGACGGAGGGGCTGAGCCCGGTTTGACGATCGATGCATCTGGCAACATTTTTGGTGTGATCGGCGGCGGCGTCAATAATGGCGCCGGGGCGTTGGGGGAACTGTCGCCGTTGGATGGGGGTTGGAACTACACGACCCTTTATAGCTTCTGCAGTCAACCCAAATGTGCTGACGGAGCGCCACCATACAACCCCGTGAGCATGGACGAAGCGGGCAATCTCTACGGCACCACGTACGACGCTGGCTTCAAAAATGAGGGCATTGCATATCAGCTGAACCGGGGCACCGATCCGGCGACCGGCGCGACGACTTGGACCTACTACATCATGCATAGTTTTGGCATCAGTGAATTGCCAGACGATGGCCGCAATCCAAATGGGGGGCTGACTGAAGATCGCTCGGGCAATGCTTTCGGCACTACGCCCGTCGGAGGCCAGGGATGCCCATTTCCTGGCTGCGGCACGGTTTTTGAGCTGTCGCCCAATCCGTACGAACCAGGTATATGGCGCGAAAAAATTCTCTACGATTTTCCTGGCGACACGTCCTGCGCCCAAGGCTGCGCCCCGGCCTACAATCTGGTCTTTGACAAGGCGGGCAATCTTTATGGCATCAACGGCGGTGGGCTGACTTGTCCCGGAGGCGCGCCCTGCGGCATGGTCTATAAGCTTACTCCGACCGAGAGCGGGCCATGGATATATACCATCGTGCATGAATTCAACGGCGACGACGGCGAATATCCCATCGGCTTGGCCATCGACGGCAGGGGCAACCTATTTGGCACGACGCAGAGAGGCGGCCGATACGGCTCAGGCGTCGTGTTTGAGATCACGCCATGAGCTGTCCACTAGGAGATATGCTGGTGTCTAAGCTTTTCAATATCGCCAACAAAACGGACCTTCACCTACATCAACACGCCATATCCTTCGAGCACATTCACGAACTATTACCAGCAGCATCCCAACTACCAGCCGACGGGCCCGGATGGAGGCCCCGATGACTAGGCTGAGTAAATTCTTGGCATCGTCATTGCTTGGCCTCCTGCTGGCCCCACCGATATTTGGCGCGAGCCACTTTAAAGTGCTATACGATTTCGGCGCCACAAGGGAGGGTGGAGTTTACCCAGGAGGGCCACCGCTTTTGCTCAACGGAAATCTGTACGGCACAACTTACAGCGGCGGCGACACGGGAGCGTGCGAGGGATACGGCTGCGGTACAGTCTTCGAGCTGACGCTCGCCGATGGAAAGATCGTCGAGGAGATCATCTACGAGTTCCACGACAACGGTGACGGTGCCAACCCCGATTGCTGCCTCGCATCGGATTTGACGGGTAACCTCTACGGCACATCGCGAGGAGCAGGCGTTGGTGCCAGCCCCATTTTTGAGCTTTCGCCAAGTGCGGGCGGCTGGAATTTTCAAGCCATTTACCAACCGGGGGGCAGTCCCGGCCTGACGGTCAATAGGTCGGGTAATATTTTTGGTGTAATCGGCGGCGGCGTCAATAATGGCGCCGGAGCGTTGGGGGAGTTGTCGCCTTTCGATGGAGTCTGGAATTACGCAGCCCTCTACAGTTTTTGCAGTCAGCCTCACTGCGCCGACGGAGAGCCTCCTTACAACCCGGTCAGCATAGATTCCAAAGGCAATTTGTACGGTACGGTGTATAACGGCGGCGAATACGGGTATGGGCTGGCCTACGAGTTGGGCCGGGATCCCACTGACGTTCTATCGGCCGTCTGGAAGTACCACGTCATGCACAGTTTCGGCGCCTATCCCGGCGATGCCGGGCGATCGTTGGCCGGTCTGGTCCCGGACGGGCGAGGCAATGCCTTCGGCGCAGGCTATAACGGCGGCCCCAACGGCTATGGGGTGATCTATGAACTCAAGCCGTCTTTAGAGAACCCGTGGATGTGGGACGAAGTCCAACTGTACGGCTTTTCGGCGGACCTCGCTCAAGGCGGCTTTCCCACGGGCGCGATGGTGATGGACAAGAAAGGAAATCTCTACGGCACTAATGGTGGTGGGCCAGCCACTTGCCCGGGCGGCGTATCCTGCGGAATGGTTTACGAGCTCTCACCGACAAAAAGCGGACCGTGGACCTACACCATCCTTCACATCTTCAACGGTACCGACGGATTTGTGCCCAACGGCCTGGCCATCGACGAAAAAGGCAACCTCTTCGGCACTACCAACGAAGGCGGCGCCTATGACGACGGTGTCGTGTTTGAGATCACGCCATGAATTTGCGCACTCGTCGCTAACTCGTTGAGTTTTCGTGCAAGTTGTTGATTATTCGTGCGGGTCGTTTTTCGGGACCGGAAAGTGCATTCGGATGCCTTCGTAGAAATGCGTTTCTTGGCCTCTGGGAGGCCCGTAGGCGGTGTTTGTCTCGTCGAACATCTTGGAGGTTGGATTTGTTACCGAAGCTTCTCCACGGGGCTAGAAACGCACGCATGTACGTTTCCCGAAATGGGACGCAAGTGTACGTACAAAAGGCTGTGTTCTGCCTCTCCGGACTTACTAATCCGGAAGGTTAAAAGCCGCTTGCATAACCGTTATGCTGCAACAATGGTTCCGCCCATCCCACCAAGCCGTTAAGAACTGAGATTCTTCGGCCCGCGAAGAAAAGCGCGGGCTCTCGGAATGACAAGGACCTGCGTTGTTCTAAAAAGCAGATTCCTCACCGCTAAAGCGGGTTCGGAATGACAAGGCGGAGAGAGGCAATGCAGCTATTGCGTTTTTGCCAGCTCGAACGGCTTTTGCAGGTAGCGGCGGGCTTCGTCGAGCGCTCCCTGCGTATTGTCGTTGGTTTGAATAGCTTGGCGGTATTCGTTGGTGGCGCGCTCGCGTTGTCCAGTAATATCGAAAATCTTGCCCAGTTGAATGTGGCTCCAGACTTCCGTCCATCGCGGCTCGCCGTCGCCGTTGAGACATTCCCGATAGGCATTGGCGGAAGATTGATAGTTCTTCTGCTGGAAGAAGACTTCGGCGATGCGGTAATGCGCAAGCGAGCTGATTTTGTTGGCTTCGAGGGCTTTGTTGTACTCGGCTAGCGCCCCGGCGAGGTCGCCCTGCTGCACTAATGCCTGTCCGCGTTGAATGGAGGCGCGAATCTTAATTTCCGCCGAATTCTTCAGCACCCAGTTGCCGGGATCCACCGTGATGCGGCGGGGCTTGCCGAAAGTTTCCACGGTAAAGGCGGAGTCGGTGCCGACCACGTCAATTCGTTTGTCTTCGGTCTTGCCGTCGGTGTCCACGCGTAAATCCACAGGCATGCGGAAGAGGTCGAGGTCTTGATTGATTTGGCCGACGATGCGGAAGCCTTTATTGTTGCCGAGGCGATAGACGGTGTATTTGGTTTTAAATTCCGGCGCGCCAGTGGAGTTGATCCATTGCGTGAAGAACCAGGTCAGCTTGTCGCCGTAATCCTGCTCGGCGATTTCTGTGAAGTCATCGACCGTTGCTGATTTGCCGGCAAACTTTGTGGCGAAGGTGCGCATGGTGTGGTCGAATTTCTGGTCTCCCTCGATCCAGCGCAACATGTGCAGAATCATCGCGCCTTTATCGGTAGTGAGGGATTGAAACTCGGGCGAGAACATATCCATCTTGCTGATGCTGCCCAAGGGAACTGAGTCATAGGCCAAAGCCCCGACGGACATATCTTTCACAGCTTCTTCGAGGCCCGCCTTGCCGGCGGCTTGTTCAACGTAGCGAGCTTCTGAGTAGCGGGCGAAACCGTCGCAGAGCCACCAATCATCGATTGAGGCGGGACTTACGGAAACACCCCACCATTGGTGAGCTATCGCATTGGCCAGAAGGCGGTAATTCACTTTATCGGTGATGGCACGGCTGGCGATGCCGGCCATTTCCGGCGCCCAGGCGGAAGGTAGCGTGTCATTGGGTAATTCGATTATGCGCAAAGTTGTCGAAGGCGCAGGGCCGTACAACGTAATGTAATAAGTGAATTCTTTCAGCGCAGTTTCAAGATAGAGCGTGCCCAGGTTTTGATGCACGGGCTTGAAAAAGACGTGCAAATCTACACCAGCTTCGTCGCTTTTATATTCCTGAAATGCTCCCGCGACGATGGTTCCGGGGAAGCTGGGCTTGCTCCACACAAATTTGAAAGTCTTGGTCGCAGCGCCAGATTTGGTTGTGGAGCTGGCCACTGTTTCGGTTCCGCTGCCAATCGCGAGCATGTAATTGGGGACGGTGATGTTCATAGTCGCGGTGAAGCGGTTGATGCCGAATGCATTCACGGGAAACCAGCGCCCGGCGTAGAGAAGATAGCTGGTGTCATCGTCAATTTTGGCGACGTTGAGGCCCTGCACAGGGCTATCTTCGACGGAGTTCAATTCGCCTTCGTAATCGAAGCTTAGCGAGGATGAGGCGTCTTTGGTGACCGGGTTGGGCAAAGTCACACGCACAGTGGAATCCTGCACGATGCGCTCTGCCGGAAGCGGTTTGCCGGAGTCGTCCGTCACTTTGGTGACGCGGAGGTCGTTGTGCAGCTCAAAAGTTGCGATGTTCAGGGTTTCGAGGGCGGTGAATTTGACTTTGACATGCGCGACGATGTGATGGGCGTGAGGGTCGAGCTGCGCGTCAATCTGGTAGTCGTCCACGCGCAGGTGCATTCTTTCGGCGGCTTGGGAGGACAAAGCGCTGAATATCAGGAAGATTGCAGAAGTGAGGATGAAAGTAATCCGAAGCCGCGAACGCGAAAAGTGCATTAAAAGCAATCTCCTGAAAACTGTAACTTTTCCTATGATGAAGATTGTGACGTAAAAGATGCTGCAAGGACAAGAGTTACACGTTTTTGCCCCGAAATAAGGCAAGAATAGCATCAGCAGCGCGGTCGGCGGCGGGGATGTGACCGGCACCTTCTCCAAGGCGGGCGCGGACTTCGGCGAGGCCGGCGAGCATGGCCGAGCGGGCAGGCCCATCGGGGATGATTTGTTTCATCTGGGCGACTATTTTTTCGACGGTGAAGTCGTGTTGGACAAGTTCGGGAACGATTTCGCGTTCGGCGATGAGGTTGACCATGGCGAAGTGGGGAACTTTAACACGGGATTTGCCGAGTAGATAAGTCAGCGGGGTGACACGATAGACCATGAGGAAGGGAATGTTCATCATGGCAGCTTCAACGGTAGCCGTGCCGCTGGCGATGATTCCGGCGCGGGAAAGAGCAAGAGCGGGCAGGGCTTCCGGGACGAGATGAATGTTGTTATTGCCGATTAATGAATTGAGTAACTGTGGATTTAGAGTCGAGGCGACCGGCAGTAAAAATTCATAATTTGCGCCGAGTTGGGCGGCCGCTGCAAGCATCTCGGGCAGGTTCATGCGGACTTCTTTAACGCGGCTGCCCGGCATGAGCGCGATCCAATGTTTATTGAGATCGAGATGGTGCTGCGAGGCGTAAGTTTCGCGTAAAATATCCGGCTTCGGCAAATCAGCCAGAGGATGGCCGATGAAGGTCGCGTCCACACCGCGGTCACGGTAGAACTTTTCTTCAAAAGGAAAAATCACCAGCGCTTTGGTGATGTAATCGCGCAGCAGGCGAACGCGTCCTTGTCGCCACGCCCAAAATTGGGGGGCAACGTAATAGGCCACGGGAATTCCGCGCTTGTGCATTTCGCGGGCGACGCGCCAATTGAAAGCGGGAGAGTCGATGACGATGGCGAGGTCGGGTTTGCGGCGGTCAGCTTCGGCGATGAGCTTGTGAAACAATCCCCAGATTTTAGGGAGGTGAGCGAGGATTTCGGTGATGCCGACGACGGCGAGGTCGGTGCTGTCAACGATGGAGTCGCATCCCGCGGCGCGCATGCGAGGGCCGCCGACTCCGAAAAATTCGAGAGCTGCGGAGCTTCGCTCCGCCGGACGGCCGGGGGCGGCCGTCCCCACGTGAACATTGGATGTCCCCAAATGAGCCCGGCGAAGCGCCTCAATGAGTTGCGCGGCATACATTTCACCCGAGGCTTCGCCAGCGGAGATCAGAATTTGCACGGACTAGAGCCGTCCTTTCCAATATTCCGGCTTGCGGCTGGTGTGTGCTACCGCAAGGACTTGAATGACTCCGGAAACGGATTCTCGATAAATCAAAAAGAAAGGAAAGTCAGTTAGTAAATACTTCCGGGTGTCAAGAAAACTTAGAGGCCAGCGCTGAGGTTTCAAGGCAATTTGGGCGATCGCACGTTCGACTTCGGCATCGAACCGCAACGCTGAGTCAACGCTGCGAGAAAAATACCAATCAAATGCCTCGTCGTATTCGGCAGCCGCTTGTTCGTGCAACTGCACCGTCTGGCCAGACGGCGGTTCAGTGGGCATGTCGGAGTTTAGCCAGGTTGCGTTTACGAACTTCCGACCAAGGGATGGTCTTGGCTCTCCCGGAATCCAACGCCTGGATGCGTCTGCCGATTTCAGCTTCCCAGGCGGCTTCAACTTCGGGGGAAACTTTGCCAATGAGATTCGAAATCAAGCAGTTCGCCAACGCTTCCCGTTCTTCCAGGGAAAGCGCGAGAGCCTGTTCGAGCAATTTTGAAACTTCCGGAGTCATGTGTGGCATAGCAAACCTCTGCGTTATTTTACGGCAGGGAGCAAGTTTGTGAAGAACGGGGCGGTTTGGCCTTGCGTGGAATCGCCACGAAGCGTCTCGACTTTCATGAGCTGCGCGCCATACATTTCACCGGAAGCCTCGCCAGCAGAGATCAGAATTCGCACAGGGTATTGTAAGGGACGAATCGCGGGCGGGGGCGCCCGCGCCACACGGTCACGGTGAAAGCTTGGCGCGTTCGGCCGTGAAGTTGTCGCTGCATTGCTTGGCGGGGACGAGGAGTTGTTCGAACTCGGGCGTGCCCCGCAGCGAAGCAAGCAAATGGTCTTTTTGTAAGGCGGTGTAGGCGCAATAGGGGCTTTCTACGACGGTCTTGAGCAGACGCAGGGCCAGCTCTTTGTTGCCGCAGAAAGCCATGTCTCCGGCAAAAATGAGGCGATTTTCCGGGTCAGGATTGGTCAACGTAAATGTCTCGACATTTTTTATGGCCGTGTCCAGTTCGGCCGAGGGAGTCTGCATGGCGGGACGGGCCAGACAAGCTTTGATGAAGGTGCTGAATTTGATCCTGCTATCGGCAGTGTCGAGAGGGATTTTCTGCGAGGTCGCCCGCGCTTCGGGCAGGTTGCCTTCGCTCATGAAAATCATGGTCGTGATGCGACGTGCCCAAACCGAACCGGCGTCCACGCGAACGAAATCCATGGCACGCTCAGGGTTTCCCATGAGCAGGAAAGTCAGGGCGCAGGAACGAAGGCCCGCGTTTCCCTGGTCCAATGAGTAGGCGGTGTTACACTCCTGCGCCGACTCGTCAAGCTGGCCGCCATAGCGAAGGACGTAGCTTCGCGCGAAGTGAGCAAACGAACTGCCCGGATTGCGCTTCACTAAAGCATCGGCTTGCTGGTAGGCCTTGATCGTCTGGCCGCGCTCGACTTGATTTGCAATTAGTTGGACCGAGGCAGTGACAAGATTGGGATCAAGCGCCAGAGCGCGCTCAAGGGCCGCGTTGGACTTTTGAAACGAGGGCTCGCCGCCTTGGCCATATTGCGCGTCCCAGTAGTAGCGGAGGCCCAAATTTGCCCAAGCGGGGGCATAGGTCGAATCGAGACCGACGGCGCGTTCCAGCATCGCGATGGCTTCTTTGGTCGGCTCGGGGTCGCTGGGCAGGGAAATAGTGCGCAAATAGAGATCGTAGGCTTCTTCATTCTTGGGATGGGTGGCGCTGTTGGAAGAATCGGGCCCGGCGCCCAGCGCAGGCAGTAATGCCTGATTGACTTTGGCCGTGACTTGCGAGCGCATGGCTATGAGGTCGGGTGTGGGCGCGGTAATCGTATCGCTCCAGATCGTGCGATTGTTTTCCACGTCGATGGCTTCGAGCGTGATTTGGAGTTGATCGCCTTCTTTCAAATAATGTCCTGTGACAATGTCTCTGACGTGCATTTCACGGCCGGCTTGTTGAAGATCGAGTCCAGCCTGGGTGTACTTGCTGGTGGTGGCAAAGGGACGTATGGACAAAGACCGCACGTAGCTGAGCGCGGTGGTGATTTCGTCGGGCAGGGCGAGGCGGAGGAAATCGGTATCTTTGTCGGCGCCGAGATTCTGAAAGGGAAGCACGGCGACCGTCGTGAGATTAGAAGCGCTGGCAACGGCGGGCGTGGCAGTTGGTTTGGAGTGCCAGGAATGAAATTCGTTCAGGGCGACAAATGCCAACGTGACTAGAACGCCAAAGATTGCCCAACCGTAACGAGCCATAGGGCTGCGCGGAGGCACTTGGAGTGTGTTGCTGGCAGCAGAACCAGCGGCCGAAATCGGAGAGGGGTTCGAGGACGGGTTTGATGCTTCTGCAAGCGGAGTTTGCGACATCGCCGAGCGGCCGCTTTCCGTATCACGCTTGAGGCGCTGCAAGTCGCTGCGCATCTCCGACGCATGTTGATAGCGCAGATTGCGGTCTTTCTCCAAAGCTTTGTTGATGATGTCTTCGAGCTTGGGCGGAACGTCGTGGTTCAGGCGCACTGCGGGAACAGGCGCGCGATTCATGATGGCTTCACAGATGACAGCGGAGCTTTCGCCGTGAAAGGGAACGTCTCCGGTGGCCATTTCGTAGAGCACGGCGCCGAAAGAAAATAAATCGGTGCGGGCGTCGAGTTCACGGGCGCGAACCTGTTCGGGTGACATATAGGCGACGGTGCCCACCATGGTGCCGGGACTGGTGAGGTGAGCTTCGTTGATGGTTCGCGTAACGCCTTGGGTTTGGCCGGAAGGAGTGTGAGCGTCGGAGACTTTGGCCAATCCGAAGTCGAGGATCTTGGCATGGCCGCGCTTGGTCACGAAAATATTCGCCGGCTTGATGTCGCGATGGACGATGCCTTCGCTGTGCGCGGCGTCGAGCGCGTCGGCAATTTCGATGGCGAGCGCGAGGACGGTATCTGTTTCGAGCGGGCGACCGGCGATGGCGTGTTTGAGCGTCATGCCATCGAGAAACTCCATGGCGATGAAGGCACGGGAGTTTTGATCGTCGGTTTTATATTCGTCGATCTCATAGATCGTGCAGATGTTTGGGTGATTCAGAGCCGAAGCCGCCTGGGCTTCGCGTTGAAAGCGGGCCAGTGCCTGAGGATCTTTGGCGACGTCATCGGGGAGAAACTTCAGCGCGACGAAGCGGTGCAGCTTGAGGTCTTCGGCTTTATAGACCACGCCCATGCCGCCACCGCCGAGTTTTTCGATGATCCGGTAGTGGGAAATGGTCTCGCCAAGCATTGCGAGAATGCTAGAGGGTTACGGGGAGGGAGTCAATTGGGGAGGGAGATGCGGCGCTTCGCTCAATTGGGCGGATGATGCGTCCGCCTCTACGTGAGCAGTTAATCATCTCCCGCGGCGACGGGCAGTTCCTGATCTTTGTATTGCAACTGATAGAGTTTGTAGTAAATGCCGCGGTGGGCGAGGAGTTCCTGATGTGTCCCCATTTCGCGGACCTGGCCTTTGTGCATCACGATAATTTTGTCGGCGCGCTGCACGGTGGAAAGCCTGTGCGCGATGACGACGGACGTCCGTCCTTCGACCATGCGGTTGAGGGCCTCGCGAACGCGAAATTCGGTTTCGGTGTCTACGCTGGAAGTGGCTTCGTCGAGGATGAGAATTTCGGGATCGTGCGCCAGCGCGCGGGCGAAAGAAATGAGCTGCTTCTGTCCGGTGGATAGAGTGCTGCCGCGCTCGTTGACTTCTTCTTTGAATCCCCTGGGTAGAGTGCGGATGAAGTCGGAAAGGTTCACGTCTTCAGCGGCCTGCTCGATATCGGCGTCGGTGATGCGTGCGGTGCCGAGCTTGATGTTGCTCTCGATGGTGCCGGTGAAGAGAAACGGATCTTGCAACACCACGCCATAGCGGTTGCGTAGGTCAGCGAGGTCCATGTCTTTCACGTCCACGTCGTCAATTTTGACTGCGCCTTTTTGGACATCGTAGAAGCGCATGAGCAGGGAGATGATTGTCGTTTTGCCAGCCCCGGTGTGGCCGACGATGGCGGCGGTTTGTCCGGGTTCAATCGTGAAGCTGACGTCGCGGAGGATCCAGTCGGGTTCGTAATTTTTTTCGGGCGAGATTTTTTCCGGCGAGTTCAAGTGCGGTTGGGCGGACGAGGCGTCCGCCCCTACGTGAGTTGGGATTGTCCGGTAGGCAAACCAGACGTGGTCGAACTCGATGCGGCCGGGGCCTTCGGCTTTCTTCACAATCGCAGGGGAGACGATTTCCACCTGTGTATCCAGCAACTTGAAGATGCGTTCGCTCGACGCCATGGCGGCTTGCAGGATGTTGTACTTCTCGCTGAAGTCCATGATGGGGCGGAAGAAGCGCTGCGCGTATTGAATGAACGAGGCGAGCACGCCGATGTCAACAGCTTTGCGCAGCACGTCGCCGCCGCCGAACCAGATGACGCTGGCAATGGCGATGGAGGAAAAGACTTCCACTACCGGGTAATAGACAGCGTGCGTCAGGATGGTGCCTTTGTAGGCATCCATGTGAACGGCGTTAATCTCGGAAAACTTTTCGTAGGCGCGCTCTTCGCGATTGAAGAGCTGCAAAATCATCATGCCACTGACATGCTCCTGCAAATAAGCGTTGATGCGAGCGATGGCGGTGCGAATCTGGCGATAGTATTCTCGGACGCGGTCACGAAAAATCTTGGTGGCGTAGATGATGAAGGGCAGAACGGTGAACGTCACCAGCGCGAGGCTCCAATTGATGGTGAGCATGATGACGACGATGGCGACCAGCACAAAGACGTCTTCAAAGAGCGAGAGCACGCCCGAGGTGAACATATCGTTGAGGGCGTCCACGTCGGAGGTGACACGGGTGACGAGGCGGCCGACGGGATTCTTGTCGAA
>Ga0070734_10002695_pt1 | contig 20573 bp, 18 predicted proteins | sample Coa_R1_8_FD_66444 | JGI IMG/M metagenome (GOLD analysis project Ga0070734, IMG submission 66444) | Surface soil microbial communities from Centralia Pennsylvania, which are recovering from an underground coalmine fire - Coalmine... | ecosystem: Environmental > Terrestrial > Soil > Unclassified ...
GCCGCAAGTCCTGCGCCGTGGGTGCTTACTTCCACTCACACGCCGCTGAGCATCATCAACAGTTCAGCCAGCGAGCCTCCCCACACCGGCACGTTTGACGCGTGGATGAACGGCTGGGGAACCACCACCACCGACACGGTGATGCAACAGGTCACCATTCCAGCGGCGGCGACAGCGGCTACCTTCAGCTTCTGGCTGCACATCAATACGGCGGAAACCACCACGACAACTGCTTTTGACACGTTGCAGGTACAGATCCGCAATTCCTCCGGCACTGTGCTCCAGACGCTGGCAACATTCTCCAATCTGAACCACAACACCGGCTATACGCAGCAAACGTTTAACGTCCTCTCCTTCAAAGGTCAGACCATACAAGTCTTCTTTGTGGGTGCGGAAGATTCTTCGTTGCAGACCTCGTTCGTACTGGATGACATTTCACTCAAGGTGACTCAATAGGAGACGCTATGAATAGACTTGTATTTGGCACGCTGTTACTCGCCGGATTGGCAATGCCGGCGTTCTCAGTACCACAAAACAACCAGTCTCCTGTTGCGCCGCCTGTCGCGATTGACCGTCCGGCAGAGCCAAACTTTGCTTTTGACGATGACGGCGGTAAAGCCCAGATTGTTCCCCTCGACTTTTCCGTCGCTGGAGCAAAAACCTTCCACGGCGGACCGGTCCTCGCTTCCACCCAGCAAGTCAGCATCTTTTTGGGTGCTGGCTGGGGTGATACGCAAATCCGTGGTCGCGAGGCGTCGTTGCTTGATGTCACCGCATCCGCAGGAGACACGCAAGTTGCGGAGCTAAAGCAACACAGCATCAAGACGCTGCGCGCTGCGCCAAAACTTGAAGACTTCACCGATCTCAGCCAAAGCAAGGTGAATGACCTCACGATTCAGCAAAAGCTCTCAGACCTGCTGAAGAGCAAGGCCATTCCCGCGCCCATGGCTGGCACTGTCTTTGTGATCTTCCTTGCTCCGGGCATTCACTCAACCTTGGGTGGACTTCAGGGTGGCGTTGATTACGCGGCATACCATAACTTCGTCAACCTTGAAGCCGGCGAAATTCACTACGTGGTGGTGCCGTTCCATGAAAACGCAGCCACTCACAGCGCGGCCGCAACACGCGCCTTCGCTGAGGCTGCTTTGAACCCGAACGGACAGGGTTGGTTCTAAAACAACAAACCGGGAAATGAAAAGAGGCTGCATTCGTTTTATTGAGTGCAGCCTCTCAGCTTCTAACACCTTCTCTGCAACGTCAGGATTGTGATGTACAACGCAATCCTTCATCAAGCCCCCATCGCAGAAACCTTCTAAATTCCTAGGGGATCGGCATTACAATTTCGGCGATTTTTGCAATTTTGGCATTTCTGGCAATCTACGATTACCGCTTCTCCTCTTCATCTTCTTCCTTGTCGCTACCAGGATGTTCTTTTGCCCATTTTTCCGCCGCAAGCTCAGCATGCTTTTTCTGTGCAGGAGTAAGCTTCAGAGCTAATTGCTCTGCTTCCGCTTTGCTCTCGCTCGATCCAAACCGCCCTCCGATCGTGAACCATGTAAATGCCTTCTCCTTCTCCGGGCCGCATTTACCTGAATAAAGCCTGCCGAGCTCGTACATTGCCTGCGCCTCGCCGTGGCCAGCCGCTTCTTCATACCAATGCACCGCCTCCGGACAATTGCCCTGACTGGCAGACTGTCTCGCCAGTTCCAACTGCGCCGCCGGCTGTTCCTGCCGCGCCGCCTTGGAGTACCACTCGCGCGCTTCTTTAGCATCTTTGTTCACGCCCGCACCCTCGTCGAGCGCCTTGGCCAAATGAAGCTGTGCCTCAGCATTTCCCTGCGCTGCGGCCTTCTGGTTCCATTCCGCCGCTTTCGCTGGATCGGCTGCTACGCCAAGCCCGCGCTCATACATAAACGCCAAGTCACGCTGCGCGCGCGGATCGCCCTTCTCTGCCGCCTTGCTCTCCCAGATCAACGCCTGCGCATAGTCAATATTTATGCCGCGACCATAAAGGTAAATCCTGCCCAGTTCATACTCAGCCGGCGCATAACCCTGGTTCGCCGCCTTGGTGATCCACCGGATCGACTCTTTTCCATCTGGCTTTACATGCATTCCCAGGTCATAGCAGGAAGCCAATGCCGTTTGCGCCGCGGGATCATTCGCATCTGCGCGCTGCTGAATGGCGGTGAAATCTTTGTCCTCGCGCGGACAAACCTGAGTTCGTGCTTCTTGTGAACGTGCAATTCCAAAACTCAGTGTGGCAATGGCTAATAGAAAAAATCTGGATGAATTCATTTTTTGGCTTTTCCGGGCATCAGTATAGTTTGATTTGAGCAATCGGCTCCAGATTATCTATCTGTTCATCAGCTCTTAGCATTTCCCAAATTGGCACGGCATCGAATCGGAAACTAATTTAGCCTCCTGCTCCGGCAACAGTGTTCCTCCGTTTTCTCCATTCCTCCGTGTTTCAAAGGTTCTGCTGGTGCTTTCCGATGAACTTTCCAATGTTCCGATCTTCTCCGCGCCTCCGCGGTGAGCTTTTGCTTTTCCCGATCTCGCTCTTCCTCTGTGTTCCTTCGTGTCCTCTGTGGTTCAAGGTTTTTCTTTCAATTTCGGCAATTTGCCAATTCCCTTACAAGACACACGTCGCCCCTGAGAGTTACAATTTCGTTTTCGCAACTTGCTGTCATTCTGATCTGCAACACGGAGGCATCCTGTGGACGATCTGCCTGAGAAGCCTGCAAAGTCCGACAAAAACGACAAGCCTGAAAAATCCAGACCGTCATCACCTAGCCCTGGTGTCTCGCGCCGGGACTTTCTAAAGATCTCGGGCGTCTCCGCGGCCGTCCCGCTTGTGAGCCACGTCAGCGCGCTCGCACTCGATGACGCGCCGCATGTTCAAGGACCGGGTAAGGTTCCGGTATCGCTCAATGTGAATGGCAAGAAGCTGAATGCGCAGCTTGAACCGCGCGTCACCTTGCTGGACGCTCTGCGCGACCAGTTTGAGCTTACCGGCGCCAAGCGCGTCTGCGATCGCGGCACCTGCGGCGCATGCACCGTGCTCATGGACAACAAAGCCGTCTACTCCTGTTCGGTGCTGGCCATTGATGCGCAGAGCGCGCAGATCACCACCGTGGAAGGCTTGGGCGAACCCGGCCACCTCCATCCCATTCAACAGGCATTCATCGATAACGATGCTCAGCAATGCGGCTTCTGCACGCCGGGCTTCGTTGTCGCCACCAAGGCCTTTCTTGATCAGCATCCTAATCCCACTCCGGAGCAAATCAAGCACGGACTGGGCGGAAACTTCTGCCGCTGCGGAACTTATGCCGGAATGCGCGCCGCCGTAATGCAGGCCGCGAAGACGAAAGGAGCCTGATCCATGGCAGACGACAACACTAAATATGGATGGCCAGCCGCAGACAAGCGCACGCTGATTGGCAAGCGCATCTCCCGCGTCGATGGGCCGGAAAAAGTTTCAGGCCGCGCCAAGTACACCTATGACGTGCATCGGCCCGGCATGCTTTACGGCAAAGTGGTTCGCTCGCCGCATGCTCACGCCAAGGTTGTAAGCGTTGACACCTCCGCCGCTGAGAAAATGCCCGGCGTAAAAGGCGTTTACATCATCCAGGATAAAGGCAGTGAAATTCACTGGGCCGGCGATGACGTTGTAGTCGTGGCCGCGGTTGACGAACCCACCGCCGCCGATGCCGCCCGCGCCATCAAAGTTGAATATCAGCCGCTTCCCTTCTTTGTCGATGACTTTACGCAACCGCAAAACGTTGCGGAGAGCACCGGCCCCCTAACCCAGCGCGACATTGGACAGATGATCAATGATGACGTGCCGGACGACCAGATGCTTGCTACGGTGCAAAAACGCGGTCTGGCATTCAAGGTATCGCCCGAACTGGCGAAACGGCTGAAAGACAATGAAGTCAGCGATGAAGTAATCAAAGCGCTGCAGGCTGCTCCGGTGAAAGAACCAGAGCCCAACAATTCGCCTTATAAGAAAGAGACCGAGCAGGTTAAAGGCGATCCCGACGCTGGCTTCAAAGAAGCGGAAGTTGTATCTGAAGGTGTGTATGGCTGTCCCGTGATTACGCACTGCTGCCTTGAAAGCCACGGCTCCATCGCCGAGTGGACTGACAACGACCATCTCTTCTCCCACATCTCCACGCAGAACGTTTCCGGACTTGCAGGCCAATATGCTCAGGCGCTGAAGATTCCGGAAAGCAACGTCCACGTTCATCAGGACCACATCGGTGGAGGTTTTGGCAGCAAGTTCGGCATTGACCGCTGGGGAGCCTACACCGCGCAAGTATCAAAGAAAGCCGGTGGCAAACCAGTACGCGTGATGCTGGAGCGCGATGCTGAACTGGAAGTCGCAGGCTGTCGCCCTTCGGCATTTGCCAAAGTAAAAGTCGGTGCGAAAAAAGATGGCACGCTCACAGCGTGGCAATCCGAATCATGGGGCACTGGCGGTCCGGGCGGCGGTGGCGCCCCACCCATGCCATACGTTGTAAACATTCCTAACCAGCGCAAGCAGCACACTGCCGTAGCCACCAATATCGGCCCCGCGCGAGCGTGGCGCGCGCCCAATCATCCACAGGGATGTCTGATCACCATGTCGGCCATTGAGGACTGCGCCGCCAAACTTGGCATGGATCCTCTGGACCTCATGCTGAAAAACATCGCACTCACCGCGCCGCCGGAAGACACATACCATCGTGCCGATACCTACCGCGACGAGCTGATGATTGCCGCCGATCTGATCGGCTGGAAAAAGAACTGGCATCCTCGCGGACAAGGTTCCGGCACCGAAAGACGCGGCTTGGGTCTAGCCATCCACACATGGGGCGGGCGCGGACATGAAAGCAACTGCGCACTCACCATTTACCCAACCGGCTCGGTAGAAATCCAGATGGGCACGCAGGATCTCGGCGTGGGAACGCGCACCGCTATCCTGATCGTCGCCGGTGACACCCTGGGTCTTCAACTGAACCAGATCGAGCTAAAGATTGGCGACAACCAATATCCCAAGTCAGGCGGTTCAGGCGGCAGCACCACGATTGGCGGCGTCAGCTCCTCCACTCGACGTGCGGCCATTGACGCCCGCGAACAGCTCTTCGCCAAAGTTGCTTCCGCGCTCAATGCAAAGCCGGAAGATCTTGAAGCTGTGGGCGGAAGCATTCGCGTAAAATCAGCGCCTTCGCGCAGCCTGAGTTGGAAAGACGCGTGCGCCAGACTCGGCACGCAGCCTATCCAGGCCATGGGCAAAAATCCTGGCCCGGGCGATCTGATTTCCAGCGGCGTTGGCGGTGCTGTAATGGCCGACGTTTCTGTCGACACGGAAACCGGCGTCGTAAAAATGAACAAAATGGTCTGCGCTCAGGATTGCGGCCTCGTCATTAGCCTTAAGACGGCTGAGAGCCAGGTTTACGGCGCCATGATCATGGGAATCGCCACCACACTGTACGAAGAAAAAATCATGGACAACAATCTTGGCACCATGCTCAACCCCAACATGGATTTCTACCGCCTCGCGGGCATCGGCGATGTCGGCGAACTGGTAGTCCACATGATGACTGGCAAGGGCTATGACGAGCGCGGGCCGATTGGCTTGGGCGAGCCGCCGACCGTAGGCCCCATGGCCGCGATTGGCAATGCCGTGGCCAATGCCATCGGCGTGCGAGTGCCGTTCCTGCCAATCACACCAGACCGCGTAGTGAACGCGCTCAACCCGAAAGGAGGCAGCAATGCGACCGTTTGATTACGCCTCTCCCACCACCGCGGACCAGGTGACCGCCCTGCTCGGCAAGAGCTGGGGTGAAGTGGAAATTCTGGCTGGCGGCAGCGATCTGCTCTCCCTGATGAAAGATGAGATCACCACGCCTAAACGGCTGGTGAACATCAAGACCGTGGAAGGCTTGCATGCCATCAGCACTGACCAGGGAGCGCTGCACCTGGGCGCACTGGTTACGCTGGATAGGATCAGCGCGGCTTCCACGGCGCAGCATAATTTTCCCATGTTGGCCGCCGCAGCCGGTGACGCTGCCAGCCCGCAGATACGCAACGTTGCCACCATCGGCGGAAATCTTTGCCAGCGCCCCCGCTGCTGGTATTTCCGCACAGGCCACGGGCTGCTGGCGCAGAAAGACGGCAAGTCTCTCGTCCTCCAAGGCGACAATCGCTATCACGCTATTCTCGGCAATGATGGGCCAGCGCTTTTCGTGAGCCCATCCACCGTTGCACCGGTGCTGATCGCCTATAACGCGAAGGTCAGTATCATGGGGCCACGCGGGAAGAGAGAAGTTCCTGTAGAGAAATTCTTTGTCATCCCCAAAACCGAGCAGGAACGCGAACACGATCTTAAGCCCGACGAGTTTATCTCGCACGTCATCGTGCCGCCCGCTCTTGGAGTTCGCGCCGCGCATTATGAAGTGCGCCAGAAAGAAGCTTTTGACTGGCCTTATGCCACCGCCGCTGTCGCCTTAACTATGAATGCCAGCACGGTGCAAAGCGCTCGCATCGTCATGGGACACGTTGCGCCCATTCCCTGGGTTTCAGTGGAAGCGGCGCAGGCGCTGCAAGGCAAGGCCGTTACACAGGCCACGGCAGACCAGGCCGCAGAGGCCGCAGTGGCAAAAGCAAAGAGCCTTGGCCACAACGCTCACAAAATCCATCTGGCCCGCGTTGCGGTAAAGCGGGCCATTCTGGCCGCAGCCGGATCGCAGGCCGCAGGGGGTGCAGCATGAGCAACGTACCAGAAAGATTCAATACAGAACGTGCGGGCCTCTGTTCCGCCTTGCACTGGAAGAGCCAATACATCTGGTCTGCGCCTGATCCCACCGTCCCCCGCTCCGGTGACGGCCTTTTCTGGTGCGCCATGACGCAGACCTGCATCGGCCCTGACGGCAAATTGGCCGAGCCGGGAAACTGCTGTTCCGGCGAGCGTGGCTGCCACTGCGGAGCAAGCAAGTAAAGCGCTCGACAACCTTTTAAGCCAGAGGAGACTCGGCGTTACGGAGATTGAGAGTCTCTCACGGGAATAACAGTCTCTGTGGCTTGCGAATAATTCGTGTTCCGCTCGCGCTGGCGTCTTACAATAGACATAGGTTTTGGAGTTTTCCTTATGTATCGCAAGCTTGCATCTACTCTCATTTTTGCACTGTCCGTTTCAGTCACCGCGTTTTGCGCTCAGCCGCCTGCTCCGCCAACCAGCCTTACCCCGCAAATCAAAGGCCAATACCTTGAAACCCGCAGCGCCGACGTGTACGTCGGCCAGTGCTTTGCCAATGGCGAAATGAATACAGCCGGACAGGAGGCAATCGTCGCCTGGCACATTGGCGAAGGCAAGTGGGACGGCGTCTCGCTCGACGGCCTGACGATTGTCGGCGCAATCAAGGCGCAAGCCACATTGGGCGATCCTTACGGCAAGCCCTACCCTGCCAAATCCGTGCTGCTGGTTGATCGCCAAGCTACGCCGGAACAGCGCGCGGCCTTGATCAACTTCGCCCAGGAGATGGGGGGCGAACTTCTGCGCCATGTTGTCCGTGTGGTAGATACGCCGATCGATATGGAAGTAGCGCAGGGTGAGCACAGCACGCGCGCCCGCCTTCAAGCCGGCAATGAGGTGACGGTTGAAACCCGCGCCATTGGCGACAAAGACCACCTCTGCGGCAATGAAGATACTTTCTACAAACCGCTCACGCAGACCGCGCACGCCATGCCCGCCGTCGCCATGACGGACGAATATCGCGGCAAAGACCTGAACACTTCATGGACGCTGCACGACAAGCGCAGCGCGTTCGTGGGAACATTTGCGCGCTAATACCCTACTGTCAACAATAAGGGCTGCCGAATCGGGCAGCCTTCATTTTTGTTGTACTCCGGAACGCGCAACCGCCTTTCAGCGTTCCGCAGCCGCCGTGGTAAGCTTTTCTGCTTCCCTTTTCATCTATGAATAATCCACATCCCTCCCACTTTGATCTTCAGGCAGCGGCAAAGCAACTAATGCTGCAGAACGGCTTTGAGCCGGAATTCCCTCCGGCTGTCGCGCAGCAACTGGCCGCCATCAAAAGCAAGCCGCCACAGGCGGCGCCGGGAACCGTCCAGGACCTCCGCAAACTGCTTTGGTCATCGATCGATAATGACACTTCGCGCGATCTTGACCAGATTGAATATGCAGAAAAGCTGCCGGACGGCACCACGCGGGTCCTGGTCGGCATAGCCGATGTAGATTCGTTCGTGCCGAAGGGCACGCCAATTGATCTGCATGCGGGCAAGGAAACGTGCACGGTTTACACCGGCGTGCGCAATTTCCCCATGTTGCCGGAGGATCTTTCCACCGGCACAACCTCACTGCTTGAAGTGGACGGCAAGCTGAGCGTGGTCACGGAATTTGTCGTCGATGGCAATGGTCAAGTGAGCAAGCACCAGATCTATCCGGCAATAGTCGTCAACAAAGCTCAGTTGGCTTACAACGGCGTGGGAGCATGGCTGGAAGGCAGAGGCCCGGCCCCCGCCAAGGTAGCTGCTTCGCCAGAACTACAGGCGCAGCTCAAGTTGCAGGATGAAGTTGCTCAGGCGCTCAAGAATGAGCGCTACCGCCATGGCGCGCTGAATATTGAGACTGCGGAAGTTCATCCGGTAATCCTCAATGACAAGATCGTTGACTTGCAAAAGCAGGAGAAGAACCGCGCCACGGAACTGATAGAAGACTTTATGATCGCCGCGAATGGCGTGGTAGCGCGCACGCTGGAAGAAGCCGGGATTTCGTCCATCCGGCGCGTGGTGAAAACGCCGGAACGCTGGGACCGTATTGTGGCGCTGGCTGCGCAGCAGGGTGGCAAGCTTCCCTCAGTGGCGGATTCCAAGGCTCTGAATGATTTTTTGCAAACGCGCAAAGCCGCCGACCCCGATCATTTCGCCGACCTGTCCCTGGCCGTGATCAAGCTGATGGGCCCTGGCGAATACGTCTTGGAGCGCCCCGGGCAGCCTTCTCCCGGACACTTTGGTCTTGCCGTGCAGGATTACACGCACTCCACCGCGCCCAACCGCCGCTATGCTGATATCGTCACGCAGAGGCTGATCAAGTCCGTGCTTGGCCGGCAAAAAAGCCCGTACGCGGATGATGAGCTTTCCGCAATCGCCACCAACTGCACGGTAAAAGAAGACGCGGCCCGTAAAGTTGAGCGAGGAATGTCCAAGCGGATCGCTGCTGTGAGCATGAGCAGCCGCATCGGCCAGACGTTTGACGCCATCGTGACCGGCGCCACGCCCAAGGGGACGTTTGTGCGGGTACTCCAACCCCATGTGGAAGGCCTGCTGGTCCACGGCCAGGGCAAAGATGTAGGAGACAAGCTGCGGGTCAAGCTGATCAGCGCCGATCCTCAGCGCGGATACATTGATTTCGTCGCTGCTTAACCCGCTTTGAGTCGATAAAAGAACGAAGCAGGTTCAAAAGCGGGGAAGCCTCCAAAAATTCCGCAATTTTCTCCCGGAAGGGCGATCTATTTAGTTACTGGATCAAAACTTGCACAATCTATATTTTTTGGGGCGGTTTCTACTCTTATAGGTAGCTACATAAGCACAAAAACTGAAACATCAACTGGCTTTAAGTAGTTGGAAACAGGTGGCTTGTTTACCTTACCGGGAAGGAAGCCCAATCGCCGTAGTGTTGAGATGGCTGTGTAATTGTTGAAATGGCGTTGAGTAACTAATTCACTGGTTTGGAGACAAGGGTACCATGGATGACAATCAAAAGTGGTTGGAAGCTGCAGCAGCAATAGAGAAGGACATCACTTATTTAAAAGCTGCAATGGCCGATGCCGAAAGAAACGGGATCCCTCTGGGCCTGGAACAGGAAATCCTTCAACTGAACGTCGTACTGGGCATTTACCGCACAAACTCTGCGAATGGCGTGGCCTTCCCTCACCCGGACAATCTATTCTGCATCGACAATCTTGCCATTGACGCAACTGAACTATCTAAAGCAGCGCCTCGGGGCCTCAAGGCAAGCGCGTTCTAACAGTGCCTTTTTGCGCTGCGGTCGATGATTGGCCCTCATTGCGGCAATAACTGAGCGTTTACTACGCGCGAGATCTAAGTCCCACTTGAGTCTCCAGGCATTTGATCTAAAACAATGAGACGCGCAACAGCCTCAAAGGCTGTTGCGCATCCCACTCACTATCCGTTGAAACCGTACTCCACCAGCGCCTTGCGCAGTTTCTCCAGGCAGCGGCCGCGGATGAACCCGATGGATCCCGTAGCAAGGCCCATGCGCCGCGCCACTTCGGCATACGGCAGCGGCGGCTGTTCAAAGAAAAGCAGCCGCACCAGTTCCCGGTGCCGTGGTTCGAGTTTGGCCACCACGTCCCGTACGATCTGTTCTTCTTCCAACTGAAAAAGCGTCTCTGCCGGAGGTGTGGAAGCCAGCCCTTCGGCGACGTCCGGCTCCATGGCGTCCAACTCAATGTGGCTGGATTGCTTTTTCTTCCAACGGTACGATTGCCGGATCGTGACCGTGATCAGCCATGAGCGCAGGGACTGCACGTTTTTCAATTGCGGCAGGCAATTCATTACTTCAATGCATACTGACTGAAAAACGTCGGCCGCATCGCTTGAGGAAGCGCCATATTTGATCGGGATCGAGTAGATTAGGCGCTTGTATTTATCAATAAGGTCTTCCCACGCTTTAGCGTCGCCCTGAATGCAGCCCTGTACGAGCCATTCGTCTTCGCCTATTTCGGCGCCATCGTTGCAAAAACACTGCTCAATGTCATTTTCATTAAGGAGTGGAGGCTGGCCGGCCATGACCGCGGCAGCAGCCGTCGCGGATGTATACACTTCTGAGGATTTCATTTCCATTTCCTGTCTTTGATTTTCAATGTTCCATTTCAGGCAGGAGCAATTTGACGCGCTCCGGCTACATCTGTGCCCGCAGAAAAACAAGGTTCCAAGTTCACTGGTAAAGGAAACTCTGAGCTACGGACACACTTCGGGTATGGAGGAGAATCAAATACGGAGAGGAACGGCGAAACTGGAAAAGACTGACTGCAGTGGAGCCACATCGCGGGTGAAGCCAGAAGAAATCATGCTGGGTGGCTGGACGTTCGTGCAAAGAAGTTTGGGGAAGAGCTTAAGGATTCCGGCAAAGACAAAGAACATTCCTGTCTCAAACAGCACCGATATCAGGTGTGTTTCCATGTCGCCGGTGGCCACCGGAAAGTTGTCCCAGCTATCAAGCTGCATAAATGGCGAAAATACCGCCATCAGCACGATGAGCAGGAGCACGATTTTGGGCATGTTGCGTTGCATAAGTCTTAACCGGGGCGTTCATGGAAAAACGGTGATCGCTAAATTCTGCGACTGCGGCGACTATAGCACCGAGGTAATCAACCGCAATAATCTTAGCGCGCCGGGACTTATCTCCCGGGCCTGTTGAGGGCCGCCGGGTGGTTCCCAAATGTATGAATACAAGCAGTTTAGTACGGCGACGTAATAAGGCCAGTATGATCCCGCAAGGCCGCTCAGTTTTAGATTTTCTAACAAAATATTGGATAACTTGAGACGATTCGGCTTTGCGGTTATATTTTTGTTGGTTCGTGAAGCCACTATATTTGTAGCGGTCACGCTTTTTGAATTTCGCAAGAACACGCGTTCCGAGCCTGGAGGCACGTTCACTTGCGAAGTTCATCTGGCATCTGTTAGACCCAGCTACGGAGTTGGTTCAGCAGGGAAGAAGAGCGGGGGAGCGAGTGGGGATATAGCACGTTCTCCCGCTACTTCAATGCATTGGGAAGGGCGAACTATCCAGGTCAAGGCCCAACTGCAACTTTGCCGCTTCGCTCATTTTGCCGGGATGCCACGGCGGCTCAAACACCACCTCGACATTCAGTTCCTTCACCGTAGGCAAGTCTGAAATCTTCCGCTGAATATCGGACTTGAGCACATCTGCCATTCCGCAGCCGGGCGCGGTCATCGTCATCTTGATGTCGATCTTGTTGCCTTCCGCCACCGGAGCAATATGGCAATCGTAAATAAGGCCCAGGTCCACCACATTGACCGGGATTTCCGGATCATACACAGTACGCAGTTTGTCCCATACCAGCTTTTCACTGAACTCCTGCGGGCCATCCGTTGCTGCGGAGGTTGGCGTAATCCCAAGTGCGTCCACGTCTTTGGCATCTACCCGGACCATATACCCGATGTCGGTCATTACCGTGTAACTGCCGCCAAGGGCCTGCATCAGCCGCACCTTGGTCCCGGCAGAAAGACGATGAGGTATCCCGCTGGGAATTTGCGTTGCGTCAACTTCACGCGACAGCTCGATTTGTTCGTTGGATACCATGAGTTACTCAGTTGATACAGCTTCCTGATCGCCATTGAGCGCCGCCCGCATCGCATGCCACGCCAGCGTAGCGCACTTTACCCGCAGAGGAAATTCTGAAACCCCGGCAAATACCGCCAGCTTTCCCAGGTCTTGACCTTCACCTGCATGACCCGTTACAAGGTCGTGGAACCTGGTGAAAATGCCTTCGGCTTCGGTTTCTGTCTTGCCTTTGAGCATCTGCGTCATCATGGAAGCCGAGGCTTTCGAAATGGCGCAGCCGCTGCCCTGGAAACCAATGTCACTTATCGCGCCGTCCTTCACGTCCACATAGATCGTGAAATGGTCGCCGCATAACGGATTGAATCCTTCAGCCCTGTGGTTGGCGGTCTCAATCGCGCGGAAGTTCTTCGGCTTTTTGCTGTGCTCCAGAATCACTTCCTGATAAAGGTCTCTCAATTCGCGAACGTCAGACATTAGCCCAGCACCTCTTGCACTTTGCGGATTCCCTTCACCAACGCGTCTACCTCTTCGCGGGTGTTGTAGAGCCCAAACGATGCGCGTGCGGTTGCGGGAATGCCAAAGCGCTGCATCACAGGCTGGGCGCAGTGATGTCCTGTGCGCACCGCAATTCCTTCGGTATCCAGGATGGTGCCAATGTCATGGGGATGAATGTCTTCCATCACAAAAGAGAGCACGCCGGCTTTTTCTTTCGCGGTGCCGACCAGTTTCACGCCATCGATTGCTTCGACAGATTTCGTAGCATAGGCAAGCAGGTCAGCCTCATGCTGTTCAATCTGGTCCAGCCCCAGCTTGTTCAGGTATTCAAAGGCAGAGCCCAGGCCAATAGTGTCAGCAATGTTCGGTGTGCCGGCTTCAAATTTATACGGCAGCCGGTTGTAGACCGTTTTCTCAAACGTAACGGAAGCAATCATGTCCCCGCCGCCCTGGTACGGAGGCATGGCTTCCAGCAGTTTTGTTTTGCCGTAAAGAACGCCAATGCCCGTGGGCCCATAAATTTTGTGGCCTGAAAGAGCATAGAAATCGCAGTCTAGGGCCTGCACGTCCACCTGCATGCGCGGGGCGGCCTGCGCTCCGTCCACCAGAACTGGAATATTGCGCGCATGTGCCATGCGTACTATTTCGCGCACTGGATTGATGGTTCCGAGAGCATTGGAAAGATGGCCTATGGCCACAATCTTCGTCTTTGGCCCTAGCAGCTTCTCAAATTCATCCAGCAGCAGTTCGCCGCGATCATTGATGGGCGCCACGCGCAGTTTCGCGCCCTTCTCTTCACAAAGCAGCTGCCATGGCACGATGTTGGAGTGGTGCTCCATCGCCGTGATCAGGACTTCATCGCCACTGCCGACGTTCTTGCGGCCGTAAGTTTGTGCGACAAGGTTGATCGCTTCCGTGGTCCCGCGAACAAAGATGACCTCTTTATGGTCGGCGGCGTTCAGAAATTTCTGCGCTGCCACGCGGACTTTTTCGTATGCTTCCGTCGCCCGCTCTGAAAGCGTGTGGACTCCGCGATGGATGTTGGAATTGTCGCGGCGATAGTAATTTTCGATTGCTTCAATCACAGCTAGCGGTTTCTGCGTCGTGGCGGCATTGTCCAGATAAACCAGCGGCTTGCCGTGCACCTTCTGATGCAGGATGGGGAAATCCTTGCGGATCTTTTGGACGTCGTAGCTTGAGGCGACGTGAATTTTTTCCGGAAACTTGGCCACGGTGCTCATCCCACTTCCTCCCAATTCCGCTCCGCGCCTTCGCCCAAGCGAGGACTGGAAAACGTTGCGGCTTCCGGCATTCCTGCCACCACCAGCTTTTCCAGATGATCGCGCAACTGCGGTGAATTCATGCGGTCCAGGCACTCATTGGCAAAGGCCAGCAGCAGCACGTGGCGCGCCGCAGCTTCGGCCAATCCACGTGAGCGCAGGTAGAACAATGCATTGTCATCAAACTGGCCGATCGTGGCGCCGTGCGTGCACTTCACGTCGTCAGCATAAATTTCAAGCTGCGGCTTGGTGTCGATCTGGGCATCGTCAGAAAGCAGCAAATTGCGGTTGGTCTGCTTGGCGTCAGTCTTCTGCGCGTCTTTGTGAACGATGATGCGCCCATGAAATACGCCATGTGACTGGCCATTTAATATTCCGTTGTAAAACTGCCGGCTATCGCAGTGTGGGCTGGCATGCTCCACCAGCATGTAGTTATCCATATGCTGGCGTCCGTTGGCCATAAAAAGGCCGTTGATCAGGCACTCGCTTCCCTCTCCCGCCAGGACTGGATGCACGTTGTTGCGCACCAGAGCGCCGCTCAACAGCAGTGAATGTGTGGCCACGTTGGCGTGGCGTCCCTGCTGGATGCGCAAAGTAGAAAAGTTATAAGCCTGTTCGCCTTCGCGCACGATCATGTAGTGCGAGACATTGGCATTGTCACCCGCGACCAGTTCGGTAGCGGCGTTCGAAAACGTGATTCCTTCACCCAGCGAAACGTAGTCTTCGACTACCGTAACCTGGCTGCTCTCTTCTGCGACAATCAGGTTGCGCGGATGGTTCATCGTATGCGCGGCGCGGGGAACAGTCACGTAGAGCACATAGATCGGAGTTTCAACCACGACTCCCCGCGGAACGTGTACGTAAACGCCGTCTTCGATCAGTGAAGTGTTGAGAGCGGCAAAAGCATCGCGCTGTGTGTTGAGATAGCGTCCAAGATGTGACTCAAGACCAGCAGGAGCATTTTTGAGTTGTGCTGCCAGGCTGCCAACCGTCACGCCTTTGGGCAATGCTGCCAGAGTTGAAAGCCCTTGCGAAAACAGTCCATTCACAAAGACCAGACAACAAGTAAATTGGGATGCTCCGAAAATCTCCAGTTGTTCTTTGGACACAGTCTCAGGGCCAGCGAGTTCGAATGGCGTGTTTGTTACAGCTGTGACGTTCGTAAAGCGCCAGTCCTCGTCATGCGTAGTGGGAAAGCCGGTTTCAGAAAAACGAGCGAATGCCTCTTGCCGCAGCGATTGCAGCCAGCGCGGATGGGAGGCCGTGCGACTGGCAAACTGATCGAAAATCTCCAGATATTTTTCCGGAGCCTGGGTTGCTGTAATCACGATAAATAAATCCTCTAGAATTTCGTTTCAGAGCGACGGGGTGGAGATCAACCTACCGCTTCCCCGCCAGTTCCGGCTCGGTCCAGCTATAGCCCTTCTCTTCCAGTTCCAGCGCAAGTTCCGGTCCGCCGGATTTTACAATGCGGCCGTTCACCAGCACGTGCACGAAGTCAGGCACAATGTAGTCAAGCAGCCGCTGATAATGCGTTACTAGCACCATGCCGCGATTCTTGTTGCGCATGGCATTTACGCCCTTCGCCACAATCTTCAGCGCGTCAATGTCGAGACCGGAATCGGTTTCATCCAGCACGGCCAGCTTGGGCTCAAGCACTGCCATCTGCACAATCTCGTTACGTTTCTTCTCGCCGCCGGAAAAGCCTTCATTCACAGGGCGATTCAGAAAACGCTCGTCCATCTCTAGCAGGCGCATCTTCTCTTTGAGCAGTGGCAGGAAGTCAATAGCGTCCATTTCATCCTGGCCGCGATACTTGAGAATCGCATTCAAAGCAGCGCGAAGAAAGTACGCATTGCTGATCCCGGGAATTTCCACCGGATACTGAAATGCCATGAACAAGCCTTCGCACGCCGCATCTTCCGGCTTCATCTCCAGCAGGTCTTTGCCATCAAAGGTGATCGACCCGGCAGTCACTTCATAGCTTTCACGCCGGGCCAGCACCTGCGCCAGCGTGCTCTTGCCGGAGCCGTTCGGCCCCATGATGGAATGCACCTCGCCGGGATTCACCGTAAGGTCAATGCCTTTCAGGATTTCGTTGCCATTTACGCTGGCATGCAAATTTTTAATTTCAAGCAGACTCATCGTTTATCCAACACTCCCCTCAAGACTGATGCTGAGCAGTTTCTGCGCTTCCACGGCAAACTCCATCGGCAGCTCCTTGAACACTGCCTTGCAGAAGCCATTGATGATCATGCTGACGGCCTCTTCTTTAGAGATTCCGCGCTGCTGCAGATAGAAAATCTGGTCTTCGCCGATCTTCGAAGTTGAAGCTTCATGCTCCATGCGCGCGCTGGCATTCTTGACCTCGATATACGGGAAGGTATGCGCGCCGCACTTGTCGCCGATCAGAAGCGAATCGCACTGCGTGTAATTGCGCGCGCCGGTTGCGCCTTTCAGGATTTTCACCATGCCGCGATAGGTATTCTGCCCGTGGCCGGCGGAGATGCCCTTGGACACCACGGTGCTCTTGGTGTTCTTGCCGATGTGGATCATCTTCGTTCCAGTATCGGCTTGCTGATAATTGTTCGTCAGCGCCACGGAGTAAAACTCACCCACGGAGTTATCGCCCTGCAGAATGCAGCTAGGATACTTCCATGTGATGGCAGATCCGGTCTCAACCTGCGTCCACGAAATCTTGGAGTTTTTGCCCAGCGCCTTGCCGCGCTTGGTCACGAAGTTATAGATCCCGCCTTTGCCTTCTTTGTCGCCCGGATACCAGTTCTGGACCGTCGAGTATTTGATGGTCGCGTTGTCATGCGCGATCAGTTCAACCACGGCGGCATGCAGCTGGTTCTCATCGCGAATCGGCGCGGTGCAGCCTTCAAGGTAGCTGACGGATGCGCCTTCATCGGCGATGATCAGCGTGCGCTCAAACTGTCCAGTGTTTTGCGCGTTGATGCGGAAATATGTCGATAGCTCCATGGGACAGCGAACGCCCTTGGGCACGTAAACAAATGATCCGTCGCTGAAGACCGCGGAGTTTAGCGCAGCAAAAAAGTTGTCGGTTACAGGAACCACAGAGCCCAGAAACTTCTTCACCAGCTCAGGATGGTTTTTCACTGCTTCAGAGAACGAACAGAAGATCACTCCTGCTTCGGCCAGCTTGGCCTTGAACGTGGTCGCTACAGAAACGCTGTCAAACACAGCATCAACGGCCACTCCGGCAAGCAGTTTCTGCTCATGCAGCGGAATGCCCAGCTTGGCATACGTGTCCAGAATTTCCGGATCAACCTCGTCCAGGCTCTTGAGTTCTTTCTTCTGCTTGGGCGCGGAATAATAAGACAGCGCCTGATAGTCGATGGGCGGATACTTTACATTGGCCCATTTCGGCTCTGCCTGCTTCTGCTCCAGTTGCGCCCAGTAGCGATACGCTTTGAGCCGCCACTCCATCATGAATTCCGGCTCACCCTTCTTCAGGGAGATGGCACGGACAATCTCTTCATTCAGTCCCGGAGGCAGACGGTCTTCATCAATGGAGGTGATAAATCCCCATTTATATTCCTGCTGTGTGAGGTCATTAATCTGGTTGACTGTGCTGCTCATCTCACTCCTTCCGCAACGCTTCCCGCGGGTTTTATGGATGCAACTAATTCGTGGTCATGCTTGCGTTCGTGGTGCGCCATCTCATGGTTCAGATCAGACAAAGTCACGTGCTCCAGCGCATCGCGCAGAGCATCGCCGATAATCTGCGAATTGCTCATAATGGCGCATGAGCGCTCCATGTTGCATAGACCCTTGACCACGCTGCACTCGGTGAAGCCGATTGGGCCTTCCAGGGCCAGAATGATTTCGGCTACGCTGATCAAACGCGCCTCGCGGGCCAGGTTGTATCCGCCGTTCACACCGCGATGCGAACTCAAAAGCCCATGTTCGGACAGTTGCCGCAGCAGCTTGCCGACAGTCGGCAGGGGCAGCTTCGTCTCTTTGGCCAGGCTGCGCGCGGTGTGCGGCGTCTCTTCCGGACTGCGCGCCACGTGGGCCATCAGCACAATGCCGTAATCCGTTAATTTGTTGAGTCTGAACATCGGATTCTTCCGCGCATCTTCTTCTGGGCAACCAGCCACACGGGCCAGCAGCTGAATACAATACCAATCCAGTATTATTTTATCGATTGGGAGGAAAGAATACAAGACCGGAATGGTATTGATTCAAGAATACTTCAATTAGAATCAGAAGGCTTAGGCTCCACCCGTTTCGGAGGCATCATGACTACCAAATTCAGCGGCAAAGTAGCCCTCGTTACCGGTGGCACCGGCGGCCTGGGACGCGCGGTTACGCTCGCCCTGCTTCATGAAGGCGCATCGGTGATTGCCACCTACATTGTGAAGGACGAGGCAGACGCGCTCCGCGACGCCGTGGGCCCGCATGCCCACCTGGAACTTCTGCCGCTGGACGTAACCGACGAATCTGCATGCCGCGCTTTGGTAGATGGAGTCACGGCACGTCATGGCCATCTTGATATTCTGGTCAACGCGATTGGCGGCTATGCCGGCGGAAAGCCGCTCTGGGAGACCGATCCCAAAACATATCAGCTCATGCTGACCTTGAATCTTCACGCCGGTTTTAACCTGGCCCGCACGGTTGTTCCTGCCATGCTGAAGCAGAAGAGCGGTTCAATCGTAAACATTGCTTCAAAAGCCGCGCTGGACCATGCCGCCGGCGCGGGAGTCTATGCCGCATCCAAAGCCGCTGCGCTGGCGCTGTTCGATTGCCTGGCCCAGGACGTCAAAGGCACTGGCATACGAGTGAATTCCATTCTGCCCAGCATCATTGACACTGAGCCGAATCGCAAAGCGATGCCAACGGCTGATTTTTCCAAGTGGCCCAAGCCGGAAGAGATAGCTCAGGTCATCCTGTTCCTATGCAGTCCGGAAGCAAAGTTGATAAGCGGTGCGGCGATTCCGGTATACGGCGAGAGCTGAAAAAACGCGCCTCCACGTGCGATGTATATGCAGGTGGGTAAAGAACTGTTAACGTAAACTTCGCGAAACTTCAGCAAAGCGATTTTCGCATTGATAATATAATCAATCTTTGAATCTCCCCTGTCATTTTTAACGTCAACATAGATATGTTTGGCTGCGTGATTGTTGGTTGATTGACCGTACGCGGCTCTTCCCAAAGGACTAGCAGATGTGGATTGTTCGCCTCGCGTTACAGAGGCCTTATACATTCGTAGTGATGGCGCTTTTGATTTTGATCTTAAGTCCCATCGTCATCATCCGCACGCCAGTCGATATCTTTCCTGAAATCAACATCCCAGTCATCAGCGTCATCTGGCAATTCCAGGGCTTGTCTCCGCAGGAGATGGCGGACCGCATTGTCAGCAATACCGAACGCGGCCTGACGACGATCGTGAATGACATCGAACATACTGAAACGCAGGCCATGGACGGCCGCGCCATCACCAAGATTTTCTTTCACCCCACGGCCAATCTCCAGATCGCGCTTGCACAGGTAACGGCCATCTCCCAAACAGCCGTGCGGCAACTTCCGCAGGGGACCACGCCACCGCTGATCATCGTTTATTCGGCTTCCAGTGTTCCCATTGTGCAGGTGGGCATCAGCAGCAAGAACCTTCCGGAGCAGGCGCTGAATGATCTCTCCGTAAACTTCATCCGCCCGCAGATGACTAACGTCAGCGGAGCGGCGATTCCCTTCCCTTATGGCGGCAAGCAGCGCGTAGTAGCTGTCGATATCGACACCGCCGCGATGCAGGCCAAGGGTCTTACGCCCGTGGACGTGGTAAATGCAATCAGCGCTCAGAATCTAATTCTTCCCTCGGGGACTGCCAAGATCGGCGCATTGCAATATGAAGTTTCGCTGAATGGAAGCCCCGATACGATCGCCGAGATCAACGGTCTTCCTGTCAAGACGCAGAACGGCGCAACAACTTATATCCGCGACGTGGCCCACGTGCGTGACGGTTTCTCACCGCAGACAAACGTCGTCCGGAAAGATGGGCTGCGCGGCACACTGATCACTGTGATGAGAAACGGCGGTGCGTCCACGCTGGACATTGTCCGCGACATTAAAGCTGCGCTGGCCCGGGTCGCTCCAACGCTGCCCGACGGCGTGGACATGAAGCTGCTCTTCGACCAATCGCTGTTCGTGCGTGCGTCGATCAACGGGGTGGTGCGTGAAGCGCTGATCGCTGCGTGCCTTACGGCTGCCATGATCCTGCTGTTCCTGGGCAACTGGCGCAGCACGATTATCATTGCCATCTCCATTCCGCTCTCCATTCTTTGCTCGGTCATCAGCCTCACAGCCCTGGGCGAGACTTTCAACATTATGACCCTTGGAGGGCTGGCGCTGGCCGTCGGCATCCTTGTCGACGACGCCACGGTGGAAATTGAAAACATTGACCGGAATCTGGCGCAGGGAAAAGAGCTGAAGCAGGCCAT
>Ga0070734_10002696_pt1 | contig 20572 bp, 16 predicted proteins | sample Coa_R1_8_FD_66444 | JGI IMG/M metagenome (GOLD analysis project Ga0070734, IMG submission 66444) | Surface soil microbial communities from Centralia Pennsylvania, which are recovering from an underground coalmine fire - Coalmine... | ecosystem: Environmental > Terrestrial > Soil > Unclassified ...
GATAAATCATGTTTGCAATCGCGCGCATGCGCGGAATGCGAAACGGAATTGTCTTATTCGGTTGGATTTGCGTCGTCCATTGCTGGTTGATATCGCCCGATTCGCTAACGTAAGCCGGGTCCCAGTAATCGCGGAAGATGCGCAACTCCAGCGCTTGCAGCTGCGCCTGCGTCCAGCCGGAAGTATTAGGGCCGTCGGGATAGGCGTGAATGTCGAAAATATCCACCGACCGCGCGCCATTTACTTTGTCCTGCCAATAAACTTCGTTTAGCCACCAGGGGAGAAAATCGTCTCCGGCGTGCGCACCTTTGTCGTTGTTGTTCGCACCGTTCCAATAAAACCACCAGCAGCAACTTACTGGGCCGAGTCGAATGGCTTTTGGGTCCCAGCCTTTCAAGGCTGTTGATTCTCCAATAAACGTGTTGCGCAGTTCGTTATACGCCGAGGGCTGGGGATGAATATCGAAGTGCGTCGAGCCCCAGATATCGATTTCGTTGTCCATGTTGTAGAAGTGAGGAGCGGCGCCAAAGGCCGCGGCCAGAGCCGCAGCCCATTGATTACGATAGACGCTATTTGGAGGGTCGCCATTGCCCGGCTGATCAAGCAGCGGGTAGTATGCGTCGTTCGGATTGGCTGTAAGCTCAGTGGTGCAATCGGTCTTCAAACCGTCGCCTGCGTCAGAATTGTATGGGTCGGTTGCGCATTGCTGGCCATATTTCGCGACTGAAAAGCTCCAATGGCCGTTGTTGTTCTCTGCACTCTGCGCGACCCACGGCAGCATGACCATGGTCATAATCGGATTGCTGCCTGCGGCTTTCACGTCCTGAATGTATTTAGTCGAATCGCCGTCGCCGATTTCGGTGTAGCCGAAGTCTTCGAAGAAATAGTCGTTGTCGGCGTTGTCCGTGAAGAGCTTCCAGTTGTAAGTCGAAGTTGCGTTTCCGCCCCAGCGCACGACGCTTAGGCCACTATCGGTGATGGTAGAGGCATTTTCCGGATAAGCTCCGCCGTAAACATATTGGCTGATGGGATGGCGATCGGTGAGCGCATCAATTGTGACGGCGATGTTGGTGGTGCCGGGCTTTTGTGCGTTGGCTGCGAACGCGGCGAGGAAAAGGAATGAAAACAGAAGCAATGCCGCAAAGCGGGAGAGCATGGCGGACCTCCGACTCGATAACTCTACCTCGCTGGACCAAGGCTTGAAAAACACACAAATACGTGGTGAAAAGGCCAGTAATTTGTTACGGATGGAGGTAGAGTGTCACTCCAGCGATGGTAATAAGAACGTTCAGATAAACCCCGATTAGACAATTCATTTGTTGCGGCGGCTAGCTCGTCTATGGAGTACAGAAACCCGCCGCCATAATTGTCTCCAATAGTAAATCACACCAACATGGGCGGTAAAAACACCTATGCACACTAGACAGGTTCCGAAAATGATACGTATTGCTTTAGGGTCTTCTTCTCGGAAACTCATCCAATGAGCTACAAGGGCCAACCCAATTAATAGATATATCCCACCAATTAGCATCGCTCCCGCACGACCAATGGGTCTCGTATTCTTAATTTGGTCGTAAGAGTATAAGCCGATGCCTGCCTTTTTTCCTGATCTCGCGCGTCGGAGTGGATTCTTTGCAATCACTCTTTACCTTACGTTAGTGGATAGGAATGCCCGCCTCATGCGAACTATGCGGGTTGCACGCGCAGGCTCATATCTACCGCGCTGGGAGAGTGCGTTAACAGACCGACAGAGATGAAATCCACGCCAGTTTCGGCGTAGGCGCGGACGTTTTCCAGGCGAATGCCGCCGGAACATTCGAGAGGAATGCGCCGATCGAGCTTCGAGCAGATGTCCACGGCTTTCTTCACGTCTTCGGGAGACATGTTGTCGAGCAGAATGGCCTCGGCTTTGTGATCGAGCGCTTCCTGCAACTCTTTCACGGTGCGCACTTCGATCTCGATGGGCTGCTTGCCTTTGCGGTTCTTTCGAGCGAGCTCGAGCGCTGGGACGATTCCTCCCGCTAGAGCAATGTGGTTGTTCTTGATCAAAATTCCGTCAGAGAGGTCGAGGCGGTGGTTTTGCCCGCCACCACAACGCACGCCGTATTTATCAATCGCTCGTAAACCCGGTGCCGTCTTCCGTGTGTCAAGAATGCGGGCTTTGGTTCCGGCGATGGCGTCAACAAATTTTCGCGTGAGCGTCGCTGTGCCACTCATGCGTTGGAGAAAATTCAAAATCACGCGCTCACAGGAAAGAATTACGCGGGCATTGTGGCGAATTACGGCGATCTGCTGGCCCTTTTTGAGACGCACTCCATCGAAAACTTCTCCGTGGATCGTCACTTCATAATGCGCGTGGACGGAAGGGTCGAGCTGCTCATAGACATCGAGAATGCGGGCCACGCAGCCGAGGCCGGCGAGAATGCAATCTTGCTTGGCAAGAATGGTCGCAATAGCGCGCTGGTTCGGATCAATGCAAGCTGTGCTAGTGGCGTCGCGCGTGGCGCGATCTTCCTGCAACGCGTTTTCGATGATGGCGGTCAACCGCCGGTTATTCCATTCCATGTCGTTTTTATAAAACTCGTAATCGCAATTATTTCAATCCGCTCAATTGATTTTGAGTCTTTTCACGCAAAATCTGCAACTCACCGAGGCGCGTGCGAATGCCTTCGACCACTTTCGGCGGGGCTTTGGCTAAAAATTGCTCATTGCCCAACTGCCGCTCGCCGTTGGCGATTTCTTTCTCGATGCGTTCGAGTTCTTTGCTCAGGCGCTCGCGCTCGGCGGCGACGTCCACTTTCTTTTCATAGACGAGGCGTACATCAAAGCGCGAGGTGCTGCGGACGTTGGCATGATTCGACAATGGCTGCGCGGCAAATTCGATTCCTTCGACATTCGCCAAGCGCTCGACTGCGCTTCGGTTCTGGTCGATCAGACTGCGCACCGCTCTATCTTCTGTATAAATAGACACCGGCGTCTTCTGTTTGACTTCGACTTTTAATTCTGCCCGTAGATTGCGGATGCTGACGATAAGATCCTGCAATATCGCCATTTCAGTTTCGGCGGCGAGATCGAACTGCTTTTCACTTGCTTCAGGATAACTTGCCAGTGCAATGGACTTGAGCGGCGGATTGCCAGCGTACATCGCGTGCCAGATTTCTTCGGTGATAAATGGCATCACAGGATGCAACAGCCGCAGCGAGCTTTCAAACAAATTGACCAGGTTTTCGCATGCCAGCTTCGCTTCATCATGAGTAGCGCCGCGTTCGACATCAATCCGCGGCTTGATAAGTTCCAGATACCAATCGCAGAATTCTCCCCAGAAAAAATCGTAAATCGCGCGGGCCGCATCATCGAAGCGATAGATTTCCAGCGACTTCTTTACTTCACCCGCGACACGGTTAAAACGAGAAAGTATCCAGCGGTCTTCGAGGGTCTTTGTTGAGAAATTCTCAAGATTGCTTGCTGGCCGCATCTCCGGCGCGACCCTGTCCACGTTCATGAACATGAAGCGCGCGGCGTTCCAGATTTTATTGGCGAAGGCACGATAACCTTCGGTTCGGCTGGGATTGAAGGCAATATCCGTTCCCGGCGATGACATCGAAGCCAGGGTAAAGCGCGTGGCATCGGTGCCGTATTTGCCGATTACTTCAATCGGATCGAGCACGTTGCCTTTGGTTTTCGACATTTTCTGGCGGTCAGCGTCGCGGACGAGAGCATGAATATAAACTTCGCGGAAGGGGACAGAGTCTCGCAACTCATCTTCAGTCAGTTTTTCCGCCGCAATGGGCGCGGCTTGGGCAGACGGGGCGTCCGCCCCTACGTGAGCAGTGGTGTGTTCTGGCTTGTTGGGCGGGGCCATGAACCAGCAGCCCAGCATAATCATGCGGGCGACCCAGAAAAATAAAATGTCGAAGCCGGTAATCAGCAGCGACGTGGGATAAAACGCATCCAGATCGGGCGTCGCTTTCGGCCAGCCCAGCGCGGTAAAGGGCAACAATCCGGAAGAAAACCAGGTGTCGAGCACGTCAGTATCTTGTTCCAGTTTTCCACTGCCACACTTGCACCTGGTCGGAGTCTCGCGAGCGACGATGACTTGGTTGCAATCGGCACAATTCCACACCGGAATGCGATGTCCCCACCACAACTGGCGCGAAATCGTCCAGTCATGGATGTTGTTCATCCAGTTCAAATAAATCTGCTTGTAATTTTCCGGCGTGAAGCGGATGTAGCCCTTCTCGACCACTTCAATCGCGCGTTCGGCCAGCGGCTTGATCTTCACGAACCATTGCAGCGAAAGCCGCGGCTCGACGATCGTTCCGCAGCGATCGCACTTGCCAATGCCGATGGTGTAGTCCTTCACGCCGACCAGAAAACCTTGCGCCTCAAGATCGGCGACAATTTGCTGGCGCGCTTCGAAACGATCGAGTCCCGCGTACTTGCCCGCGTTTTCGTTCATGTGGCCGCGCTCGTCGATGACCTCAATCTGCGGCAGGTTGTGGCGCAGGCCCGCTTCAAAATCGTTGGGATCATGTGACGGCGTCACCTTTACCGCGCCAGTACCAAACTCGGGCTGCGCCAGCTCGTCGGTGATGATCGGAATCTCGCGACTCAGCTTTCCTTCTTGATGCGGCGGTAATAAAGCCTTCTTGCCGTGCAGATGCGTATATCGCTCGTCTTTTTCGTTGACGGCAATCGCGGTGTCACCGAGCATCGTCTCCGGGCGCGTCGTCGCCACCGTAATAAATTCGCTTGTCCCTACAACCGGATAGCGAATCTCATACAGCTTGCCCGGCACGTCTTCGTGCTTCACTTCGAGGTCGGAAATCGCGGTGCCGCAGCGCGGACACCAGTTCACGATGTACTTGCCGCGATAAATCAGCCCCGCTTCATACAGGCGAACGAAAACTTCGCGTACTGCGCGCGAAAGATTTTCGTCCATGGTGAAGTACTCGCGGTCCCAGTCCACGGACGCGCCCAGCCGCTTCATCTGGTCAAGAATCGCGCCGCCGTAAAGCTTCTTCCACTCCCACACCCGCTCAATAAAAGCCTCGCGGCCCAAGTCGCGGCGCTTCTTGCCTTCGCTAGCCAGTTGCCGCTCCACCATCATTTGCGTGGCAATGCCGGCGTGGTCTGTGCCGGGCAGCCAGAGCGTGAGAAATCCGCGCATGCGGTGCCAGCGGATGATGATGTCCATCTGCGTCTGGTTCAGCATGTGGCCCATGTGCAGGCGCCCGGTCACGTTGGGAGGCGGCAGCAGCAGGCTGAAGCGCGGACGCTTGTCGCCCTCGGCGGGAGTGGGCGCGTGGAAGAGGTCTTCTTTGACCCAATACTCCGCCCAGCGCGCTTCAATCGCGCCCGGCTCGTACGCTTTAGGAAGATCGTGAGGCATAGGGAAACCTACGCGTCGTCCGGCGCATCGCCGCAGAACACGCGCATATCCGTCATAAAGATTAACTTTTGATATTAACAGGCAGGAGGTAAAGAAACGCGGGCCATACCTTCGATAACTCTACATTGAGTGCCGATAATTTAAGTTTCGCTTTTTGTTTGCCTTTTACCGATTTTTGATTTATATTCTTTAAACGAGGATGCCGGCAATCGGATGTAGATTCTCTTTTTGCTACTTACATTCGTCCCTAGTTTTTAGCAATAATCAGCCCATATATGGGCACACGATGGCCGCAGCTATTACACGACCCGGTACATCGCTTAATCGCGTTCGAAGAACGTGACTGTGACAAGCTCCTTTTACGGCTAATTAACACTCGGGAATTTCAGAGACTTAGGCGCATCAAGCAACTTGGTTTCTCGGAGACGGTGTTTCCTGGCGCAAACATAGTCGGTTTGCCCACTGTATTGGTGTTTTGCAAATGGCGAGGCTATTTCTAAATCGCTTGAACTTGGTGAGAAGTCAGGCCATAGATGACGACACTCGAAAGATTGTATTGTGTGCTGCATTACTACATGACTTAGGTCATGGTCCGTTTTCTCATGCCTTTGAGAAAGTAACAAAAGACTCTCATGAATCAAGAACTCGCGAGATAGTGGAGGACGAAGAGACTGATGTACACAGGGCATTAGCAGCTAACGATCCAAAACTGCCGCGAGCGATCGCAGATTTTTGGAGAGGTGGTTCTGTATCTGCGGTGCCGGGATTTCTAACGCATGTCATTTCCAGTCAGCTCGATGCTGATAGATTCGATTACTTGCTGCGCGATAGCTACGCAGCGGGGGTCGATTATGGAGAATTTGATCACCTTTGGTTGATTTCCCATCTTCATGTAGATGAAGAACACTCGCGACTTTATCTCAGTTCTAAGGCTTTGTTAGCGACAGAGGCGTATATTTTTGCGAGATATCATATGTACCGGACGGTTTATTTTCATAAAACGACGAGAGCTGCAGAAGTTATGCTGAGGCTATTGTTTCAGCGGTATAAAGCGCTCGTCGAGGGTAAGACTTTAGAGGAGGCCAGTGAGATGGTTCCTGGCTCACCGACGGAAGTCATTAAGGCATTTAGCTCAAGCCAACTCAGTTTGCATGATTACTTAGGTCTCGATGATCACAGCATTTCACAATTTTGCAAGGCTTGCGAGATGTGCAAAGACGCCGTACTCCAGAACTTAGGCTCCGGATTGTTGCATCGCCGATACTTAAAGGCAATTGATGCAACCGGTCGCGGTCCTGCTGCCGTGAGCAAATTTACAATCGAGGCCACAAAGCTCCTCGAGAATAAGGGCTATGACATTTCTTTCTTGGCAGACGACATTCCGTCCGACACCCCGTATAAAATGTACGATCCTGACTCCGAAGCACCGATGAATACGCAAATTTATATTGAGAATCAGGACGGCAAGCAGGTCGAAATAAGCACTCTTTCTGAGCCCGTCCATGAGCTACGAAAGAAGTACGCGCTCGCGCGTTTTTATGTTCCAGCCGATGTAAGGGACGATATTGCGAGCATTGCGAACAAAACACTAAGGAGCTAAGTATGGGTATCGAAAATTTAGGTTGGCTTGGGGCGCTAATTGCTGGCCATCCCCGCCACCAGGTTGTAGGAAGAACTCGCCTACAGAAGACAGTTTGGCTTCTACAACGACTTGGCTTGCCAACGAATTATAGTTATTCGCTACACTTCTATGGTCCTTATAGTGAGGAACTTAAGACAGACATTGGACTCGCTGAAGACTTTGGTTTGATCAGCGAAGAACAGCAAACAGCTCAGGATGGTACCGAATACTTCCTTTTGCATGCGGAACCCTCAGAATTATTTCCATCTATCGAACCATTCAGGCGCTCTCTCGAAATCTTGGCTCAAAAGGAACCTGTCGTACTTGAGCTAGCAGCAACATACGATGCATTTCGAAAAATGGGTCTCGATCACCAATCCGCACTGGAAAGCCTCCGCGCAAAAAAGGGTGATAAATGTTTAGGTGGGCGAGAAGTAGCCGCGCTTGAACTTCTTCGTGCGTTGGGCCTGCTTGCAGACTGATTGGCCCCTAGTTCACCCGTTCTTTGGCGCTAACTCGGCTTCGCCCTTGCCCTGTTACCCTTGAAGCACAATGGACAAGAAAGTTCATTTGCAATGACCACCTGGAATGACCCTGCCCGCTGGGAGGCCCTTTGCTCGGGTGCAGCTTGCCCTATCTGCATCCGGCAGAAGCCACTGGACATTGTGGCAACGCTGGAAGCCTCGTGGGTCACGATGCAGGAAGCCGCGCCGGTTTCCGGATACGCCTGCCTAGTGTCGCAACTTCACGCGGTCGAGTTGCATGACTTGCCGGAGGCGGCCGCATCCGCATTCATGCGGGATGCGCAAAAAGTGTCACGGGCATTAAAAACCGCCACCGGGGCGGTGAAGTTGAATTATGAAATCCACGGAAATTCGTTGCCGCACCTGCATATGCACTTCTTCCCGCGTTATCGTGGCGACCGGTTTGAAGGCCAACCCATAAATCCGAAGTTGGTGACGCGGCCGGTGTATGCTCCCGGCGAATTCCAGCGCATCCGGGATGCGTTCCTGCTGGCGCTGAACTCAACCTTCTGAACCCCAAACCGCCCGTCCAATGAGGCTTTGCGCGGACTGATCTCCCAGCTATACTTTCTTCGTTGTCGCAGTTCGTTGTCCGAAGACCTCGCGAAGAAAAGAGCCCTGATAGGAGCCTAGCGGAATCTGATTTTGGAATCAGGAGATTAGCGCTTGCCGTCTTTGTCCTTGCCCATTTTCTTGGCAATTTCCTTCATGAGCTTGGGCTTGAGTTCAGCAAGCATGGTATCCACGAGGCTGGATATTTCTTCGCCGTGAGACTCTTCTTCGTCTTTGTCTTTGCTCTCGGCTTTGGCCGCCGGTTCGATTTCATCGCGCCAGTTGGCAACGTCTTTAAATTTCGCCGGCTTTTCCGGCTCGGATGCGGCAGCGGAGGATTTCCCATCCACTTCGCGAATTTGGCGCCAGCTTTGCCACGCGGCGGCAAGTTCAGATTCTTTTTTGGCGGACGGTGATTGTGCAGGCTCAGCCGGTGCTTCTGCGGTGTTGGCGGAGGTGACTTCCGCTCCGGCTGCGGCGGCAAATGCCGCTTGCGGAGCCACGGCATCCTGGTTGACAGCTTCCTGCGTTGCTGGAGCTTCGGCTTTGGCTGATTCGGCCTGTGGTTCGGTTTTCGATTCGGTGGTCGCGGCTACGTAGGCGGCAGGCGCGGACATCCATAATGACGCAGCAGAACTGACACGGCGTTCTTGAACAGGTTCTTCTTTTACTTCTTCTTTCGCCGCTTCTTTTGTTTCTTCGGGCTTGGTTTCTGCCGGAGCTTCTGCTTTCTCATCCACTGTGGCGGCATCAGCAGGAGAATCTGTTTCCTGGGCTACGGCTTCCATCTTCGTCTCAGAAACTGGAGCGGATTCTTCGACTTTCGCAACTTCTTCGACAACTTCGCTTTGAGTGGCTGGAGCTTCGGAAAACGCATTCTTGCTCTCGGTGGCACGCTCTTCCGCCCTTCGTCTCTCCCGATATTGCTGCTCACGGCTTACCGGCTCATCCGAGGCTGAACTGAAGCTCATGGCGTCGAGCGGGCCCATAGCAAAACTCACTGCAGGTGTAGCTTCGGCCGCTGCCGTGAGCTGCGCGTACGCGCGCTCCATTTCCTGCTCAAGCAGGGATTGCGATTCTTCTTCATTGACTGGTATCGCTTGCGCTGTCCAGCGAGGACCGCTTGCTCCCACACTCTGATGGCTGGCGGCGACGCCGACCAGTTCGCGTTCGTCTGCGGAAGATGGCGCGGGCACTAATGTTGCCAGCGCGTCGGCGACGTCCTGATCGCGCGCTTCTTTTTCTTGTATTTTTTCTTCTTCTCGAATTTCTTCCGCTTTTATTTTTTCAGCATTTTTAGTTTCAGCTATAGGAGCTTGAACTTCAGGCTGGGCAATCTCGGCGGCTGCGGCAGCTTGCGCATTGCGCAAAACTTCTGCAGCCAAAGAATCTGTTTCCGGTTTTGTTTCTTGCCGAACTTCTTCCTGCGTTTCCTCTTCTTTAACTTCCTGCGTGGTCTTGGCTTTGTTTTTTGTTTCCGTTTTGGCTAGAGGCTGCGGCTCGTCTTCCGTGTTTGCATCGGCGGCCAGGCTGGCTGAAAGCATGCTTCGCCAATCGGTCGCGCTGACTGTCTCCGCTTCTGCGCCCTCTTCGGTGGTGTATTCGCGCTCCCGTTTGGGTTCGGGCTTGGGCTCAATTTTTTCGGCTTTCTCCGTCTTCGATTTCTTCTTCGGAGCAATCAGGCGGCTTTTCCATCCGCTCTGCTCATCGCCGAATGTATCCGCCGGAGCTGGTTCTGCCAGGCCAGTTTTCGAGAAGCGTCCCTTTTTGGGAGCATCCGACTGGGCCACAATGCGGTCTTCCAATTTGGCCAAGGCGGTGAGCAGCTCATTGGACTCAAAGGGCTTCACGATGTGCATGTCAGCGCGGACGCGGCGGGCCTCTTCCACTTTGAAGGGTTCGAGCTTGCCCACGGTGAGCAATACAGGAATGCGCGCGGTTTCCGGATTTTCTTTGAGGCGGTGGCAAACTTCCAAGCCGCCGTAACCCGGCATATACACGTCGAGCACAATCAGATCGGGCTTGAGTTCGTTGATTTTCTTCAGCGCCGCCGACCCATTATTGACCGTAATGACTTCGTAACCGGCTTCCGTAAGGATCTTCCGGCCCATGTTCTGAGCAGTTACGCTGTCGTCGGCAAGCAGTATTTTCCGCGCCAAAGTCGCTTTCCTCAATCCGGCAGAGAGATATAGCGTGAAGTTACCGTGCGGGTAGTACCAAGTCAATGAAGATAGGGGGTTACTGCGGTTACGATGGTACTCCGCCAACCGGGCAGGGATAGCCTTCAAGAGGTCATTTTGAAACTACAGCCCACGCGGCGAGGTGCCCGCGTAAACAGAATTCCTAGAACGGGTTGAGCTTTTGCAGGCCTTTCTTCTTCTTGGGCTTGCTGGAGGAGATGTCGTTGTCGCTGGCCACTTGCTGATCGGAAGAGGCTGCGCTCGATGACGAAGTCGAGGCTTGGTCCCCGATCTGGTTGGCCTGCTGCAATGGCGGTGGGGCATTCTCCGGTGCAGATGCAGCCTGATCAGAGCCGACGTTGGGTTTCAGCTCATTCGGGTCGGCGGCAGCATTGGCATCCGCGGCAGGCGCATTGGGCTTGAGCTCGTTGGCTTCCGCGGCAGCGTCAGAGGCAGCTGGAGTGTTGGTAGTATCTGTGGCTGGAGCAGAGTCCGTGGGCGGAGCATCGGAGCGCGGCGCGGCTTCATTCGGCGGAGGCGCACCCGTTCCCACCGTTTCAATTGAAACAGTGTGCGAGTCTTTGCTGCCCAAAGCAGCTTTGTTCGCTTGCTGGGCCACATCGGTTGGGCTGACTGGCTGCGGATCCACCAGTGTCGGTTCACCCTTTGTTGCCGCATCGCTTACATCCGGATGTTTGCCGAATTCATGGCGCAGTTTGGTGAAAGTATTGTTTTCGTGGCGGCTATCCATCTCCGCCTTGTTCTGGGCCACGGCCGCTTTCGTGGGATGTGGAATCGGCTGCTTCAACGCCGCAAGGCGCTCTTTCGCGGAGTCGGTACGCTCCATCAACGGATAGCGAGTGAGGATTTGGTCATAAGCGGCGGCGGCGTGTTTGGTGAAGTCTTCGATCAGGCGCGCTTTGGCGTCTTCATTCACGCAACCAAAATGCCGGGTTTGATCGCAAGTGGGACGTATGCGCATCAGGTTGACTTCACCCTCATACGATTGGCCGAGGAGATATAAAGCTTCGTCAGCTTTGCTGTAAAGAGGATAGCGATCCACCAGCGTTTGCAACCGGGCAATGGACGCGGGATACGACTGACGCAAATAGTAGAACCTGCCCACTTCAAACTCGCGCTCGGCGATGACTTCCTGCACTTCGAGCAAACGCTTCTTGGCTTCCGGAACCAGCTTACTGTCAGGAAATTGAGTAATCAGTTTGCGGTATTCGTCTTCCGCACGCGCGGCGTGAGTGTAGTCACGGTCAGGTTTTTCCATCTCCTGAAAGTGGATGTTCGCAATTTTCAACTGCGCTTCGGCCGCTTCCGGCATGTTCGGGAAGAAGGTGATGAAGTCGTTGTACTGGTTCTCGGCTTCTGCGAGCGAAGCTGTGCCGCCTTCCGCATACCACGAGTCAGCCAGCGCTAGCTTGGCGCGGGCGATAAATTCCGAATCGGGGTAGGTATTGATCATCGTCTGCAAGGTCAACCGGGCCACGTCGTAGCGCTGATGCTTCATGGCGTCCATAGCGCGGTCGAAAAGGACCTTATCGGGCTGCTTGGAATCCACATTAGCGATGGGATTGGAGACTTTTTTCGTGGTGCAGGCAGCCGCAAACGCCAGCGTTGCGAGAAGGACGATGCTAGGGAAACGACGCGACATTAAGACCTCGGTACTTTCCAAAAACAGATTACTCGCTTCGCCGAGCGCGCTCGGGATAACACGCTTTTCTAATTAAAGTTTCACCATCATGGCGTCTTGCGCGGTCTTGAGCAGTTTTTCGGCGTTAGTCTTTGGATCGCCTTTGCCGAAGACGGCGTTGCCCGCCACCAGAATTTCTCCGCCGGATCGCACTACTTCTCCGACCGTATCGAAGCCAATGCCGCCATCCACTTCAATAAGGAAGTTTAACCCGCGACGCGCCCGCAAGTCACTCAACTGGCGCAATTTGCGCATGGTATTGGGAATTAATTTTTGCCCGCCGAAGCCGGGATTTACCGACATCACCAGGACATAGTCCACAATTTCAAGCACTTCGGTCAGCGTGTCCACCGGGGTTGCTGGATTAATAACAACGCCAGCCCGGCAATTGTGACTCTTGATGAGATGCAAGGTGCGGTCAAGATGGCGGCAAACTTCCTGATGAACAGAAATCCAGTTTGCGCCAGCAGCTGCAAAGTCGCCGATGTATTGGTCGGGATTTTCGATCATCAAGTGGCAATCAACTGGCAGCTTGGTGAATTTGCGCAAAGACTGGAGCACGGGCGGGCCGATGGTGATATTGGGGACGAAGTGCCCATCCATGACATCGAAATGAATGACCGACGTGCCGCCCTCTGTGGCCGCGCGCACCTGATCGGCGAGGTGGGCAAAATCCGCCGACAAAATCGAAGCTGCAAGTTGAATCAACCTGGGCTCTCGTAAGAGATTTCTGATTAAAAGTTTATCACCATACGGCTAAAGTGGTTAGAGAGACATCGCCCCACTTGCCTATTCCTTCCGGCGGTGCTTACTATAGAAAGGTTTGCGCGCCGTCCGGCCGTTCATCACTTTCGACGGCGCCCAACAATTCATAAATCATTCCGTCGTACATTCCGGAGACTCCTATGACCACCACGCTTGATCTCGAACTCAATCCGAAGGAAGCCGCTGCTGCTCGCTTTGACATGGCCGCCAAGAAGTTGAACCTCGATGAAGGCCTGATGAAAGTGTTGCGCACACCCAACCGCGAAATCACTGTCTATATTCCGGTGGCTATGGACAACGGCAAGCTGGAAGTCTTTACCGGCTACCGGGTGCAGCACTCAATTGCGCGCGGACCGGCGAAGGGCGGCATCCGTTATGCGCCGGACGTAACGTTAGATGAAGTACGGGCATTGGCTGCGTGGATGACGTGGAAGTGCGCCGTGGTCAATATTCCTTTCGGTGGAGCCAAGGGTGGGGTGATTTGCGACCCGCACAAGATGTCATCGGGCGAGTTGGAGCGCATGACCCGCCGTTATACGGCGGAACTGGTCGAATTCATTGGGCCGGAAAAAGACGTTCCCGCGCCTGACGTGAACACGAATGAGCAAATCATGGCATGGATGATGGACACTTACTCGATGCACGTGCGCCAGACCGTCACGGCGGTGGTGACAGGCAAGCCAATCAACATCGGCGGATCGCGCGGACGGCGCGAAGCCACTGGGCGCGGAGTCATGATCGTTTGCGATGAAGCCATTCAAAAGCTCGGCCTCAGCCGCGAGAGCACGCGAGTCATCGTGCAGGGCTTCGGAAACGTCGGCTCGAACGCCGCGATTCTCATGCACGAAGCAGGATACAAAGTAATCGGCATCATCGAAGTGGATGGAAGCCTCTACAACAAAAATGGAATTGACGTGAAGGCTTTGGCAGAATACCGGGCGAAAAACAAAACCATGCAGAAATTCCCGGGCGCCGAAGCGGCCGATCCGGCGGAACTGCTGGTGACCGATTGCGACATTTTGATTCCAGCAGCCACGGAGAACCAGATCACCAGCAAGAACGCGGACCGCGTGAAGTGCAAAATTCTCGCTGAGGGCGCAAATGGTCCAACCACGGCGGTAGCTGACGACATCCTTGCGGACAAGAATGTTTTCGTGATTCCCGACATTCTGGCCAATGCCGGCGGCGTAACCACTTCTTATTTTGAATGGGTCCAGGACCGTCAGGGCTATTTCTGGAAGGAATCTGTTGTCAACGAACAGCTCGGCGACATCATGAAGACAGCGTTCCGCGACGTGGTGCAGTATGCCGAGACGCATCGCGTGAATAACCGCATCGCTTCCTACATGCTGGCGATTGACCGCGTTGCCTACACAATCCGGCAGAGGGGCATTTACGCCTAGCGCGTAGGAGAGTACACTGTGGCCGCGTAATCACCTCCTAAATTCAAGGGGCAAGGAGAAATGATGATGAACCGTCCACAGTTGAAACTGTTGTCATGGGCAATGGCGTTGTGCGTGTTTTTAAGTTTGAGCATGGCGCCACCTGCAAAGGCCCAATCGAGTTCCACTTCCACCACCAGCGATCAGAGCTCTTCCGCTTCGACTACTTCGACCACGAAAAAAAGTAAGAAGAAGAAGAGCGCCGATACAGCTGCCAGCGACCAATCCGCCGCTACACCTGACAGCGGTGCCGCAACAAAATCGAGCAAGAGTAAAAAGAGCAAGAAGGCATCGAGCGACAGCGCGATGGCGCCAGCTTCAGGGGCTTCGGACACCACTTCATCCACGACGAGTACGAGCAAAAAGAAGAGCAAGAAATCAGCCAGCGCGGATAGTTCTGCTCCGGCTGCAACTGGATCATCGAATGCGCCTGCGGCCGCCAGTTCTTCGACTGGCACGAGCAGCAAGAGCAAAAAGAGCAAGAAATCGGCAGCAGATTCGAGCATGGCGCCCGCGATGGCTCCAGCTACTTCTGCGCCAGCGAGTTCCAGCTCAGGCAGCGCGCCGGCAGCGTCGGCGCCGGCAAAATCCGCGCCTGCTGCAAGCACCCCACCAGCTGCGTCTTCTTCTTCGTCCATGGGTTCCAGCGCTTCGGCAAGGAAGACTTCTTCTTCTACCAAGGCGGCGGCTACACCGGCAGCTTCGAATTCGGATATCTCTGCGGCACAATCCAGCGGAAAAGTATGGGTCAACACCGACAGTGGCGTTTATCACAAGAGCGGGCGCTGGTACGGCAAGACCAAGTCCGGCAAGTTTATGACTGAGGATGAAGCCAAGGCTGCCGGCTACAAAGCTGCGGAAAAAGAATAATTAACTTCAAAATCAAAGGAGAGATCATGCGTAAAAATTTGATTGCACGTTTGTCGGTTGTTGTCTTCGCACTGACCCTGATTGCCGGCATGGCCACCAGCAGCTTCGCGCAAGCGTCGGCTTCGTCCAGCAAGAGCACAATGGCCCCGGACGCCTCAGCTGACCTGCTTGACATCAACACTGCCACCAAAGAACAACTGGATGCGCTGCCCGGCATTGGAGCTGCGTATTCGCAAAAGATCATTGACGGCCGTCCTTATGCCAAGAAAACGGACCTAACGCGAAAAAAGATCATCCCCGCAGCCACTTATAAGAAGATTGCGGACAAAATCATCGCGAAACAGAAATAGCAAATCACCCGGCGGTCGGCTCAAACCAGCCGCCGTATTTTTCAGGAGGCTGTATGGGATTCCTCGACGAAATGGCCAGCAAAGCAATCGGCTCTGTGATGGGTAGCAGCAATAATCCCATCGCCAGCCATATTATGGACGCCATCAATCAGCAGCCAGGCGGACTTACCGGGCTGATGCAAAATTTTCACGACAAGGGGCTGGGAAGCATCGCTAGTTCGTGGGTGGGAATGGGACAGAATTTGCCAATTTCCGCCGAGCAGATTCAGAGCGTGCTAGGTAACAGCGGAATGATGCAGCAGTTGTGCGCGAAAGCCGGCATTTCTCCGGAAGAGGCTTCTTCACACCTCGCGCAGTATCTGCCTGCCATTATTGACAAGTTAACGCCGCAGGGAAAAGTCGCATAGCTCTTCGTGCGTTGCTTTCATCCTCCGGCTGGAGGATAATTTCTTCACGCTGGTTCCGGTCCTCCCGCCGGCACGAGCAAGTGTGTGTCTTTAGTGAACCTGCCCAACTCCATCACGCTCACACGCATCCTCAGCATCCCTTTGCTGATTTGGATTCTTTCCACCAGCCGGTTTCAAGGAACCACTGGGGAGCAGGAGCTGTTGGCTTCAGCATTATTTATTGCGGCATCCATCACGGACGGCATTGATGGCTATTTAGCGCGTAAGCGCGGGCAGATTACGACGATGGGCATCTTGCTCGACCCGCTGGCCGACAAGTTGCTTATTGCCGCCGCCTTTATCACGCTGGTGCAATTCAATCCCAGCCTCGTTCCTGCATGGATGGCAGTCATCATCATTGGCCGCGAATTTTTGGTGAGCGGATTACGCTCCATTGCCGCCAATGAAGGCTTCACCATCGAAGCCAGTGATTTGGGCAAGTTCAAGATGCTGGTGCAGATTGTTTCCGTGGTGGCGGTGATCCTTGACCATCATTGGAAAGAGTGGCCGATTTACGGACCATACGTTTTCCCGGTGCACTGGATTGCGGTGATTTCCATCTGGTTCATGATGTTGCTTTCGCTGATTTCCGCCGGAGATTATTTCATTGCCTTCTGGTCGAAGATTGACCGGCAAGTGGTACGCAGCCGCAAACGTGCCTTCGTTCTGAGCCGGCGAAGGAAACGCAATGTCGCTGCAACCTGAGTTTCGTCCCCACGACCCTATTTCGCAAACAGACGTTGAGTTGAATGAGCGCGACCGCAAATTGCTATTAGCTATTGCGCATGCGGCAATTATTACAGCGCTAGACCAACGCGAGTTGGACTTGACTCCTCCGTCCCCTCCGCTAGAACAACATCGCGGTGTTTTTACCACGCTTTATCTGCATGAAACTTTGCGCGGTTGCGTCGGCTATGTAACTCCTGCGGTTTCCCTCTATCGTGCCGTGGCAGAAACCGCGCGGGCTGCCGCGTTTGAGGACACCCGATTCCCTCCGGTAAGCCGCCTCGAAGCCCCCGAACTCAAGGTCTCGCTGAGTGTGCTATCGCCTTTATTCGAGGTTTCTGCCGATCAAGTGGAAGTTGGCTGGCATGGTTTGTTAATCAGCCAACATGGACGCAGAGGCTTATTGCTCCCGCAAGTTCCACTCGAACATGGCTGGGGTCGCGTGACATTCCTTGAACAAACCTGCCGTAAAGCCGGGCTGCCCCTTGACGCCTGGCGGCACGGAGCCAAAATCGAGACTTTCACCGCTTTGGTATTCGGAGAGGCTTAGACCACTGGGTAAAACTCCAGCCTCATGCACCCTAAGTGCACTTTACTGCAACTCGGCGTGGAACGCGGTTTCCCACCCCATCCCAAGGGCAAGTTGCATCGCACTTAAAATCAACCGCTTACATTCAGAACACTCCAAGGCAGGAGGGCGAGGGCTTTGGCCGGGCAAGTGCTATGGCAAGGGGTAAGTGAAAGAGGCCGTAACTCAAGAATGACCCTCAATCTTTGTTTTCGACAACTCGCCATTGGCCATTCCTTCAGCCGGAATGGCGCCTCGCATCGCCCTTCCTAATCACCTTCCACTAGCCTCTTTTGAATGGTGGCCCCAGAAATGGGGCCGCTTGTTTTTGTGAGTAATTTTCCCGCCGGCACTGTCTAAGTCTCCCAGTTTCGCCTTTCTGTAAATTCCCGGTTACACTGGAAAAAATATGCGCATCCACGTCTGCGTCTTTTTGCTGTGCGCCAGCAGCTTTGCCTCGCCTCAGAACCCTTTCATGCCCGCCGAACGGCCAGCAGAGCTACCGGTACAACTCAAGACTCAACTTCTGTCCATCCGCGATGCCGCGTTGCAGGATGACTATGCCTACAATCAATTGGCTCATCTCACAGACAACATCGGCCCGCGCCCAGGGGGATCCCTCCAGGCTCAATCCGCGGTGGAATATGTTGCTGAGCAAATGCGCAAGTTGGGCTTGGATGTACACCTGGAAGAGGCGATGGTGCGCCAGTGGCAGCGCGGAACAGACCTGGCCGAACTAGTTGCATGGCCGGAACAGACGCCGGGCACAACACAAAAAATTGTCGTCACCGCTCTTGGCGGCAATACTCCCACCCCGCCAGCAGGAATCACTGCGGATGTTATTGTGGTCAACAACTTTACTGAATTGCAGACCTTGGGACGGAAGAATGTGAGCGGCAAGATTGTGCTGTTCAATTTCCCCTACGACAAGCAGAAAGCCGCGAACGGCCATGCTGGCGATGCATACGGAGAAGCCGTCGCCTACCGGGCCATGGGGGCCAAGGCAGCAGCAGAAATGGGAGCAGTGGCGGCTGTAGTGCGTTCCGTGGGCAATGCCGATTATCGAATTCCGCACACGGGTTACAGTGTTCCCGCAGGCATTCCCGCCGGTGCCGTCACTGCCGAAGATGCCATGCTCATCGCCCGGCTTGCATCGCAAGGTGCAGTGAAACTTCATTTAACTCTCACTTCCACCGAGGGCCCGGAAGTAAAGAGCTATAACGTGATCGCTGAACTCAAAGGATCTGAACATCCAGAACAAGTTGTGATTGTCTCCGGCCATCTCGACTCCTGGGATTTGGGCACGGGCGCGATTGACGACGGCGCTGGAGTTGTCGTCGCCATGGAAACTGCTCAGCTCTTAGTGTCGCTGCACTTACGTCCAAAACGAACTTTACGGGTGATTGCGTGGATGGACGAAGAACACGGCGGCCGCGGGCATAATGCGTACGCAAAAGATTATGCCAGCGATTTTGTGAATCACGTTGCCGCAATCGAAAGCGATATGGGGGCTTCTCACCCATTGGGATTTGAGGTCAAGGCTGGAGCCGCAGGCTTAGCTCAACTCCGGCCAGTGGCAGAGATTCTGCAAGCCTTTGGCAGCAATATTCTTGAAGCGGTGAATTTCAGCCCAGGCGCGGACATTGCCCCGCTGGAGAGCGCTGGAGTTCCTGTTTTGGGAATCATGCAGGACAACCGGACCTACTTCAACTACCACCACACACCGGCGGATACACTCGACAAAATCGTTCCTCAGGAATTGCGGGAAAACGCGGCTGCCATGGCAGTCATGGGCTATGCCCTGGCTGAAATGCCTGATCCGCTGCCGCGATAATCGTCCCTTCAGACAGGGCCAAACGTGCGCCTAGAATCCTCTTGTCTATTTGACGCATCATAATCCCTGCGCATATGATTTTGGTTTCTCTGGACGGTTGGAAGACCTTCCATAGAGGACTGAAGGCGATTTTCAATGGACAAGAAGAAACTGGAATATTTTAAAAAGCGGCTGGAAACGCGGCAACAAGAGTTGCGGCGCACGGTCTCGCGCACTGAGCAGGATGGACGCACCGTGGATGAAGGCTCCGCACAGGATGTTGCCGATAAGGCTGCGAACTCCTACAACAAAGAATTTTTGTTTCATCAAAGCAACAACGACCGGCAACTATTGCAGATGGTGGATAATGCCCTTTCGCGTTTGCGCGAGGGAAGCTTTGGCGAGTGTATTTCCTGTGGCGAGGAGATCAATGCCAAACGCCTGGAAGCCGTTCCATGGACGCGCCACTGCATCGAATGTCAGGAGAAGCTGGAACAAGGGCTGCTCGAAGAAGCGCAGAAATAGGCATTGTTGCAGAAAATACCAGCCTGCGTGAAATCTTTGTTAAATTCACCGTCAGCAGGCGTTTCGCGTTTGACACCGCTTGCGAGCGGTTGCTATAGTCAAAATGTTCCCTTTGGACGCGGGTTTCATCACTACGTCCGACCGCTGGGATTGTCCGAGTTCACCCGCCAGGGTGAACCCACCACAACCTAAGACTCACGCCAGCTGTCCGCGCAGTGAACCCGAATCCGCCCCGCACTGTGTGCGAGAACACCGCAGAGAGGCCATGACCTTGCACGACGAAAATACCCACAACTCGAATTCCGCAACCGCAACCCAGGAGATGGAGCCAGCCGCTTCTTCCCTCGATCTGTCGGCCCATGAAGTTCCGGCCGACACAACCACCACCCACGAACCCGAAGCTGGGGAAGACAACCATGCCGCTGCCGGCGAAGATTTCGCCGCCGCACTGGAGAACTTCACCACCGAAACGGAAGAGGCAGCCAGCGATGACAACGTCATTAAAGGCACGGTCCTTAAACTGACATCGTCACATGTGGTCGTGGACATTGGGGCAAAATCTGAGGGCATGTTGCCGCTCGAAGAAGTTCTGGATCACGAAGGAAAGCCGCGTTTCAAGCCCGGCGATGAAATTGACGTGATGCGCGAGAAGGGCCAAACGGAGGAGGGCTACATCAATCTCTCCTTCCAGAAGGCGCAGCGTTTGCGCGCGTGGGACGAGATCGAAAAAGCTTACACCGAAAAAACACCAATCGCAGCAGTGGTGATTGACCGGATCAAAGGCGGCTTGACCGTGGATATTTCCGGCGCCCGCGCTTTTCTTCCGGGGTCGCAGCTCGATCTACGCCCGGTACGCAACCTCGATCATGTGAAGGGGCAGGTCATTCAGGTTGCTGTTATCAAACTGAACAAAAAGCGCGGCAACATTGTGGTTTCGCGCAAGCAGTTGCTGGAAGAAGAGCAGAACGAAAAGAAATCCAAGACCCTCGAACACCTCGAAGAAGGCTCCGTGCTCACCGGTGTCGTGAAGAACCTCACCGAGTACGGCGCGTTCGTCGACATGGGTGGCATCGACGGCCTGCTCCACGTCACCGAC
>Ga0070734_10002697_pt1 | contig 20571 bp, 16 predicted proteins | sample Coa_R1_8_FD_66444 | JGI IMG/M metagenome (GOLD analysis project Ga0070734, IMG submission 66444) | Surface soil microbial communities from Centralia Pennsylvania, which are recovering from an underground coalmine fire - Coalmine... | ecosystem: Environmental > Terrestrial > Soil > Unclassified ...
GTGCGGCCCTTCTCAACCCACTCGGCGAGCTGCAAAAGGGCCGTCACGGCAATTATGGGCTGAACGCCACACGTCTGACAAGGCAAGAAATCCGGGGCATTCCGTTTACGACGTCTGGAATCGGCTGGTGAAGGTGGTCGCTAACAGCAATACGGCCATCTACTCGGTCGATGCCATGGGTCGGCGCATCACGACGACCGTCAACGGTGGTACGCCCACCAACCTATACTACTCCAACCAGTGGCAGGTCTTGGAGGAGCAGGTCAACAGCGCCATGACGGCGCAGTACGTCTGGAGTCCGATGTACGTCGATGCCCTGGTGGAGCGCGACAGCGGCGGGCAGCGGCTCTACGCGCAACAGGACGCCAATTGGAACGTCACGGCGGTTGTCGGCTTCAACGTCAACGTCTGGCAAGTGATGGAGCGCTATGCCTACGATCCGTACGGCAAGCCGAGCATTTACGACCCGAGTTGGAACAACCGCACGAGCAGCCTGTTCAGCTGGGTCTACCTCCACCAAGGCGGCCGTTTCGACCCAACCAGCGGCCTGTACAACTTCCGCAACCGCGACCTGTCGCCGACCCTGGGACGGTGGATGGAGCAGGATCCGGCCGGGTATGCGGCCGGAGACAATAACCTGTACGGTGATGAAGGCGAAGCACCGACCGATACAGTGGATCCTTATGGCACGGAAGGAGTCAACCGCGTTCTCCAACAGCTGCAAAGGGAAGACGAACTGCTGGCGCTATCGCAGGCGGAGCGGGCGCAAAAGCAATACGAACGGAATCTGATCCGAGCCCAGAGGCTCCACTTGCAGCAAGATGAAGTTGGCAGCTACGTGGTCAACGCGCTGGGCAGTCTGCTCATGCCGTCAACATTCCCGCGTCTTCAGGGAAGCACGCCAGACGAGACGGCCCGGATCATGACGCGGTTGCAGAACCAAGGGATCTACGACCCGCTCTTGAACCCCTTTGCTGGACCGGAAGCGCGGGAGCGAGCTCTAGCACAGAAGCTACCGGGGATTGTAGGGGATGTAGCCTTCCTTTCCCTGAATGTTTTTGCCGCAGAAGGGACTATTACAAGGCTAGGCGGGCTCGAACTCTTTGCTCCACCCTCCGTGCCAACCGGAGCATTTTCGGGCGGATACGTCGGTCGAGCGCTGACTCAAGCAGAAGTAGATGCCATCACTGCTGAGTTCCGAGCGGCTGGCGGCGTTGTAGATCAAAGCGTCGAGGCAGAAGCATATTTGCAGCTTCGAGGGGCAGGCGGGTTAACGCTCAACGATAAAACAATTCTCCTTCCCGCTAATCCTACGCGCACGGCAGTGTTTGAGGAATTGATCCATGCAGGCCAATTCAGCAGAGGCGCGACCATCGAAGCAGGTAGCGGTGGGGTACTGCGCTTCGAAGCTGAAGCAGCAGAAACCTTAATCCGAAATCGAAACACTCTACAGCTTCCACGAGATGAAGTGCGCCAAGTGATCGACAATCTTCGGAGGATTCGGGGCGAATTGCAGACAATAGGGCTACCGCAATGAACAAGGAGCATGTTATGACAGGAACGATCTCCGATAAACTCGTTGCCTTGGTTGTCGAAGTGACTGACGTTGGCGAACTCTTCGGCACATCGGTCTTCAAAGACCGAATCGGTTTGGATGTTCGCGTCGTACAAGGTTCGCTTGCGATCGGAAAAAAGGTATTTTTGTCCCGACCCGGTGAACAGGAAGAGCTGGAAATAGTTGGTATTGAGATGCTGCGAAATCCTCGGGATCCAAATGTGGTACGCATCCTTTGCTCCAAGCCCAAGAGGCTCACAATTGCATCGGGGACTGTAGAGGGCTGGGTTATCACAGAATAGGGGCCAGAATGGCAGTTAGGGAGAGCGCATAGCGGACACGAAATCGACGGTCCTTGAACCGGCCGGCCGCTTCTTAGCTGGAAAAATGCTCTAATTCATGTGACGATATCGCAATCCTTTGGCTGTGCTGGCGGATCCCGACTAGACCCGGGCCCGCCGGCCAGCCGGTCTAGAAAGGGTCTGCCATGGCCTGTCCTCACCAACCTCTCCTCGTCTGCTATCGTCTGCCCAAAGTCCCGCACTGGACACTCTCCGACAAGTGCGGCACTGAAGATGTCCCCGGTGCCGTTTCATCCTCGCAGGCGAACAAGGAACCACCAAGATACGCAACGGCCGGCCAATCGCCACGGATCGGCCGGCCGTTCTTCTAATCCCGTGGCATTGTACGGAGGTGTGTATGCTTGACAAACGTATGACCGTCTGGGTGCAGCGCTTCAAGGACCGCGCGTCCTTGGTGCTCCAGTGGATCGACCCCGATACCGGGAAGCGGAAGAGCCGGAGCGCTCATACGCAGGACGAGAAAGAGGCTGAGAAGGCCCGCGCCGACCTGGAGTACGAGCTGAACCACGGATTAGCTCAGGAACCGAGCAAGATGGCATGGGACAGATTCCGGGAACTCTACGAAGACGAAAAACTCACGGGAAGGCGCCGAGCCACGGCGGCCAAAGCTGGCTACGTCTTCGATGCCTTCGAAGAATTGGCCTGTCCCAAGACGCTCGGCCAGATTACGGAGCGGACCCTGAGCAAGTATGCGCTCGCGCTACGCGCAAAGGGCTACAAACCCGCGACGGTCCAAGGGCACCTAGCCTATCTCCGAGCCGCGCTGCGCTGGGCCGCCGATCAGAAGCTGATTACCGCCGCGCCCAAAGTCGTCATGCCCAAAGTCCCGAGGAAGAAGACCATCCGCAAGATCGTAGCCGAGGAGTTCGAGCGGTTACTCATGAAAGCACCTGATCGGCATTGGGCAGCCTTCATCGCCACCGCCTGGTACACCGGCATGCGACGCAACGAGATGCTGGACCTTACCTGGGACAAGCCCGAGACGCCGCACATCGATTTCGGTGCGGCACGCATTCGGATTCCGGCCGCCTACAACAAGAGCGATGAAGACCAGTGGTTGCCGCTCCATCCCCAGTTGGCGGAGATCCTCCAACAATTACCCGGCCTGAAGCATGGCCATCTCTTCCCGTTTCACCATATCCCCAGGGAAGTGTCGCGCAAGTTTGGCAAGATTGCAAAGATCGCGGGCTTGCGGATCTCTTTGCATGACCTCCGCCGGTCGTTCGGCAGTCGCTACGCGGCCGCGGTGCCAGCCCCGGTCTTGCAGCGGCTCATGCGGCACGCGGACATCAAAACGACCCTGACCTACTACACCGACGTGGACGACGTGCTGGAGGAAGCGATCCTCAAAGCCTGACGTAACAGTTTACGTAACATCCACTGGAAAGCGACGCACATGAAGGTTCTCTCGAATTGCCGTAAGTCCTTGACTGGTAGCGGAGAGGGCGGGATTCGAACCCGCGGTGAGGTTTGACCCCCACACGGCATTTCCAGTGCCGCACCTTCGGCCGCTCGGTCACCTCTCCGAAATGATTAAGTCTTTGTTATTTAATTACTTGCGTCGTCATATTTCTGTTGACCACCGCGTGATTTCGGTTCTGCTAATTCTCGGGACGGCAGTCAGGCGGCATCCTGCTAACTTGCCTGCCAAATCCGCTGCTATTCTACATGACACGCGGTTCTGCACCAGGGGTATCGATCAGGGGCTTTTTGCCCGGCTGACACGCCGCAAGGCCTCAGTCGGTTTTTTTTGGCTCGGGCCATGCCCACCACCAAACCGGCCGTCAACCAGGCGAGCACTTTTGCTGCTCCCTAAAACAACGCGGCGTGCTCGCCAGTTTCGCCTCGCCGCACTTTGAGCTTCACTTCGACCCGTGACCCCAGCCGGTTGATGATCGACATCAGGCGATCAACCGTGAACCGGCCTAAATCGGCATTGCGGATGCGCGAGAAATCGGCCGCTGCAATCCCCGTGCGGGCTTGCGCTGCACGCACGCTAAGCCCCTCACGGTCGAGCGTCTTGATGATTTCGGCGGCAAGGATCGCCTTGCATTGGTCGATATCCGCCTTCTCGTGTCCCAAGTCACGAAATACATTCCCGCTACCGTGGACTACCTCCAGCCGCTCCCCTTTCATCGCAACATCTCCTTCAATCGTTTCAGCCGCTCCTTGATGAGATCAATCTCGTGGTTCCGCGTCTTGATGCCCCGCGTCGATTTCTTCTGAAACGCATGGACGACCCAGATGGCCCCGGCGAGCTGCACGGCATAGATCAGCCGAAAGGCATCCCCCTGATACGGCAAAGCAATCTCGTATGCCCGAGCCCATTCCTTTCATGGGCCTGGCAATGTCAGCCTTGCCTCCCTCGGCGGCGACCGTCAAGGCGGCTTGTAGATATTGGGCTTGCGTTAGCTCTCTTCCAGATTGTTGATGGCAAAACCCGCATTTGGAAAATGAATTTGCAGAATCTGGTTCGCTCAGCTGATGTCGATTGTAGCTGGCGTGCGGCAGTTCTGGCAAGCAACCGACGGAGAAGTTTGCGTTGGCAAAACTTGGCAAAGGTCTGCCCGACGGGTTCGTAGCAGAGACGTCGTTCGAAGAACCGCGGCTGATCCAAAACAGACACACTACAGTAGTTCGTTTAGAAGAGTGCCCACGGCACACCGATCAAGCTTGCCTGCGCTCGGCCAGTAGCCGCCGCGCACGCTCCAAAATCTCAACAAGGTGGCGCATGCCGCCTTCCCGCGCCTGTTTCTCCCCGCCGACCCGAGCCAGCATCTGGTCCAGGAGATCCAGGATATCCGCCAAACTTCTGGCGCCTGGTGGAGGTGGGCGACCTCCTACTTGCACGTAAATCGGCGATGTGTGAGCCCCAAAGCAGACGGACAACTTGTTTTCCGGATCGACACACGGTCCGCTACAGCGCAACGCCAACCAACCGGCAGCGGGGAGCTTGGTGTCCAGCTCCAACCTGGCGGTGGCAGGAGAACCCGATACGGGCACCTGGCGGTAGACTTCGCCGTTGAGAATCAATTCCAGCGTATCCACGGGCACCCAACTTTGCACTTCAGCCATGATCTGAACCGGTTGATCGAGAGACGGCAAGTCAAGGATGGCTCCCGGATCTTGGCCGTTCACGCTCAAGGACAACATTGGCCCGTTCGTGAGGAAGGTCCGTCCGGCGCGAATCGCTTCGATCCAGTCCCGATACGTGAATCCTTGGTCGGGCCGGAGCCGGACGTAACTTCGCCAACTGCCCAGAACCTGAGCGTTGCTCGACTTGGCGCTTGAGCCAACGAGCGGCAGCCGGCAGCCAATGTTGAGCAAGGAATACCAATCGGCCTGAGCGAATTCCCTCAGCGACCGGAGGACCGGCAGTTCGACGGCATCGATCTTTCCCAGGATCACTTCGGCCAGCATCTCACCACAGCCGGCTTCCGCACGAATTCTATCCCGTGCCAGGTCCTCCGTACCGACAACCAATCCCCCCTTGCGATGGCACTGATCGCACCAATCGGCCAGCGTCCAATCGGGGGATCCTAGGATCCTGTCGGCATACAGGGGGTAGATGATCCGGTGGCAATTGAGGAGGGCGAGGTTCCCCAGCGGCACGTGGTGATTGTACGTATTCACCACGACCATGTGCCCCGGCATTTCCAAAGCCGGACGCTGGCCACTGAAGGCAAGAATGTTGGCAATCACCGGAAACGATTCCCCGTCCTCCGATCGGACCGCCGCCCCCGGTGCATCCGAAATGATCAGGAGATTGACCACGGCCAGGTCTTCGGCCGCGGCCTCCAGCAGCGCCGCATGCGGCGTGAGGAAATGGGAACGCAGATCGCCCGAATACCAGCCGTGCTGGCGCAGGTTGACCCAGCGTTCGATGGTGGTTCGCAAGGCCAGCTGCCCGGGCTTGAGCGTCGCCTGGAGAACGCGGGGCTGATATTCTGGGCCCTTGTGAATTTCCACGAGGATCGGGCCGGGCGGTAATCGGATTTCGCAAGTCCCGTCGATGTAGGCATAGCGGCGGGAGCCTAGCAGCAGGTTGCCGCCCACATCTTCGTTCGGACCCGTGGCAAACTTTTCGAGACGTCCCAGCGGGGCAAAGTACTCACCGGCGGGGTTGGTAAAGCGAATCCGCACGGGCGTCGGCTGCCCGGTGGCAGCATCGTTCACGCGGACGTGCACCGATGGCCAAGCCGCACTCACCGGACCTGCGCTCCCACTTGCTCCAGCACTTTCTTGAAGGCCATCACCGCCTTCGGGAACAGTTCCGGCCCCGTCACGCCGCCGGTCGGTCCGCCGCCCAGCAGATGGGGTTCGAGTGTGGCAAAGCCATCGTAGTTCATGGCCACAGCCTCGGCCATGACGTCGGGAATTCGCCCCTGCCCTTCGCCAGCCACTCGCCCATGCGGTTCACCATGGACCCAATCCTTGATGTGGAAGTGGACGGTCCACGGCTTGGTCAGTTGCCAGCCCTGCCACGGATCGTAGCCGCAGAAAACATAATTGGCAGGATCGTACGCCGCACCAAAATAGCGGCCATCCACCCGGCCACACACGGTTTCCATCAGATCGCGAACCCGCTGGGGATCGTCGCCATAAATGCGGTGTTCGTTCTCGTGCACCAGCCGCACTCCCGCTTTCTCGGCCAATTCGAGCTTGGCCCACATCCGGTCCAGAACCGTCGGTCGCCACCGGGCCCAGTCGTCGCCGTCCGGCAGGTAATACGAAAAGATGCGGATGTTCGGCGTGGCGAAAAGTTTGCACAACTCGATGGCACGCTGGAACCGTTTCAAGTGGGGCTCGAATGGCTCATTGATTTTGATCTTGCCGATCGGTGAGCCGATGGCGCTCAAACAGAAGCCGTGCCGATCCAGGAGCGACTTCAGCTCCTTTACCTGAAGGTCGGTGAGGTCGAGGACGTTTGTCTTGTGGATCGAGCGCAATTCGATGTGGCGCACTCCACAGGTTTTCAGCACATCGATCTGCTCTTGCGGATCGGGGCTGATTTCATCGGCAAAGGCACTGAGGGTAAACATGCGGGTCGCTCGTCGTTGAATCCGGGGATGTTGTGAGGGCGTCCAAGGGCTGGCTTGCCCGTGTCATCCTGGTCCATCGTAGGGATTCACTTTTTGTTGACAATCGTCAGCTTGGCCTTGGCCGCCAGAAACGTGCGCTCGCCGGCTGAACGAAACCGGACCTTGATCTTGCGCTGCGAGCCGTGACCCATCACATGCGTGACGCGGCCGGTGCCATATTGATCATGGTGCACGAGCATCCCTTCGGCAAAATACTGGGAATGCTCGTCGGGAGGCGTGGCCTGCGTCCGCGGCGAGGTCTGCCGCGACCGAGACGAAACCCCCGCGTCGGCCCAACCTTGCTCCGCGGCCTCGCTGCCGCCGCGCCAGGCATCGATGGCCCGCGCTCGGCCGGCCGCACTGGCAGACAGGTCAATCGGTTCAATCCCATCACTCCCAAGCTCGTCGAGGAACATGCTAGGAACCGCGTACAGCGTTTGCCCCCGAAACTCGCGCAGGCGGGCATGGCAGAGGTAAAGCTCCTGCTTGGCCCGCGTGATCCCGACAAAGGCCAGCCGGCGTTCTTCCTCCACATCTTCGTCCTTGGCCAGGCTGCGTTCGTGCGGCAACAGCCCCTGCTCCACCGCGGCCATGTACACAACCGGGAACTCGAGTCCCTTCGCCGAGTGCAAGGTCATGATCGACACGCAATCCTGACGCTCATCCCAGCTATCCACATCACTGGCGAGCGTGATATTCTCCAGCCAGTCGCTCAGTGTCCGATCGCTGTCCTCCGCGGCGAACTGCTTGGCCGCGGTGATGAGTTCTTCAATATTGGCCAATCGTTCCTGATCTTCCGGATCGTTGCCGATCTGGAGCATCTGGCGGTAGCCACTACGGTCGAGCACCTGGCGGATGACTTCATCGGGCGGCATATCCACCAGCTGGGTCAGCTCGTGAATGAGCAGGGCAAAGCTCCGCAGTCCCGCGGCCGCTTTCCCCTTGAGGGCGGGAATATGGCCAACCTCGCCCGATGCTTCCAGCAGACTGATGGCGCGAGGCTCCGCATACGCCCGCAAATGCTCCAACGAAACTTTACCAACCCCGCGTGCCGGCTCGTTGACCGCCCGCAAAAACGAGAGGTCGTCGCGCGGATTGAGCAGTAGCCGTAAGTAAGCCAGCACATCGCGGTTTTCTTTGCGTTCGAAGAAGGCCAATCCCTTCACGATCTGATATGGCACTCGATTCTTGAGGAAAGCCGCCTCCAATCCACGTGACAGCGCGTTGATACGAAGGAACACCGCGAAATCCCGATAGCTGCGTCCTTGGGTTTGCACGCTGTGACGGATCCGGCGGGCGATGGCATCGGCCTCATCGAGACCGGTCTCGAAGGTGAGCACGGCAACCGGTTGGCCGGCCGGGTTTTCCGTTACGAGATCCTTTGGCTTCCGTTGGCGATTGTTGGCGATCAGATGGCTGGCCGCTCGCAGGATGGATTTGGTGCTGCGGTAATTGCGGTCGAGGGTAATGACCCGGGCTTTGGGGAAATCACGCTCGAAATCGAGGATGTTGCGGATATTGGCGCCGCGCCAACCGTAGATCGATTGGTCAGGGTCTCCGACCACGCACAGGTTCGGATAGTCCACCGACAATCCACGGGCAATCGCATACTGAGCGGAGTTGGTGTCCTGATATTCATCGATGAGCACGTAGCGAAACCGGGCATCGAGCTCGGCACGCAGCTCCGGATCTTGCTTGAGCGCCAGCGCCGGAATGAGAAGAAGGTCGTCGAAATCCAGGGCATTGGCGTCGCGGAGCTTCTTTTCGTAAATCGGGTACACGCGGGCCACGGTCTGGCTGAAAAAGTCTCCGGCCCGTTCGGCATACCGGTCCGCCGTGAGGAGCTGGTTCTTCGCCTTGCTGATGGCAGCTTCAACCCGCTCCGGAGTAAAGCGGATGTTGTCGATGTTGGCGGCTTCCAGGGCCGCCTTCACCAGGCGGTTGCGGTCTTGCTGATCATAGATGGTAAAGTTGCGCTCCAGTCCGAGGCGATCGGAGTAAAGCCGTAACAGGCGTGCGCCCAAGCTATGAAACGTGCTGATCCAGACCCGGCTCTCGGGAACCAGCGCCTCGATCCGCTGCCGCATCTCTGCGGCCGCCTTGTTCGTGAAGGTGATGGCCAGGATGTGGTACGGTTTGATCCCCTGGTGGAGCAGATAACCGACACGGCGAGTAATGACACGGGTCTTTCCGCTGCCCGCCCCAGCCAGAATGAGCAGCGGTCCGTCGATGTAAACAACCGCCTCACGCTGGGCCGCGGTCAAATCGGCGAGTAAATCATGGTCGGCGTCTTGCGGCATGAACACAACTCCTTTCGAGCTCCCTTGGGAACTCCATGTCGAGGCCGCCACGGTAATCACGCTACGTTCGGCGGAAAGGAAGTGCGGCGGGTTTCACTTTCGGATTTTACAGCGCTTGGCCCACTTTGCTAAGATCAGCAAGAGCAACTGGTCCACACGGTGAGGCGCGTCTCCCATGGAAATCGTTGGCATCGGCACGGACATCGTGGAGTGCCATCGGATTGGCCGGATGATCGAACAGCATGGCGAGCTCTTTTTGACCCGCGTGTACACGGAACGCGAAATCCGCTATTGCCAAGAGCGGAAGCGGGCTATGGAGCATTTTGCCGGGCGCTGGGCGGCCAAGGAAGCCATCCTGAAATGCCTGGGGACCGGCTGGCGCCGGGGGCTATGCTGGACCGAAATGGAAATCCGCAATGACTCCAACGGCCGACCGCAGGTGCTATTGTGCGGGGCTGCCAAGGACATCGCTCAGCAGCTGCGCATCTCCGATATCCTGCTGTCGATCTCCCACTGCCGTGCGTATGCGACGGCATACGCCACCGCGGTACGTGGCACCAGCCACTCCTGATTCGCGCTCTACTGCGCAATATCCAGAATGATCTGGCGGGCGATCTTGTACGCCGTGCGGATGCTGGTGGCGCGGGCCTCCATCTGACCTTCATTGAGGTGGCGACCCGTCTCGGCCGCCGGCAACCCGGCCACGGCCAACGTTAACGGCAGGAGCCGTATGAATTCTTGTGCCCGTTGCTGCTGGCGATCGACCCCTTCTGTACCCATGATTGGTGTCTCCGGCAAGTGCGGTTCGGCTTGGATAAAGCCAGTCTGCGGCAATCTCACTTCAGCCTAACCGACCAGCCGGTGGACGTAAAGTCCATGCTCGCACACGGGCCGCCTCACAGCACACCCTTCGTGGATGGCACCCCGCTCATGCGCGGGTCGATCTCCACTGCCTGCCTCAGTGCCCGGGCGGTGGCTTTGAAAATGGCTTCGAGAAGGTGATGCGTATTTCGGCCGTAGTGAGCCATGATGTGGAGATTGAAAGCGCCTTGAGCAGAAACCGCACGCCAAAACTCTTCCGCCAGAGGCGCAGCAAACGTGCCGAGCAGTTCCACCGGCACGTTCGCTTGCCAAACGCAGTAAGCCCGCCCGCTGAGGTCAACCGCCGCCGTTACCAAGGCTTCATCCATGGGGACCGTCGCGCTGCCGTAGCGGCGGATCCCGGATTTATCTCCCAGGGCCCGAGCCAGCCCCTGACCAATGCAGATCCCAACGTCTTCAACCGTATGGTGCGCATCCACGTGCAGATCGCCTTTGGCCTCCACCGTCAAGTCGATCAGGCTATGTTTGGCCAAGAGCGTCAGCATGTGATCAAAAAAGCCCACGCCGGTCTTCACATCAGCGCGGCCGCTGCCGTCAAGATCGATGCGGACCTGGATTTGGGTTTCAGCCGTCTCCCGATCGATAGACGCAACCCGTGCCATGGTGTTCCTCCCGCTTCCGCTCCCTTATACAGGATCCGGTTGGCTGTGTCGGTTTAGCGGCGGCTCGCAGGCCCACGCGGTTCTGCGAACCGCCGCTAAACAAAAACGGACACATTCAGCTGGACTCGGTATAAGGCGCCATTCCCCGGCAAATCGTTTGCAACCGTGGTTTCTCCATCTCGAAGTCAAGGCATCTCTCGCTGCCCAAGCTGGAGGCGTACGGGAATCTCCTCTGCCTTGACCGTCTGCTGTGGCCCGGCGGGGCTCGAAGCCGACACCTTGAGGTTGAGGATCGCGCTGAGTTTGGTATCCTCCGGGAAGGCCAGGGACAACTCAAAAACATTCTGATCCTCTGGCACCACCGCCGTGGGAGCTTTGATTCCCATGGGCAGCCCGGCCAAGGTCACTGTAACGGGGCCCGTGAAACCGGCTGTTCGCAGGATCTTGCCCTTCAGCTTCCCAATCAGGCCCGACTCGCCTTTTGCTTCAAGGATACCCGGCCCTGCCAGTTGTAGAGCGAACGGCCGGAGGGCATGCAGCCGCCGACTGGGTGTGACGGCGGTCGCCAGTACACTCTTCCCGTTGGCGCGGAGCAATTCGGCACGGATGGCCACATCGTAGGTGCCCAGCGGCAGATCGGCCGGAACAAGAAGTGGCACTTCCGCGTGCGTTTGATCCGCGGCAACTAGCGGCGTGCCATCGATCCGCAACGCGCGTTTCACATCCTCCTGCTTGCCATCCGGCGTCCGGGGCACGGTTTGCGTAGTGAGGAGGGATAATCGGATTGGCCCGGAAACCCCTTTGCCGCGCGTCACGTGGACTCGAACCGGGGCACGGACGCCGAGCGGCAAGGGAGCTGCACTGCTCTCCCAGGCGATCTGCACCGGTCCGGGCTCTGTGACGGCGACGGCCAATTCACTGCGGAGCCAGGGTTGCCATTCGCTGGCCGGGGTCACCGCCAGCATGGCCAGGCGGCGGATCGGCTTCTGGGAATCGGCCCCCTCGCCAACGATCGGCGTAATCCCCTGGGCCAAAGGCACGCCATGCGAAGCCTGAAGCGACAGGAGCGTCTCTATTCCCCCAGCAGGGATCTCGTTGCCGGTGACAACGACCCCCCTGGATAAGCCTGGCAGCGACAGCCGGATAGGTCCCTTGTATCCCGCGCGAACCGCACGGATCCGAAGAACGGCCGCAGCCCCTTGCGGAATGAGCTGCCGGTCTTCGGCCATCGACAGGCTGAAATCGGGACGATCCGCCGGAGTGATGGCAATCCGGTAAATGTACTCGTTCCCGCCGCGGCCCAGGAGATCGGTCAAAGCGACAACCAGCGCCGACATTCCATCGGGCACGGGGAAATCCATTCCCGGGTCGATGGTGCTAGATCGATCATCGCTCTGAGCCAGCTGTTCTCCGTTCTCTTTTCGGAGCGTCAGAACGCCATCGAGCGGCGAACCGGCTCCGCTGGCGAGGACGTCGAAGCGCAACCGCATGCCCGGCTTCACTAGCAATCGGTACCGGTCCTCTTCGCCGGGCTTGCCAATTCGGCCGTTGATGACGGCCGGGACCGTGACTTCCTGGAGCTTTCCGGCGGGCGGCTCAACTTCCAGAACTTCGGGGAAGTCGTCGAGCACAAGCCGCGGGGCCGTGCCGGTGAGCCCGTGCAGAGGAGGCAAGGGAACAGGAATGTCGGCCAAGGCGGCGTGCAGGTCGACCTGTACCCGCCGCGCTGCCGGGGGAAGCGTGCCGATCAGTTGGACGACCGTGTCTGTGCCGCGCTGGCCGCCCAGCGGAAAGGTTCGATCGGCGTAGTAGAGTTCGCCGATCTCGAGCCGAAAATGATTCGCGCTGCCAGCCTGGTACAGAACATCGTGCAGCTCAACCGTATATTGTCCATCGGCCGGCAAAATGGCTTCGAGCCGGGCGTCGCCTGCAAGATGGGCATGGCCCTGGGAATAAGCCAACAAGACCTGGCGGGCATCGTAAAGCTCGACGACTGGGTCGATGGCAGCTCCGAGGCGCCGGGCTTCCAGATCCACGACAATGCGCTCCTCCTTCTTCCCGGTGAACGCCGTCTTGAGCGTGCCGCTGCTTGGGAGGTTTCCGTGCAACGCAACCGGCAACTGGGCGATGGGGGAAGTGAAGGGAAGTTGAACAAGGTCATCGATGCCGATCAGGACGGCGTTGGAAATGCCTTTCGGATTGGCCAGGCGTAACGGATAGATTCCGGGCGAACAATCGGCAGCCAGCCGAACCTCGATCTCGACTCGATTGGGGGAGGCAGTCCCACGGATGGTCTGCGAAAGGATCGATCTTGGCAGCAGCAGCCGGGGGTTAGGGAGCAAATCGCTTCCCTCGATGGTCAGGGTGGTCACCGCTCCCGTCTGCAAGCCGCGCAGCGAAATCTTGTCGATCTGCGGTGCGGCCCCGGAGGTCGAAGCCATTAACCCCAAGAGGATCAAGGCCCCGATTACAACCGTTACGGGACTTGGAAGGGTTTTGTTCATGCATGCGCTCTCCGCTTGCCTTCGGAAAAATGCACGGGATTCTGTCCCTTTTTATACGTCCGGAGGGTAGTGCGAAGCAACCGACTTGATCTCGGAAAGCCCCGCAGCTACGCTCGGGGTATGAAAATCCAGCAAGTGAATGCCTTCTTGGTGCGGATATCGCAAAAGCCTCCGATCGCCCCGTATCAATCCCGTTACCGGGCCACTTCGGAGAAGGAAGCTCTCCTGATTCGCCTGGAGACGGAGACAGGCCTCGTTGGTTGGGGCGAAACCCCGGTCGATTGGCTGAACAAATCCTTCGAGGGCGCTCCGGAAGAATTGCTTCGTGGCCGGGTGGTGGGCCGCGATCCGTTTGATCTGGAAACCTGGTACGCCGACAACGGCTTGGGCAGCTACTTGGCCAGCGGGGTCGAGATGGCGTTCTGGGATCTCATCGGCCACGCTACGGGCCAGCCGCTCTACAACTTGTTGGGCGGGGCCGTGCGCAAACGGATCGAGCTGGCCGCGTGCATGGGGATTCGGCCATACGATGAGGCCAAGGCGATCGCCCGCCAGTATGTGGACATGGGTTTCACCACACTCAAGACCAAGGCCGGCCGGCGTGCCGAGGAGGACCTCGAAATGGTTCGGGGCATCCGGGATGGCGTCGGCGACCGGCTCAAGCTGCGAATTGATCCGAATCAGGGTTATCCGCCCGAAGTGGCTTTTCCCCTGGCACGGGACCTGGAACGCTACCAGCTCGAATACTTCGAACAGCCGATGCCGCTGGGGCTCATCGCCGATGCAGCCCGGCTGCGGCGTACCACCAGGACACCGATCGCCCTGAACGAATCGGTGACGACGCCAGAGATCGTGTTGCAGATTTTGCAGCTGCAGGCGGCGGATGTGCTGTTGCCGGATACGTACCAGTGCGCGGGCATCCTCGGCGTCAAGAAGGTGGCGGCCTTGGCGGAGGCGGCGGGGGTGCCGTGTGTGTTTCACTGCGCCCACGATTTGGGACTGAAGACCGCAGCCATGCTGCACATCGTGGCCAGCACGCCAGGCTTCACGCTGGCCAATGACTGCACGTATTACGGGCTCGTGGACGACATCATCACGCCGCTGCACCGGATCGATCACGGTTTCATGGACGTACCGGAAGGGCCGGGGTTGGGGGTGCGCGTCGATGAGCAAAAGGTGGCGAAATATCGTATCTAGCTTCGACGGCGCTCAGCAATCCAAGCATCTATTTATCCTCGCTCACAAACTCCAATTGGGAGCGAGTTTATGCAAAACTCTGTTTCGCGTGGCGGCCACGCGAAATAGAGTTTTGCGAATGGGCGTTCCCAAACAGAGTTTGGGAACCAGCAAACAATGTTTACAGCGTCCACCCCTGCCGGAACTCCGGCTTGATGTATTTCTCCGCTTCGGGCGCGTTCTTGACTCGCATGCTCGGGCCGTCCCATTCCAACTTCTTGCCAACGCGCATCGCCACGTTGCCGAGCAGGATCGTTTCGGTCAGCAGGGCCGCATAGTTGAAGTTCGACAGGGCCGGCGGGCCACCCTTGATCGCAGCCACCCATTCGGCCTTCTGGCCCGGATCGTCCTTGCCGTTGCGCGGCAGAGTTTCCGGCGGTCCCTTGTACCCGGCGAATTCCTTCTCGGGCAGGAGCGTGTAGCTTTGGCCGTAGTCGTTGGGGGAGAACAGAATCCCCTTCTCGCCCACCAGGAGCGAACCGCTGTCGGACAGGGATTGGCCCAACGGCAAGAGCCGGCCGTTCTGTTGCAGCCAGCGGGCCAGATGCGAATCGCCTCCCACTTGGCCTTGTCCACGGCCACCCCGGCCCTGCCGGCCTTGTCCGCCTCCCCGCCGGCCGCCGGCGCTGGGGGCTTCGATTGGCGGAAGCACCCGTCGGCCGCGATTGTTTCCCTCGTACCAGTAGAGCCGCACCGGCGGCATCTCGCCACGGGAGGGGAAGTCGAACGCAATTCGCGCCCACATCGGGTAGGTTTCCTGGTTAATTTCGTCCGACTGAGCTTCGATGCTGGTCGGATAGCCCAGTTTCAGAGCCATGAAGGCCATGTTGGCCGTATGGCAAGCCATGTCCCCCAGGGCGCCCGTCCCGAAATCCCACCAGCCACGCCAGTTGAACGGGTGATAAATCGGATCATAGGGACGTGCCGGCGCCGGCCCAAGGAAAAGGTCCCAGTGAACATGGCTCGGAGGCGCGGCGGTGTGCAAATTGCTCGGGGCGGTCCCGTGCAGAGCGGCCAAGGCGGCCGAACGGGCGGCTCCAACCTTCAGGATCGCTTCGGGACCCTGTGGCCAAATCGGCCGGTTGGTCCAAACATGGACTTCATGTACCGGTCCGATTGCCCCGGCCTGGATGATTTCGACGGCGCGGCGGAGGCCATTCGAGGCAGTTCCCTGGTTGCCCATCTGGGTGGCAACTTTCTGCCGCTGGGCCGTCTCGCGCATTAGCCGGGCTTCGTAGACCGAATGCGTTAGCGGCTTCTGGCAGTAGACGTGTTTGCCCATCTTCATGGCCATGACGCTGGCCGGGGCATGGGTGTGATCGGGCGTGCTGACCGTAACGGCGTCGATCTCTTTGCCTATCTCATCCAACATCTTGCGGAAATCGTTGTATTTCTTCGCTTTGGGAAATTGCTCGGCTTTCCTGTTCAGCGTGTTGTCGTCGATGTCGCACAACGCAACCACATTGCCGAGCTGGCCCACGTGGCTGGTGTCGCTGTCCCCTTTGCCGCCGACGCCGATGCAGGCAAAGTTCACTTTCTCATTGGCGGCTCGGCTCTCGGTCAGTGCCAGGCCGCCCGCCACCCAGAAGCCGACGCCGGCCAAGGTGGTGTCTTTCAGAAACTCTCGACGATTGTTTTGCTGCTCCAAGGGTGGACTCCTTCGAAAAGGCCTCATTGGGTCTGCCACAAGCCGATGACGATGGCTCGCTAATGGTAAGGTGTATCCCGAGATCGCGCCCAGAGCAATCAAAAAGCAACCTTTTTTGCAGCGGCAGAGTGGTCAATCCCGCTCCGCGCCCTTGCCGGCGAACTCCTCCGGATAGGCGGCGTCGTCGCCACGCATGGTGTGCCAGAGGATGCGATTCAAGGTATCCTCGTCCGCTTTGTCCCCCTCCTCGAAATTGAGGGCCAGCGATTTCTTGGCCCAGTGGAGCGCCTGACCGCGGAGTTTTTGCAGCGGCGGATTCATCTCGTCCAGGGCGATCGTGTTAGGCCGGCAGCGGTATGGCGTGAGATCAGGCTCGGCCTGGAAACAGTTGCGCATGGCCGTGGCCGACAGATCGAGCTGGTTCATCGGCGGCAAGCCCAGGAGCAGCTCGATCGTCTTGACCATGCCGGTCTGGTTGTAATTGGTGTGATCCACGAAGTGCCGGCGGGTATACGGGCTGATGACCAGGGCCACGGTGCGGTGGGCGTCCACATGATCGAAGCCATCTTGCGGATCGTCCTCGACCACGAAGATGCATGTGTGTGGCCAAAATGGGCTCTGCGTGACGGCCTCGACGATCTTTCCAAGTGACAGATCGTTGTCGGCCACCATCGCCCGGGGCGTCGGCCAGCCCGGATTGGTGCCCTCGGTGTGATTGCAGGGGAGCGTGAGATAAATCAGGTTGGGCAGCTCGCCCCGCCGTTGGAATGCTTGGAGGTCGTCGGTGAAGAGCTTGGCCCGATAAACGTCGGGGACCAACAGGGGGAACCACGGATAGCGCGGATGGGTATAGGGCTCTAGAGACGGAAGATTGGCCTTGACATTGAGCTTCACGTGGTTGGTGCCGTTCACGTAATCCTTGTACGCATCGGTCCAGGTTGTCCCTTTGGGGGCAAACTCCTTGTTCACGAACTCGCCGTAATTGCGGAAGGTCTTGTGATGGGCCAGGGCATTGTCCCAGAGGAAGCCACTCGATGGATAAGCGAGCGGATCGCTGCCGTCGTCGGGATAACTGCGGGTGAACCCGCCAAAGGCCCGCTCCAGGTAATCGGTCACATAGGCTTCATTGACCCACGAGTGGCCATCCGCGCTCAAGACGCCGCTGCAGTAGAAATTGTCAAACAGCGTAAATTCCCGGGCCAGGGCGTGGTGATTGGGGGTGACGGCTTCCCCGAACAGGAGCAGCCGCGGATCGCCATTGCCCTCCTTCAGATCGCCCAGCACCTGATCGTAGGTGCGGTTTTCTTTGATGATGTAGAGAACGTGTTGGAAGATCGACGGCTCGCCGTGCCGCTGCGGGACGGGCACCGGCTGCACACCGGTGCGGGGTTTCTCGAGCCCGGCCAGGCTGTAGGCCAGGCGGTTGTTGGCGTTCACCTGGGCCGTGTATTTCTTGACGTCAGCGTCCGAGGGAACGCCAATCACCGACACCGAGCCCAGATGGTCATGGCTGCGCCGGCCCTTGTCCACCGGCCGCGGTTGGTTCAAGGAGCCGTGACCCTTGATGTTGGCAACAAACAGCTTCCGACCATCCTGAGCGATCGCACCGGGATACCAGCCGGTGGGGATGAATCCCTGGACCGAACTCTGCTCCGGCCCATCCGTCACCTTGTCACTGCGGGCCAAACGGCCCAGCCGGACGGACGCCAGGCAATTGTTAGTTCCGTTGGCCACGTACAGGGTTCGCCCATCCGCGGCCAAGCACAACGCATTGCAGCCGCTGCCGAAGGGCAGCCGTTTTTCCGGGCGGCAATCAATGGTCTCCACGACGCGGCAGCTCCGCGTATCGATGACAGAGACGGTGTCGCTGTTGGCGTTGGCGACGTAAAGGAATTCGCCCGTGGGATTCAGTACCATTCCGCTCGGGTGCAGGCCGACGCGAATGGTGTGCGCCACCCGCCAGCGACCGCCCACCTTTTCGAGAACCGATACGGAGCCATCGTTGGCGACGCCGGTTCGGGGATCGACGCGGATAGGGCTACCGGAGGAATAAGCTTGCGGGGAACCTTTGCTCGGCGGCTCCCCGCCCCAGTTGCTGACATAGCAACGGCCCGGCGTCGGGCAGCAAACCATGTAGGGCGCGATGCCAACCGGCACGATTTCCTCGACTTGGCCGGTTTTCAGGTTGATCCGCTGTAGATTGTTGCCGCGGGTGGAGGCCACCAGCAGCTCGTTGGCCGACGCGAACGCCATCCCCGCCGGATGGACCGCGCCGCCAACCTTGGGCTTGGTCAGCGCCAGGTCGCGCTCCCAGGCATAGCGGCCATTGGCCTCCCGCTGGGCGACCCGAACATGGTTCTGCGAATCGCTGGCATAGACTTCGTTGTCCCGCACCAGCAATCCAACGACGCTCAAGCCCGCATTCGAACTTGGCCGGGCCGGGAGGGACAGCGTTTGCTTGATCTTGCCGCTGGCGGTGTCAATGAACACAAGACTGCGGAGGTTCTTGGCAACCAGCGTGCGGCCCCCATCGGCGAATGCCAGGTCGACCGGCCGGCCGGGAAAGGTGATCTGCTGACCGGCGGGGGTGAGGATTTGGTTGGTCGGCACGATAATCCTGCCATCGGGTTGGAGGCCGACCGGGAGGCTGTCTGGATCGCCCGCAGATCGAAGCGTGGCCGTGGCCAGCAAACAGGTGATGGACAGAAGGATCGCGCTTGTGGTCAAACTACGTGGCAGCTGCATTCGGGTAGTTCCTGGTTGAATGGCGGTTGGATGCCGGTCAGTCCCACGATACCTAAATAGCCGTGGAATGCCCGTGCCGCAAGCTTTTTGTCTCGCAGCGGCTCGTACAGCCAGCCAATTGGGAGAACCGCTGCGGAACGACTGGTCCTCCTTTTTCGGCGACTCTAAAGAAGTTTTAATCATTCGCTCATATATACTCAGGGATTGGGCGGGTAAGATAACGACTGCAAGGGCGGTCGGTGGCCTCCGAAGATCGGGCCGGCCGCTCGGTCGTATCATCCTGTAGACGGGAGGATGGAAATGCGTTTATTCGCCACGCGGTTGGGCGCCGCCTTGGTCGCAGGGTTCTTGGTCGTGGGCACCCTTGCCCGGGCGGATGAAGAAAAAGTGCCGCTCGACAAAGTGCCCAAGGCCGTGATGGATGCCGTGAAAGCAAAGTTTCCAGGAGCTCAGATTCAAAACGCTGCGACGGAAAAAGAGGAAGGGAAGACCGTCTATGAGCTTTCCCTCATGTACCAGAAACACCATTACGATGTGACGCTCACGCCTGAGGGCATGATTACCGACGTGGAAAAGGAAATCGATGCCACGAACCTGCCCAAGGCCGTTGCCCAGGTGCTGGAAACGAAGTACCCCAAGGCGACGTACAAACGCGTGGAGGAACTGAGCAAAGGGAACGAGAAGGTGACCGCTTACGAAGTTCTCCTCGTAACGACCGGTAAGAAAACGTTCGAAGTGGAACTGGATCCCAAGGGAAAGATCATCAAGGAGACCGAACAGAAGGCCAAGGAGTAAATGGCTGCCCGGTGTCGAGTCGATCGATTCCTTCTCGGAATGAAAATCATGGCGCTGCAGATTCGCTCGCTGACTTACGTGCGTGGCTGGGTCCTTTCGGTGGCGGGACTCGCGCTGCTGGCCGGTTGCGGCCGCCAGGCGGCGCCGGCTGAAGAGGAACCGGCCGTGGCTCCCGTCAAATGGATGGAAGCCCGGCAAATGTTCATCGAAGAGTGGACAGAGCTCATGGGTACGACGCAGGCGCTGCCGGATCATGTCGCCCGCGTCACGGCACCGGTCGAGGGGCAAGTCATTTCGGTGTTGCGCGATGCCCAGGGCCGGCCCGTCGCCGAGGGCCAAACCGTCAAGAAAGGCGATATCATCGTCCAGCTCGATGACCGGATCGCGCGGGCCAACCGTGACAAGGCCGAGGCCGCGGAGGAAGAAGCGAAGCAACAGGTGCTGCAAGCGGAATATGCCATCAAGCTGGCCGAGATCGAGCTGCGGAGCAAAGAAGAGTTGAGCAAGAAAAGTGCCTCGGCCAGTCTCCTCGTTTCCCCCATCGATATCGACCGGGCTCGGGTTGCTTTGCAAGAGGCCCATTCCAAGCGCAAGGCCGCGGAGCTGCACCAAGCCTCGGGCACAAAAGAGCTGAATGCTCTCAACGAACAGCTGACCTTGTACACGCTGACCGCGCCCCTGTATGGCCGGCTGGGCCGGCTCCAGGTCGTTCAGGGGCAGACGTTGCCTCCGGGCACGCCGGTGACCGAAATCGTGGATCTGGAAAAGGAAATCGACGTTCTCTGCTTTGTGCCACCGCACACCGCCAAACAACTCCGGCTTGGTCAGCCGTCCCGGATCGGCGGCATCGACGACCCCGCC